>JAAUXU010072444.1_pt1 | contig 21068 bp, 18 predicted proteins | sample 7278151 | NCBI WGS metagenome assembly JAAUXU01 (sample SAMN14350113, study PRJNA611818) | marine sediment metagenome | isolation source: surface marine sediment (1.8m) | place: French Polynesia: Moorea | collected 2018-08 | reverse complement strand
CGGGTTTCATCATCAGATAAACGCCCACAAAACCGACGACAACCCCCAATATTTTAGAAAAGGTCAGGCGTTCATCTGCGGTTAAAAAATGGGCCAGCAAAACTGTAAAAATCGGGGTTGTTGCATTCAGAATCGATGCAACGCCGCTTTCAATGCGGGTTTGTCCCCAGGCAATGAGGGTGAAAGGTATGGCATTGTTAAGCAACCCTAGCAGAATGTATCCCATCCATGTTTTTAAGGAAACCGGCAGTTTTTTGCCGCCAAGGTATACAGCCCCAACCAGAAATACAGTGGCAATGGCAATCCGCAGAAATACCAGCGTAAATGGTTGAAAATCGCGTAATGCGATTTCTACGAAAAAAAAGGAACCTCCCCAGAAAAGTGATAGGATCGTTAGCAGTCCCCATTGATGTGAGTTCATTGATCCCAATTGGATTCTCCTCTCTGATTTATAACTCTTGCCCCACTGTAATGGTATGCTGGGAACGCCGCCACCCGATTCTTGCGATATTTTGGCAGACGATGGTCATTACCAAATTTTAAGATAGAAAGAAAGCGCTCTTTGGCCTTATCCCGACCACAACACCCCTCTCTGCCCTCCGTCCTCTGACTTCTGTCATTTGGACCACAGCGATATGTCATTTAGGTAATAAAACTATGGCATGAATTACCCAATTATTTGATTTTTAAATTTTCTTATTTTTATAATAAATTGATATATATACAAAAATAAAAATCAATGACAATGGCATATTTTTTGCATTTTGCGAATGGTGTCTGCAGGTGCCGAGACCTTCAATGCTTAGGTTTGGCTCGCAGCAGGCACTTCTATCGGCTGGGGGGCGGGTTCTCATTTTACCCCTTTTACCCTTCAAATTGGTATGCCTTTTGGGAACCCCAACCCCCTTCTTCCCTTACAATTAATCATTGAGCGGGGGCTCAAAAGGGAGCGCGGCCTAAACGGGTCACAAACAGGTTCGAATCCTGTACCCGCTCCATTTCCTGGGTGACATATGAAAATACTATTCGCATCTGTGTTTGCTGCTGTTTCGATTGCTATCTTTATTGGATTGGCTGAGGCTGGCGTCTTTACGGATATTATCACCCATCTTAAAAACAACGGGATAACGGGCCCGGGGAAGATACCATTGCCAGTTTTTATGTTTCTGCTGGCCATCGGGATTATCGGCATTTTGGGAATTAGGCGAAAAGGATAAAAACGTTTATGGATCGCCTAAATCACCTCAAATCCAGGAAGGATGCACGGTTGGTTTTCCGAAGAAACCAGGAGGTCGCCGTGCGCTGCTTGACCAATACCTGCAATTTTGATGGCCACATCAAAAATGTCAGTTCTTCAGGAATATTCATAACAACCAACCAGCATCTGCCCATCGGTGAGGAAATAGCAGTTTCTTTCAGCTTTCCCGACTCCGGCAATCATGTCAAGGCAACCGGAAAGGTCGCCCGGGTTACCAATTCCGGAATCGGTGTCGAAATACAAGTCTATTTCAAAGAAAAAGACAGCCCGTTCAAAAAATCGACAAAAAGCCGCAAAAAGCAGCCTCAGCTGGTATTTTTGGACTCAACCAGCCCACCCGAATAAAACCCCGCTTCAGCCGCGTCTAACTTTGCTGAATGTCTTATCCGGTGAGCCTTTCAACTTAAGCGCCTAACGTTAAAGCCCGCCATGACCATTCGATTCCTGCAGAGCACAACATCTGCACCTGCAGCGCGAGCAGGGTGTTTTTGAGATTAATATGATAATTTCATATATTTAAAAAAAATTACTACTTAAAAAAATTGTGAGTGGTTCAAAAATCAGCTAAACTGGTAAGTATCAACAAGCACATAACATGCTCATGATTACGATAGCATCATTCAACCAAACAAGAAGTGATAACGGGCAATTTTTTTCGTTGATCTTTTTTTTTGCTGCTTCCGCTGGCCCTGGGCATACTCACCATATACCTGTCCATCGATCTTTTTGAGTATTTAAAAAACACCATCCGGCTGCCTACACGCAAATGTTCTTTAATAGCCTTTTTGGCATGTCCGGTAACGATTTGCTTTACCTGGTCAAACCACAGGAATATTTTCGATTTTTGATGGCACCGGCTGATATTAAGGATCATAATATCGGGATGTACAAAAAAAGAATCAAGTTAAGTCTATCCGGTCTGCTGGGACTCATGCTTATTTAGGTCTTGTCGAGCATCCTCTTCTGATCGAATCACATGCATTATTCCGCAAACCCGCTCTCCGTATAAACCTATCAGCATCTTCCAACCTGCAATTTGTCAACTTTGGAGTGATCCCTGGTATTTTGCGTTTTAAATTGTTATAAATCTACCTACCGGTAGGTAATTTTCTTGACAACGTCAAGAATTTACCATAAGCAGGCACCGTCTGAAGCATATCTATCACGAGCACTAAGATGGAACCAATATGAAAAACAATAGTGGAATAAAGGCAAAAACACCCAATGCGCGCCAGAGGGTGCTGGAAACAGCCATCGGTATTTTTGCCGAGAAAGGCTATGCCGGAACGTCTGTGCGCGAAATTGCCGAGCAGGCTGGCGTCAGCAAACCGATGCTTTATTACTACTTTAAAAGCAAAGAAGGGCTTTTTCTGGCCATTTTGGAGATGGCGGAAGATTTACAGAAACATTTGCTGGCCGAAGTGCTGGACTCGAAAGGCGATGTATTGGAGCGGCTGCTGATGCTTTATCGCCGAGTTTATGAGGAGGTTGAAGCGCACCGCAGCCTGTATAAAATGATTCATGGTCTCATATTCGGCCCCCCTCAGGGGACACCCAATTATGACTTCACACGCTATCATGGTCACATGATCGAAGCCATTCGCAAAATTTATCAGAAGGGGATCGCCCAGGATGAGGTCAGAAAATCGGTCGACGACGAGGTGGCCTTGCTGGTGTTGAGCGTCATCGACTTTTGTTTGCACATGGATCAGGTAAAACCCCAGTCCGCAGATCCACAGCGTCCCGAACGATTGCTGCGACTGGCATTTCAAGGAATTCAAAAAGAGACGGTAAACTAAATGCAAACCAAACGACTATTAACACTTCTGGTATTTTTGTTGTGGTTCGGTTTTTTAACTTACGGTTGTGATGACAAAGCCGGTTCAGCGACAACTGAAAACCATATAAACCAGCCAGAAGCAGTTGCGGTTTCGATTGTTAACATCACGGCAGAACCGATACGGGATGTCATTTTTTTGCCGGGAACAACCGAAGCCTGGCAGGACGTCCAGGTGTCAGCCGATACAGCCGGCCGCATCGAATGGATGGGGCCAAACGAAGGTGACCTCGTCCAAAAAGGCGACCTGCTGGTCAAAATCGACGTTTCGGCCCTCAAGGCCGCAATGGCCCATGCCGAGGCCCAATATCAATTGGCTGATGATCTTTATCAACGCCGCCGGCGACTTTTCAAGCGCAAAATCATTGCCCAGGAGGAACTGGATCAAAGTGCCACTCAGCGCAAATTGGCAGCCACCGACCTGCAGCAGATAAAGGTCAAATACAATCATGGTTTCCCGCGTTCGCCGATCAACGGTATCATTAATCACCTGTACGTCGATACCGGTGAGTTCATTGATACCGGCAAACCGATTGCCGACATTATTAATATCGACCGTATTAAGATCAATGTGCGCGTACCGGAACTTGATATCCGCTTTGTGCTGCAGGGCCAAAAGACACCGGTCAAGATTGATGCTTTTCCCGCTAGAAAGCTCAACGGAACAATCGATTTTGTGGCCTTTAAAGCCGATCCGGCCACCAAAACATTCCTAGTCCGCACGATAGTCGAAAATCCATTTGCCGACATCCGCCCCGGGATGATCGCCCGGGTGGCTTTTGTGCGCCGCATGATTCCGGACGCATTGCTGGCACCGCTGTTTGCACTGGTGGACAAAGGCGGCGAACGTATAGCGTTCGTCGAAAAAGACGGTATCGCGCAATCGCGAACCGTTGACATCGGCGTCATTGAAGGCGATCGCGTTCAAATAACCAGCGGTTTAAATCCCGGCGACCATCTGATCGTCAGGGGCCAGACTGAAATTGAAGACGGCATGAGGGTGCGTGTGCAATGATTCTGAATCGATATGCACTCAAACGGCAGATTACCGTTTTGGCGCTGCTGGTGGTCATCGTGATTGCCGGGTTATACTGCTACGTTTCACTTCCGCGGGAATCTTTTCCGGATATCACCATTCCTTATGTATTTGTGACCACCACCTATGAGGGGGTGGCACCGGCCGACATGGAGGAGCTGATCACAATTCCCATTGAGCGCAAACTCAAAGGCATTGATGATGTCGAAGAAATCCGCTCGACTTCCGCTGAGGGGTTATCCACGGTCGCCATTAAATTTTTACCCTCGGTTGATCTTGATGATGCCCTGCAGAAAGTGCGCGACAAGGTTGACCAGGCCGAAGGTGATTTGCCGGCTGACCTGCAGGATGATCCGGTGATTAAGGAAGTCAATTTTTCAGACATGCCGGTAATTCGGGTCGTATTATCGGGACCATTCAGCTTGCGGCGTCTGCAGAATTTAGCCGAAGACATGCAGGACCGGCTTGAATCCATTCCCGGCGTTTTGGAAGCGCGCCTGACAGGCGGCCTGGAACGTGAAATTCATGTGGAATTTGATCTGGATCGCGTGCGCGCATACAACGTGCCTTTTTCCAGCATTGTCGGTGCGGTCAACAACAGCAATGTCAATATGCCCGGCGGCAGCATGGATATCGGCGAAGCCAAGTACCTGGTGCGGGTGCCGGCGGACTTTGGGCATCCATCTGAAATTTTTTCGATTGTGGCCTATGTGCGGGACGGCAAACCGGTTTATCTGAGGGATATCGCCACGATCAAAGACGCCCATAAAGATCCGCTGACCCGCTCCCGTATCAATGGTAAAAATAGCGTCACTATCGGGGTTCTCAAGCGCAGCGGTGAAAACATCGTACGCGTCACCGAAGAAGTCAAACGGGTGGTCGATGATATGCGGCCCGAGCTGCCGCAGACCCTGCAAATTGATCTGACGGCCGATCAGTCCAATGACGTACGACTGCTGGTGGCAGACCTGGAAAATAACATCATATCGGGACTGATCCTGGTGCTGGCAGTCATTTTCTTTTTTATCGGCGGCCAGTCCGCTATTTTCGTGGCCCTGGCCATCCCCTATTCCATGTTTATCACCTTTGCGCTCCTGACCGGCTTCGATGTGACGTTGAATATGGTGGTGCTGTTTTCATTGATTCTGGCGCTGGGGATGTTGGTGGACAACGGCATTGTCATTGTCGAAAATATTTACCGCCATATGCAGCAGGGCAAAAACCGCGCAGAGGCAGCCGCTGCGGCAACCGACCAGGTGGCCTGGCCGGTGATTACGTCCACCCTGACCACCCTGGCGGCTTTTTCGCCCATGCTGTTCTGGCCGGGTATTATGGGCGAGTTCATGGGGTACTTGCCCATGACCCTGATTATGGCCTTGAGTGCTTCGCTGTTTGTGGCGCTGGTGATCAATCCGGTGCTGTCCGCCCGTTATCAGAAAATTAAAACCGGCCCGCCCGCCAAAAACCCGAAGATCCGCGAGCCACGTGTTAAACAGGTTTATCTGTTTTTGCTCAAATGGTCTTTGCAACATCGCTGGGTGGTTATCACGGTGGCGGTTGTCTTGCTGATTGGCGCTGCCCTGGCTTTTTTCTTTTTCGGAAAGGGCACGGAATTTTTTCCCGAAACCGAGCCGCGCCGGGCGTATGTTAATATCAAAATGCCGGAAGGCACCAATCTGGACGCCTCCGATCGGCTGGTGGCCCAGATCGAGAAAATTGTGGCTGAATATGAAGACATCCGTTATGTCATATCCAATATCGGTGCCATCGGTGGAGACCCTTTTTCCCAGGGCGGCACCGGGACCCATATCAGCCGGGTGGTGCTGGACTTCAAAGATTTCCATGATCGCTCCCGACCTTCGTCGGAAATTGTCAAAGAGGTACGGCAGCGGATCCTAAGCGCCATCCATGGGGCGGAGGTGCAGGTGGAAAAAGAAGAAGAAGGCCCGCCCACCGGACCACCGATCAATATTGAGATTTTTGGAGAAGATATATATTTACTCGGTGAACTGGCCGCCCGTGCTCGCAAAGTGATCAAGGACATCCCCGGTCTGGTGGATTTAAAGGATAATTTTGTGAAGGGCAAACCGGAAATCCGTGTACGGGTGGACAAGGAAAAAGCCGCCCTGATGGGATTGGATACCTACACCATCGCCTATACGGTAAAATCGGCCATCAACGGGGTTAAAGCCGGTGTTTATCGCGAGGGCAAAGATGAATATGATATTATGGCGCGTTTGCCCAAACGCGATCGTCAGTCCATCAAGAGCCTGAAGCGCATCACAGTTTCAGGCCCTGAGGGTGAGCCGATACCTCTGACCAGCCTGGCCAAGGTGAACCTGGGCAGCGGAATTGGTGCAATTATGCGCCTGGATCAGAAACGGGTGGTCACCATATCAGGCGATGTATCGGGGCGCCTGGCCAATGACGTCATCAAAGACATCGATGCCCGCCTGTCTCAGCAGATCGATTGGCCCAAAGGATATCGTTTCCAATTTACCGGTGAACAGGAAGAACAGGCCAAGGCCCAGGCTTTTTTGAGCAAGGCTTTTTTTGCCTGCATTGCCCTTATTATGCTCATCCTATTGACCCAGTTTAACTCGCTGGTTACCCCGCTGATCATTCTGGCCTCGGTGGTGTTTTCCCTGATCGGTGTATTTTTGGGCCTGCTGATCACCGGCACGGCGTTTGGTATCATCATGACCGGCATCGGTGTCATTAGCCTGGCGGGGGTCGTCGTCAACAACGCCATCGTGCTCATCGACTACATCAACCAGCTGATGGCCAAAGGCCTGTCATCCACCGAAGCCCTGCTGCGTGCCGGCGCGGTGCGCTTCCGGCCGGTGATGCTTACCGCCATCACCACCATTCTGGGCCTGCTGCCGATGGCCACCGGCATCAGCTTTGATTTCCGCAAAATGGCCCTTGATATCGGCGGTGAGTCCTCCCAGTGGTGGGGGCCTATGGCGGTGGCTGTGATCTTCGGTCTGGGATTCGCCACCCTACTGACGTTGATCCTGGTGCCGGTGCTGTGCTCTCTGGTGCACAGCTTCCGCAAACAGTGGGCAGCATGAGACAGGAGATAAAAGACAGAGGGCAGAAGTCAGAAGAAAAAATGAAAAGATGACGTTTCGCCGCTCAAAGATGATTTGTCTGTAGGCAAAGCTTGAGCTGGCAAAGTTGACAGCTGTCATGAATCACGTCAATGGGTTTGATTGAATCCGCGTATTCTCAATAGCAATTTATCTTGGTGCATTTTTGAGTTTTGGACGCATTGGAGGATGGTATGGAAATAGAATGGGAATCTAATTTCGAAACCGGCAATGACATCGTCGATGCACAGCATCGCTATTTTGTCGACCTTATCAATCGAGTTGCCATAAACTTCAGAGAAACCGATGACGGTGCTTACAAAGACAGGCTGGTCAGTGAACTCAGAAAATATGCGGATTTTCATTTTACCTCTGAAGAAAATATTGCCACCTCTTACCGGCTGACGGGGATCGCCGGTCATCATCAGCGGCATGTAGAGCTGCTTGAAGAATTTAATCATCATGCAGCTGATTTAAAAAACGGGCAACTGACAGTGGACAGCTTTCTGGACTTTTTAACGGATTGGTTTATTGGCCATACTGTTTATGAGGATCAGAAGTTATTTCACTCGAATTTTGCATGAAAATTAATGAAAGAAAAATTAAAAAAAAGTAAAAAGGATAAAATCCATTTATTTCATTAATTTTCACCCGATCGGCGAGCCGCAGGCTTCCATCTGCTGCGTTATTAAGGGCGAGGCATAGTTCAACTATAGCCTCGCCTTTAAGTGCCTTGCAAATGAAAACCTGCGACTCGTGCAAAATCTGAGTATAACTCGAATTTTGCATGAAAATTAATGAAAGAAAAAATCAAAAAATAAGTAAAAATGACGGTATTATGCTGGTTCGAACTATCCGACGCTCAGATCGACCACACATTGCGGCGCTTCAGACCGAAAGCTGGCAAGACAGTTATGCCGATGTCTTGCCTGAGAGCTACTTGACGGATCAGCTTGCCGAAGACCTCAAGCGCTACTGGGGCACGGTGCAGATCAAACCGGAAGATATTGTAATGGTTGCCGAAGCTGCGGAGGTTATCGGATTTATTGCGATTTGGTGCCGACCTGAACCGTTTATCGACAATTTGCATGTCAAACCGTCTCAAAGGTCTCGGGGCATCGGCTCAATGCTGATGGCGTCGGCCGCTCGCCAAATGATTCAGCAAGGCCATAACACCGCATACCTTTGGGTGGTGGAAAGCAATACAGAAGCGATCCGACTTTATCAAAGGCTCGGTGGCAACTGCACAGATCGGAATTTGAAGGATTTGTTCGGGCATGCCGTACCCAATATTAAAATCGAATGGTCCGACATCTCCACTCTGTTAAATTCACTATAATACAGGCGTTTTGCTGGCGGCCTCCAGATAAATACCAAATGATGAAATCAGCCGCTTGCAGCCGGCAACGGGCTTTCTTCTATTTGCTCATCCTCAGTCCTCATAGCCCCGTACTCAGTCCTATTTCTTAGACGAAACGCATAACGCGAAACCCGAAACACACATCTCGCAACCCACAACTCGCAGTCCACAACTCGCAGTCCGAGATGCAAATACAATTTGACCCAAGGTGCCTCTATAGGGTATAACATTAAAGTTTTAGGCGGTTGTTACCGGCGCCGCATGCATTGAACAGCTAAAATGTAAAGTGAGCCAATGAAAAAAAAAGGCGTGTTCCTAACCATTGCCGTTGTATTGGTCCTGCTGGCAGTTTACGGCATCTGGCACTACAGCCCGCTGCGCTACCTCACCCAATCCCCATCCGAGGGCGATCACTCCCGAGCTGGCACAAAAAAAAGAAGCCAACCGGTAATCGTTTCCAAAAAAATTTTGCCGCAACCGGAAATTAAACAACAGACAGACGAACTGCCCCCACCCCTGGTTGCATTAAAGCAGATGAACCCCGGGCAGACATCTGAACCGGATAAATCACAAATTAGGATCGAAGTCCCGGCTGCTGCGGAAACAAACCGCCCCCAGGAAGTGCCTGCCAGCGACAAAAAGCCGCAACAGGTGACACCCGAAATGCAGGCAAAGGCTCCGCAGGTGGCATCCGATAATGACCAGCCGACCAAACTGGCGCCATCGCGGACCGTAGCGCCGCCTAAACCTTCCAAGCCGTTGCTGACCAAAAAACAGGTGGCTTCAGCCAGACAGGAAGCTTACCATCCGTATTCCATCATGCTGTCCAGCTGTCGTCTGCCGCAAAGTGCCCGCAAAATCGTATCAGATTATAAAAAAGCGGGTTTGACGCCTTATGTCGTGAAAGTCAAATTTCAAAGCGGTGATGAGTGGCTGCGGGTTCTGACCGGCCACTACCAAACCCGCCGTGATGCACTAAAAGCCAAAAAAGACCTCCGGCTCTCAGGTGCCATTGTAAAGAGAACGCCGTACACCAATCTCATCGGCACCTATACATCTCAGAATCAATTGCAAGCCGATCTGCAAAAGATCAAAAAGTTGGGGTATTCGCCTTATTTTCTCGAAACAGCGAGCGGAGAGCTGAAACTGGTGGTCGGTGCGTTTGTCACCGAAGAAGGTGCTGAAAACCTGCATTCGGAATTACAGGCCAAAGGCATACAGAGCACGGTCGTCAACCGCTAATCAACCATCCTGCCAACTAAACAAATTACTGAGCTACAAGGAACCGTCTTTGCTAATGCTAGGGTTCGCCAAGCTGAATACCGAGCATATATTTATGCATAGGGCACATCATGTGAAACCCGCAGCCCGTAACGCACATCGCCTAACACACAACCCACAACCCTTAATCCGTCTTCAGACCTCTGTCTTCTGCCTGCCGCGGCGACTTGTCCCGGCGTAGCTCGAAGAGCGAAGTCGGAAGCTCGACAGAGCGAAGACGGGTCCTCTGACTTCTGTCTTATATTTCTATCCATGCACGTCTTAACCATCTCCTCCTACCATCTTTGTGGTGGACCCATTGATTTGTATCGATCATGGATTAAGTTATGGACTTACGGACGGCCATCAGTAAAACAGACGGAATTCAATCCATGTCAACCATCTTAGCGATATCAGCACATCCAGATGATGAGACGCTTTTCGGCGGAGGAACCTTGGCCAAATACGCCCAACAGGGCCATGCGGTATTCATTCTGGAAACCACCCGTGGTGAAGGCGGCGAAGTGGGTCAACCAGCGTTGACAACACAGGAAAACCTGGCCGCCTTTCGAGAACAGGAAGTGCGTCAGGCAGCACACATCTTAGGAGCCCGTGATATTTTTTTTCTGCCGTTTATTGATCCATACATGGAGGTCAACGGCATAGCGCGTCGCATCGATGTCCCGCTGCCGAAATTCGCGGCCGCTATCGAAACTTATATACGTGACATCCGGCCGGATCTGATTATCACCCATGGTTCAAATGGTGAATACGGCCACCCGCAACACATCTACACCCACCAGGCCACTCGGTTAGCGATAGGCAACGGTCGCCCGGACACTGCCTTGATAAGTTGGTCGGCATGGCATACGCCATCCGAACGCGAACGAATCTTAAATCAGGATGATAAAGCCGATATCATCACCGATGTCAGCCCCTGGCATGATGTGAAAGTTGCCGCCGCCCTCTGTCATAAAACCCAGCATGCGATGTTTTTGCGAAATTCCGGCGCCCCTTCGATCGCTGATATGGTCTGGAAGACCGAAACCTTTCATATCTGGCAAGGCCCTCTACCTGCCAATCTCTAAGACTCTAAAATAAAAATCCTTTCACATCCCTTTTACCTCAAGATGGACATATCAAAACCGATAATACATTTAGGATTCTCGGGTCGGGTCTGCTGCCCTAAAATTAAATTAATATTATTTCAGACAGTTAACAGGCATCGTTCTATTTGACAAAGGTTTTCGACCGGCAAAAACGGCCCCTCCTGAAACGGATCGTGCAATTGGAAAGGGTTGATTGGTCTCCGGTCGGTTAGGGTCATCAAAAAAGGTTATTTAGCGCTATATATAGTGAATCATTTTTCTACATCAGAAAGCAATCCATTACCCCTGTGGAAGCAAAATCTGAAACGGGCTGTTCGGGCTATTCAAACATGGATTCGCGAGCTCATCACCTCATAGATTGAAATCATCATGTTGTTTATTGCCACGGCCGTGATGACCGGTATCTTGCTCTCGATTATAGAAGCCTTCTGGTATCTTTACCTTCAGACCCCTGTCGGCATCAAATATACCGCCGATCCTTCCTGATCTTCCGTTCATCTGGTAACGCAGATTATCCACCAGGATTTGTTTCTGTTTTCAGTCGATATTTCAATTGCCGCCCTCATCGCCAACCTGATTGTGAGTGCTGCTTGCCAGGTACTGGCAGTGCGCCGCTATTTTTACGAGGGGCGCGGTCTGATCAACAGGGTAATTTGGTTGGCGCTGTTCAGTGCTGTCGCGGGCTGGTTACTAGCACGCAACAGTCACATAGATCTACAGGTTGCCTTCGGGTTAGCCATCGCTCCCAGTCTGTGCCTGTTTTCCTCATGCCTGAATATTGCAAAACGGATATTGCCTGAGCTGACACCCTTTGCGATCATCGAGATGTTTACCAGCTTTAAAAACGCCTGGGTTCACCCCGCCGATCGGATCAGGTCAAAAGCGCGCACATCTGCATATCCGATGGACACCACTGATTTGCATCCATTTATCGCCCAACCATCGCGACCAGCGCCAAAACCCCACCGCTCAAGCAACGTTAAACCGAATCCGAGCAGAACTGCCCCTGGGTCCTCCACTGTAATCCGTTAAAAACTTGCCTTATCTGTTTGAAATCCTATTATTTAAGATTGCTGAGTTTGCATTTTATGTCCTGAAAAATGCGATCACTTTAAGGTGGCTTGCCCATTCACATATCGACAGCATTATTAATATATAAATGTAGATCAACGACACTAATATCTAATTTGCACATCACACCTGCGGGATAAATAGCCCTTATGAATGACATTTTAGATGCGCATTTCCTGACGATTGTTATCATTGTCGGCTCAATAATGGTCACTCCTTTGTATGTTCTAGCCACTTATGTCTTCAGCGGTGCGTCTGCGCATAAAGGCTTAAAGATAGGCTTTGCGTTTTTAATTTGGGGATCACTGATGTTCTGGGTCTGCTTAGATCAAATCCCCGCCCAATTGGGACTCATCGGCAATTTTATTGTTCCGCTCGCCTGGATCTTACCCAGTTTAATACTGTACTGGCGCAGGGAATGGTTTTTAAGCCACGAACTGTCTCAAAAATGGCTGATCGGCTTGCAGCTGTTTCGGTTCATTGGCGGTGTGTTTCTGATTGAAATGGTCGGTGGGCATATTCCAGGCATTTTCGCCTATCCGGCTGGCATCGGTGATATTGTGGTTGGGGCGGCGGCTTTGGGTGTCTTGCTGATTTGCCGAAACCGCGAGCGGATACCCGGAGCCTTTATTGTTTTTATCATTGTTATCGGGATAGCGGATTTTCTGAGCGCCTTTTTCTTTGGTTTTACCTCAACCCAAGGGCCTCTTCAGCTATTTTTCCCGGCTGTAACCAATCAACTCATCCTGTTTCCAACCGGTATGATACCCCTTTTCCTGGTGCCCTATGCCATTTTTTTTCATGTGCTTTCCTTGCTCGCTTATCTCAAATTTCAACACCGGAGTCGAAAGGACACTAATTAGATGTGGACATACAGAGGGCAGAAAAGACCTGATTTTGCAGTAGTGCCCAAGACGGGTCAAGAATCGGTGTGGGACTACCCCAGACCCCCTAAACTGGTCGTGGATGAACGACGGGTTGAGGTTCGTTATGGTGATCAGGTGGTGGCTTCTTCCACTCAAACCTATCGCGTGCTTGAGACCGCCAGCCCACCTTCTTTTTATATCCCGCCGCAGGATGTAAACCGCGAACTGATTAAAGCGGCGCCAGGTGCTTCTGAGTGTGAGTGGAAAGGTGTGGCGCAATACTGGATGCTGTCCGTCGATCCAAGCAGGGGCATCGTGGGTTGGCGTTACCCCGCACCTAAACCAGGGTTTAAAGAAATCTGCGATTATTTTTCGTTCTACCCGTCTGTTTTACATTGCACTGTTTCGGGTGACAAAGTACACGCACAACCCGGCCAATTTTATGGTGGCTGGATTACCGCTGAAGTCGTCGGTCCGTTTAAAGGCGGACCGGGAACAGCGCACTGGTAAGAAAAAGATCGCAAGCATTTTATACATCCCGGTTACGAGCTTCATCAGCAGCGCATAAGTCCGATATCGTCAAAAGTTATTTGAATACTGCCGTCTGGTTGGATGAATCGTTCGTCGCTTGCAGCCGGAAAAGAAATCAAATCAACCGGTGCTTGGCGATGAACTGAGGCCGTTTCCTTCTGCAAAATGCGGGAAAAAGGCGCCAAATCCAGATCCCATTTGGCAAATACCAGATGGGTCGATCGATGCCGCCGAACCAGGGTCCGCATTTTGCGGCGACCGACGTGTCCGGCTTCACCCCAGAAAATGGGCTCGCCTTTTTCATCAAATTGCACCACATCCGGCTTATAGCGCCCGCCAACGGGTATTTCGACACAAAGATGCGGATAATCCGGCAGAAAAAGCGCCCAGATAAAGGCTTTCGTCATCACATGCACATCGCTTTCGAAGGGTTTTTTGATAAAAACCATCTGCTTGCCGTAAGCGCGCAATGTCCATTTGCGCCGCAGCTTAAGGTCTGAGTTCATATCTCCCCTTTGCAGCCTCAACCGGATGCGGAAAAATGACCGCTTTATCTCCGGAGACTTTGCGTCTTTAAATGAGTCTGCAACACTTTAGACAAATTGGCGATGCATTCGTCTATGGATTGGTAAACATAGCCGGCCAAAAGCTGACCGTCGTCATAGACATCAATGGCCGGAGCGAAGGGGGGCTTTGCCATTAGCGCATTGATGACAACGCTCACGTCGTTTTTGCGGTTGGCCAATACAATACCTTCATCCGGCGGATGATCCGCGGAATGCTCAGGAATTGGCTGCGGCGCGCCTGCGGGCCGCTGGTACAGCATCTGATAGCGTACGCTCGGCGGCAGGTAGAGGGCCTGGACCGCTGCCGGCACTTTGATGGTTTGCAGACGGTTTTCAAAAAAGTGCCGTTCGGACGCTTTGAGCTCGCGGAAAGTCACCAGATGACCTTCCCGCAAATAGGGCGCCATCTGAGATAGAAAATCTTTGAGCAGATTGTGCCAGCCCTGGACAGCATCATGTCGTCCGGCCGGTGAGCGGCCTTCGATGATGTCTGCCACGCGTTCATTGTTGGTGTTGCCAATATGATTTTTAGCCATAATATATAGACACTATTTTTGTTATGCTTAGCAGATGGTGAATTGTGGCTGCAGGATCATTTGTCTGAAGAATGCGGCTTGATGAAACTGCTGCGCTACCAAAGCTGTTGACGGTCTCAATTGTAAATAAACAGATTTAAAAAATAATGAGCGGCATGGTAGCTGTCAAGCAAGTCAACCGGCATTTAAAATGAGCGACTTATGCGCTGTGGGCGTAAGACAATTGCCCTGAAGCAGGAAAGCAGCGGGCATGACCCCTGATTGGCCGGGCCAAAAATGAATGTATTGCCTGGTGCCATAGCATCAACAGTACGTATTGACCTTTTGGCCCCGACTGCATAATCTATGGTTGAACAAAAAGGAGCTGTTATGCGCAGAGTTGGTATATATTATTTCTTTGCTGTCATCGCGCTGACCATCTATGGCGGGCAGGTCTGACCGTTTATGGAAGAAATGCCCCCCGTGGCGTTGGGGGTAAGCCTTTTAATTCCATTTGTAATGGCGCTGGTGCTGCACCGGTTCTTTGAGAATCGCCTGGTGATCTCTCAGCCCCTGATGGTTCAGCCCAGAAAGCAATTTGTCCTGGAATTGACTTTGTGCCTGGCGGCGGGCGCCGTCGTGGTTATTTATAACACCCTGGCCTACGGTTTTCCGGCCACCAGTGGGCTCAGCTTGCTGCTGGGCTGCGCCGTGGTTGGATTTTTCCTGGGTTTGGATATGGCGCTGGCCCGTGAGCGTAAAATCATCCAAGACGTTCTGGCTGACGACAAAGCGCTGCCGCCCCCCTCCCGGCTATATTCCATCACGCGCAAATTTTCTCTGGTGGCGCTGATTACCATCCTGTTTGTAGCTGTAGTGCTGGGGCTGGTCTTTGCTCGCGATGTGGTCTGGCTCTCGAATATCAAAGACAGCAATATGTCTCTTTTGCAGGCGCAGTTATCGGTTATGCGGGAAGTCTTCTTTGTCATGGGCGTGCTTCTGGCGGCCATTATCAATTTGATTGTTTCCTATTCCAAGAATCTGAAGCTGTTGTTCAGGAATGAAACCGGCGTGCTGGAAAAAGTAACCCGGGGAGACCTTTCCAAAAGGGTGCCGGTCGCCACCCATGATGAGTTCGGGGTGATTGCCGGTCACACCAATACGATGATCGATGGGCTCCAGCATCGGCTGAAGCTCATAACCGCCTTGAAGCTGGCGGAAGAAGTTCAACAAAACCTCTTGCCCGCCAGTCCTCCCGCAATGCCCGGGCTCGATGTTGCCGGCATCAGCAACTACTGCGACGAAACCGGCGGTGATTATTATGATTACTTTAAGTTGACCAACGGCGATCTGGGCGTGGTAGTGGCAGATGCCTCCGAACACGGGGTCAGCGCCGCCCTGCTGATGACCACCGTGCGGGCGCTGCTCAGACAGCGGGTCACCATGGAAAACGACATCGCCCGTATCGTCACCGATGTTAATCAAGAACTGGCCAGAGATGTAGCTGCCAGCGGTCGTTTTATGACCATGTTTTTTCTGAAAATCGAACAGGCGACAAACACCTTGCACTGGGTGCGCGCCGGTCACGAGCCGGCCATTCTGTATAATGCCGAAGATGATATCTTTTTAGAGCTGGCCGGAGAGGGTATGGCTATGGGGGTGGATGAAAACCTGAAATATCAGAAAAACAATCACCAGGAGTGGAGTCCGGGCAGTATCGTGGTTATCGGTACCGACGGTATCCGCGAGACCCAAAATACACAAGGTGAAATGTTCGGTCTCAATCGATTCCGCACCGCCATCCGCCAACATGCCGGCAAATCCGCTGAAGAGATAAAAGAACATATTATCGATGATTTAGTGAAATTTCAGGGAGAGGCCCCTCAGGAAGACGATATTACATTAGTGGTGGTTAAGTTCTTATGAGCAGGGTAATCGGAAAACAAAAAGGGGGTCCTGATTTACAGGGCCCCCTTTGGTTTTAATCTGAATTCAGTACTAAAATTAACAGGTTGGAGTGATTTTCAACCTGAACACCTGAAAAAACCTGAGTATTAGGCCGTTTTGGCTTTGGTCTTGTATTCCCAGTCACCCACGGATTCTTCGTCTGCTACTTCTTCCCAGCCGGTGATCATCGCCCGGGTGTGGGCGAAGATGGTGTGCCCGGTGGTGATCATATACACATGCACCACCACAAATGACAGAATGGCAAAAGCACCGGCGGTGTGAATCAGTGCCACAACCTGCAACGACAGCCAGGACAATCCCCAATCACCCCAGGAATTATAGCCCCAGTACAAAAATCCGGTGACCATTTGCACCGGCAGCAAGACGGCCGCCAGATTCAGGTAAACGATACGCTGCAGGGGGTTGTGTTTGGCATCCTTTCGTTTGGGCACCGGATGGGGTTCACCCCGAAAAATACCGTACATGTAATAGCGCACCACTGAGAACATCTTTTTGGTGGTTGGAATATACTGCCGCCACTCACCGGTGGTAAAAATCCAGAAAACAAAAAAGGCAAACGCGATCAGCCAGGTGAGCCCGACAAAATTATGCACTTCCACCGCCGTCCTGAAACCGAACAGTTTGAATGCGCCATTGACTTCAAAACCGGTCAGCAAAAGGATGATGATCAACAGCGTCTGCAGCCAATGCCACAGCCGTTCGAAGCGCGCATACAAATATATATTTTTCATTTTTCCGTTGTTGGTGGTCATGCTCTAATCTTCCTTTCTGCTCTTGCCGTTATTTCTGCTAAAAAACCGTCCCAGGGCATGAACAAGGACCCCGAACAAACTGGCCAGAACCGCAGCCCATCCGGCAAAATTTAGAATTTTGGAAACATCGCGGCCGGGCATATAAAAACCTTTGAGGTTTGCCAGGCGGCCGTCGGTTTTGGAATGACATTCGGTACAGGTCAAAGATTTATCTTTGGGTACCACCATATGGGTGATCGGAAATACATAGGTGGTCTCAACGAAGTCAAATTCACCTGAAAACGGCAGCCCCATGGACGCCTGCCCCACGGTCAGGGCTTCGTTCCAATCGAGGGTGTTCCAAAAACCTTTCTTACCGGACAACAGCGGCATCAGCAGGGTCTGGTTGATTTTATCATACGGCTGATTGCCTACGTGCACTTTAAAGGGATAGATCCGTGCGTTGGGATCCTGTGGTTCTCCCACCGGCCAGGACACCTTGGCAACGCCAGCCGGATCGATCTTATCTTTGGCGGTCACGGATTTAATCACACCGTTGTACCAGAAATATTCGGGCTTCACATTCTTGGCCCACTTCATCTGGCCTTTGATGGTCAAGTAATCGAACTTGCCAAATTCATCTTTGGTCTTGAATTTTTTACCATCCTTCAATTTACCCGACTCGGACCAGTCCCAGGACATTTTAGTGGGGTTCACTCTGGCAAAATCGGGTATATGGCACGTCTGGCAGGCCACTTTATCAGTGTGCTGATTCATCTTTTGGCCGCTTTTGTGCGGCTGGCTGGTGTGGCAGGACTCACAGGTAATTTTGTTGACCAGGTCGTCTTCCACCAGGCTTTTTCGATCGGTGGCAGCCGGCTGGGTGTAGACCCGTCCGGATATATTGTGCAGCGTTGTCGTGTGGCAGCGCGTGCAGGTAAAGTTTTGGCCGTCCACCCCCATATGGACATCCAGGGTTTTGCTGGGTTTGACCAGTGATGTGTCCAGGTCTCCGTGCTTGACCCCGTCGCCACCGCCGCCGTAAAAATGGCATGAACCGCAATTCTGCCGCGCCGGCAAACCGATGTTTTGAACGGCATCGCGCAGTTCGGCCTGAATTTCGCGGGCAATCTCCTTGGACTCATTATCGCCTTCTTCAAGAAAGCCCTTGATGTCGGTGATGGCCTCATCAAAGTTCATCTTCGTCTGGCTGTGGCAGACCAGACAGTTGACCGGGGTTTCCTTTGAAGTCCCCCAGCCCGGGTGACAGGCCAAACAGCTGGCGTCATCGTTTCGATTGGTCGAGATACAAAAATTGTTCAGGGAGTTGCCGGCCTTGCCGTATTCCCTTTTCGTATCAGAAGGATCTGCCAACCACGTCCAGTGAATCGTCTTGTGAAACTGCGTCTCAGCCTCGGAATGACACGAGATGCAGGCTTGAGTCACTTCGGCACCGGATATAAAATCCTTTTGCAGCACTTTGTGTTTGGAATGGTCGCTGGTCCGCCATAGTTTTTTGGATTTAGTGGCCTGCTGGGCCATCGAGCGTCCCGGCGCCTGCTCGTCTTTTGATCCTGCCGCTTCGCCAACAGCCGGCAGCAGCATCAACCAGCATGCAAATAAAACCAAGCACATAAAGAGCAGATTTTTCTTTTCAGTTATTTCCATTTTTTTGCTCCAACTTTCGGTGGGCACTATCAATCAGAGGATTGCTGGTATTTGGGCCGTAGCCGCCCCCGCGGGAGCGGCTGCAACCATTATGACCATATCAAGCACCCATCAGGATGCCGGCTCTTTGATTTCAAAAGAACCATCTTTTTTGAATGTCAATTCCCCTTCCAGGTAATAGACATTTTTCATTTCCGGCCTCACATCCTGAACCATGTAGTAGGATTCACCGCTGCGGGCACCGGTGCCGCACACAAACACAACCGGTTTGTCTGTCGGCAGAGTTTGAATTTTAGCTTCGAGTTGATCCACCGGTATATTGACAGCGGTTTTAAACGAACCATCTTTGTATTCATCCGCATCGCGAACATCAATCAACATGATGCTTTCAGGATTTTCCTTTACGATTTTTTCAAATGTGGCGGTATCGACACTGCCTTCTTCCTTGCCGGCTTTAAGCTGGCTCGAAGCGGCCTTCTTAGTGGAAGCCGCGACAGTGGTATCACCTTTACCGTAAGCTGCAACCCAGACCGGATAGCCTTCGGCAAAGACCTTGACCTTGGTGTAACCCAGATCAATGGCCTTTTTGGCGGACTTGTGGCTCAAGCGGCATTTCAAACCGCCACAGTAAAATACCAGCGGGGTGTTTTTATCGGCCGGCAGCTGATCTTGCATTTTGGCAAACTGGCTGTCCGGAATACTCAAGGCCGTTGGGATGTGGCCTTTGTCATATTTTTTGCGTTTGGGACGCGAATCTATCAGCACCATATTGGTTTTCTGATCGATTTGCTTCTTGACCCAACCTGCGGAAACGGCCGGATAGTTTCCAGCCACCTTCATGTACGCGGGAAAACCTTTGGCAAAAACTTTAGCGTTGGTATAACCGAGTTTTTCCGCCTTCCAGGCGGATTTGTGACTCAGCTTTCATTTTAAACCGCCGCAATAAAAAATGAGCAACGCATTTTTATCCGCCGGCAGTTTGGCGATCATCTTGTCAAATTGGCTGTCCGGGATGCTAACAGCCATCGGGATGTGCCCTTTGTCGTACTTGGCCCGTTTGGGTCGAGAGTCGATGATCATCACATCTTCGGGCATCGGCACTTTCACATTCGCCATGACAAAATCGACATCCACGATGCTGTGAAACTTCCAGTCAGCCGGCTCGTCGGTTTTGGCGGCATCCTTGGCCAGAGTCGTGGTGGCATATCCGAGAAGCAGTGCCAGACAAAGCATCAGGGATATGACGGTTAATCTTTGGGTCCGCATAACATTCTCCTTTCGGGTTTATTTTTTGCTGCCAGGCCGCAAGCCCGGTGGCCTTATAGTTGAATTTGCGACGTTTCTATTTGCATTTGGCCGGGGTCGGCGAATCCGATGCATGCTCGTATAAATAGGTGTAGATATCGGTCACCTGGGTATCATTCAGATTGCCCCACTCTTCCTCACAGCCGAACGACGAATAATCTTTGCTGGTAAACAGCGCGTCCCACTCGGCCTGGGTCTTGTCGGACGGGTTGATGGGCGGTTTCTGGGAATCAACGGCACCGCGCTCAAAGCAGGCTTTATAGACTTTGCGGTAGGTGTATTTGCCTTTGCGCTTGTTGCCTTTATCCAGCGCAAAGCTCAGGCCGACTGTGGAAAACACAAAAAACACTGCCATTGCCGTTAAAATTATCTTGCGAATCATGATGTCTCCTTTCTGCTGACTGCTATCAATTTGGTGTATAGGGTTGAACGGTTAATTTCCAATTTTAAGTTTCTGTGTATATCATCTGGAAGGTCGGTTATTCAGGTAACGTAAAGATAGCAAAGCCCATGCCAACACACTAGTGCACGCTAAATTTTACAACTAATTGAATTTTATAAATATTTTTTTACACCAAACTTTTATAACCGGCATTTCTCCGGCAGGTGTTAATCTCTTCGCAGTTAACAGGTTAACACTTAAGACCTTTCATCTGCAGGTTATGCCCCATCTGTTGCCAATACACCGTTGATACGCTATCTGAGTTGAACAATCAGGGCAACAATCATACAGAAGCAAATTTTTTTCACTTACACATAAACCGACAGATATCCCAATCATAGAATCCGTAATTTAAATTATTACAATATATTATAGCCAATTATGCGGTCTGTTTAATCGGCACCACAGTCATAAATATTCCCGCTTTTTGATATTCTTGGTAAACAGCCATTT
>JAAUXU010107185.1_pt1 | contig 21071 bp, 21 predicted proteins | sample 7278151 | NCBI WGS metagenome assembly JAAUXU01 (sample SAMN14350113, study PRJNA611818) | marine sediment metagenome | isolation source: surface marine sediment (1.8m) | place: French Polynesia: Moorea | collected 2018-08 | reverse complement strand
GGGTTTTGCATGGTAGCGCATAGCGCCGGAGGACCCGGTGAGTGAAACCCGGTGGAAATGATGGGCCAGGGGGCTGGGATTGTTCTGTGAAAGTTTCAGTCCATTTCATCTACGTTTGCCCCCTGAAAAAGCCAAATTTTCAGCCTCTTTGGCGTGCCTCCCTCTCCAGTTGGTCTCACTTTGAGCATTCTGGCACCAAAATGGGCTGCCCTGACAATGAACCCCTGAACATTGTACCTGAGTATCATATCTACATGTTCCACATCAAAATTCCATCTCAAAATGACCCAGTGTAGCGCTTTTTTAAAGCTTTTTGTTGCTAAAAGTTGCAATTTTCGAAGTTTTCTTACATGCCAGCTTGCAATTGTGCAGCACATTAGCATTTAAGTTGGACTCGCTTAAGGGCCGCCTCCGGCGCCCCTCGAGTACGACTTGCTGGTCTGGCTGCTTCTCTACTGTATAAGTAAATGTTTGGGCGGGAAATTTAAATATATTCTACTATATACGTCTAACTCAGGACCCATGACTTGCCCCTGGTGCTGCACCAAAGCTTTAGTGACATTTTTTCTGAGACAAGTATTGCCCGCAATTGCTTGCCTCGTGTGCTCCAAAAAAAGGCTTCCATATACTTTTTCTGGGACAAGTGTTACCCACCAGTTCTTCCCCACTATCTCACGTCCCTGGCGCTAAAAAAAGCTTCAATAAGCACTTGCAAGCACTAGGCAAAAAGAGCCCTCCGAGCCCTAAAGATTGCCCTATTTCATCCACAGTCATTTTTGTGGCTGTCCCAGGCCACCTGATGAGGTTGATAGACGGTCCACGACTGGACCTCAGCTTGCCCTTGAGGTTCTCTTCCTTGTCCAGGCACTTGTTGATGCTACGGACAGTCAGGACGGAGATATTGATCCTGTTCACCACATCCTGGTTCTCCGTTCTCGACACAGGAGAGTCGCAACCTTGTTGTGCCTTCCGGGCCTCCATCTCCGTTGTAGTTGATGGGACGACGAGATTGCAAAAAAACCGCAACCGATTGATCCATCTACTTTTCTTTTACGCAGCCACTTTTTCTCACGCAAAACGAGAAAAAGTAAAAAAATGTAATGTATTATACTTTACAGCACATACAATATTTCATGTATCTAAAAGACATACGGTATCTATATGCTAGCTTGCACTTCTGTACAGTCTGTCACCTCTAAGCTACTCAGCTCTCTCACCTACTCAGATCATATTACAGTAGACAATAATCACTCTCAATCTGACCTTCTATGAGTTCATTTCATATCTTATGAATTAGCCTGACCCTCGGTACATTACAAAAAGTACTTTCTGTTACTTTTTTCTCACGCAAAACGAGAAAAAATAAAAAAGTACTTTTACTTTTTTTTCTCATGCATTTTCCCTTTTTTGAAGACCAGAAATTCATCACAAGAAACTCATGGAAGCTCACCAGAAACCAAAATTACGCTTTGTACCACTTCTGCGAACCTGTATGTATGTAGTGAAAAAGTTGCCGCAAAAATGAAAATCCCATGTTTAAAAACAACCCCAAACTTTTTCACTTCATTTTCACTCTGTTCAGGCCTAGAGTAATACCTACCTAATAAAAATGCGTCAAAAAAGGTAACTCTTACTTTTGTTTTCGAACAAATAATCTTTCCAACTCCCGAACTTTGCTCACGTCTACACGGAACCGGATAGAGAGACAGACAGACACACACACCCGTGGACCCTGAAGTATAAGCTTCCCTCACCACTTCTCCTTCCAAAGCCCTTCTAATACCTGATCGCCTTTTATGTCTTGCCCCCATTGGAGGTTTCCCTTACGTGTAAAGCCAGCTCTGCTCATTTAACTTACCAGCAGTGTGTGGAAGGACGAACCTCGCATCTTTGGTCTGGTGAGGACAATGACGGCGAGTACGTTGCATCCCAGTCCTACCACCGAGACGGCAGTCGTCAGCACGCCCTCGAACAAGAAGTCGAAGTTGCCGTCATCCTTGGCCAGGCTTGAGGTGTTGTTGTTGGCCATGTCAGTTGTATTCATTGCCAGGAGTGACAGGATTTTGCTCCTCACTTAAATTCAGCTTCTTCTCTCACCTTTAAAGAGGGCTTTTACAGTCGAGGTCAAGCTTATTCGTATGACTGGAGGCATCAAACGCAAGGGTAAATGGATGCTCACCAGTAAGAGCTTTGTTGCGCTCTGCGTGTCTCTGGACTCATGATCAGGAGACTGCAGATTGGTCATCTCACTACCCCATTGACAGATGCATGATAGTCGACATTTCAACAGTGCAGGTACAATGACTCTTTGTACACCGCTGGAAAGCTTGAGGCCTTCCCAGTTGTCAAAGTCACTTTCTTCGCTTTGGGAATGACAGAGTGGTCGAGGTATTCCCAGCAATTTCAACGTGTAAAACCTGCGTAGGTACCTTCGATTCTGCTCAGAAGTTGCTCATTGTAACCTTTTTTAATATTGCAGCTGCACAGACCCTCTTTGCAGCATCGGAAAGCTGAATTATTCAGACGCTGAAAAAACTTTCTTCTGCGTATACATAGAAGCGCCGACGATTGAAACAAAATTTTACAACTCATGCTCGATTTTTCAATACAGCGCTAGCGTCTGGAAAGAAGGGAAAGTCTTTAAATTAGATGCACATGAGTCTAACGATAACGGAAGTGTTTCACTTCCACATCTGTTCAGATGTCTAATGACAAAAACAGCGGTGAAGAAACTCCTGTCTTCATTATACAGAAAGCTCAACTTAAGAAGGGTCTCTGCGCCATGCAGAAATGGAGAGGCCACCCTCCTCCACTCGGACTCAAAGGTTGACAACTTTGAACTGTAACTGGATTGACACAAAGCAATCACGGAGCAGTGCAAGATAGCGCGCCCAAGGACAGAGAACTTCTCGTGCCAGAAGAGGTGACACGGGTCCTATTTTTGAAGAAGAAGTGATAAAAAATGTACTGTCAAAATTAATACAGTTCCACGTTCTACATGGATATGGAACACTGATCAGCTGAAAGACCAAATCAGTTCCCGAGGGAATTTAACGCATTGTCTCTTCAATGTTCTTGAAGTGCGTAGCCTCATCTGCAAAGAGTACTTCTCCACTGCATCAGTCCTCTGAGTCAGTCTCACAGTGACAAGTGGAAGCTGCTAACAAGGATAGACAAACTTGCTGTTTGCGAAACAGTTGCTAGTGGGATTGTTGAATAAACTCCAATTTTTGTATCTCATCTATGTGTTCACCTCCAAATTCCAGTATAGCTCATGAGGTGAGGTTATGTCCGCAGAAAATCTTTACACCAAGGACTGTACATCAAAAGTGGGACCTGTGGATGACGGTTCTGGCTAGAAGACTCTTGGCTGTCTTCCAGCCCAGATTCATCCCCTGTGAATTGTAGCATCTGCTACGAAGAAGCTGACCTGCTGAGCAGAGAGGCTGCTCCCAATATTCCCACTTTAGTTGATGCATACGAGTCATGTGGTGAAGTCCACACGCTGGATACATTCAGAGCATGGCTGGCGCTCTCTGGCATGGTGCAGTGACACCTGGAGAGCCAAGCTTTCTGTATGTTGAGAAAAAAGGTAGTTAGTACCTTAGCTCTTCATCAAACATCATTAAAATTTCAAGCCTCTTAACGCAACGGTGTATTTGTTGAAGTCATCAATCGGCCCCATGGACCCGGTAGATGATTCACGATGATCAAGTGCAAATTGTACCTGTGGATGCACTCATGCATTCGCTCCTCAACATGAGGTCACTTTTTCTCGACTGTTGAGCAATACCAGAAGTGTTCTAGCACTGACAAAATGTCTTTTATGGAGCCACACGTCAAGTGGTGCGCACATGACTATGCAGAAGAAGGACAAAAACACGAAGATTTGAGCAGTCAGAAGCAGCGCAGGAGGACAAGTTGCCTCATTTCTACGGGGGTCCTTTCTATTGGCAGGAAAATCCGAGGACTACTAACAACAGTTCCAAACAACCAAGTTGCAGCTGGCCAGAACGAGTAATTCACCCCTGTGTTTGACGCTCCCAGCCGTAGGAATACTTTTGACCTTGACCTCCGGAGAGAAAGACAAACTTTCCTCATGGAACGCATTGTCTAACTGATGCTATATAAAAAACTTTCTCGCCGAATTCCTGGCAGGCATCTTTTTTTTGTCGTGAGCAGAAGTTACGAGAGTGCTGATGCTGTGCGCACTTTACTGTTCACTACAGGACTACGGCACTCATGCGCTCCTGCCCGGTCATCACGCGCACTGAACGGGCGATGCCAATAGGAAGGCCTAAATAGAAAGGCAGTTTTCAATTCTGGGGTCAACCTCTCATGCGCAAGTCCAACCAGAGGTCAGATTGGCCCTATGCGAGGTCAGCAATCTCAGATTTCGCTCTTTTTCATCATGTTTGGTGAGATGAACTTTTGGACTTTTGTGGTGGACTGACCGTCTCATCCCACAGTTGGGCAACTTTTAAAATTCTGTTTGAGTGACTTGGCTGTTTTTGATATTGAAATTCGCCAATTTAGTCACTGGCTATCGTTCAATACTGTGCACTGTCGGCCATGTCTTCTCTGGCCTTCTGATCTTGTACAGTGGACTCCGCTTAATGTACTCACTACGGGCCGAACAATTATGAGTACATTAGGCGGCCGAGTTTAAGAATCAAAGTAAGCTCCTGAAGAACAACACAGACTGAGAAAAGCATTTCAATCATGGAAAATGGCAGCTGTATTTGACCAACATCAGTTTCTCTCAACAAAATAGCCATCTATACTCTTCTGGTTCAATTTTGATAACGTTATTTTCTTAATCGCAAATTCAACATCACTGATGAGGGATATATTAGCACCCCTATAGACTTTGCCAGCTTTCACCACTGTGACAGCTTCCACAAGCTCTGTATTTGAGGGAAGTGCTCACTTGCTACTCATTTGCATGTTGGCTCAACGAGGAGTTTGAGTACATTAAGAGGCAACTTGAGTACAATAGGTGGCCTATTTTCATACCACAAGTGCCAAAAAAATGGAGATTCCAAAATTAAGTACAATAATTTGATGAGTGCATTAACCGTGAATACAATATGCGGAGTCGACTGTACTTGTCGGTATCCCTGCCTAAGCATACGCACATAGTTTGTACAAGAAGGGGCTGACCCCTTACAAACCTTGATTTCTTTGCATCCGGAGGAACGGAAAAGATTATGCAAAGACTACAGGAGATCGATGCCACCAACGGGCAGCACACGGAAATCTAAATTTAAAGTTTCATAAGAAGAAAAACTGACTTTTGCCGGTGCTATAACTTGTGATGAAAAATTGGTTAGATTTTCCTAAAGGAATAAAAACTTGACAGACTGATACTTAGAATTGTTCTACATTCGATGGTCTTGCTGCTCTTTTTAGATCCAGGTACATTAAGGTCTGTTATGGATTAATCCTTTCCAATGGACCGCAGAAGAAGACAACCAGAAGGAAACGTCACTTGCTTTTACGTGCCAGAGAAGAAAATTCAGCTCTGCCCTTGTGCAGTCATTGTCAGAAGTAATCTCCGCACCGATATCTTGACCAAGGTTCAGTCTTGTGACCGCCCATTTTGGTCTGAGAGTGCTGAGCAAGGTGGAGAGGGAAGCAAGCCGAATTTCATTTAAAGGTTCTTGATTGTGTGTGGGGGGGGGGGCGAGGGGTTGTTCCCTGGGCCCCCTGGAGCCCTCCAGAGAGTAAATAGGTGGGAAAATTTTCCGAAAATCGTGCGTCAAAACTTTTTTTTTCACCTGCCACCAGCTCCACCATGTCCGGGCTTCCGACCAGCGCAACCACGTCCCGTTCACGCCACAATATTCGGGACAATATTCGGGAAGCCATCCAAGACCCCGAGTGAACTGCGTTCCGGGTCAGTCATGAGGCTGGAGCAACCATGACCATCGGCGGACGGCCTCGGTCTGTGCCTAGGTCACAACACTGAACCTTTGTGCTAAATATTGTGTCAACGTATCAGATTTATGCAGTTGACATCAAAATTCCACTTCAAAGAAGTGTAAGTCCCACGGGCGTGATTTTGCCTCATATGCTATACTGGTATGTGTTGAGGTGGAATTTTGATTTGAAATGTGTAAATCCAATACCTTGACACAATATCGAGTACAGGCATTTGATGTTGTGGCTGCCCATTGTGAAAGCACAGTGTGGAAAAGGAAGCGAGCCAGAGAGGAATACATACCACAGGGGCTGGAACTTGAGCTTTTGCAGGGGGTGAGAGTTGATGAAAGACTCCTGTCCCACTGGTCCACAGTTCCAGAAGTTTGCTCCAACCTCCGGACCCTCGCTGGGAGTGCAAGCTTGCCAACCCTTCCCCCGTCTCCGACTGGCTGCGTTTTGAGCACTCTAGCATCAAAATGGGCAGTTGCAATGTTGAACTTGTGTTCTCAATCTTGTACAGACGATCTCAGATTTGGTCAGGTCTTTTGGAACTAAAAGTTTTTTAAAGTGCAGGGTGACCAAACGGAGCAACAGAGCAACAAAAACGATCATTTACGGCCATTATTCCCCCTTCAACTTTGACACCCGGTCAATGCTCTCATTCCGCAAGACCGGAGCAGCCATATTCGAAGGTCCCCGAGGCTCGGGAATAAACCGGCCTTTCAGAAGGTGAGGCCGAAATTCCCAGCTCTTTTCCCGCACGCCTACTTCGCCGAGCCCGCGTGGTCAGTGTCCACACTCACCTTCGACGTCTCCATCCGATGCTCGAATAACAGAGCTGCCCGTACGTCACTTTCTGAGTGAATGTAACTCTTGTCCACCCTGTATGACACGACACCGACTTCCTCCTACAGGCGTTCCCTCCTCCTGTTCGTCTCCTGGGTTCGCTACTGAGTTCCCTGCACTCGCTCTCGAAGACTCTCTCATTCTCTCCTCTCTTAAGCGTCGTTTTATGGCCACATTGCTAGCCAAGCTTCGAGTCCAAGATCGAAGTACAGTGGAACGCGCTTCACCAGGAAAAGTTGCACGCGGCCCAAAGACCGTCGAAACACCTGCCCAGATCGCACGGGGGAAAAAAAAGTACTCTTGCTATCGGGAACGTGGGTTAGGTTCAGTTAGTCTATGTTCACTAACATTGTACAAACTTTTTCCTGTTCCCAATGCTGCCGACGACCGAGTTTGGGACGCAAAATCATCAAGTGTCAACTCTGGCCAGCTGTTAAGCATTCACTGAAATGCATGACTCGGGGAACGTCTCGGGTGTGCACGTTGAGGCCATGGGCGACTCTGCCAACAAGGACTGTAACCGAAACTTTGGCCAGGCCGCAGTGGCCTCCTCAACAGGACCAGTCATCTTATCCAGCTTGTTGGAGGACACTTCACAGGTGCAACGTTCAGGGGGGGCTCTGATCTGACACACGTAACGTTAGCACTCAGTTATGTGCAACCAGATTCGAGTAGGAAAGAACTTGCCGCGGAGGAGCAGAAACTCCTCGTCTGAATTGAGTAGATCATCTCTCTGAGATATCGACGCAGAAAGTTACACAACTTTCAGCAGCAACAACAACTGAAGGCCAGCAAAAGCAAGTGCTGAAGGGACGTGAGATCCAAGTATTTTAGGAAACAAATCATTTGTGCGCGGAAGTCAAAACCTCTGTGTCATACTGTACTCGATTAGTGAGAAACAGTTATGTTCTCTCCTGAGGCTAAATATAACCTGTATGATTAAGACAGGAGAAGCGGACGTCAGGCTGTGGCATAACTTGCAGATGATTCGAAAAAAAGGAGGATTCAATGAAGAATGATAGCATGACTATGGCATAATCTTTTCGAATCGAATGGTCGAATAAGCTAAAGGAGTCCTTGTCTTTTACATATTTCACCTAACTGTTCCGAACACTGCGTAAAATCGTTTGCCAACGTCTCCTTTGTCTGTGGCTGAATTGCTTTTTTAATGTAGTAAACCTCTCCTTATGTCACACAGTCATGACTACAGAGGGAGCGCACTTGTTAGCTCATCCACGTACCAATATTCTAGTCCACTTGCTTGCCTCGTAGGCAAATACGTAGCTGGTAATCAGAGGCTCCTCTCAATACGTACCGGGGTTTTGTCAGAAAAGGAAGATACCCAATCTGTCATTCTTTTTTCTCATGTCCTTTTTTTTTTTAAAAAAAAAAAAGGAATATGGGCCTTTTTTGATTGAATTTCCATAATCCCTCTACTGAAGTCTCCTGGTTGTGACGTCAGCAGAGGTCTAGCAGGTTGAACACAGCAACAGCAGCATGGCTATCTAATAATAATGGAGCTTCGATCTGTCTGTTTGTCTGTCTATCTGTTGTCAGTCTCCACACAGATCTCAGAAATCTCTGGCCCGAGCTTGACCAAACTTTCAGGGATTGCTAAGGGCCTTGAGGGATGCACCAAGTTTATGGTTTCAACCTCCTGCCTTTCCCAAAAACTTTTTTTTTCAACAAACTTGCATGGTCTCTAAATAAACTCCAGTTTTTGACTAATAAGTCGAACTGCTTGTAGAATACAGATATAATTTGAGCCTCAAAATCGTATACTAAAATTTCCTTCTTAGCTGGATCGTAATTGAAAAGCTGGCGAAAAGAGCATGGAGGGCTCTTCTCGGCTAGTGTATCATAACTTCCCCAGTGCTGTAAGTCGAATTAGCTAGGGTTAATAGTGGCCTATTCTTGTAAGAAACTACAATTCCTGTAGCAGGGTTGGCTCTTGAGAAATTAAATAACTAGAATTCAGCCGCTGCATTTCAGGCATGACGCATTCTCATCTCACTGAAGGTCTTAGTTCCTTCACGAATGTGGCGAATCTTTGCAACGCAGTCTTATGAGGTTCGAGTTGTCGCACAAGTCACCTTTTTTGAGGAAAACTCCCTTGGCTTTTGTGTTTTGCTACTTTCTTGGGTATATCAAATAGCAAGAAGAAAAGCAGCGCAGTCTATCTCATCTCAGGCTGTGTCGAGGACGCCAGCTGATCGCAACTGTTTGTATGCGCATCACGTGTTCGTGTACATGTCTGTGATTTAGCCCGAAATTACTCATGCCGCCAATCAACTAGTGGACAGACGAGAAGAGTCTCATCATAGGGGGATCTCACTGCACCTCCTTCTCAATGATATAACTAACTCATTGATACCCTAGTAGGGGTCACCTGCAAAGTCCCTACCACTCAATGACAGTCAATTTTAGGTATCATACCTGACATTGGGCTAGGTGTTTTCTCCAATGTCTTTCTGCATGCCACATTCGTAGCAAGAGTTCAGTTGAATCGAATGGAGAAACAATCGGTTTTGGGGTCCCCTCACATCCTGCAGTATCCTATAGCTCTTCTTTGGCACTGGTTATGCAGCGCACGGAAACAATCACGAGGGCTTGTCTCAAAAACCCCTTGTCACACTGGGCCTTCCCAATTCGACATCTCGCAAGACATCCAAAGTAAACAATACTCGTTTTCTGATCTTGCTTAACATATGTACTTCAGCAACAATTCGTTCGGATATCGCGCACCACAGAAGGAAGGAACCAACACTAATCGGATCTGCCAAGACTCAAAGTCTTTTGCTTATCCCATGGGCTCTCTTCAAGCGTCCTATCCAAGCTAATAAGAGACTTATGAGTAAAATTCCAAGACGAGCGTCCATTGCACTTTTACGATGCCCCAATAGCAAAATGTCACTCAGGTCTTGAAGATCGTTCTACCTAGACACTTTGAGCACGCCGCTAGTGTGACCACGCGGTATCACCCGGAAACAAGGAGAGTGCCAAAACGTATAAGTTATTTATTTTACTAAAACCGTGAGAGTACCGATAATCCTTGCTTTCTTTCTAGGGCCAAAGGTAAAGACAATATGGTCCGAAAATCCAATAACTCAAGAAGCAGGGAGAAGTTAAGCCTGCCTTACTCTCACACACGTATAAGCACATACTGGAGAAATCATAATTGGCTTTTTCTCGAGTACATAGTCCACAAAAAGACAGTTGATCTTCACAAAAAAGCAAATCAATTATGTAGAAAATAATTCGACAGTTTCTTAATACAAATAGATGGGAAAGGAGCACAATTTAAGGGGACGTCTTAAGCACTTTTTAAACGACTCAAGTTCTTGGGGTTCGTCGAGCGATTGTCGCACTCGCATGTGGCCTCAGGCCAGGCAGACTGAGCAGCTGGCTGGAGAAAACATACGGTACATATAGCAGAAAAATTCGGTCAGAAGTAATATAATACACACTATGGAGGTTACAGGGCTGTTCTGGGAAAGAATAAACTGTTTCTATGCCTTTGCAAGTACACTAATACAGTATACATAACGAATTAAGTCTTCGCCAATCCCTCCCAGGCATCGTTTCTCCATTATCTTGGGGTTCCTCTACACAGTGATGTACTCCGTCTATATCCACAGTCCAGCTGGCCTTTGTAGCATCACATGGTGCTTAGAGATGGACCTACCCAGCGCAGTCTTCACTAAGTTGATTCAGGGCAGTCATTCACCTTTAAAAAGGAATTAGGAGACCAGAAACAAAGTACAGTCACGACGCTGCTTGCCTGCCTGTTTTTTCTTATTCTTCGTGATTCTTCAGTTATTGTTGAGCTAAATGTTCTTCCTCGTTTAGTACTGTAAGTGGCAAAAAATTGGCCCCCGCTGTCTATATCACCATTTCTGCTGAAAGGCTTGCTTGGCTTCTGAAAAAGGTGCAATAGCCGGGGTGGGTAAGCATTCCTGTGCACTGATTTCAACAGAAACAGATTTCATTGTAGTCTTACTGTTTGCCAGCAGAATAAGTTTCTTCCTGGCCCCGAATGTCTGGATGCCTATCTCCTTAAGGTCGTCGTCGTTCAAGCTCGCGAAGGTGCGCAGGTCGATCTCTTGCCGAAGGAACACGTCGGTGTACTTGGCTAAACCCTGTGAGGAAACGTGACAAGCTCAAAACAGTTAAGTCAACAGTGTCGACTGTAGTGCGTGTCCCACTAATTCAAAAAGGCATTTCTTAGCAGCTGCAACTTGCTCCAATGCTCGATTCCATATTGGATTGCGTCGCCGCCCTGAATAACTGAAGTATTTTCAAAAGTATCATCTAATGCCAAAACTTCATACACAAGTCTCCGGTTGTAGTCATCACGTCGTTTTTCTACCATGAAACTTCAATTGCATACCTTAAGTGAAAAAACGCGCATATTTTAGACTGCATTCCTCTTTGTTACAGCATCCGAGCATAAGCGACTACACCCCTGTACGTAGTTTCCAACAAGACGCTGTCTCCAAAATTGATTCACCCACAAAAACCTGGCGGAAAAAAATTCGAATTTTCCACAGGTAACCTGGCCCGAATCCTTCAGTTCGGTAGACCGTGAGCATAACCCTCAGAATTGGATTCATTCGCCACAAAATGCAACCAATTCTGAGGGATATTCTCACGGTCTACCCGAACTGAAGGACGTGGCGATGATGACCACAAGTCGAGTTTCAATACTTCCACCGACAAAAATGCCTCCATTTTATGAAATAAAAAGTCGTAGACTTGTTCTGTGGTTATCAGCTTGATTATTGTTTCCCGATTCTAGCAACGGGAGATTATAGCGCCCTCCACAATAAACACTAGAAACTTGAAAAAAAATTCCCATTTTCACGACTTCTCCATCTCTTTGTGCTGCATAAAAATGCATAATTGCGTGTATTAACCTTAAAACGGGCGAGTTTCAAGTTCTTGTGAATAACATTACAAAGACCCTTGCAAACTAACACAAATCACGCCACCCGGCGTAACAACACTTGAACCATACATTGCATCTCCTTAAAGTAGGACTTCGTGAGCTGCGAGTGCAGATTACCCTGGACGAGGATTCTTTTTGTCCAAGGGTGCGCATCCCGAGGGATAAAGAATCCCAGACGTGGATAATCCGTACGAGGTACAGAGATGCAATTGGTGACTTGAAAGCAGGTATTTGCATAATGAAATGTATCAGAGATGAGGTCTGGAAAATCATCTCTATCTCCCACTGTACCAATTTCACAGTGAACATTTTAACAAATTTCCTACATTTCTCGCGAAATTGGCTGAAAAATTGCTTTATGCAAATCAAAATTCTTCGTAGAACAAATTAGGCGACGGTATGGTGGGATTCAGTGCCTATGAAGTAGATTTAGGATCCCCTTAAAATTAAAGAAGACGGCGCATTGCTGTGAGATGCTCCCAAATCTAAATTCAAACTAATTCGTTCGAATGCTGTGCAATTGTCATACGACAACAAAGTATTCGTACCTGTCTTGCAAATAAACTGGGCAAGTCGTCGTCCGGGCTGATGACCGTTGAGTCGGATCCGTTTCCGCTTCCGTTCCTGCCTCCCAACTGATGATGTGGTAGTAGAAGCGAGTCGAATGCACTGGAGTTTCCAAATAGCATCCTGGAAAGAACGAGAGAAAGTCAAAGCTGACGTAACTTTCGTTCCTATTTTGTCCAGCCAATGTGCCTGTGCTGATGAGTTTGAGCGCCACCGGCGCGCTGCGGCTGGCTGGAGACGCCGCTCCCGAGAGCCAGAGGCGCCGATCCGGAAGCACCGCTGGTGCCGCTGAGATCTTGTCCAGATGATGTGGAAGTTTCGAAGACTGCGCCTTCTTCCTCTTCTAAAATGGATTCTTCCTTGCCGAGTGGGCGGCGGGAGGATTCCTCCTCCAGCTTCTCCCTGATCACGCTCTCGGGCATAGAGCTGTATGGAAGAGTTTGATTAGTGGCAATCATGTTCTGCTCGTTTCTCACTACGTACGATGCTACTTGCAATACCTTGAAAATCCTAATCCCACCCAAGTGGGCGTGGGAGTGCGGACCTCTCCCGTGGGCTTGGTGTGCATAGCCTTCGTTGCCAGCAACCTCTTCTGGTCGTAGTCCGACATTTCTGGACAAAGATATTGGAGTAACTCAGTCTGTCTCTGTGTGCCATCACGTGAGTACAATGTTGGAAATGCAAGCTGTGTCGGACATAAACAACGTACCGCAATGCTGTTGTTGCTGCTTCGCCTGAGTTATCTCACAGCCCGGGGCACGGCGGTCGCCGAAGAAAATGTTGTTGTTATTTGCGTAAGATGTCTGAAAAGACCGCAGGTTGCATGATACTACCAAAGACATGACTGAATTGATACATACCTGTCCACTACTACCAGAGTGATCCTTGTCTGAGCATGTGGTAGGGATAGAAGTATGGCTGCTTTGATTAAGATCTATGGCCGCTGCAGGACGGGAAAAGAAAAGTGTTTTTACTAAACGCACTGCTTTGTAGTACACACGTAGGGTTTATATCTTTCTTACCCAGATTGTTCGACAAATTTCCATCGCCCTTTACTGGCGAGGAGTTCCTGGGGCTGTTCCCTGGAATGGGTGACGACCCAAGAGCATGGCGGCCTTCTAATGGACGAAAAATGGTTACAGTTTAGTTCTTTCTGGCGCCCAAACACTTGCAATCAAATTTTTACATGCTCGCAACACACAACACACACCGCCCAAAAAGGCCGAAGTTCCACTTCCACCACTGTTGCTGACGAACTTCATGTTGTCGTTGTTGTTGCCATCCATCCTCCTGTCGTTGTTGATGCTATCGCTCTTCAACCCACCCAAAACAGAGCCTTGTGGCTGTGGCTGCTGCCGTTGCCGTTTCTGGAGGCGAGTAATGTTGTTAAGAACCAACATTGCATAATCCTATAAAACACCAGGCGCACAAAAAGGTCCAAGGGAAATGTGCAATAACAGTTTTCTGTCAGCTGGACACCTGCAAGTAAGGATGGTTCGGTGGCAGTACATTCGCAAAGACTGGAAACGGGTAACCCCAGGTAGGCATTAGAGTTCCTGGGGACGGACGGGGAGTTCCTCCGACAGAATCTCTGAAGACCCCGTCAAAGGGCGAGGCGGGAGGCGGGTGGCTATAGGAAGAGGTTGATGAAGGACGGGGAAGTACAGGTGGAGCCATCATGGTAGGGTAGCAGCCTGAGAAAATTGGCGTATAGATCGAGACGAAGATATCGCGCATTTGCTGCTACCTGGCGAGGACGTAGGGAGTGGAGGGGGAGCCGCAGGTGGAGCCAGAAACTTGCTCCCCGAGATCGGTAGGTAATTGTTGTTGCTCATGTTGGCAGAAGATGCAGAGAAGGTGCGGTGAACGGGGAGTGCTGGGAGAGTGAATTCGTCAGTTCTCGCACGAATTTAGTCATTTTGTACTGGAGAAAAGGCAGTGCAAACGAGTGCAAAGCTAGGAATTCTCTTGAAGGGACAAAAGCCAAACTTGAGGCATGCGCGCGCAAGACAAGAACACATGAGAATAGCTTACTTATTCCTGATGCCAAGGAAAAAGCCTGTATGTTGTAAGTCTCGGGAATGACTGCTTTCGTGGGCTCCTCGTCCAGCCTCAGTAGAAGAGAACGCGCTTTGTAGATAGCACCGGCATTACGCTCCTGCACCGATAGCAAAAATCATCCACGTGAGCAAATTTAGGCAGTTCGCCAATTTCTTACCTGCGCCTTGATAATGACACTTTTATTGCTCTGCCTGGCCTTAGGTTTGATGGAAATAGAGACATCAAGGTCTGTTTGAAGCTGCTGTACCAAACCCTCTTCTAATTCGGACTCATCGTGAATATCAAACATCATCACCAGTGGAAGGGATCCCTAGGAGAAAGTAAGGCCGACTCTGTTCGTCCCGCCAATGTCGATATGGTCACTGAAACAAACGTATGCGCTTACAATAAGTTGCTGTCTGGCCAGATACACGTTGTGAATGGCGCCAGTGATGGTGACGGAGCCTTTCCTTATAGACGGTATGTTGGGGTCGCTGGCGTCCGGGAATAAGATTGTCGTGTTGGTCCTTTGCATGATCAGCTTCAGCGTCATGTTGGCCTGAAATCCCAAGTTGAAGCTGTCACGCTGTTTGTTATCCTACACTGACGATATTAACTTATGGGACACTATGTAGATGTCACTCAGATGGATCCGTGGAGTCACCAATGCTACGGTACGCTTTTCTGACAGAAAAAGCGAAATTTCATCATACTCTGCCTACTAGCCCATCTCACAGTACCAGTTCGGGCACTTACTTTTCCTAAAACAACGGGATGGTGCTGGGGCGAGATCTCCATGTTCATGGACACCACCTGGTTGTTATAGTCGCCACTATTAGCCAGAGACAATACACCCACAGATTCTAGAGAGGAAAAAGGGAGGGGAGCTGAAGGGGTAAGGGAATATTGATTACACGAGTATAAGACACAAGTGTTACTTACCTTCGTTGGGATGATTCACGATGTTACTGCCACAGAGGTGCTCCATGAGCAAAAGCGTCGCTTCTTTGACTCTGGCAGCTTCACATTCGGAGCCCTTAACCACCACCATCGTTGTGTGGAAGTTCTTTTGCTTCTGGCGAAAGGTTACCTACCGCAGGAGGCATTCCACTAAGTAAGCTGGATCTATGCTCTCTACGTCAGCGCAGCTAAAGGCTCACCTGTATGTTGTACTGGTCCTGTATAGCCCTGATATAGGGATCGTTGACATCTGGGATGTTATGGAGGCTAGAGATGATGGGCAGGTCGAAGCAGAAAATGAGCGGAGTGAGCTCACGCACGCGTGCTCGGGCAGTCTCCACGCCGTCGATCTCACCTGAAGTAACGTTCGTTGTTGAGCTCATAATAGGGTAAAAGAGGACATCTTCACCTGCGATAGATACTTGGTTGCTCTTTTCGTTGGGGTTGCTCCGATTCGAGTCGGGGAAGTGGATGTGGCAATTGGTCTCGGCCATGACACGACGTATGGTGTTGCCTAAAAAGAACAACAGAAGTGTTGAGCAATCCACAACAAGTATCGTCCCCTCACCTCCTTTTCCTATGACATGCGAATGGTCAGTGTAGGACACGTCCATCTTCATGGTGACCCTGTTAGATCTGCAAATGACCTGTTGCTCAGAACCATCCTGCAACTCACGATTTTCTTGGAGGTACCTTGTGTCCAGGAACTCCATGATCCTTGCCTTAGCTCTTTTGACACCTTCTTCCTGCCCTCCTACGCGAATGTGAGGGTCTGGAACGTAATGTTGACTCTAACGTGTGTAATGGGGCTTTTGACTGACTTGTTAGATCTACCTTTTTTTGACTTGGCCCCAATTTTGAGCCTTGAAGGCCAGATGACTGACGTGTTCGTTTCTTCACCAATACGACAAAAGAAGTCCACTGCCGACTCCTTGATCGGATCAAAATGGCCTAAAATGGGATTTAAAGCTTGCAAGAAACTCAAGTACATCGCATTCATAAAGTTCTGCCTTTACCCATCATGAGCAACTCCAGCTTTCTTCGGTCGACCCTGAACCGATCCTCGTATTCAAACACTTGCCCGTCGCCCATGCTGGTCAAGTCATCACGAGAGGACTCTCTAACGATTGGGGGATAACATAGCTTCTTGGGTTGCATAGCCAACTAAAACTTCCCCGTCCATTTCGGCGACCGGGACGAGCAAGTAATGAGCCTCCACTCTAGCAACAAGTCTCTTTAAGCTCATACCGTGACAACACGCTGCTTCCCGGAGGTGGAGGTGGCGGATATGGAGGGTTCCAGTAGTAGGCTGCAGCCGCGCCGTCAGTGCCTGGGGGAGGGTAATAGCCGCCGATGCCGCGTAGGTGGTGAAAGCCGCGCCAGTTCTCGTAGAGGCCCAGAGACGACGGAGGACCGTACGGGGCGAAGATCTCTTGCTGATGCGACCAGTTATAATCAGGAACTGAAAAGAGTACGTGCTGTGTGACCGTGCAAGGCATCACCAGGGAGAACTTACACTTTTGGCTGGCGTCGACCTGGCCGAGGAAGTCTTTCCACCGGTACCCGGCCGCGGCGCCTTGATCGCCGCCGAAGGGCAGACGGACGCACTCGGACCCGGACCTCGGAGCACGGACTCCCTCCAGCTTGCGAGAGGAAAACGTCTCTTCTGGAAAGAAGCGAGCCAGATGTCGGTTTCTAGTTTTTCCGTAAACTTTCGACCGGACTCACCCTCCTCGTCTTGGCGACCGTCCTCGGCCACCGTCTCCGTCGACTTGTTGGCGTCCGCGGCCTCGACCGCGGCCTTGGCCGCCCCCTCGCCGGGGTCTTCGCACTTCTGAGGCGAGCTCATGGACGGGAAGGTCCGACCGACCGATTTGGCAGAGAGAGACTAAAGGGAGTAACTTTGAAAGTCAGTTTGATTGTTGTCACTCGGTAGCTACTGGCGAGGAGAGACGAGGATAAGAGGGATCAACCGGTTCCTCATAACTCTGCAATGGTTCTACGCGGCCAGGACGACAGACGACCCAAGAAGGTTCTACGCGGTGACACTTTCTTCGTACACCGGTGCTGCCTGGGGGGGGGGGGCTCCTATGACGTCCACAACTGCGACGACGACAGCCACAAGTTGGACGGGACAGAGGGCACAGCGAAAGGAAACATTGATGCAAGTCAGACGCCAAAGAAGATGGCTGTTGCTCTGGATGGACGTAGATATCGTACGTAAAACGACTGTTCTTGGTCCTGTCATCATGAGCGCAACAGTCCAGGTATCCAAGGCAGGGGTGAAAACCTTGAAATAGCGGCTGGCAACAGACCTGGACAGAACTTGTCTCCGTGAGACCGACTCTCGCTGCTGACGTCACGGTTCCGAGTCACGTTGGACGTCGCCGCGGTCGACTTCGTGGCGTAACACTCACCCAGCCAGTCTGGTATCGTCGAGAAGGCGGTGCTGAAAGTCACCCGGCGATATCGTCCTCTGATTTCTGAACTGCACCTCATATACTCGGACTTTTTGTCAGCTGACCATATCATACTCCCGAAATCGATTTATCGACCTCTTCTGTCCAAAAAAGGTTAAGAAACCTGAGGTAGAGAGGAAAGCCTAGCAAACAACGATAATTATTGTTATTATTTATGTACTGTCTTTCTTTCGTTGTTGAGGTACGCTGAGCGTGCAGTACTCGAAAGAGTAAGAAATTGAGCGTACGATCAATGTTGACAACTCATTCTAAATGCCAACGTTGGCTTGCATCCTCCCATTGCGCGTCGGTGAAGATTTGCGTATATTGCACGCGTAAACTGCATCACTTGCACGAATCAGTGTAGTAGGCTTGATAATGCGTAGTGGACATACAGGAAAGCGTGCAGAGTCAAGGGCTTTGTGTACGCTATCGAGTATTACTAACCTCGCTAGGACTTTTCGTAGATTCCTCTTAATATTTCATGATGCAGTGCTTGATTGTCAGGGTGCTCGTAGTAGGTGTAAGCACTTGCCCATCTGACTGATGTTCGTCCGTACATATGGGGACGTCAATTTTTTAGGGTTACTAACAGCTCTTCAGTGATGAGAGCGGCCGGGCTCTTGTCCAACCGCTCTTGACAACGCAAAACGCGCATAGAGCTCCAAAATCGGACGTTTTATATACTGGGAAAGTAACACTATTCATCCCATTTTAGATTGTGAGACTCGAAGTCGTTGGCGACTGGTGGCGGTGGAGGGTGGCCCTGGGGTCGTCGCGGCCCGAGAGCTGCAAAGTCCAAGTGAGGTTGTCATGCTCTTCTGAACGAGAATAACTTTGCAGTTTAGCACGCCGATTGTTTTTCAGGAGCCTTTTTATTTGAATGCACAGACAAAATTTTTATGTATCTCTGCTCAATATCTGACAATTTCCATTCATCTTACAATTACAGTGTGGTTTAATGTGAAGCAGACATGTTGAGCTTGTGGACTCGGATGGGCTGGTGGGGCTGTCAGTCACAAGTACTTTCTCCATGGTGTTGGCCCTTGATGCTTTCAAGCACTTCAGTGATGTAGTTTCTCGTTACCAGCCAAAGTCCCTTCTCATTTTCAGCACATTGGCACCTACCTTTGCTGCTGCTGTGCCACATGTTCTCTGGAGACAATGACCTTCATATACTGCAGGTTCCATGAGCTGCAATTCAGTTGCCAGCATTTTGCCGGTTAAGGCAGGGCAATTGTGATCCATTGGTGCTCTGTCAAAATCACTGGCTTGTCGATGAGAGCGTCACTTTCCTTCACCTGGATGGACTGTTTGAGAAGAGCAATGTAGTGTACGACTCGAAAGAGAAAGCATTTTCTTTGATGAAGGGTATGAGGAAGGAATCTTGCCTTACTTCTCCTTGTTAGTTTAGCATGATCCTAATGGACCCACTTTCCCTTGTTGCCTTGCTTGACACTCTTCTCCACATGACCTCGCAGTTGTCTAAGGCCGCCACAATAAGCCAAAGTTATGTAGCGTTTTCTCAAGGTCTGGTCGTGGGATGACATTTTCAGCTCCAGACCAAGAGAAAAAAATGTTCCGCAGTAACGATTTCAGCTGTCGTCCTTTCATAGCCTTTCTGATATTGTTTTAGCATCGGTTGAAGCAATGGTCACTTTTGCAGTCCACCACCGAAAAGCTTTTGGTGTGTGTTGTTGCGACGACTTTTGGTAGACCACCAACTCGATACTTTGAAACCTCTGTCATTGCATAAGTAGTTGAAACGTTGTCCTTGCCGCCCTCCTCCACCTTCACAAAGGCCTAGAATTCTTTCCAAGCAGACAGACTGCTGTTTGCTCTTAGCAGGGGCCCGTTTGCTGAGAATTTCATCGACTGCTGAAGTTGCCATTGCCAACCGTAGTTGGTGCTTAAGAGGAACTTCTTTGTCAACAGCCTCATCATGGGGTCAGAGTTTTTGTCAAGAATCGAAATGAAGGTGCGCTTCTACATGTTTCTTTTAGTGATCATTCAACTTGATTTGTGTTAGCCTGGCAATAGTGAAGTATGATGAAGGCACGTGAAGAAGTACTGATTCAGCTACTCAGCCCAGTGTGTTTAACAGGCCGCATAGTGCTACTTTCAGATGCGCTACAGCGAAGTAAAGATGCAAGTTCATGAATTTCAAAATTCAAAGCTGGGTGTGTTGTGCTACTTGCCCAGAACGACGTATGAGTTGCACTCGTTTAATGGCTGCCTTTGGCGCCCTTAAACAAGTGGACTCGAGTCATGACTCTCTAGCCTGGCTGCTTCTCTACACGAAGAATCAATAGAACACAGCATCAATGGCTCGGAGCTGTGGAAACTGGTGTTGATGGACAGAAAAGCATGAATTTTAATTAGGATTAGGATACTCACCGCTGCCTAGAAGCACTTCAATTTGGGATTCCGCTAGATGGAGTTGACGGCACGAGGGCGAGGGTTGGGGTTCTTGGTAGAGGTTGGGAGTACCAGATGGAGGGGAGCTGCACCGGAGAGTCGTCAAGGCTCCAGAGCGGCAGAATCCAAGGAGGGCATTAAGGCCTTGTCCGGCTGCCTGTTTGTTGTTAAATGCCTCTTTTCTATCTTAAAGCCAGCTTTCATTTCCTGTGTGGACACTGTAGAACAATCACACTATTTTTCGAGTAGTGAAAGGAAATGGCAACTGAAATGTCTTAAAAGAAAAAGAACCAAAAAGAAGTGATCTTAAAAAAGTAGATTAAAGGAAATGACTTAAAAAGAAAAAAAAAGGTCTTAAAAGAAAATAGCAAAAAGAAATGATGTAAACAGAAAATTAATATAAAGGAAATGAAGAATTTGATCTGCTGCTAATGATCAAAGCGTGATTTCCCCAATGAATTGGTGACAGTCGAACTAGTCGAGTGATGACCAGACACATGTACAGTGCTTGGCGTAAATAATGTCGTTTGGTACCTATTAATGCAATACTCTTAGTGAGATAATTGTAAGGTTGACTTTTGCTGTGAAATGTGTGACTGAGAGTGTGGGACATGAGATGAAGTTTTGACTGTTAAGGCACCAGAGCACTTACAACGTCATTAGTTGATATGACCCCCATGCCAGATGCAACCGAATTTTGATGTTTTTGACCACCAAATGACAGTGAAAGTGGCTGAAACTTTCTGGGGGCTCCTACCCCCAGGCCCATCATCTTGGGGGGGGTGGGCCCCCCCCCACCCCCCCCACCCCCCCCCCCCCCCCCCCCCGGCGCCCAACAAAAAAAAAACAACAAAAAAAAAAGGGGGGAAAAATTTTTTTTTTTTTTATGAGTGGTTATTATTTGTTTT
>JAAUXU010140237.1_pt1 | contig 21072 bp, 16 predicted proteins | sample 7278151 | NCBI WGS metagenome assembly JAAUXU01 (sample SAMN14350113, study PRJNA611818) | marine sediment metagenome | isolation source: surface marine sediment (1.8m) | place: French Polynesia: Moorea | collected 2018-08 | reverse complement strand
TTTGCACTGCAAGTCCTTTTCCGTCAAGTATTAGTTTTGCACTGCAAGTCCTTTTCCGTCAAGTATTAGTTTTGCACTGCAAGTCCTTTTCCGTCAAGTATTAGTTTTGCATTGCAAGTACACTTTGCCAAATGTGATGAGTACTTCAGAGCTGTTTAATGGCCTTTTGTTGTCGCACCCTTGCCAGGAACGTCTCTTAGCCTCTTCCTCCTCGACGTCGTGGTCTCTGCCTTTGTGTGGTAACAAGAGGAACTCACATGGGGCTAAGTCAGGTGAGTGGTGTGGGTGCATCTCCACCTTGACCTTCTTTTTGGCCAGGTATGACTTGAGTAAAGTGGCGGGGGGAAGCTGCATTGCACTTGTCTTGATACAGATCTGACGTCGCATTCGTCTTGATAGACAAAAATCATGTACTGCTGCTGAAGTAACCTTATTCGAACGGTGATGTAAAAAATCAAGTTGTTCCGGTCATTCACACCTCCAAAATAGAAGTAATTTAAATGAAATTGCGTTAGAATGAAAAGAATAAATGGAATAAAAATGACTCTCTATTTTTGAAACAATCTCACATCATACGTTATGGACGGTACCAATATCATTGTCCCATTTGGCGCATCAAAAGAATCATTGAAGTAAGTAGTCACGGCATTTATTGGCACCGATGAATAGTCATAAATAGTTTGTTGTTGAGACAACGTGTGCGAATCGTTCAAGCATGAGGCCCAAGTTGAGGCATTCGCTGGTGAGAAGCAATGACAGACTTTTAAATAGGCCTAGGAGGGTCCCAGGCCTCACCCGTCATAGTTAGGCTTGCAACTTTCTAAAGAATAAGTCATTCGGGCAGAAAAAGCCCTTGTCGCAGCACGTACAACACAATATACCTTTTAAGGCGCATTGCGCACGCATTTAGGCCCAAGACCCTGAACAGGGAAGTCTTAGAAACCAAAGAACCAAACTTGTGAGATTGAACAGGCATTATTGAGACAAAAAGTCAGCCATCCCAATGATAATTCAATGTAATATATAGATCGTCTCTTTTAGATGTCGTGGGATTACGGAAGAAAAACTAATTTTGCACATTTTTCTTAGACATTCGTCCCTGTTGGGGAACATTTAACTAGTTCTTTTTTCTTCCACAACTCCTCCCAGGACACGTCAACATCGCAGTCAGAGTTGCCATGCCACACGGCAGCCGTTGGCAGTCTCGTTGGCATCGAAATCTGGCAGGTCGTCCACAACAGAATATTGGTACTCATAGACAGGCTGCTCGTACGAGGGCAAGCAGGCTGGCATTATCAACCCGTACAACGGCACCAAGAGCCAGAACAAGGAGTATGGGAACAAAGGAGGGATCTTGAACCAAGAGTGCTTTTATATCACAAGGACATAGAGGCTTTTATAATCAGAACCTATTGTTTTGTTTGTTTGCTCCTCCTCCTCCTCCTCCAACAAGAGAATTATCGATTCCAGCGTACGGTTGCCCGAATAGGATGGCAACCCTGCCGTCGCCTCCCGCCGTTTTCCGGCGTGATCCTGGTCGCCGGCCGTGGACTCTGCATGACTGCTGGATGTCATGCAATTCACACGTTTGGAACCTGGAAGCCTCGAGACATCAATCATCCATTGGAACGGCAGTTCACAACCATTCTTCTTATACGTACATGAATGGTGTGAGTCAAACCTTAGTAGTAGCACCTCCAATTCCTTCCTTTTGGCAATCTCTTTTTTTCCGCAAACCTTCGCCATTTTACTCATCTTACTCTGCTGAAGACGGGTCGGACTCTTCCTATTTGCACTTCCAAATAGGCCCATTTACAACAGGTCTATATAGACAATAGGCCTATTTCCACCCCGTGACACTGCCCACTGTAACTCCTCATTTTCCCACCTCGTGGCAATAAGTCAGAGGAGGGTGAATGGTATTTAGCGCACTTCACTGATGGATGATTGCCTCACAAGCACAGACTGAAACTTGAAGCATCCAACCGTGTACGTGCTGGTGGGGATCGAAATCTGTATGACGCAACAGTGCTAGCATAACTACAAGTTCACTTTTTCTACGCATTTTGCAAAGGCTTTCGTGCCCCCAAAAATGAGCATTCAGGGACATATTGGGGACTGTCTTATTACACTCCCGGAGGCCCGGATATTCTGATGGTCAAACAAATTTTGGGCTTTCCACACACTTCAATCGCAAGTCAGTGCTTCAAGTTGGCCCCACAGTTTTGGTTCACCCTGTACCTCCGGATTATACAACTGAAAAGTTTAACTTCTTCCTCGCGATTACGTGTGCATCCACTGAGCTAAATCCAAGTCGTGTTAGCTTACTCAGGTTTCACGTCTTCGAGCACTCGGTGTGATTTTAAATTTTTAAAGGTGATCAAAGTTGAAAAAGATGTCAACTGTTGGTACACTTTTACATGCTAATATTTACGTTTAAAGGTCGGGATTCGTACTAGGATCAAACCTGGATCGCATCACTGGTCTGACTGGTCCAATCTTATCCTCTAGAGGAGAAAGTGATTTTTTTTTCGCTCCAACTGCCAAACCGCACAAATGAACTCTTACTATTTGCCATTGGTTTGGTTGTGCAACACTCTGAGGTCTCTTGCAGCTGTCAACGACGTTGAGAGCGTTGATATCATGCATTTTTACATCACAATTCACTGGCCTCAAGATAACGGAAACTGAGGGCTCGAGTAAAAAAATGAGAAAAATATGCATATATACTTAAAAAAGAAATGCCCGCCGCTCCCTTCAAGGATGCGCGAGTCATCAGTCACTGAAAAAAGGTATCTTCGAATAAGACAAATAATTCATGAATTGTGAACTTCGACGTCATGCACACGTCCACCCGCCCAGAAAGGTTCGTCCGTGAGCTTTTGACACCGCTGCGAGGACACCGTCAGACTCGCGGTTGTGTAGCTTCCATAGGTCCAATGCCAACGCCAACGGGACCCTCGAGCTGGTCTTGGTCTGAGAGAGGAGCAGCCTCTGGCGGAACCTCGTCGACTTGGTCAGGGGCGAGCAGGGACCAACCGCGTTCTCCTAGGCCGTGTTCAACCTCGTGCTCCTTAAAAGAGAAAGCTCATGGCGCACACAGCAACCACATCTATCTTACTCTCAGCACATGAGCGCAGCCTCACTGCAGATGCCTTCCACACACTACTGTGCATGCTTCGTACTACGTAGCGTGACGCATCCTGCTCGACGATTGACGCATTTTCAAGGAGGGGGGCCCAAGACAAACATTGCATTTCCGCGACCGCGCCTTTCTGCCTGCGTCTGTGCAGTGGGCATCTTTTAACCACGGGCATGTGCACGTGCGTGTGTGCGCGCGTGTGTGTGCGTCCAATGAAACAGAGACGTTTCTGCGCGGGCGTGTGAAGAAGGCGGGGGGGGGGATTGGAGTTCGGAAAAGGTCTTATGGGTCTCTGAGTATGTACGTGTATGTACGTAAAAAACAGGCCTACCAACAACAATCACTATACTGAGAGGGAGGGAGGAGGAGTAATGAAATTTGGGAGCGCGAGTAAAAAAAAAATGTTGCCTATAAAACTGCCTGCATCCAAGGAGTAAGCATCAGTTGATCCAGCAACTTCAACACCAACACCATGAAGGCAAGTTGCAAGTCGTCCACCTCACACAGACTGTTGTTATAAGTGACGCATTGTAGTGGGCAGAAAAGGGTTGCTCCAGCACTCTTGAACTTTAACTTTTGGTCTCAGCCTGGAGTCTAACAAAAGGTTCTTCTTGCAGGTCCTCATTGCTCTCACTCTTGCCACCGTGGCCCTGGCTGACAGGCCCAACCCCTACCAGCCTGCTCCCGCTTACAAACCCAGGCCTGCTTACCCTGAGCCCGCTGATGTTCCTCCCCAGTACCAGTACCAGTACGCTGTCAAGGATGACTACGCTGGAGTTGACTTCACCCAGAACGAGGCTCGCGACAACTATGCCACCAACGGCGAGTACCGCGTGCTCCTCCCTGACGGCCGTACCCAGATCGTGACCTACAACACCGCCGATGCCTACTCCGGCAACATTGCTGACGTGAGGTATGAGGGTGAGGCCCGCTACGACCCCGCCCCTGCCCCATCCTACAAGCCAACTCCCCCTGCCTACCGCCCCATCCCCGCCTACCCCGCTCCCCATGCTTAAGTTGAAAGAAAACGTATTTATTTCTGCTATTTAAGAAAAATACAGACTGAAACAGCATTCTAAGCACTCGTCGGTTCTCTGCGTACGAAAAAGGTCCCTCCTCTATACACTTCATCATGGTTCGTGAGACCCCCGTAGTGGACTCAGCCTGCGTTGGCCTCGTTGCTCCATGGGCCCCAAGCCTACTGTAAGTCCATGAGCACGCTTGAACGTGTGCAACAGAGCTCAGGTTTACTCTGTCCTCTCGTCAGCGCAAAGAACTTGCGTCTACATTGCTGCACGTCGTTAAGGGCATTCGTACAGTGGTAATTGCGGAAGGTACAGGAGTTCGGCATCGTCATCTCTTTCGCCAAGGGCGAAGTAACTTTCGTACCTACGACGTCCGGCGGACGTTGGAGTCCAGACATACCTGATCATGCATTTCATAGTGCGACGTGTCCATAATTCTTTGGTAGTGAAGCATCAGCTGACCAAGTGTGTCTAGCATGTTTCTCTGCAACCTGATGAAGCAGCAAAGGTCTGTGTCAATAATTTTTCTCTTTAGAACTAATCAGGTCTGGGTGTAAACTTTTTTTTGCAATGTTCCCCAAAATCTGCCTATAACTCCTTTCCCATTGTTTCATGTGATGTCGGACAGCAACTGAATTTCTCAACCAGACATTGGTAACTCCTTGTTTAATTGAACAAAAACATCTACTCCGTCACTTTAGGAGTAAGTGTCCGATTTGATGTTTTTGGTTGGATTATTGCACTAGACTTGGACAATCAAAATTTGAATGTCTGAAAGTCATCTAGTGGTTGACCTTTTTTTCTGTGTTTTTTTTTTGGGGGGGGGGAACTCATGTCAATCCTGATCTGGAAATAAACAAGGAAGGAATCAACTGCTGTGATCAAAATGCTGAGTTGTGGACCCTAAAATTTTACAAGGGTGTCCATCTGATAGCATATGATGCTCATGATTTGTTCGCTGTTATGAGCCAGCAAAAGTTATGCAATCCAGGCCAACTACACAAATGTTTCCCTTCCAGTGAAGAAGCTGTGACAATTGCAAAAAAAGAACCTAAAAAGAATGATTGAAACACTGAAAAAGGTCACTTCTTGTGATTTTTATTCAGTTAACATATCAGACACTTATTTGGGAACGGAAGGAGTTCTTCAGTACCGCACAGGTAACGTCTGTAACGTCGTGCCGAGGCAGCTGATGCCACAATGCTTCACATGTCTGGTTGACAGATGTGACCACCAATCTCAGAGTCTCGATTACCATATTCATTTGTACGTGTTTCTAGATATCCCTGAAGCCCCAGAAGAGTCTGTTGCTCGCCCACAATTGCAGCTACTTTTGAGATTCCCACTTGCTGCCATCACTGTACAATACGCAAAATGCGTCATCTACAGATTTCGTCGCAACAGTGTTTCTTCGTTAAGCCCCCGGTCTCTAGTCAGAGCCAGTTATGCGTACGAGATCCACACTGACGCATCGATGCGATCGCAAAAACTCCACCGACATTTTCGCAGTACCAAGGTTTTTGGAACGGCATTGACCTTACCGAGTCTTATCATGCGCTTTTATTTGATGTAGCCGCGCCGTCAGAAGTCCATAATATCAACCGAGCTATATAGACACTCTAGAATGTACGCAAGAAAACCTTGGAAGCAACACACTGAGGCTTTTTTTAGGAGTTTGAGCTTTATTTCATAAATAGAAATAAATAGAGCACTGTCAACTACTCCTTAAGCGTGGGGAGCAGGGTAGACGGGGGCGGGCTTGTAGGCAGGGGCGGGCTTGTAGGAGGGGGCAGGGGCAGGCTTGTAAGCAGGCTCAGGGGGGTACTGGGCCTCACCCTCGTAGGACACATCAGCTTGCCAGCCAGAGGCTCCGTCGGACACGATGTAAGTCACGGTCTGGATGCGGCCATCGGGAAGAGCCACGCGCCATCCACCATTGGTAGCATAGCCATCGCGGGCCTCGTTGGCATCGAAGTCGACGTTGGCGTAGTCATCCTTGACGGCGTACTGGTACTCGTACTTGGGTGGCACATCGGGGTAGGCGGGCTCCTTGTAGGGGGCGGGGCGGTAAGCCGGGGGAGGGGGAGCGTAGGGTCTGGGCTGGTCAGCCAGGGCGACAGCGGCAAGAGCCAACACAATGAAGACCTAGAAGTGCAAGTCAGATAAAAGTGTGGATGTGTAGCCAGCCGACTTCAGCTCCTCGTGCAGTGTGAAGATCAGCCTGTGTGTTCACTCCTTCTGCTTGTTGCTTCTGTACAACGTTCTCTTACCTTCATGTTGTGTGATTGGAGTGGTTGAACGGTATCAACTGATGCTAGGTCAACGCCGCTTGCCGGCTTTTATACCCTCCGGAGTGCGGGTCTGGGTTCATTTTTGGGGCTCCTGCGCGGGTGAGGAAAGACGGAGGCGGAAAGGATTTCGCACACGTTTCCGTTGCTCCGGCGGTTGTTGGCTTAGGGGCAGTGCCAAAAATCTCCCTCCCCCCTGGGGGTTCCTCCGCTGACGCGGCCGTCGCTGTTGCGTCAGTTTGCCTCAGCGTGGGGAGACCGAGACAATGAGGGAGACAGCGCGCGCTCGGAAACTACCTGTTGTTGGTTCACGCATACGGTACATGACTATTGGTACACTTGGCCGAGATGGAGTCGCACAGGCGGAGTCGAGCACTTCCCAGGAAGAAAAAAGTTAACACGTGTGATGGCTTCTGCTCAGCGTCTACTCGTTCATGTCTGATGCGTGCAACAAGGAGACATCGGCTTCTTCATCTGCTCTTGATGCAGTCGCATTGGCAACTGTACACGTTGTTGTAACAGTGGCCTCTCAAGGGCCTCTAGATGCTCGGTGATGAAGTCATTGTCAAGATTGGCACTGCCATTTGAGGCTGGCGCGGAAAAGAGTGTGAAGATTTAGCATTGCGCCGAATTATACTTTCTTTTGTGAACAATCCGCATCTGGGCCAACTTTCTGGATGCATTGTCACTCCAACTGCTGGATTTTCAACTGTGCCTAGGCATGGATGTCTTCAAGGTGCTGCGGCCCTGAAGCTTTGAAATGCAAGTGTGTAGAAGAGGTTGACATTGAACTATTTGGGATCTCTGCCCAAGATAATCTTCCAGCATCATCAAGGTTCACGTCTCCTCCAATCCAATTTGTTCGTGCAGTTGCAGATGCTGAGAGGAGCCGTTGAAACGCAACTTGAGTTGCAGACACGAGACAAAATCAGTTTCAGGCTTGACTCACTCGCTCTTGCTCTACATTTCAGCAAAAATGCTCATCCTTTAGAGTTATGATGTGCTTATTTATGGCCTTTTGCGCATGAAAAGGGCAGTTTCATGCCCTGTTTCCCAATACGAAAGCTTTGTTTGCATGGTTATCTCAAGTCGATGCAAAATTTGTAAGGTCTTTGGCCCACAATTTGACTTCATCGTGCAGGAATTCTGAACGGAACATTCGTACATATAATCAAAAGAGGGACACAAAATGACATTTTACGACGAACATAAGAAGATGCCTAATAACTACTCTTAATGCTACGCTATTCTACCTTTAAGGTTGTTGTTAAGCTGCTAGTGGATGACTCAGTTTCTTCGATCTAGTTCATTTAACATTATCTGTGCATTCCTCGCACACAGAGCTTCACGTACACACAAAGTCCTACGGACACTCACAAACGGAGGATTACACACCCTTAGAGCATCACACACAGACAAAGGGTTGCATACACTCAGGGCTTCACACACAGACAGAGCTTCACACACAGGACTAAACGCACCCACCTGGGAATAAAGACAAACAGGAAGTACAGAGACGAACGTGTCGCCACAGTTCTAATGGTCTCTCTTTTGTGAGATAGGATCCTTACGACGCCAGACCCCTTTTTTGCCTGCACCGGAAGAACTGGGAACCAGTTCATTTTTTACGCCAAATCGATATTGGTACGCAAGTTGGACGTCGTGTCCCAAGCGGGCGGTTCTAAATTACCTGCTTACAGGTGCATTCTTACAACATTACTCTTGGGCTGCTAGTGCTCGGGGTGTTGTTATTCGACAAAGGAATATTCGGTTGAATGAGGCGTCCCCCCCCCCCCAATCGAATGGCGCGTTTTGCAGTGCAAAAGTCCGCAAATGGCCCCCATACATTTAGTGTGAACCTTGATACGGGCCTTTAAGGACCGCTGACTAGAATGCGACAAAGTATAAGTGAAGGTTTGAATCGCTACTCTCTGCTGCTGATGCGCTTTTGTACTCAAATGTTTGCACTGGCTATAAAAGTATTCATGTTCCACGTCGTCAAGAACAACGTGGGCAGCAAGTAGGTGCTCTGCGCTGAACGGTTATGAAGTTACTAATTTATGTTTAACTTTTAAGGTAGTCGGAACTTTGTGGGGCCTAGCTGGGGCCTGAAATGCCACTCATGGCACAGCAAACACGTTGAGGTGAAAGTGGAGATTCAAATCTTCACTCGTATGAACTTTTTAGAGTGAATCACAGAGACATTGTTTGTTAGACATTGGCCAAATGTCAGTGCAGCTGCTCGACTTCGGGGCCGTCAACCGCTCATTTGAGAGCTACACAAGCCAGAAAGGTGACCATTGACCAGGACAAAAAAGCTTGTGCAACTGATTCACCTTCTTATCCTGCAACCTTGCTGAAGCAGCATGCAGAGCACTGCAAACTTAATACACATTTTTTGCTATTTTCATTAAACTGACAAATTTGTTGCCAAAACCTTGTCAGGATGTGCATTCAACACCGAATCAGGACAATTGATGCCGGCACCTCAAGAAATCGTGTATAGATGTGCGAATTAGGCACTTTTAAAATATTCAAATCTCCGGGTATTTGCGTTGAAATTGGGCCTTTCCGCGGAATAATTTGCGGCCCAGGTTCTTTCCCTGGGGATATTGAACTAAAAAGTTTGCATTTCTTTGGCTAGAAGTTATGGGGTTGCCATTTAGGGCTACTGCGTATGAGAGCGATGGACTTTGGATCTTATAATTTCATGGAACCAATGCACAGTTTACGTAGCGACCGGTCACAGTGGCAATCGGCCACGTACCGGGTGACTAACAAATGCCTGACTGCATCTCAGTTGTCCGTGAATGGTTCATCCTTTACTTCTGTTCTTCTTCAAGGCAAGAAATTTATGGTCACTTGTCACAATTCACCCTTGAAGGAGTTGTCATTGCTTTCAAGGCACCGTCTTGGCCCTTTTCTAACTGACTTGAATCAGTCTTGTCCTCATCGGTTGGCTCCAAGATTTGCTCCAAATCAGCTCAAAAGTTGCAACAAGCTCCTTGTCTTGATTACTTCTTTGCAGAGTATATGTTTTTTTTTCTTTTCAAAATGTTAGTTCTTTTTAGAAACTAGCAAACCTGACATTTCTGAGAATTTGTTCCCTTTACAAACTGACGTGCACTTTTGCATACGCTGGAAGTTATAATGAAAAATGTTCCTCAACCCCCTTTAAAGTGGGCCCGAGAGAAGGATAATCCATTCACATACAGCTGAGATGCAGGCAAAACGATTCTGCAGGCATTTCTGGATCACCCTGTACGCATGGTGCTTGAGGCGAAATGTGGCCGCCCCTCATCCTAGATTAGCTGAGCATTAGGCCCAGGATAAGTCAGGCAATCTGGGCGTCACAGCAACATCCCCCGAGGGATATTAACGGGCATCCGACCCGGGTACCCCTTCCCCCCGAGGGGATATAAACAGAGGGGATAATAAGCAGATAAATATAGTAATACTATACACTCTGCGGTGTTGCAACGGCAGCATCCAGTACTGACAGGGTTGCCACTTCTCTTGTGATCAATTCTTCTACAACTGTTTGTTAAGGCCCGGTCTCAGAGCCTCCGTGACTGCGTCATATGATGATAATGTACGATACGGACATTGAGACGCTGAGGTTACATTCTTTGAGACATTGAAAATTAGCATGCAATGCACGATCTTGCTGATCACGATCAATGACAGCAGCGTCATCGACCCCTCGACGTACTACACGAGACTGTTCTGAGCTGTGCCTCTCACTCTGTAGTCACACTTGGTCCAGACACCAGGCAAACTGAGGACAGACAGGCGATTCCCTCCGAAGCTCCTGAGCAACTCTGCCAGCTCTTCTGCTGACACCCCTTTGCTTGCCACGCTGACGACGGGCAAATGGCCACACTACAGTGATTTCGGCGTTATTGCATGAATGAGCCTTCGAAGGTCTGTCGGATCAGCTGAGGTTTGTTTCTTTGGGCTGATGCAGCCGCTCCCTTGCACGAGGGATAAAGCTGATTGCCATCCACTGATCTGTATTGGCTCTATTGTGCAGTCCATTAGCAGTTCAGTCGAGATTATTTCACTTTTTTATAACACGGAAGTGATCTCGAACGAAGCAAGTCTTTTCAGGTCATCGCGTGATAATCTGAGGTTCTATTTCATAAAGACATCGGCCAATCAGACGAGTGGACCTTGATAAATATCAGTAGTGCTGAGGGAGTCAATAAAAATCGTAGTCGTCATGTTGAGGTGATCAATCTCATCTTGTCCTCCAGCTGAACAATGCAGCGTGTTTTTGCTACCAAATATGTACTCATTTTTGGCTGCGCATGGATGGACTTGAATTTCGCCATGTGCGCTGACACCACAAGAAAGCACGATGTTAGGTGTTTGATATAAGATTTATTCCATCATAAATAATAACGAAATAAATATCACGTCACTCTCTCACTTAAGCATGGGGAGCGGGGTAGGCGGGGACGGGCTTGTAGGATGGGGCAGGGGCGGGGTCGTAGCGGGCCTCACCCTCATACCTCACGTCAGCAATGTTGCCGGAGTAGGCATCGGCGGTGTTGTAGGTCACGATCTGGATACGGCCGTCGGGAAGGGCTACACGGTACTCGCCGTTGGTGGCATAGTTGTCACGAGCCTCGTTCTGGCTGAAGTCGACACCAGCGTAGTCATCCTTGACGGCGTACTGGTACTCGTACTTGGGTGGCACATCGGGGTAGGCGGGCTCCTTGTAGGGGGCGGGGCGGTAAGCCGGGGGAGGGGGGGCGTAGGGGTTGTTGTCAGCCGCGGGGTAAGCGACGGCGACAGCCAGGAGGGCAGAGAGAGCAACGAAGACCTGATGAAGAGACACAAAGCACCTTTTAGCTAACGTTCATGTTGGTCGATGCCTGACTGAAGCAGACAGTGACTCTCTTACCTTCATGTTGATTTGTTTGTTGAGAATGATCAACTGATGCTTCTTTCCACAGGGATCCAACCTTTTATAGTCCCTGGCGAGTGCATACGCGAAAAAGAAGGGCTGAGGCTTACGCACGTTGCGCGTCACTCAAGAAGCTGCCGTTGTGCCAAAGCGGGTTCAACAGCTGGGAAGAAAGGGAGTGACGCCAAATTGCGTCAGTGTCGGAAGTGCGACGCCGCCGCCTGCTGTTGCCTCTGCGTACCAATGGAACACCCTGTAGGGACGACGACGCGTACGCTATGCACAAGTTGCAATGTTTCAGATCATCTCAGTGTGTTCACAACGCTGGAGGCGATGGCAGCTTTGCCCTGCACTGATCCGTTTGGCGCGGGTCTATGAACTGTCAGCGTTACTGGGGGACCAGTAACGCTGGTTAACACTAACGTTTTTTAATTTGTAAAAAAAAGAACTTGCACAAAGCGTTCATGACAAAATAGTGGAAAGTTACAATGAGAAAGTACGCATTTGTGACAGGATCGCGCATGTCCTTTGCAGTGACCTCGAGGTCAAAATCTCAGTTTCAGGAAGGAATCCGACACGCGCAGGCCGAGTGGAGGTTGTGCTACAGCTAGAAGTGAACAAAATTGTGCAAATTCTCTCTCTCTCTCTCCCGCGAAAGTGTTGCCATTTTTGGTCTTGAGCATGATGGCAACGCTTGACCTGATAGAGTTGAAGCCAACTTTCCTGACGGGCTTGACGAACGCCGAGACCTTCTCCGCTCCTTGACGCAAATTGAGGCGTCCGCGACTGCGTCGACGCCGTTCCCACCGTGGGTGACGATAGCATCGGTTCCCTCGTGTGCGAGGAGGTCATAAAAATGCGAAGTTTGCGACGCTGTCGTGTGATCCTTCCGCGGTGCTTGGTACGGCCATTATACGCTTGCCATTGATAGGCACCAATTTAAACTCCTGCCATCTTTTTCCCTAGTCTGATCGCTGTGAGTCAGCTGACAGAATTTATTTTCACGCATTTGCTATCCATCTCAACTTATCATAGCCGCGACCCACTAAAGCTGGCCACAGTAGACGAGCAGGATATTGTTGATCAAGGATCACTTCTCCTCCGGATCGATGTTGCTTCCAGCCTGGGAATCAGGAACTTCCTCTCAGCAATGAATAAAGAAAGCTCAGTACAAAAAGTTATTTGTTCTGTGCGATGTCCCAAGTCAGTCGATATCGAAATATTCGATGCTTGACGCCGATCCCGCACGTTGGAACCCGCTATTAGTAGTGGAGGAACATTTTGTTAAGACGATAGCGTCGCTGATGTCTCAAAGATACCTGATACCTGGATTTTTCAGGTCCCACCCAGGGGCCTGTAAGACTCTCAAGTGTGTGGGCAGCTTCTGCATAGATGCTTCGAAAATAGACTTCATCCACAAAATTCGCGATATTCGAGGCAAAGACCGCACAGTCTTACAATTTATGCGGTAAAACGTGCTCTGTGAGGGAAGCACGCGCTTACGGCATCAAGGTAGCAGCGTGGGTTAATTGGTTCTGGGAAATGACTCGTCGAGTGCGTTTGGGATGCTCGGAGGGATCGTGACGAGCTCCCGAGGCCAGGGGGAAATATCTCTGACAGCCCAGTTTGACCCCGAGGGTCGACCCAGTCGGGGCCATTCAGGGCAAGGCAGATCGTGAAGTAGCGATCGCAGCTTGCGAAGTCGTCCGTGGGCACAGATCAGGCCTATCTCAATCACACATCCAACAAGGAAGACGATGTGAAGTTAAGCACACGCACGTGACGCACGCGCAGTCATGATTCAACGTGCGCAGAAAAAGCAACGGTCTCTCTGTGCGTGTCTGTTTGTCAGTCAGTCAGTCAGTCAGTCAGTCCGTCTGTCTGTGTCTCTGAAGCAACACATCCATCACTGGGTTGTCTTAATATCTTCCTCTCGGTCTTCCTTGCTCAAAATTACCGACTTTGAGGCGCGCATTTCTGAGCACTTTTGTACACCTGCGTGTGTGCTGGTGCGCGCGCGCGCATCCCGCGTGGGCATGACCCCGTATGAGCAAAGAGTGCGCAAAAAAGTCAGTACTGTCTTCCTGTTTCTGCATGATGAAATAATATGCAAATCTTGATGCAATCTTGTGGGAGTCGCGATCTTTTTCCTGCTAACGGAAGAGACATCGTTGAATGGCGCCCTCGGCCCACCTCAGGTTGATCTTGCTCCCGTTGTGCCTATCAATTGGGATCTGTCCGAACTCCTCTTTAAATGCCAACGCCCGTTTCTTGAGTCCTATCACGAAAAAGCAATCGAACCACGTCGTTGGTGGCGCGTGCTCAGACGAACATGTACAGCAGGCACACGCAGAGGGGGCCGCAAGGGCGGCGCCGCCGCCCGCCAAGGTGCTGCCGTCGCCGCTGTCACCGCCGTCGCCGCTGTCACCGCCGTCGCCGCAGACGACGGTCGGGTTGTTGTCGTCAATGGTCAATTGTTATCGCTCTCTCTGGACGTGGACAAGCTGAAATGCCGTTGGACTCCTCGTTGAGCTGACGGCCCTTTTGGAGCCAAGACCTTTGTGCTGTCCCCAGACAAGTTTGGACGACCTTGCAAACCTAGACTAACTCAGAGCGATGCCAATGACTAATATAGGAAATTCCGAGCAACCTCTCAGGCTGTTTCCTAGATTCGAGGCCGAAAACATCAAATTTGGCCACTTTCTTTAACATGTCTGACAAAAAGAATATCGGACTGGTTGGTTTTTTTTTTTCACTGATTCGTTTATTCAGCGTTTAATTTAAAAAAGAAAAAAGTCTTGAAAGAAAAAAAGACTCTGAAAAGAAAAAAATCCCAAAAAGAAGTCTTGTGTAGTAGCTTGTCCACTTTTGACATTGGACTAGGCCATTTCAGTCACAAGCCATGAGGCAACGCTGTCTTCTCCGGCCTTCCCATCCTGTACCTGTCGTAGGCATCCCTGGCCAAGTGAGAGAAGACAAGATTTTCTCTTTGCCTAGGTCAGTATCTGTAGAATGTACGATGAACTGCAAACGATTTGAGCTGAAGAACAAATCTTCTTGGCAGAGGCATCCTGGAATAAGGAGCTTTTTGTGCCAAACCCACCTACACACATCATGTGTGAGTTCTGTTTCCACGTGCCAAGGCAACTTCCTAGGTAGAAACAGTCCTATAAAAGACCGTTGTTGTTGTTGTTGCTGCTGCTGCTGCCACAAAGGAGGTGCTTCTTGTTCCATCCTCAGCGTGCGAGACAAATTAAAATCGCATAATTGCGGGAAATGACAACAATTAGTTTGTATACGATGACAAACAAAGCTCGATTTTTTTCTTCTTCTTTCCGGGTCACTGACAAGGATCCCCACGTAATAATCTGGGGGACGATGAAGACGTCACTTAAAGACAGCTATGAACAATATTATCCGGGGAGGTTAAAACGAGGAAATTCAAGGTCAATGGAGCAGGAAGGTTATTGACCTGATTTGGACGTCGACTTGACGCGCCTCCGGCTCTCTGGAGCCACTTCAAATGTCATTGGCCAGAATTGCAACTGCGAATAAAAAAATAGACGTTGAAGTCTTCAGCTGCCTGAACGAGCCAAAGTCGGTGCAAAATTCGCAAGCAAAATTTCTCTTTTGCCAAGGCAACTCAATAGTAGATGTCCAGATGAGGACATCTCGGTCCCTTCTTTTTTTTATTGACCTTTAGCTGCTGGTGACATTGAACTTTTCCCTGAACAGTTGCTCAGTCGTAATGACAGGGATCGTTGCTTCCTGTCAGATATCACGAACTCTGTAGCAAAAAAGTCAGTGTGGGACGTGTCAAAACTCCAGCTGACCAAGCTTTTTTTGACAGGCTTTGGCTTCGTTACCAATGACCTTTTCCATTGGTTGAGATCGATGAAAGTTCTGTCCAATTCAGCAATCTTGAACGGTGCTTAAGACAGGCGGCGTCTTAGATAAAACAAGCCTACCAACATCCATAAACAAGCCAGGTAGCTTACGTGGGTGCGTACGCAACCGACGCATTTATATGCGTACCGAAGAAGAACCGGTTCTGTTGTTCAAAGCCGTTTCCGTCTCAGCATCTGCGCATGCGCGTGTGAGGTCACGCTGAGATGATGGATCACGCACACGCGCGCGCGCACACACATATGCAGACTCACTGCACGCACGCACGCACGTAATGTGCAGTCACAGACACACACGCGTACCCCCTTCTACACTCGCTGAGTGCTCTACAGACACAAAGACACACTTACTGAGTGCTGTGCAGGCACAGACACACATGAAGCTGTAGGTGTGGAGGTGCTGTACAGACACCTTACACACCCACTCCCCTCAATATGCACACACCCACACCGTCAATGACTACTGTACAGACATACACGCACACACACTTATACTATCCCGGATAATTCCATTGGGCAGGATTTCTGTTCAGAAACAAAAAAAAATACTGTATAATTATTTTTCTTTGCTGCCACAGAAGCTGACAAAGACCGCAATTAACGACGGAAGAGCAAAGTTTAATTGCCTGCCTTTCTTGCCCCCGACGACAGTTGGACATTTGTCAAAATGGGCTCACCTGAATGGAAATTACCCGTTTTGCGAGTGCATCGAGGTGTGATTAAATGGGCCTATTTATCACAAATTACCCAGATGGAGTCAAGACGGGTCCTTAAAAGACGGAGAAAAGGCGCGGTAATTAACTGGCATCGTAGGCAAACGAGAACGCAACTGTAATTACCAAATCTTTTTACCTCCTTCACACTTTTCTCTGAACCGTCGACTCGACAAGGTCAGGTTCAAGTCCAGTTTACCCGCGCAGCACACGATGAATTCCCCTTTTTCTGTCTCTCTCTCTCCTTCCAAACGTACGAGGCCAGTTCAATTTTGGGCAGGTCCTCCCCAAAGACGCTGTGACCCGTGAGCCCCGTTAAGATTACCGCTCAGTAGGCAACAACAGCAGCTCATTTATGGGGCGCCCAAAACTGGAACCCCAAACGGAAGTAAAGGACGACGTCTTTTTTTATTGTCGAGTCCCTTTTTTTTCTTTAAGAAGAGATGGAGACACTTTAAAAAAAAACCGACTGGGTGGGTCATGCCGGGCAGGACCGTGGGGGTAAGAAGCTTACCATAAGATTATGCGTGTCATTGTACTTCCGTCCATTGTGGCCACCACCTTGAGGCACACACGCACACACACACACACACACATGATTTCCTCCATTCTCATTGACGTCTTTTCCAAAAAATAATTTAATGTGAGGCATTCTTGCTCCCCGGAAGCGGCGGCTGCTCAGAAATGCATCTCCGGAATCAGGAACTGCCCAAAAAGGGGTACTCAAATGGGGCCCGTGGCAAGAAAAATTCGTGACGAGCCAATGTTTGTAGAGGAGGAGAAGAACCCGTCAACTTCATTAAAGCCAGGGTCGAGCAGATGAATACGGAATTTTTCTTAGTGATCAAGTGCACTGCTAATACTAGTGGTTTAAGTCGTAGCACTAATGATAAGTAATACTAATAATTAGGGAAGGACCCACGGGTTGCATAGAACTAATGACAGCGGAGGATTATACATTAAAGCACAAGGATTACTGAATGAGCTCAACTCCAGCCTCAATGAGGGACCTGAGCCTTCAGGAAAATTTGTTTGAAACACTCGGTAAATGAGAACAAGGTCAAGACTGATATGAACAAAGAAGGAACGGGCGCTCTTCTCTCATCATCACCGTCGACATCGCTCTGTCTTAGGGTGCGCTTGCACTGCAGAAACTGGGCGACGAATATTTTGTCTCACAAGGCCTATAGGCCTATTGGCGCGCCGCAAAAATCTGCCAGCGTTCAAACGGGACCTCATGAGCGCTTTCAATTGGAACCAAGCTCATTGCACGATCTCTCATCACACAAGCAAGGAAGTACCTAACAAAGCATCCAACGAAACGAGCCTGCTCAAAAGGGCCTCAGGCCCTTGTGATGCCCGGCAAGTTATGTCCTGAAATCACGGAGCATCAGCAACACGGTCGTAGAATTACTTAACAAGAAAAAAAATGCAACGAAAACATTCTAAATGTGCAGCACGATGCCCTTTGCACAGACGAACGTGGGGAATGTCCTCTCTCTTTCATTTTCAACCGTCAGCAGAATTTTGGGCATGCGCGATTTTTTGGGCGGGATTTTATTTACTTCATCAAGGATGCGTTTCCGCCGAGCCTTTTTTTTGGAGCAAGTTTCTCATAGTTCCGCTCGAATCTTTGTCCTTACAAAACTCCTCCACCGCGACCATGGAGAGTCAACCCTTGACATTTTCAGCATGAATCCTCGTGCCAATTCCTCATTTCTGCCCATTGTTGTGCAAGTTTAGCGTGAGTGGAGGATTTTTTCAGGCACCCAAAAGTGTCCACTGCAAGCTGGCCTCATTGTTGCACTGGGTTCTTACCTCTTCAGGAAGGAGTTGGAGCGTGTGCGCGCGCCAGCGCACATCGGAAGCATTTGTTTCCTTGTTCTGGTCGTTGCTTCATTTTTAGAGTAGGCCCATTATTCACGCGGGGGCCCCAAGAAAAGCTCATTATCGATTGCTGCACGAGATACGCGTAATCAATTTAAATCTGACTACCGGGTGGTTCGGACTTCATCAATTGTCTCACCTGGACTCGATGGAGTTGTTTTATCCTGGTTCGAGTCAGCAGGAAGTTGCAACTTCCCCTGTTCAGGGTGGCTGCAGATCTATTGGGTGGGTGCAAACGACACGAATCTGCAGGCTGCACTAGATGTGTTCGATGCGTGCATAAGAGGACTCATTTTCAAAGTTCCTTTGTTAAGAATTTGTGTAAAAGGTGTCTTCATTTATTTACAACTTGAGATCTACTACAATGCTTGAAATTGTGTTCTCAGACCAGGAATCAGGCCAAGTTGACGCCAAGAGTAAAACATAGTGAAGGTTTTCACCATCAGTGGCAACTCTTGAAATCACCCAAAGCCTCCTCACAACTATGCAACGCGGACCGTAAAGAGAACTACTTTGATGTGGACCCACCAGTAATTTCAAGTCAAGTGTTTGACCCAAATCAGCAGGATGACTAATCAAACGCCGGCTGGACAAAAATAGGGGTGTTACGAGCTGAGGAATCCTCGAGCTCGATCGAGCTGGAGCCCGGGCTCGACCGGCCACGAGCCTGACATCCGGACTGGGCTGTGCAAATGACAAGAAAAAAGGTACCTGCAAGAAGGTCACGTCCTCATACCTTCTATTGCAGCTCATGGCCAGACTCTCAGGGATTCGGGCACCTTGAGTTAGTTTCCAAGGGAAATGATTTTGATTGTTCTTGGTCAGTCCATGCCAGACAAAAGATCATTCACACATTCGGTATCAGAAATGCCAGAGATGCAGGTCTCCTCTATTATACGGTGACTTTCTCCCCACCCTGTAGTTTTCACCCTAGCACCACTGCTTTTGCCGGTGGTTTTGCCTCTCCTCCTTCTGCTTGGCTCTTCTTCAACGTTGAATTTCTCATTGTTGTTTCTATGCAGGTTCTCTCTAAATTCTTTATGGACTGAATTTAGTTTTCTCGAAGACTTTTTCTTGCCAAGGTCACTTCTTGACTTTCCTATCGGTCCCTCTCTTGCTGCCGCTGCTCGAGTCACGACCTCTGACCATGTTTAAACTCCATCCTCATGAGATTTTTGTACACTTATCTCAACTCCTTGTTCTTCTGCTTCAGCTCTGATACTGAAAATGCTGTTGACTTTCATCACCGGACGACTTTTCACCTCTGACAAAACAGCAATCTTTTCTCATTGTCATTGTCATCATCATTATTGAAGTCATTACCATCGCTTCTGAAAAAGCTCCAACTTTTCTTGCTCTCTCGGCTGAAATCGTGTCTGACCAAAGAGGTCAGACACACTAGGTATGCCCATTGGGGTCAAGTCTCGTTCAGTCATGACCTTGTCTCCCCCCTCCCCATCCTCTGGCAACCTAGAGAGAGCATATATAATGTCGCAAGTTGCAGGCTCATTACCTACCTGATGTAATCTTTCTCGGCCCCCACCTCATCCAAGCTTGTTTCGACCCTGACAACCATGCTGAAACTGCTAGTGCTGCTTTGATTGATTTGAGTCATCATGAAGTCATCATTATTTAAAATTTTTTACATGTCCCAAGTACAATCTCTCTTTGCAGTTGTGGTCAGATCCTGGGATGTGAGACTGCCTGAACTTTGGTCTCCCTTGGTCAATTCCTCCTCTGCCCAGGTGGAAAGAAAGTTCCACCATGATTCTGAAGACTCCGATCCAACCACATCAAAGGTCGGACACAAGTGGTCGCACATCTTCCTGACGAAGATCGTTCGGCACCTCGTTCCCTTTGGCCAGATGAGGAATGGGGAGCATGGTGAAACTGAATGAAGAATGCATGAACAAGGAGAGAGAGCAAATGAGCATTCAACTGTGAATTGAGAACCAGACTGGATTTGACAGCATGCTTCACCTTGTGTTTCAGTCCATGGTGCTGTGGGTGGGGTGTAAATTTCCGTAGGAGTTCTTCACAAAAGAGTAGCGGGAAAGGGATTGAGTATTAGATAATAATACGGGAGAATACAGCTATAACTCCTCAATCCAATATTCAGGTTTGATACAAAGATTACCTCTTTTCTCAACTCTTAATTCTCCATGACCATTGATTCTTGCCAGCTTCTCCATCAGAGGAGATGGATGGAGGAAGCATTGCATACCTGAAATTCCATTATAAGTTGGCATGACACTAAGACATGTTTTACCTCGACCTGGCCACGGCCGTCCTAAGCTGCTCGTTCTCGTGAGCCACGGTGTTGGCGTCCCTCCATGGATCTTCCAGCCCGGTGGTCATGATCTCACCCTTGAGGTCAGCATTGGCCTGCTGTAGATCGTCCATGCGGTCACACAAAATGGCGGCCACCTCTGTAATGGTGAGAAAGGTTTCTGTGCGCTGGAACCTCAAGTTGACGGAATGACGCGTGAGTACAAGAGTACGAGCAGTGAGACGAAAAGAGGCAACAAAGATGTCTCTGGAAATGAGAAAACTCGTGTGATGACGAGACCAAAGTGGGAACAGCACTGTAAACTGTACTGTACGATCTTCAAGTTATTCAAGATGGGAAGCCACACATGATTACAACTTTTGCAAGTTTCCCAGGAGTTGCTCCAGATTAGAATGCAGAACAACCGAAAAAGAAAAATCTTGCTTTCGGGGAAAAATATTTTCTTCCTGAAGGTCTGTCAAATTGCCTGTTTCATCCTGAGGTCGAGACCATCTCCTCTTCTTCCGACTCGTCAATATTCGAGGTTCCCCTTACTCAGTTGGAGAATAACCTCATCTGGATGAATCTCCGTCATATCCTTGAAGGCAAAAACAACAAGAAAGAAAAAGATTATTTGCATTGGACCAGATTAGGATGGAATTTCTTTGCTATTAGATAAAGAGCAAGCAAATAGGGATTTATCTTTTTGACCACTGCAACAGATAGCTTAATCTTTCAAAGAAGAAGAAAAGTTATACAGGTCCTCACCTCCTTTACCATCATGCAGTCAATGAGATTGTCTTCCAGCTGCTCCATCTTCTCCTCCCTGACCTCTGCGTAGTTCTTCTGGAGCTCCCGGGGGGGGGGGGGGGGGGCGGGGGGGCGGGGGGGGGGGGGGGGGGGGCGGGCGGCGGGCGCGGGCGGCGGGGCG
>JAAUXU010133470.1_pt1 | contig 21075 bp, 16 predicted proteins | sample 7278151 | NCBI WGS metagenome assembly JAAUXU01 (sample SAMN14350113, study PRJNA611818) | marine sediment metagenome | isolation source: surface marine sediment (1.8m) | place: French Polynesia: Moorea | collected 2018-08 | reverse complement strand
GTGTGGCTGCGCTTTGCACAAAACTTTGTCGATTATCTGGTCCTTGTGCTCTCTCTCTCTCTCTCTCTCTCTCTCACACACACACACACACACACACACACACACACATACAAGCACCTCTCTCGCCTTGAGAAGGAGCTCATCTTTGAACAACTGTTGTTAGCCTCGTTTCCTGCCCTCTGCACTGCAACCCTTGTATAGTCTGTAATGCACGTACCACGTACCTGCAGTGCAGAGCATGGAAAATGAATTGAGGCCGCTCAGCCGCATGTGTGATCTGCACGCATGGACAGAAGGCAGTTCCTCGTGGAATAGTTCGACTTTTCTGACCAGACGACACAACACTTTCGGCCAGAGGTCATCGCGCAGTCGGATTTCTTCGGCCGAGACCGCATTTAAACTTGAAGTAAAGACTGACGATCGTTACAGAGGTGTTGTCGACGGAACTTTTAGTGGAATTTCCAACACCTTCAACTTGGTCTCTTCAATGTGGATCGAGCTCTCTGTCCTTACGTGCGCCCACACTGGTGGCAAGTGCAGGTTGTCTGACATCGTGTTGTACCCAAGACGTACGCAGATGAAGTAACTGACTTGAATCAAGCTCCAGTAAGTAGTGGGGAAATAGATTGGGGAACTAAGACAAAACGAAAGGATTACTCCTATCCCAGGACTGTTACGGGGAGAGCAAGAGCGATGGGCCAATTTCATTTCAAGGGTCGCAGGGGATGGGGAGAGGAACTTGAGGAGAGGTAAGAAAAAAAAGAAGACAGCAAAAGCAGGCACGAGTAAAAATCGTTTCTTGGTCCCACAATCGGATGCGATGTCAGTGCCATCCCTACCCACACGCATGTGTGCGTGCGTGCGTGCGTGCGTGCACCAGTGACAGAGAGGGAGAGTGGTGATGTGACCTTCGACGTGGGATCCAGTGAAGCTAACAAAAGCTTTCAAGGTTTTCTTCTTGTCTTCGCTTCTCCAATAACGAGGACTGTCCATGGTGGAGTACAAGGAGTCGCAGTCATCATAAGTCCCTTGCGATGGATGGGTTTTTAGCGCATTGGAGCTATCAATTGATCTGTCTATCGATCTGTCCATCATCTCCGTCAAACTTATTATTACGCAACATTACGCGCGTTCTGTGCACCTCTCGAAAGTGAGTACAGTCGACCTCCGATCAAGTCAACTCGTCCGCTGGCCGCAAAAAGTAGACTATCTTGGAGGTGTTCAATATATCGGGGGTTCGCTTCTAATTTTTTTGACACCAGAGCTGCCTTGGGGACAATGCTCATGCTTTTTTCTATTGAGCTCAAGCTCTAACGCTTGCGTCAAGTCCCCCAACCCAAAAAAATGACCAAGACGAGCTTATCCTATCAAACACCCTGTAGCTCATCATAACCCTGTAGCCCTCCACCACAATCTGTGATAAGCTCAATAAGCTAACCTGAATCTGACGACCACACTTTATGAAAGAAACCCTTATGTTGAAGTACATTCGGAGAAATGATTACTGACGTGGCTCACAGCTGCGTGGAAAAGACATTCTTACACTCATTTTCTGCCAGTCTTCACGAAATAATGGTTAACAAGGGCGGTCACAGCTTTCCATAGACGGTTGACGAGCTCCGATCGGTCTTGCGGGTGAGGAGTTATGTATGACTGATACAGCAAAGAGCATTCTTGAGATGAAAACAAAAGGATCTCAACCTATCGAAGGGGGGGGGGCTGCATACGATTGGATTTCGCCATGCGTCTATGGAAAGCTGTAAATATCCACTATAACCCTTATGATGAGAAGGTTGTCTGAAAATGTGTGAGGATAGAATTATGCTGTTCCACCTAGTAGGTGAAGAAAATGCACTCTCGCCTCTATCGAATGATCGCAGCTGGTGAAGGCTACTTTGAGTCTGTTGAGAGACACCGAGCTAAAGTTATCTCAGATCTTACAGTGTAGATGGATATTAGGACTACGACAGATGAAATAAGTAGACTGATGGGATAAGTATCAAAACCTGTGACTTTTTGCCTGCTTCACCGTTTTTTCAGATGACGTCAATAATTTTGACCAAGATGAAATCGTGACAAAATCCCGCAAGATGGCAAGTTACAATATAGGAAGTAGCTAGATTTTTTGCTTGACTATGACGGAGTTTATGCAGTGGAAACTCCTTCAGCAGATGAAACTTTTTTGGTCGAGCTTTTTGACTATCGCGGAGGTGATTATAGCGGAGGACTTGTCTTCTGCTACGAGCAGAAAAGCTACAAAGACATTTTTGAAGGGTGCAGCTTTTGTGAGGTAAACTGTACTGCATTGTACGTGTTTAAATAGATGTGTCGCATACAAGACATGCAAGCACGACCTTTTTCAGGCTTCATCGATTTCATCGTGAACCCCACCCTAAACGTGCTCGGCGATGTGGTAGACGCCATCCTGAAGGGCCTAGAGGAGGCGAACAAGAAGCAGGCGGCCAAGAACAACAACAACGACTCCTCCTCTGTGGCGGCAAGCGGTAGCAACCCCCTGTTCACCTTCTCGCCAATGAGGAGACCTTGGAAGGAGCACTTGGAATGCAACAGAGCAAAGTGGCAGAGTAAACAAGATTGTGGTAGGTCGACTTGTTCCAAAGGACGATAGGAAAATGTACCTTCCTACCAACGTATACGCATGCGTGAGTGCATTATTTTCAATCTCTGGACCGACTGGATTGGTCGACAACTGACCCTCGTGCAGTCAAGTCCAAGTCGGGTACATATACGTAGTACTACAATAGGTGTCGTTAATACATGGTTGAAATTTATATTGAAAATGTAGTGCATAAATTGTCAAAGTGCCTCAAATTAGTCACCGTCAAAGTGTCTGAATTTGTGCACTTGCTTCATTCCCCGTCAGGTGATCATGGCATCGACTCGTCGGGTTCAGAATGGGACCTCCGTCCCAACTCTGTAACCTCGATCACATGCAAGCAGCAGTCGAGGCCGTCGTCAGCCGTCTCCCACCAGACTGGTGGTGCGGCGACGACGCAGCTGAAAGAGGAGGCCGAAGAAGACCAGGAACAAAGAGGAGAAACGGTTGGGACGCACACTCCTGACGGCACCGTCGTCACCCGGGCAGTCAGGGGAAAACTGGAGCACCAGGTGAGAAAAGCAAACTGTTTTGTCGGTACCAGTTGTCTGCCAGCCTCAGCCTTCTCTTCAGGGAGCCGTACAAAAATGACATGCACTTCCTCTCACGATACTACTAGCACCTAGCCTGACTCTACTGCACGTATTTAATGCTTTAATCCCCTTCTGTCGTGGCAGCACCTCTTTCTACGCTCATTGGCTAAAAGACTAAGACTCTGTAGCGACATGTCTGATTTTACTTTCCTTAAGGACGACGAAGAAGAGGAGATTGACCACGTCAGGCGGTCGTCGTCCTCGTCGCAACAGCACCCAGAGGTTCTGTTTCCGTCGACCCCCCCAGCTGAGCCTCCATGTGGTCCGCAGACCGATCCCGAACCTGATCCCGAGCCACAACCACAATCTACAGTGGCTGCGCCACCGCTGCCACCGCCGGACACCCGGTTGCAGGACGTGCTGGCGGACTTGCCGTCGCACGTCATCTCGCCGCCGGGCACGCCCAGCCACTGGGGGTTCGACGAGAAAGATGTGGGGCTGGCATCAAAGCCGCCCCGACCACAGTCAGCCACTATGTGCTCCCCGCCTCAGCCAAGAAAGGTGCCCATTTCGGTCGATCACCACCTCAGGAAATAAGCAATTGTTCCAGGAAGGGCTGCAACACGTTTACGTACAAGCGAGATCATATTGTTACGCATTCGGCATGTAATGATTCTAGTACACAGTACCGTGCAGTGTACAGGGTATCCTAGAGATGTCGCAAATCTTGAACTCGAGTTATTCCCCTTTGACTGCGTGAACTTCAGCAATTCCTGTCTTCTCACAGTGTCTGCGCATCCTTTCGTACTACATTGCGTCAGTGGTTTTGCAAATGGTTTTAATGGTTTGCATACGCTCCTAATCAATAAATCCCAAAATTCTGCAAAATGATGTATGCACAAGTCAAAAAATTGGTTGGAGAGAGCCCAAATTTTCTGTCGTGCTTTTCTGTAGTTTTCTCTGGGTTCTTGGTTTTTGGGGGTCCCTGGGGTTTTCTGAGGGCTCAGTTCTCTCCCTACGACCATTTTGCTTTGGCCCAAAAGAAAATGGCAGCTGTTTTCAGCAACTATTGTACAGGCTTCTCTCAATCTCCTCGTAGGTACCACCTAAACGAGTCATCTGAATGTATAGGGGGGAGCATTATTTGGCTTGAATCAGCACTCCCCACTTTTAGTGAATGTGGTAGTAACACAACGCATAATTCTGTTTCCAAAACGATGTTGACAGAAAGTGTAGAGATTCAACTGAATTTGTAAGAAGTTTTTCACTTGCAAGTTGCGAACTATAACTGTATGTGTCACTTTTGAACACTCCAAAAAGCAACACCTAAGGCTGAACTGAAACCTAATATTTAATCACAAGTTTTACACCCAGTTAATGCATTTGAATACGTAACACAGGAGGAGTGAAAAATAGAGATTCAAAACTTCACTCATGTGAACTTTCTTGAGTAATTTACAGTGATTTTGAAATGTCTGTTCAGTTGCTTCATGTTGGAGCATCGACCTCTTATTTCACTGGAAAACCAGAGTCCAACTGATTGTCCTTCTTGTCTTGCAATATCCTCCATTCATTGGAGAAGCTGCCAGATGAACGTTGATTTCTTTTTACCTTTGCTTCACGTCATGAGCAAGTACGATTTTTTCGCTCAGAATTCTGTTCTACGTATATGGCGTACCTGACAAAATTTCTTCGCCACTGACGTAAGTCACTATTGGGTGTCACGAGTAAGTACCACTTGATTTCATGCACTTATAGTGTAGCTATCAGCTGATTCATGTTCAATGCTCATCCTGCATGTCTGCTGGAGCCGTAAAAAATCTAAGAATCTGAAGAGACTGCGAGGAAAAAATGCTGAAGTCAATGCCGTGAAGGAGAATAACTAGGAGCTGGAGCCTTGCAACGTCTCTGTCTGAGGCACCCTGTACGTACGTAGCGTATAGCAACTGCTGCACTGCACATACCGTGTACGCCCGCGAGCGTCATCGAGTCGTAATGTCCATATGTGTACTAAATCACTACCGATGTCACAAGTTGTCGTCACTTTCCCTGACCAAACGTGTGTCCCATAGCTTCCTGTTGCATCACCGAATCCTTCCTTTTGCCCACATCAACACACTCAGGCAGAGAGAGAAAGAGGAGCCCACAAGAGAATGAGAATGTGTTAATAGAAACTGTATTTGAACAAAGGGAACTCGTCTAAATTGAGATTAGTTCTAGAGCAGGACGAGACCAGCAAAATGTGGACTATTTTACGTACACTGCTAAGTCGTGGGCTTGTGCCAAGAGCTGATGGGCAGCAAGCAGAAAGTTGGCAGCCTTCGCGCAATATCTGAGGCCACTTGCGAATTAGCATTGATAAGTCTGCAACCTCTAAATTCAAAAAATTAATAGGCCAAATTCTATTTATTCCCCGTGAGGTGGTGTCACGCAAAGAGCTGAGCTTAATTTTTTTTCGTTTTTGGGTTGAAGGCAGCAACCATAACAGGCAACCCTGTCACTTGGGCCTTGGGTAGTAGGGTATGAGTGCACCGTAACAATTAAAGTATGCACATGAGGACTGAAGATAAGATAAAGATGCAACTTTCGGAAATCCTAGTCGCTTGACCCTTCACACATAATCATGTTGAGATTCAGGTGTACTCTTTGAGTTATATACGTACGTAATATCCGCTGCAAAAAACAGCATTTGGAGGAATCGAGCTATTTTCATAAGTCTGTACACACGTATTAGTGTTGTAAAGTAACGTGTATGCACCCTCATAAACGAGACTACCACAGAGAAGCATTTAGTTATTGGCAGCATACAACAGGGAGAGATCTCCGAGAAGTGTTTTCAACTCTGTGTCTGAGGGGTCAAAAATTTCGACTTCACAACTGTCTTGCATGGACGAGGAAGCCAAGCGATGGAAATTTGTTATCACAAGAAGTGCCGAGAGCCAACTTTTGGTTACAATGCTAACAACTCCAGAGCGATATCATTTTCACATCTTTGCGGAGATGACCTCTTCCTCAGTCGAGACATTTCTTGGCCCATTTTCTTAGACTTTCCTATCTTGGAACAACGTCCGCTGGAACGTTGACTGCACATTCTTCCCAGCCACCTGAGCTCTTGTAGAGTTGGGTAGAATATGCATGATCTGTCGGAGAATCGTGCATCATATCGGTCGAGATCGATAGCATAAAATAGCGTTTCTAGCCAAAACCGATCAAATGATTCAGAAAGTAAAGATTCCGCCTGTCTTTTACCTTTCCACCTGTTAAGGCACTTCGACGTTCTTGACCCTGCGGAAGCAGAAGAAAGACTTGCCATTGATCACCCTGTATGCACATGAGTTCGGTATATTTTGGGGATAGTTTTCTACCTACTCATTGTCAAATGTAGTCCTCTGCTCATCATCCATCATTCCCTGTTGGTAGTTGTTACTAAACAGATGTTGGCCCGGAAATGCAGTACATTAATATGAACCACAGCACTATATACGGATTGCATAAATGTCAGAGTTAAATTGTGAAGGGGATCATATGTTTGTGCACCAACTCTGACGGATGTGTGCACCAAAATAAACCTTCAGCGTGCACCAAAATGGCTGCTTTGCGCACCGAAATGCCTGACTGTACACCGGGTTAGGTTAGTCGCACATGCCTTGGTGCACAACCAGCCATTTCGACACACAATCAAGCCCGGGAAAATGCTGTGAATTGTGAATGCGCAGTAAAGAAATCACTACCATAGTGTAATACGTACTAACTTGCTGTATATAGGTACTGTGTAGAAGTTACTATAATGTACAGTAAGTAATATAAGGCCTTCAAAGCCGTGATGTCTCAGATGTTCAATATAGCTTGCTATTACTGATAGTAAAAACGACTGTTGCCTGCCTTCGTGGTCCATCTACATGCCTACGTTCTACGTGCACATTTACCTTAAACGCAATACTACGCGACAAGGAGAAGTTGGGTATCCCAATGCAGCAACAAAACTCTCTTTTGGGTAGTCTGGAGAGTTTGTCTCAAGAGTGTATTTCAGCAACATTTGAGGTCATATGTATGTATGTATTGTGTATGCCAGCCGATCATCTCTTCTCCGTAACAATTAATGCGACTATTTTTCCATCGTGCATTACCTCCTCGTGACACACTTAGCATCCGAGTGCGAGCTCGTACAAGTTTCCTGGGGTTAGTTAGAATAAATAAATATTGTTGAGCTTTTCGCCCCTCATCTCTTTTCTTTTGCGTAGCGACAATATAAGGAGCTGCTGCCACTTGTGATGGTTGTAACAGTGACATTTTTTTTATCATAACAGTACTAAGGCCGCTTCAGACTGGCTATCAGTGCAGTTAACGGCAAACGGTAGTAAGCAAACACAATATTTCGTATGTAAAGGTACCTTACTTTACTTGTATACATTAGGGTACACATACTTTCATGCTACTGAAGCTGCTTCCAAAAGATACCTGTGGAAAAGCTCCCTTTTTTTCCTTCTGAACACAATGAAAAGGGAGAGGTAGGAGAAACTTCTTCTCCCTTGTATTCAGTGAAGTTGGCTGTTTGACTATCACGGACAAAAAAGCCATAAACTCGAATACCTGTCTTGAAAAAAAAGGGGCCACATCAAGATTTCCAGGCGCAAACGCTTTGTGATGCGCCGGTGCTTGAAAGGGTCGCAGGTTTGTTTGAGAGGTTTCTTTCACCCAAAAAGGAAAACCGCCAAAATGAGAGTCAAGGAGAAAGAAAGATGAAGAAAGTCAAGGATAAAGCCGCAGTCACGTTTCTTCACTAAAACATTTCTATTCCTACGCCTACATCAATTCAATTGAACATGAGAGAAAGAAAATAAGACTGTATCGTCCGAGTCAAAAAATACCCTATGAAACAAGATAGGACAAGGCCAATAGAAGAGGAGTGACGAGTTGGAAGGCAAAGGAGTCAGACAAGTCTGCATGGGCTGCAGAGTTATTGATATGTATTTTTTGACTCAAACTGTACAGAAGTAAAAGGCTGCACAGAGCAAAACTCGGATTGAGTACTTCACCGCTTTGCTTGAAGACTCTTGCAAAAACTTTCATTTACAGCAGGCAAACGAAGTCATTGCACAATGACCCTGCTCGATCAGGTCGTGTGAACACCGAAAAAGTCGAGAGAGAGGGAGAGAGACAGTAGTAAAATTCCTGAAAGAAGTCCCTTTTTGTCCACCCCTGTCAAATTTTAAATAAGACACTCCTCTGTACATCAAAAATCTGGGTTTTGCTCGACGTAGCCTCGTATAAAGCAGCTGGAGTGCACAGCTAATATATGTTCCAAACGTGTTACATACATGTGTGCGGGGGAGGGGCAGGGGGAGTGGGAGTCATAATAGGGGGACAAAAAGGTAGCAGCAGCACATCATGATGGAAATAGAAGTGAGCGATATCAGGTTATCTTCACTAAAGAAGGTGAGAACGTAGTGGGTGAAATTGGCTAACGTTTGACAAAAGACTTTTCCTCTCGTATGATGTGTGTGCGTACTGTAGTTGATATAATCGCCATAAAATTATCATTGATTACCGGCATGATTGTTGTATCAAATCGATTGCTTCTTACAAACTGAAGAGCTTCTAAGGTGACGGTGCCCGAGGCAAATTCTCGTCTATACGCGTGCTAAACTTGCGTCTAGGTTTCACTTCGGCATCGTCCACCCCTTCGCTATGCTTAAGAACATCACACACAGAATGAATTTGTTCAATTATTTTTTAAGTAGCATCCATCAGGTTTCACTTCAGCGACTGTTTTCGCTGTGTCCGATGAGCTATTTTGACCTGCTTAACTGCACTGGCCTCTGTCTGCTGCTGTTGCACTACTCCCGCCCTCATGGGCGAGTCCGGCGGCGGAAGAGCCCGCGGACTCGTTAAGGAACCCGACGACGACGACGCCGGTGATGCAGGAGGGGGAGGCCCACTGGAAGGGCCAGGTAGTGTCGAAGGCGATGGACTCTTGAGCGCATGGTTCAGTTGCACCAACTGTGGCTGCTGCTGCTGCTGCTGGGACGGCATGGTCCTCACGATCTGGATGGCCTGGTGAGTACCTGTGGTCCCAGACGCTGCAGCTACGGGCATCTGGAGGAACACTTGTTGCTGCTGCGGCTGTGCTTGCTGCTGTTGAGTCTGTGGACGAACTTGCAGAAGCTGCTGCTGCTGAGGTTGCTGTTGTCCCTTGAGGAGGTTGTTCGCTTGAGAAACTTTGGCCGGCTGTTGCGGTAACTGGATGTAGCTGGGCGTCGCTTGTTGGAAAACCACTGTCGGCTGACCACCTGCTACCTGAGACACAACGGCCTGCTGTTGCTTCTGAACTCCTGCCCCTGCAGTCACAATGACATTGGGAGACTGTTGCTGCTGTTGTTGTTGCTGCTGCTGCTGCTCCGGCAGATTTACAGACAGAGTGACGGGAGATGCAAGTCCCGGGATCTGGAGTTGCACCATGTTGTTGGGAGATTGGGTACTGACTTGAACCACGCCACTCTGCAACAGGTTCTGCAAGCTCACGACGCTCTGCTGCTGCTGCTGCGGCTGCGGCTGCGGCGGCTGTTGCTGTTGGCTTCCGTTGAGACCATTGGTAAGTCCCTGTTGAGCTCCGGAATTGCCTGCCAATTCTTGCAATGTCACCATGGTGGTGTTGTGCACGACCGACGTCACTGGCACCAGAGATTGTTGTTGAGGCTGCTGAAGTGTGGCTGACAAAATTGACTGGGTAGACCTTGGTGGTTGCATGAGTTGCTGCTGCAAGGCTGATCTGGGAGACTGACCAAAGTTCCTGCTATTCCCATTCCCGGTACTGCTGTTGCTGCTGTTGGATGGAGATGGAGCCGCCTGCATCATCCGAGGACTCGGCTGCTGCTGTTGGAGTTGTCTCACAGGTGAAGCTTGTTGTTGTTGCTGCTGTCTAGAGGGAGGTGACGTAAGTATCTGTCGGTACTGCTGCCCTATCGGCTGTTGTAGCTGTTGTAGGAGAGGCGAGGCCTTGGTGGGTGAGAGGGCATTCGGCGTAGGTGGCCGTGATCCACTTTGAGAAGATGACGACGCTACGGCGGAAGCAATCGGCGGCTTAGCCAAGATCGTGGCCAAAGTAATCTCTTGCGTTGAGTCGGGAGTCGCAGCGGAAGAACTATTTTGTTGGAGGCTGCTGTTGCTGGAGTGAGATCTTGATACTGAGACCGGCCCATTGGAGGGCGTCTGAGCCGTCACCAGCTGCTCCAAGATCGATTGGCTGCCACTAGTTCCCCCGACGGATGCTAGGGTCTCTGGGCTGGTCCCGCTACTGCCTCCACAGGTAGGATTATCGGCTGAGGGAGCGTTAGCAAGCAACGAGTGCAAACCTGGAGCGTCTTGGCTGAGGCTGCTGGACTTATGATCAGAGGACGAACGACGGAGGCTGTTTGCTTGAGGGGAAGCAGCGGATGCGGCCGCCTGAGGCTGCTGGTGGGCGGAAAAGATCAGTCTCGTGCGGCCAGCGGTGGTCTGTGGAATAAAGTGGTACACGTAACAGCATGTTCTTGACATGATCCCTAAACGCCGGCTGCAAATGAACGTTCCTGTAGAATGAACTACGGATTTTTGCTTCGGAATGAAAAAACGAGTGCCTCGAGTTACCTGTTGTGTCTGTGCCTGGCCTTGTGCTTGCGCCACAGCTTGAGTGTACGATGGCGGCATAGGAGGAGCGACCGGACGTGATAACTGCGCCGCCAACTGAGGCATGTTGGACGTAGACACCTTGTTGGCTTGCTGCTGCTGTTGTTGTTGTTGTTGTTGTTGCACTTGAGCGCTCAGTAAGTTTTGTAACGACACTCTGTTGGCCAGCAGCTTCGAGTTATTGGCCTGCTGCTGCGGCTGCTGTTGCTGTGGTGATGCAGGAGGTGGTGTTCGTTGCGGGGAAGGAGGTGGCGGCGGTTTATTAGCTGCGGCAGTCGCAGTAGTACCCACAACTAAGGATGCCTGCGGTACTGGTCGGGTGGGCAGTTGCGCCCCGCCCACCAGGGGTGTGGGAGACGGCAGCTCCTGCTTCTTGTCCACTTCGAACTTCGCTGTATCCTGCATCAATGACTGCATGATCGCCGAAATCGCTTTCTCTTGTTGATCACTGGAGTTCTCGTTGGAGGACGGCACTGGTTGCGGCGGAAGCGAACACGTCGAAGACGAAGAATGGGACACACTGGCAACCACTGCGGCGGTGACCACCGGAGGAGGCAAGGGTGGGGCTAAACTCCCATTGGGACTGGCTTGAGCGGCCGCCGCCGCCGCCGCTGGAGTCAGAGGTGTTACGGGCAATAGCGGCGTCGTGGCTGCGCTCGTCTGAATGGTGAGCTGACTTTGTAAGATGGTAGGGGCGGCACTGGCGGCGGTGATAGGCAGTGAGGCAGACCTCAGAGGTAGTGGATGGAGAGGCAGTTGCGCCGTGGTTGGCGCAGGGGTGCCGCCGCCACTTAACTGCTGTTGCAAAATTGGCGCGGTGGAGGATGACGGTAGGACAATCTTCTTCTGTAGCACTGTTGGCGTTTGCTGCTGCTGTTGTGACTGGTGACTCACTGCAGAAGGTCCATTGACAACGGAGGCTGTGCCGCTTCCGCTATTGCTCTGGTGTTGCGCCAATATCCTTGTGGAGTTGATCGCAGGAGCACTGGCGACAGAAACTGCCGGCGGCTGTTGCTGAACGACGGTGGGGACGCCACCGGTATTGGTGTTGACGGCAGAAGTCTCGTTTTGTGGCGGTGTTCCAGCCGCTGCCGCAGCCGCCGCTGCAGCCGCCGCTGCTGCGGCTGCGCGTTGTTGTTCTCGCTCGTTCATCCGCTCTCTCATCCCAGGTGTAAATGTGACTCTGGGAGCTTGATTTGGCACCCGATGCGTTATCTTCACGGATTTACGACCCTCTTCTGTGAAGATCTCAGTGAATTGATTGATGTACTTCAAAGCGTGCGGCCTAGACGTTCGGAAGAAATGCCTTAATGAGTAAGCAGCCAACAAGATTCAACACATCCATCAACTCACCTTGTTCCCAAGACGAATCTGCATGTGGAGCCTTTACTGTCGCCCTCGCGGTAATCCCTTTCTACATAGAGCTCGCCCATGTACTCCTCGTTCGCCAACCTCTGGAAGATCGTGAGTCTGGTGTGGTAGACCCTCTGTGGTCCCCGCTCAGCAGTTTCAAGCACATATTCCTCTACCACGTGCGGAGACATGTCGTTCACTTCATGCCTCCGCGGAATGCAACGAGCGAATCGAGAAACGTCCGTGGTGGATGGCGGCGGATTTGACACTACGGGCTGCGCTTGATTGAGCAGTGGCTTATTCCTCATTGCCGTGCGTGCCATCGCTTGATGCCTTGCCAAGGCATCCTGCGGCGTGACCTTTTTTCGCTTGTTCAGCCTTTGCACAAACTCTGAGAGGGCCTTAGAGCTGTTCGACGGAAAAAAGGAAAGGTCATCGTCGTTCAGCTTCCGCTTTCTTGTTGCGCGGCGGCGCAGTGTCGGGAGATTGAACTTTAGCATAGCGACGCCTGTCTTGCGTGCCACAAGAGCAACTGCCGGGGAAGGGTCCAAACACAGCGGTCCTTGGGTCCGCAGCGCCAGCTGTCCTTCCAGCGCGGCGCGCTCGTCCCCACAGCTTGAGCTGCTGGTCGAAGCTAGCATGAGGTTGCTATCACAGATGAGCGATTGCGTAGTAGGCTTGAGCAGAACGTGACAAAGTTCGCATGCGTTAGGCATCGAGGTTGCATGAGCTCCAGGTCGCCGGCGGAAATCGCGAACCTCGCAGATTATGCAGCCGCTGTCGAAGAGGTCCACCCCCATAGAGTCCAACAGGTCCAGCAACATTGGAGGTAGCTCCTTCAGGTAAAAGATGTCGTCATTCAAGCAATCCAATTATGATGGAAACCCCTACCAGCATATATCTCGTGTTTCTCACCTGGTTATTGATAAAGGACAGCAAGTCGTCATCCTCGTAGGGAAGAGCCAAAAGTTCAGTCTCGGTGCCTTCCTTGGTTGCCTGATGGATTAGTTATGAAATCAGTTACGATTACAAGACCTTTCAAAGAGTTGTACAGACACATTGCTTTTAAGTTCAGCTTGCTGCAATTACTTGTACGTACCCCTATTAATGAGTTAATCCTGTGAGAAAGTTGCTCAGGCCTGAGCAATTCATCTGAAGACTAATAAATTGAAATGACATAGGAACCACTGCTTTAGAGCATTCAACATTGACCCCAAAATTACAGGAAATCTTTCTCCTTGTGGTCAAGAAAGCAGGTTGTTTGAATCGTAGCCCCTCTGAAAAGGATATTGTTTGAATAGGAGAACCGGCCTCCTGTTCAAGAAAATATGGTAAGGTTGTCATTGTTCATCGCTATATACGGCAATCATACAAGGTTGCCATCTAGCGGTAGCGGCCCGTCTGCTTGGCCTGGATTTTTGCAGAACGTTCGAAAATATAGTCTCAACATAAGGCCATTTAGTGACATTAGCTGTACTACGAAATTCTCCGGTCAATTTGTCCATGATCCCAGCCAAACATACAATACAAAAAGCTTATGCTACAACATAATTTATTATTCATCCTCCACGGTTTTCAATAGCACATAATTGATTAGCTTTTAGGGCCGTCGCTGCGATGATCAACACGCTCGGTGGCAGAGAATCATGCCAAGTTGCCATCTAACTTCACAAATTTCACCTAAAGTTTTTTCATCAACAATTATTGATGTAGGAAGTAGAAGTAACTATTTCCTCGACCGATGTACTTTTTTACGAAAAAGGATCCTCCTTAAAGTAAGCTTAAATGTAATATATTTTCCGAATTCTGAACCGAATTTGTAAGAGATGTCATTTTGAAACTCAGTGCTACCTGAAGGTAAGCTGTTTATTTTGTTCTATGACTTCGTCGTGAGAGTTTTTGTTAGGTCAGGCGCCATAGAAAAAAAACCTCTAACAAATTCTTACATTCATGCCCCCTCAGGGCTTGGCTAAATGTCTCCTCGTTTAACGTCGTGCTCGCACTACATTGGCAGGGGTAGCGTAGATGCACGTCTACATCTTGTAACCTACTCGAATGTAATGCTTTTTAACTCACCACGTGCAAAGAGTATCCAGCGTCGCCCGGCTTCAGGGTGAGCACCAGCCTGTTCGTCTGCTCGTTGCACAGCACGGTAAGAAGGTTAGAACAAGGATTGAGGTGAGAGCTCCACTGGACCTCACGCAGAGACTCTGACACGTGAAGATCCAGCAATTTGTCCTCCAGACCTCGCTGCTGTTGCTGGTGAACGCCATTGCAGTCGGGCTCCTTTTTTATCGCCAAGGTGGCGGAAGGTAAGGATCTAAAAAACGACCATGGTTAGAATGAGGAAAGAGCTGCCAAGAAGAATACTCCATCAAGTAGATATTGTCTTCGATTAAGTGCAAAAAGTAAAAGTAACAAAAGTTGGATCGGCAGTTGAAAGATTTGACCCAGCTGAGGAATCCTTCCCCAGGAGTCTGAAACAATGGCTGACAACTGCTCTAACCTTCCTCCTCCCTTCCCTCACATACAACAGGGGTGCACCACTAAATAAGCTGCATGTTAAACTTCAGCATGAACCCCAACGAGGTGTGTTTGGCCATTGTTTCTAAGGATTCACCAAGCTAAGAAATCTGACCTGCAAATTCTTCATCGCAGATTGCAAGACCAACAACATGATCTTGTTCAAATCCACGGACTCGATGGCCTACTCCAGCATAATCACAACCAAGAAAAGCTTATATTTTCGACGTGGCTTTACCAAAGCTTTGGTCTTCCTGATCTTAAAGTCCCTGAGGAGTACTTGAAGCGAGACAAGCAAGTTATACGCTTAAGATCTTGTCCACCAGATGTTGAAGAGATTTTGGCTGCCATTTCGGGTGTTGAAAAAGGACACTACTGCATGTTGCCCTTAACACCGAATTCATTTAATATTGATTGTTACAAAATAAAAGGTGCCGTGATGCTGCAATCGTCATCTTGCGTTGGTAAACCTCTAACCTGTCCCCCAGAACTATCAGATTGAACTTTGGTACCTAGATCTGATAATATTGAGTCTGCTATGGCGTATAGCATATTCGTTGGATGCGCTGTTGCCCAGTGTCAGATTCAGGGCAGCTTCAGATTTTGTGCATTTGCTGACAATGAGAACACCCATATTTTCAACATGGCTGCAGTGTAAACCACAGACAGCCTCAAGAAGTTCTTTTCTAAGAGACATGCTGACAGGGGCAGACAAGAGAAGGAACCCCAGAATCATAGGTATATAGGTGACTTCACTATATTGAGGGTTCAACATCAAAAATATGTTATGGTCCGTGGCCTGCCAGCCAGTGATGGGAACAAGATACCCCTCAACATGTTTGAGCGAAGTTTATGCTGAACACAGAGATATGCATTAAGGTCAAGAAGTGGATTCATATAACTACTTGCACGAGTAGAGGAGGATGACACCAATTCCGAGTTCTTCATCTTCCAGTATGATAGGAGCTCCTTCCCCAGAACACTCCGAAGTGCTTTGCAGTCAACTTTTGGGACTAGCGTCAGGGACAAGAGCTAGCAGTCACCCTCATCCTCCAGTGCAACTCCCCTTGTGCAACTTGCTCTATGTGGCCTGTCCTCATATCAAAGTCCAACAAGTCCCCCTCACTCCACAACACACCCACTTCCCCCAGAATTGCTATCAACAAACCATGAGATGAGATGACAACCCCTACGTGGCAAGGACCTCGCTGCCATTTATGAAAAAGACCAATGCCAGTGAGGGAATGGCGTCCCCCATTGGCCTCACTCCCAAGGAGGGAGACTACCCAGATCACGTTCTGGGTGAACATGTGTAAATTTTGGTGATACTAGGTCAGAAGACTTTGGTCTGATTCTTACCGTAAAGTTATAAGACATTGTAAAGATCAGTCGATGAACTGACGAACAATAACCGATTTTGAGTTTGGCAAAAAATCTTCTATCTTGCCTTATCATCATTAATGACCAGCTGTAAATCAAGGGTGAATGGCCAGAATGATTCGGATCATGTCTTGCATTAGCATGTGTATAACTCGTGTGCCCGGTCAACCCCGTCGATGCAATGACGAACATAACGCTAATTTGATGGGATGAGAACCATTGCACCTACCCCGCCAACTCAAGATCGTGCTCGGCCACCTCCAGGTGCCTCTCTGCCTCCGTCAACAGCCTCTCCAGCTCCGGTCGGGTCAAGGCCGCGTCACTGGGTTCGGCTTCGTCGTTGTGACGGGAGGCCATGTCGACAACGACGGCAGTGGCAGCAAAGCCCCGATCGCTACAGGCTAGCCGCGGCCGCCGTCCGGTTCGCTGCGTCCGGCGGTTGCCGCCGGCGAAGCATTTCGTACCGGCGGGCTTTCACTACTTTTGCAGCAAGGAGAAGAAGGAAGACGACGGTCTGGTCCTCGTCCTCTCCTCTCCGTGGATCTCCCGATCCGTGGATCCCTTGGTCTCTCTCTCAGCTGGCGGTTTTGTTTTCGCCACTCGGTCTCGCTCTCCTCGGCGTAGCTCCTGGTGTGCTCGCCACTTGCGGTGTCGAGGCCATTCCTTCTTCGCAAGTCTCGCTACTTCCTCTCTCTCCCGCTGGCGCTGCTTTGCTTTGCTCTGCAGACTTCGCTCCGCTGCTGCTTTGCTCCTCAATGCGTAAGAAACGCTCCGGCTGGTCAGAAGCGGGCTGAATGGGCGGGCAGCGGGGTGGTGAGGAGCAAAACAAAGTGTCCGGCGGGCCTTCGGCGGACTACCGAACGCACCCGGGCGGGTCTCTTACCACTTGGATGGGACTGTTGAAGAAAGGGAATCCGGAACAAATGAATGAGGGGTCAGGTTGAATCACGAGTGCTCAGGGGGGGCCTCCATCGCGTCCTAAAGTCTCGAGGCTCAGACTGGCGAAATGTCTCTCCTGATCGACTTGGCGGTTTCGGCGGCGGCGGGCAGCCGCCGGCAGACCAGACTCGAGGTCGCCTCGGGCGGACCGCGGGAGAGCGAGTTTAGCGACTTCTGGACTTTGTGGTCATGAACGAATCTTCCCGCGATCCCTTGATGAAGCTCACCACGGACACCTGCAGAACCTAAGAATAGTGCACCTTTTTTTTATCGTCGTTCGTCGGGCAATGATTCGCACGTCCCTCAATCAGATATGTAAGGTACTCAATAATTATTTCTCCATATAGTTTTCCGCCGGGGCCTCATAACGCCCCGCTCAAAGTCCCACATGTGCCATCTGTACTCCTCGCAGGCAACCGCCAAGGTAGACGCGTGGAACTGGATTCTGTCCTGTTGCGTCGCAGACAACTTGGTCCTCGGTGGATCTACGCTCTGTAATATACCTACCTCCCTTTCTCGGCCAGAGGAGGCCTTGCCTGCCCTACCCCCATTGGCCGCGGACTATAAAGACACAGCAGGCAGATGGCGGCCGGCAGCCAGGGGAGCGGACGGAAGCACCGTGGAGATGTCCTTCAATCTGCCTTCCTCCTCCTCTGAGCCCGCTGGTTTCATCTGCTTCGGCAGGCGCTGCTGCTGGGCAACAGCTGCGCTGGGCAGCGGGATGGGCACAGGGCGGCAATTTTAAACGGTGAGTGTGGCCATCACAACAGGTTAGTTCACGTGGGGCCTTTTGAAACTGGAGCCCGTAAGGGTATTGGAGTGGCGAAAATGCAAATTTGTGGCGTCCATTTTGCAGTGATGAAATGAGATCGCTGCGTTTGCAATTAAAGGGATTTGGACTTCCTTCCTCACACGCCGCCGTCAAACGTCCGCCGCTGCAAATAGTGAACTGCGGCCGCTTTGTCGTATACCGGGTGCTGACGCAAGACGTAAGAAATTTTTTTTGGGTAATATCCGAATGTGAGGGGTTTTTGACTTTCAGCTTGCTAGAGGTCGCCACCTTAGCTTTGTCTGATCGTTGATCTACAGCAGGGGTTCCCAAACTGTGCTATGAGTACCACTGGTGGTACGCCAGGGGATCTATGATGGTACGTAAAGATATGGCATGACAGATTCCGCAGAGAGGAAAGACTTTGTGCATCGGTGACAATTCCGATCTAAAAGCACATACTAAGGCTGGGTGTGTCCTTTTTGTAGTCCTGAGGACTGAGGAGGGATGTATCAAGATAAATGGCACTGTTCTTTCAACTCACTCAAATGACAGCTATGATCTTTTGTGAGTGAAATTTTTTGAAAGAAAACTTTGTTAACGACTTCTACTTACTTCATCTCAGCACATCTTTAACACCGAGCAAAGAGAAAGCATTTAAGTAGATGTTCTGCAAGATCCCTCTCCTTTTAAAAATACATAGTCTTATATCAAGTAAACATCTGTTCCTTCGTACCAGTAACTACCCCACACCAATCATTGATGGGATTCCTCCATCGGGCTGACAGTGGTGCTTACAAGCTTAAACGTTCTCCTTGACCAAAATTTCATGCTCCTCACACACTCAACCTCTCCTACATAAAAGTAGAGGTGTCCCTCAAGACACCTCTGGTGTTGCTGATAAACTTAAATTAAATAATAGCTAATTGAGTAATAATTATATAATAATAATTAAATAAATTGTAATTGTTTGAACAGGTTTAAAAAAATTCACAGCTGGAGGTTTTCATACGAGGGAGCGGAAAGAATAGTGTCGTCGTTCCTGGTATGCCCCTTGTGCGTACGGTGGTATGGGAATGTTTTAGATAGCGATGGAAAAAGTTTGGAAACCTACGGTATGGCCCCAAAATTGCACATTGTAGTTCTTTGCGAAAAGTGGAAAGTGTCCTTTGAACTGGGTGCAGAAATGAGCATACCCTAGCAATTTAGCAGACATTGAAGGTTAGAAGCAATGTTCTATTCATCAAAGTCTTGTGAAACATTTATTCATGTGTACAATTATGCATGTACATATACACCTTGCGATTAAAAATTTCTGTGGAAAGAAATCGTGCGCTCCCGAGACGATTTTGAGTGAAATCTCCACGCGGAATTTCATTTTCAAACAGTACTTGTTAAGATCCAGAACTGTGAGCAACTTTATGATAGCCCAATGTAATGCTGGCGTGCTCAAAATGCGGCCGTCCAAAGATCACCCCACGCTGACCTGGGATACTTTTTGGTTGTTTTTGGCTAGGTTTTCTTTGGCAAAATGTGCTGAAAATTTTCTGGTGGACTCCCACGCCCCTGGCACCTCACAGGGGGCGGGGAATCCCCCAAACCTCACCCCACGCTCCATATCATGTGCTGTGCACATTTTGGGGGGATATTCGCATGTATCAACATCATGGGTTGTGGCGCACTTTTTCTTCATTCCCCCATGAGTGCACTATGCGTGTGAACTTTTTCTGTAGGGTGTCCTTGTTGACTCTATCTTAATGCACAGCTCCACCATTGGTGCATGAAATGAAATAATCTTTATGCCCATTGATAGCAAATTTTGTGCTCTGTACGGTCAATGCTGAGGCTTTTACACTGTGTCTGCCAAGAAAACACAAACAATCAGCTGTCATCTTCACGGGTCTTCTGAGGAAAGAGACGGAATGCTTCTCACAGGTTGGCTGACAAAAAATAGGGCGGTTGCGTGAGTTTCTTTAAATCACTTATAAACAGCATCGTTCGGACAAAGGTACTCGAAAAGGCAAATTCAACTTTGAAAGTCTCTGTCTTAAGTTGGTTGGGGTCAGTCTGAATACTTGGGCTGAATGTAGAACTAGCAGACAAAAGACAGAGAGTCTTTTTGAAGTGCTTAAAAATGTCACATAAATTTGTTTTTCCACAGTGAAACCGTAACCAATTTTAGGTAAAGTTGTCTAGTCAGTCACATTGTTCTTTAAGCATAAGTATATGTTGTGGTGATGCTGGGGTCGCTTAAATAAGGAGGGCAGAGCCAAGCCAGTGAGATGTACCCTACATGTGAAGATGATCTGATTTTGGGCAATATTAGAAAATGCTCCTGCAACACTTGCGTCTACTTAGCATCACCCTCGAATAGTTGGCGCACCTCTGAGATACCTATAGGAAATGGTGCCAGCCTTTAAATAGTGACAGCACTGGCTGCAGCTGCCATTCATGCCAAGGAGAAGACCAAAGTGGCACTTGATGACGAAGGAGCTTGATGACGCTGTAAAACTGATAATACTAATTGTTGGTGAGAATGAAGTAGTGACAATAATCACATACTCAGTATTAACTGCACCATTGAGCACTTTTAGGAAGTAGAAGCCTCCCTAAAATAGTAAGGACAATTTGTCTGACCAAAAAAGTTTAAACTTGTCAGGCTTCCAAAGCACATGGCAAATATGAAGGGGCGAGGTTTCAGGTCACAAGGAAGATGGCGCATAAGGTGAGAGCTGTGTATATCGTGTCTTGAGCCTTGTCCGATCGTAAAGACATCGAGGCGACCTGAACAGAGATCAATATCGCGGCCAATGGGGGCGAAGTGACAGGAACTACCACCTCAACATTCCAAAAAATTCCAGGGAGGTCAACCCACCCAAGAGCTTAGTCTCAACCAATTTTCGTAAGGGTCTTGATAGCAGAGCCAACGTACAACAGTTCAAGACTCAACTGCCGAACTGTGCAAAAACGGCTTGATGAACTCAAGAAACAGTTGAATGAGCGTTGCTCTCGACCCCATGTCAAAGAGCAGAAGCACGAGGTACATTGCAAAAGAGAACAAGAAGACGTGTACCAGGCCGTTGAATACGTGGGGAGGACAAAACATCCTGCTCCTGCGATGATACTGAGCATAGATGCAACATGGGGCACCTGTCCACCCTTCTAATGCGCCCCGAGCTACATATCAAAACAGCTGGGATTGGGGGGGGGGGGGGGAAGAGCGATGTTGACGGACCTTTGGCGGCCAAATTCCCCAAACCCGCACAGCCTTCTTTCCATTGGGTGGTGTGCGGTGG
>JAAUXU010033561.1_pt1 | contig 21078 bp, 17 predicted proteins | sample 7278151 | NCBI WGS metagenome assembly JAAUXU01 (sample SAMN14350113, study PRJNA611818) | marine sediment metagenome | isolation source: surface marine sediment (1.8m) | place: French Polynesia: Moorea | collected 2018-08 | reverse complement strand
CTCCTGGGAGCCCTGCCTTTTGCTGCATCGTACTGTCACATTCGTAGCAATGACCTCCTGGGAGCCCTGCCTTTTGCTGCATCGTACTGTCACATTCGTAGCAATGCCCCCCCGGGAGCCCTGTCCTCTTCTGTATCGTACTGTTACACGTGCAACAATGATCCCCTGGGAACCCTGTCCTCTGCTGTATCGCGCTACCTGCACAACTCACACACATGGACGTGAGGTCCTCAGTGCCGCCTGTGAAGTGTGCTTGCTCACGTCGACGTGATGAGCTGAATTATTGAATTCCCTGAACTTCTCCACTTGTTGGCAGCTTCAGCGTCATCATCTGTGAATGAAGGAAAGGCCGGAGGAGCAATAATTTGTTCTTCGGCCTTGATGATCCTTCAATATCCGTTGAAAGATTGATTTTCCTTGGCAAAAAAAAAACCCAAACAAAAACTGCTGATCATCCCTGGCGGGGGCCTTTTTTGCTCGCTCTGACGAGCTACATAATTAAGTGTAGTGCTGAGGATATCCGCGCAGGTTTGTAGGAGATTTGTCTGGCTGAGCGAGAGCAGCTGTTGGAGAGAATTACCTCAAGCCCCTACTAATTGGAGCGCCGGGACTTCATTAGCAGCCAGGCACGAGAATTCCTCTGTTCTGATTGAGATAAAATGTTCTACATCCGAGTTGCGTCCTCGTCTTCCCAGAATTTGTCTGGCCAGTAAACAAAGAGGTCAGGGACTTAGGGCCCAGTTACACTGTACAATGGACGCCGCATGAATAGTTTGGGCCATTGTGACTCAGTAAGACGGGCTCAACCCCCCCAAAATAGGTCCTGCCAGCTGGGAAAAGTGGCCGATTTCCGATCCACTCTTCTTCTGCTGGCTAAGTCATCTCCCTCTCTGCGTGAGAAAGCTGTCTGTTGTGCGTGCGTGCGCGCGTGAGTGCACGCGCGCGTGTGTGTGAGAGCACATAAAATGCGGTGGCTTCAACTTGCCTCCCTCAAGAAGACAGAGTCTTGAGAATCTAATCCATTTTTACACCATCAAATGATCGAGTTACAGCCTCTGCGAGAAATCGGTATTGGCTTCATCTTCAGCAGCGGGTGAGGGCGCGATTCCCCGGGGGGGAAATGCGGCCGGGGCGCGCGTCAGGGCCGGGCCGGCGCGGCCCGCCCGCCGCGCCGGGCCGGGACCAAAGACCCCGCTTTGGTGTGCGGGGGCAACCCGGCCTTTTCTGTCTGCGATCCCTCTTTCTCCCAATTTCCTGCTTGCCTGAAAAAGGGAGGGAATGAAAAAGGATCTTAAAAGATACAGGGTGAGCAGTATCAGGGACTTAAGCGGCAAAGTCATCCATGCACTTGTCATGTACGATCCACTCACGGCACTTCTTGGCGATCGCTTAACAGGTGAGCTGGTACCTCGAGGGCCACCGAGTGATTCCTGACGTCGACCACTTGGTGGAGGAGCACGACACCTTGGCCGTCCTCCGACTCCGCGACATCTCCGTCAGGGAGCTCGGCAACTACTCGTGCCAGGCCGAGAACTCCCAGGGGAGGGCCAGGGATTACATAGAACTGTCAGGTGGGTCAACGTGCGTACAGGGGACTGAATATTCGCCACGTCAGCCTGCTCCACAGGGAAGCCCGAAATTGCGTCCATCAACAGTCCTCCCGAGGGTCTGTACCGCAACAGCTACAACCTCACCTGGAGCGTCAGGAGCAAGAGTCCCCTCACCGAAGTCAGGATTCTCTTCAGAAAATTGGTAAATTCAGCTCGACATTGGGTGGAAACAGAGGGTGACGTACACATACGACACCGTGCGTGTGTGTACGTATGTGTAGTACACACACTCACTCGTGCACAGACTTTTCTGGGTGAGTAATGTTCGGACTAAGGGCTTTCAGTAGGTGGCGGCCAGAGAGAGAAAAGCCCTCATGAGTCTTTTTGTCTCTCTCTCTCTCTCTCGCTCTGCGTGCGCGCGTGCGCGTGTGTCTATGGCATCATACGAGCGCGTAAAAGCAGCAACTCTTCTTCTTCCACGCTTTTTTTTCCGGTCCACAAGCGCACGCACACGCACGGGATCATAATTCATGTCAAGGTCAATGGTAGAGAGAGTCATTTACTGTCGATGTCCATTCTGCGTGCGTATAAGATGCTCTTTTCTGGCATTCAGACAAAAGGACGCTCTGGTTGTTCCATCGCCCCATACATGTGCACCAAGCACGGGCAGGGAGGGGGGTTAGTTGACCGGCCAGTCTAAATATGCACACGCAAGCACTTCAAGTAGCAATCTGTGTATCACAGCGAACCAATATCTCCCCCCCCCCCTTGTCCGCTATCCCCTCTGACTTGAAATAGGACTTTTTCTGCCATGCTGTGAGTGCAGCGCAAGTCGACAATAGATATAACATACAAACTCCACAGTAGCGCGCATAATAATGTTGAGAGGGGGGGGGAAAAAACAACAAACTAACAGAGTCACGATTTGGCGATCGTCTTGAATGCATAATTGCAGGACCAGCCGACCAACTACAGGGTGAACGGCACGTGGAACAACATCTTGCTCCGGGTGCCCACGTTCTGGTACTCCCAGACGCCCAACCAGGCCGAGGCCATCAACAACCGGGACCCCGACTACCACTTCCAGCATCATCCCTTCAGACACCTGGATCAGAATTCTCGCTACGAGGTCATCGTGCAGAGTAGGAACCAGTTCGGGTGGTCGGAGCCCACAAAGTCCTTCATCTTCACCACCAGGACCAGGGGTATTGAGAGCAACTAGGGGTGCATCAGCACTGTCGTCGTCACCATTTGCGGCCCCGCACAGTAGACACCGCTTATTGTAGCGTCCTAGAACGGGCAAAATTGGGCAGGGCAACACAGGTCCAGGCTTTGCATCACAATTTTGGGCGCCGTCGAAGAACGGGGCCCAGATTGATTTGGCTTTTGCCCAGAGGGCCATATTTTGGGCACCCATTTTCGATTTGGGGCCGGCTATCAAATTTTCATGCTGTTTTCCCCGCCGGTGGAGCTTTTTTTTTCTCTCCCAGGCGATCCTCAAAGCATGAAATTAGGCGAAGATAGAGCGACAGTAATGATGATGCATTATTTAGATCGGTACCGTGATAATGCAGGGGCTGGTGACAATATCAGGTGTGACAACAAGCAGTGTCACTGTAACTAGACAGGTGACATTGGAGAGTCAGAACATAAGATGTGTGGGGGCTCAAAAGTATTCATACAATTCTTACAATAACTTTAGCCACTTCCGAAAAAATTACATAGTAGTGATGGCTGCAGTGGTAACTCCACTTTATCTCAGTGCGCACTTGAGCTTCATCTTGTAATATTCATGGCTCACAAGTGACCACACACTGCTTGTATTGTGAACAAAGTTTCTGAATTGACCTTCAATTTCCCTCAAATTGTGCATGATGTTCAACTTCAGGAAAGTACAGCAGATCTTGTTGCAGACACTTGTAGCTTTGTACTGCTGTATTGCTGGCTAAATTTCAAGCATTCTGTCGGGAGCTTTAGATGATCAAATACGGCCTGCAATACAGCATTGGAAAGCTACAAGCGTCTTTTACAAGATCTATTGTACTTTCCTGGAGTTGGATGTAATGCACAATTTGCGGGAAATTGAAGGTCAATTCAGAAACTTTGTTCACAATACAAGCAGTGTGTGGTCACTTGTGAGCCATGAATATTACAAGTGCTACTGTACTAGAAGCTCAGCAACTATCGCTCCTACGCAACTTTAAAAACCATGTCCATTTTAGAAGTTTTTGTTAAAGACGTACAAGTCTCAAGGGATTACGAATACTTTTGAGGCTGCCAATACATAAATGGGCATGAACAATAGTGGCCAAATTTAGAGTCCGACTCATGTTTAAAAGTTTGATCCAAGTTCCTGCCAAGGCGGACATTTGGGGCATCAACGTGAACAAGCCGATAGTAGTAACATTTGCCAACCGCCAGAACAAGTGAGACAGCTTGAGCATGATCAATCACGGGTTTCTCGCCGTCGACGGCGGCAAAAGTTTAAAGGCAAAAAACTTGCTCTTCTCCTGATCGGCGTGGCCATCGAGATCCTCCATGCCCATGTCATTCTTGGCCCCGTTTCCACTTTGCCCGGTCCAACTTCCGGAGCGAAGTCCAGCAGATTCTTAATTTTTGCCACCGCTGCGTGTGCGGGAGGTGCAGTTTAGCACTGTGTGCCGCAAATGTGGATATGATGATGCGGATCCACCGTTGGTGGAGCCTCCGGGTTGCCACTGGCCCTCTTTGGAACATTTCCTGCTGCTCACGAGGCAACAAAAAGCCATCTCTTCATCTCACCTTTCTCTCGCCTTCTTATACAGACTTAATTGCACTTTCTCTGTTCAAGGCCAACATCCAGTAGCATTACTTTTTTTTTAAGGGGCCAGAAACAGCAGGCTTTTCAATCGAGACCCCGCCAGGCAAAGCTTCAGGGAGATCCTACAAACTACCACACTGTACACGAGACCTTTTCTTTGTCTGGATGAAAAATGTAATCCTGTCTGTTCTTTGTTTCAGATTACTCTCCTCAGTCCTTTTCCAGCTACCCAAGCAGCAGTGTTCACAGCAGCAGCAACAGCCTCTCAAGAGCATCTCTACCAGACAATAGACTCAAGTTTCTGCTGACTCTCTTCATAGTCCAGTGCTGCAGTGTCTTGAGCTAAAAACAACCAATGAATGCATTTACAGCAATCTTGAGTGCAGTGACCAGGGCCGAGGACTGACTGACGTAGGACGTGGAGGAGATGGAAACGGAGCCGGAGACGTCGCCATCGAAACGTTGAAGGTCCTGGGGGAAAAAGAATCACGGGGTGTTGGGCTTCTTGGATATCTGGAGAAGTGATTCTTTGTCCACCACGTCGGGTTACCCATAGGACTGCTAAGAAATAATTGTGCACACATGCGGGAATATTTTTTTGTAGTGAGTTCAACCATTTTAAATCATTTACCGAGTGCTTCAGTGTGGCTGACCTCGAACACAGTAGGAAGAGGGAGAAAAAGATTAAAGCAAAGTTTGTAGCTTCATAAGTACATGGTACTGAACATGCATCGGACGCGTGTGCAGTGCAACAACCTTCAGTATGCATTACATACTGTAGCAACAGTTCTGAATGAAATTGTGATGACGGCATGTAGCAAATAAAGTTGTGCATACATAAGCTGTCTGCGTACGAAATACATTAAGTTACTCTTTATTAATAACTCTGCCGAAATATAGGGTTACAAAGGCGCACTTACATACTGTATATGTATTCTGTACATACGTACATGACAGAATTGATATAACTTTGTTATTGCCATGCTTTGTAATATTTGAGAACTGCGATTTAGCGCTCATCAAAGACTAGAGTTTACAGATCTAAGGAAGTCAAATTTGCATGCAAATTTTCCTTCACAATGAGCGCTAATGGAGAAAGAATAGATCTCATTGGCACATGTATGTTGAGAGAACAAATTACAGCGAAAATGCTTGTGCAAGTTCGTCTTAAGAAATCATTTGATTTGCCAGGATGATCGCGTTCTTGTCATCTGTACATTACGGCAATTTTGCACGGAATTCATGCGAAATTCCCTGCAAAAATCCTCAATTTATCGCCCTCTCATAGGCGGGGATGTTCCCAGGGTGACTTGGAACATCCTCTCAGATTGATTCCTGTACATGTCAGGCTCGTCCACGAAGTGCTCGAAGTCGATGGGCTCCAGGTCCACGGCTTCGTCGAACAACACGTTGCTGTTGTTAGTTCTGGGAGCTGTTGCTGCAGATGGAGCAGCCGACGTGGACGACAGGTGGCCGGTACCAATGACCACACCAGCCCGGACCGAGGAGCTGTTGCTGGGAGGCTGGTGGGAGTTCAAGTTGTGGTTGCTGGTGTTACTCTCCACGGGCTCTTCCATGCTGCCGAGAGTATTTGTGAAGCTCTTATAAGTGTTTTGTGTGTGCATGTTTTATTAACACTAGCGTATGCGTTCGCACCAGAGTCACAAAATGCATGGACATGTGTACGTGGTACTAATCTGGCATGGGTGTACCTGTGATAAAGCATGGACTCGTAGTGTTGGTACCGATTTCCTACGCTGTTCACGTTAATCACGGTTGGTCCGGTTGGATTGCCCAAGATTCTGCGGCCTCCGGACGTGTTGATCTCAACCCCGTTGGACCTGGGAAAAGTTTTGGCCGAGTTTTTTTCCAGCGCTGGTGGCCGAAATCCTGCCGTTTGCTTACCTGTTTGAACAGCTGGAGGAGGCACTGGAGAGTCCGGACTCGCTGGTGGTGTCGCTCTGGTTGTTGTGTCTCATGACGCCGTGCTCGGCCTCCCACATGTACTCGGCCTCAGTCAGGATCTCTGCAATTCACAATGGCCCACATTGGAGAGCGTCCATCACAGGTGAGTCATGCTTTGAATGTCATTGATTTTTTCCACACTTTAAGCTTGTCAGTGGTTTTTGACCTGTGCACTCAAGCCTGAGTAGTAAGAACATGGTTATGATGGCCAAGAAGGTGCCGACGGCGTCCGTGATGATGTACTCGAGCGGGTAGTTGTTGGGGATGAGCAGAATGTGGAGAACGGTGGTGGCCGGCAAGTAGGCGGCCAGCAGGCAGCTTGCGTTGGGCAGGACAGAGCGAGGGTCCACTATGCTCAGGCAGAAGAAGGCCAAGGTCCAGGTGCCGTGGAAGATCTGTCAGGTGAGAAGAAGACAATCAACAGAAGCGCACACACCGAGAATGTGACTGACATTAGCACTTCGTATATCATCGTCTGCAGCACCGTGATGACCTTCTACACGGCCACGGGCAGCAACTCCGTCCTCACCGGGTCAGGTCTTGGTAGACGCCCAATTGGCCCAATTGGCTGGACACCCCTGGTGCCAGAGCTGATGCAGGCAGAAGTTTCACATGTGTACACCAGCGTGCATCTACCAACGTGTGCGTAGGTCCACGATAGCGTGGATGTGGACCGCGGCGGCCACATAAGTTACGATTTATGGGTGAAAGTGGCAAGCAGACCCCCAAAATGGGCTGGTGGAAAGTCGTGACATGTTTTTGACGTTGTCTAACGCAATGCAAGTGTTACGTGTTATTCCAGTCAGCCATATTTCTGACTAAGAAAGAGTGAAAAAAAACCACGTCATGTGCCATTCTTTATCCAACTCTTACGCCGCACATTTTCTCACCAGATGTGGCGTCGAAGTAGTAGAAAGTACGTAAAAAAAGAAGTACATTGTAAGTCAGTTATAGTTATGTCTTTATATCTCCATGAACGAGCTCCAAGGACGTCAGAATGTCACGGTAAGTGCAAACAGTTTCCCTCCCCCTGTCTCTGATGCACTGTTATCTTTGCAAAAATTCGCAAAAAGGTACAAATTTAGGAAGAGCAGACCTGCAATTTTCGGCCCCTTGATCGCGTCTTCAGTACAGTTATTAGCACGAGCGAATTGTTTCACTGCAGAATGTGCTTGCTTCCCTCTCAGCTCAGCGATTCTGCTCAGATTAAATCCTGACATGATGCAGTCACACAATTTCGCGTACGCGGACCAGACGCACATGTTCTACAGGGTCGTCCAGACGCACAGTACATGTTCTACAGGGTCGTCCAGATATGTACGCTACTTGAACCCAGACTTTCCGCTTTGCACAGCTGGAGGTTCCTTCTGCTGGACACGTTCTTGGCCTCGTCATTCGTGGTGGACTTGGGCTGCCTGACGGGAATTGACCATGACCTCGCTGCTAAGGCCACACTGGTCATTCGACCAGCTGCGGCCCCTTTCTGCCTTCTGACTGTCGAGTCTCATCTAACTTGTGTCTCCACACCTAATGTCAGTCTGGATGCTTCTTAGGATTGGATGCTATAAGCGGTCAAGATGCCGAGCTTGCAGCTCTTTTTTCATGAAAATTTTGTGCCCTGTCAGAACTTTTGAAAATAAACTCTGCCAAAAAAAGGCGGCGCAGTCGTGCGCCATGCGCCAAGGAGTCTTGGCGTTCTCTAGTGGTCCACCATAACAGTAACATGCACCATCATTCAATTGTTCATAACTACTGAGTGTATCGAAATGGCAAGCAATTGTTAAAGCAACTTTCTTTTAAAAATCCAGATATTTCTGATCTTTTTCAGCTTGAACTTACTAAGCTGACGAACCTCACCTAGCAGCATCCAATTTTTTCACCAAGATCTGACCAATCCAACTTTCAGACCAAGTTTTTCTGTGACGACCATTGGACTCTCTTTACTGCGCAATTACTCTCACATCAAGCAGGCCATTTTTTCTTCAAATGTGGTCAATTTTGTAAGACCATAACTTTTGACTGGACTCAGCTAGAAACGTGTTTCAGCCCTCTATGGAAATCTGAGAATCCCCTTCAAAATCGAACTGACATGAAATTTTCTTCCAGGATGACTCATTTCTTCAAAATTTGGGGGCGAAGTCAGGGCCAAAAGTTGTGAATATGTGATCGTTATTGGATGCCCACTCAGTCACCTTTGGAAGACCTCTGATCAGATCGAACTCTAGGTGTGGCTCAAGCCTCTGTGGAAAGCTGAGACTCTCCCTCGTAACTCTCTGAAAGACAAATTTGCTCTGGGACTCCTCAATTTTCCGCAATACCGACATTTCCAAAGTGTTGCCCAGTCGCCTACTGGGTGTTCCACGCGAAATTGTACACGCAGATCAGGAATCGTCACCGAAGTCAGGCCAACTGTGAAGATTGAAGGTTTCGACAATTGATGGCCACACTCTTGGAGTCAACGAAAGCCTCCTTACAACAAGTGTGGACTGAAAATGACACATACGTTGGAGGCCCATCATATATCCCGGTGGCTAGACTATATACGAGCATGTCGACCCCATGTCCATACGCATACAGTTTGAAAGCCGGACTCGTTCACATTTTTCCGGCTCCCTCTGAACGACCCTGTAGCACTCTATGACTAGGCTGTGATGAATGAAGACTCACATGACCAACATTTGGTAATGTCGCATTGACACACGCACGCGGAGAGAGAATGACAAGGTCTTTTTTGATGGAATAGCTGAAACTGTATCAGAATGTCAGAACAGACTTCCGTTTGTCCTCTTTATGCAGTCCAGCTAGAACCACACACACACACACACACACAGCAACGACACAGGTAAACTACAACAGGTACACAATATTAGGAATCCAGACAGGAAGACACGGTTCGTTAGTGCGTAGATACAACAGACAGAGTTGCAAATGGTGCTTCCTTCTCCTGCTTCAATTATTATCTTTCTCTCCCCCTTTTTTTGGCACACTACGTACTTGTGGGGCCACCCTGTAGCTTCTGAGACTGGAGCCAAGTCCTGACGCCGCCAGTTGTGCAAAAATTTAACGGGGCGGCGCGAAAATCGCAGCTCTTCCTTCCTCTTGCCAATCACTGGAAATTGTTTTACGGGAGGCACCGATTTCACTTTTCCTCCACTCGATCATCGTTTTCAGGCGTCGGCATCTTTGTGACTCCACCAGACAATGCTTGATCTTGCGGTATGTACAGATCGTGATATTGCATTGGTGCGAGTGAAAATGTTCACCTGGTGTCAGTGGCTGCCAAGTTGGAATATGAGAAGGGAATCTGACGATGCTGGGGGCCAGTGAACAAGCGGTGCTGATGGCGTCCACTGTCTTCTCCTCGATACTTCTCGAGTCGTTAGGTCCAGATTATGATGCACAACTTATTAATTTTAACGAATTGCACATCATTTCGCCCCAAAAGTAATCATATTCCCTTCACATTGCAATTTGGGAGAAGCACAAAATGCACATTACTTTTTATAGCTTCATCTCCACGCATCATTTGCATGCATCAGAAGTTTCATGCGCAACCTTGTATCTTTCACACTAGGACAATTCTGCCGGGTGCACTCACAGCATAGAAGGAATGAGTGTAACAATTGTGGGTATTAGTTCGAAAACTCTATTTCAAATCATTGAAAAAGTCGCGCCAAAATGGTCACGGCATTTGCATTATTACCCCAACGAATGTGTAATGATCCTTTCATTTCCAAGTAAGATTACGTCGATTGCAGCTCTTGTGATGATTTTCATCACTGGGTGACTCAAATGTCATGTGAAATAACTCATCATGGATGAAATGCCCGCCTGGTTACATCGAGTGTTCACTGTCCTCGGAAAGAACTTACACAAGTTCGTGTGTGTGTGAAAGGAAAACCATTTTACTTGTGGGAAGTTACGATTTGCTAATTTAGCATCCTTTTCACTTTTCAGCCTAATGAGAAAATGCACGATAAAAGCGCACAAAGGATCTTTTTTCACACACACACACGCATGAACTGAGCCCACACACTCACAGGAACTAAACATGCATAAGGACATGATAACTAATAAGCGTGTAAGAGCTGCACATGTACATAAGAACTGCGCATGTTTCGAGAATTATGCTAGCCAAGGATCTCTGGAATGTAGAGATCTTTGCAGGGGCATATAAGAACTACATGAGCCCATTAGAATTCCACAAGTATCTAAGAACCACACACATTATGAGAACTACAAAAGCACATAAGAACTACACATGAACATAGGAACTACACCTGTCATAAGAACTACACATGTTTCGAGAATTATACTAGCCAAAAGGATCTCTGGAATGCAGAGATCTTTGCAGAGGCATCTAAGAACTACATAAGCACAAAAGAATTGTTCATGCACCTAGGAGCTACACATATTATGAGAACTACCCACATTATGAGAACTATACCTATCATAAGAACTACACACATCATGAGAACTACACACATCATATGAACTACACTCATCATAAGAACTACACTCATCATAAGAACTACACACATCATAAGAACTAAATAAGAGCAAAAACTGTACATGTACATAAGAACTACACCTGTTATGAAAAGTTCAAAAGCTCATAAGAGCTGCATCCCCTCGTAAGGACGACACATGTACATAGGAATTACACATACTATTCGAACAACGCTCATAAGAACGACACATATCGCTCAATAAACATGCACCTAAGAAGTACATGAGCACATGAGAGGTACACGCAAGCTCACAGGAGGCCGCGATTAATTTCACGGATGGAAGAATCATCATCTTGCTCCTCGGTCTCTTAAGGCCATTCCTTGAGCAGGCAGATTGAACACATTGAGTTTCTCATTGGATTTGATCGAGGCGAGGAGAAAACGCTTTGGCGGATCTTCAAATATTGAGTCAGGCTTCTTTTCTCCCTCCTTGAGCTCTCTGGACTGAAGCTTTTCTCTCTCCGGGAGGCCCGAATCGGGGTCGTTGAATTTTGTCCGGCTCCAACTGTGTCAAAGCTGAGGATTTCTTTGAGTTTGCTTGCAACATTCCAAAGCCTCACGATAGAAGAGCCGCAATTCAAGGATATTCCTCAAGTCTCTTTTCAGGGAACGTGAGAAGTCACGACCGTTGGCGCATAAGTGGCCAAAAAGCATGTGGACAAGGCAAATCTCATTGAAATCGCGTGAGTTGAGGGCCTCGGAGGAGGTGGTGAACGCGGCCAACGTCATTGTCCTGCTGCTGATCGGTTATGAGAAGCAGTTGACCAGCGAATAGGACTGCGCGGAGGACAACAGCGCCGACTTCTTCTTCCTTGTTTTCGGCATTTACTGCTCTCTCAGCAGCGCTGGCGTGCGTGCACAAAAGGAACTGAAACCTATTTGTACTACAGGGCGTGTGCAGTCAATTATTTACACCCCGTGGAGACTTTATCGCAAACACCCTGTACTGCACACCAGATCTACACGCAAGAGGATAGACGCACGCACCCACACGTACAAGGACTACACACACTCACCAGAGCCACGCACAAAAGCTATCCCACATCTAGACATGTGCAGTGTGCGATTAAATCGCGTGCAAATTTCTTCTTGTTCAAAAGATTTTTAATTCTGATGCCTAATAACGTCTGTAGTCATTTCTGGCAGCTGCAACTATGCTTGATCATGCTCCAGCTGGACATCCCCCAAAACGTGGCATTCGGCCCCATGGGCAACAAGACCTCCACGCCCAGGGGGAGGAGCACGATCAAGTCCACTGCCTCCAGACTCCTGGAGGAGAACCGGGGGGGAGTGGCCGACCGACCTTAAAAGCGCAACTTCTTCTTCCCCCCGCCCGACCCCGACGACAATGAAAATCTTCACTTCCCCCTGACCTTGACGTGGGTCTTGGAAGACACCTACCTAATCACTCTCACTCCTTCCTCCGACGATTGGAACAGCAGATTTTATGTAGCCACGCACAAAAGACCTTGACATATCATAAGAGTCTCGTAGAGCTCGCACTCCACCAGATAAGATGAGAACAAGCAGGAACTTCCACCAATTAACCCAGCCTTTAGTCCTGAAAAGTCGACCTTTGTTACTGCCATGTCTGGCGGAGCAGACGTGTCATTACCGCCTCCAGTGGCGGAGGCCCCCTTCTTTTCAGGCCTACCTTTTCAGGCCTGCCGGCGGCCCGAAGACGCCACGTGCAAGTGGGTCTTCAGCATTTAATTCCCCCCCCCCTCCTTACAGGAAGAATGCCCGTCTAAATGACTCGAGATGGGAAAACTATTACGGGTGTGGCTTATGAGGGGGGCCTAAAGTTGAGGAAGCGTTTGTTTCCTTTTCCTGCGCCGGCCGCGGAAGCAATTTGTCCGCGGCGCAATTGTTGTTGTTTGGCAAATGACGTAATTGAAGCGGGGCAAAAAGAGCTTTTGCTCACAGCGACAAAACGTGTCTTTCAGTCCTCCAATGATGATAGAAAAAAGACTCAGCATCCTGGTGAGCAAAAGAATGTGCGCCGGATAGGAAAAAGTTGGACCCCGGTTGGACCCGGGTGCCAGGAGCTGTGGAGTCGGGGTCACCGGTACAGCAGATTTGGCTACGGCGGACTCCGCATATTGGGCCACTTCAGTCCACTGTAGCCCATGTCATCACTACTGGAGCAACCAGACTCTAGATCCACTCCTCTGCAGTTGTTATGCTGGAAGCCTTGGACGACCAGAGCTGCCAAGTCAAGGAATGACTCCGTACACCAGTTGCCAAAGCCTTTGGGACGAGTCTGGTCCAGTCCTTGTGGCCGAGGTACAACTGACGTCCGTTCTCGTCGGATTCTGATCTGGGCCAGATATTGAGTCTCGTCCAACTTGGACGAGTGCTTATGTAGTAAAAAAAAAATCGTCCAATTTTTGGGGAGTCCAGATGCACTTTGGGCATCTCGAGCCCTTGGCTTTTACTCCTCCGCTCAATGATGTCCACATCAGTCGGCGTCAGCAAAGAGGCTTCGTTAAAATAAATGAACACCCGATTATTCCCCGAATTTGTGGCCGAGACCATTTGTGGCAGCGCCTGCGCGGGCCTCAAAGGACACTCTGAAGAGTCACGAGTCCAGGGATGCCAAAATAGGCGAGAAGCAGCCTTTCAAAAGTGGCTCAGGACTTTCGAAACCTTCTGCATAGCGACAGTTTGGGCTCTGCCCGAGGGTGTCACTATAGAGACTCTGCTGTATTATTATTCTCTTTCAGTCGTCATTCTGCACCTGGGCTCGTCAGATCTTTTCTCTTTTCAGCGAGGAGAATCGACATACATTTTTTTTCTGTCAACTTCCTCCCTTCCCCACAAAAAAGTAAAGTTATCATAGAACAAAGTGCATTTTCCGGACGTTCACTGTCAGTCTGAGGGCAGATTTGAGTCAGATCTCAAGGTCAGTCAGTCCTCCTCACACGCATCACGCTCGCCCACATCCCCAGCTGGGCTTCAATCTCCAGCGCCACCAGGAGGAGGACCTGACAGGATTTCGAGACTGGCGAGCGTACCAGAACTCGACGACGCAAGGAAATTGCGCTGGAGAAGTCGTGTTCATTACTCGTTGGGGTGAGGTTTTTTCCCATCTTTTCCCGTCATTTTACTCTGTTTTGTCGGTTTGGAAGGGGGGGGGGGTGAAAAGGGGGGGGGGGGTTCTTCCCAAGGCCTTGACCCCTCTTGATGCTGGCGCCCACACCAGAAGATGGCGGGAAAAGATGGATTCTGCAGGAACTCAATTTTTTGGAAGACGCGGAAGAAGCCTCAAATTTCAAACATTTGCTTTCATTCCAAGCATTTTGTTTTACTCAGCAGAACAAAATAAGTGGACAAATGAAGAGAGGACAAAAAGACCCGTGCTGTTATGCCAAATATTTGGTGACGTCACTCAGCAAAAGCTGCCGGAATACCAAAAATGTCTTCCTTCTTCCGTCCAGGAGATCTCAATCTCCCATACGTGGAGATGCTTGCAGAAGTGGTTGAGCCTTACAAGGGGTCTGCAAAATTCTCATGCGGAATTTGCAGGGTAGGAGATGATTTCTGGCGTTCCTCGGGTCCTTAAAAAATGGCAGCGGGTTTTTTTTCTGCAATTTCACCGCTTTCGGCAAAAGAAAAGACAAGACTTTTCAGACCCTCTCTTTTTTTGCCAGGTGCATTTTTTATGCCTCACTTTTTCCCCCCTTCATCATTTTCCGTCCAGACGATCCAGGCATGCAAAGAAAGGATTCTGTTGCTGAGACCTCCAGATTCACGTCAGACAAAGATCTGCATCGTGGATGGCAACGACAACAAGTCCTGGCTGGGCAACGGCTGCCACAACTCGCTGACACTTTTGGTCTCCGGCCACGTGGCAACGCTGAGTGCCTCTCTGGCCTTCCTGTCCTGTGCTTGTTATTGGTATCCCTGAGCAAATGCGCGGTTCTCATCTACCGCGATTTCCCACAATTTGCGTACGAGGCAACATCACGGAGAGCAAAAACACAAGGGGGGGGGGGAAAGTGCATTATCAAGGAGAGGAAAAAGAAGCCCTGAGAGAAAAGTGAAATTTCTGCTGCATTTAGCTAGATGAAAAGTGGAGAAAATTCTTATACATGTACAAAATATGGGAAAATGGCCAAGAATTTCCAACATCAGGTGTACGCGTATGTAGTGCGCACATACCGCAGGAGACAATTACCATGATGGCCGCATTAGAGTTTCAAGTGGAGAAGGGATCATCGACAAGATGGTGTCGAACGAGGACAGACGTCAGCACTATCATTACTGTCATTAAAGTTGACTGACATATACAGGGATCCATTGACACTGTTTCAAGGATGAGAGTAGACAAACGTGCAAAAAAAGGCATTTCTGCAATGACAAATTCTGTTATAGTGCTTCATATATTAATGGCGTCACTGCAGACAGAGAGCACAGGGTGACCTAGAGTTTAGTGTGTCTCATCGTGCATAGCATCGTGCATAGCAGGAGCCACGAACAGCTTACAACTTTTCAAACGATTTTACAGTGCAAATTTACTACAATGGACTCTGCATATTGTGGCGTCAGCATAGAATATCATTGTCTGGAGCTGTGCGAACACCAAGCATCACTGATGAGGCCGCCGAATTAGTGTACAGAATGTCTATATGCGCGCTATCGATGTTTGACGCATGCGTGCGCACATTTTTAACTATCGATCAATCATTCAAAAAGCAGGAAGAAACGCAGATCACGTATTATTTCACTGAGCAGAGGGCAAAAAACGCCATTTTCTAGTACGATAAACGTGTGCAAAAAAAAGGAGGGTGGTGGTGGTGAGGAAAGTCAGCGCTGACATGTCGCACTTTTGCTGTGCACGGACCTCAGATGCAGGAAATGACACGCGCAGATCGAGAGAGGGGGCGAAAAAAGGGTACAACAATGTACGAAAGGTTGCTCACAGGGGGGGGGGTGTTAAGGAAGGAACTCAACATGGTTGCTCTATACACAACCGGTGTCTGCGAACACATGTGTGGATGCTACATGTTGTGTGCACAGGCTGAGTAGTTACACATATGACACAATAGTGCTGCAGTTCTGCGCCAGATGGCAACACTAACGAGGTAACTAAGGCGTTGTCAGAACTATTAAAGAAACCAGTCTTGCTATCTCATGCATCTAACCAATTTGGCAATTCTGCTGACGCTATGGAATAGATCTATTAAAGACATCTTAGCTGAACAGTAGAAACTTTTCATGTTCTCAACTGTCATTGTTTCCTACCCCAAGGTTGACATTGGTATTCGAATATCTTACCTGAAAGTTAATGGAAGCATTATGGTTATAATGATAGGGAGAAATGTCAGCTTGTTGACGCAGAAAACGATCCCGCACAGTGCACAAAGAGAAAAGAGATCTGCATAGAGAAAGATCATTTTCTTCCTTCCTCCTTGATTGCATCACGACCCAGGAAATGAAACTTTTGCGCAAGTCCACGAGAGACGTTCAGAGCCCTAAGAGGTCGTGCAGGGTTAACACTTGAATCGGTGAAAGCTTCGAAAGCGTTGAAATCACTAGGAACAACAACACGTTTCGGAGAAATGTCGATTATGCAACTCAGTGCAGCAGTGGGGGTCTCCTTTCCGGACCTAGGGATGTCGTACTACTCGATTCTATTCGAGTCGGGTCACGAATGACTCGAGTCAGTCGCCAATCTTTTGGTGAATTCGGAAATGCATGTTTTATATCCGAATTAGAGTGACTGTTCAAAAAAAGAACTCCTTTTTTTTAAAAAAAAAACTGCATCAAAGCGAATCGCTTTTGTCTCATCCATCAATGCCCTGAAAAGTGCTAAATTTGTCTTGTTGCATAGCCCCGAGTCAAGTCGAGTCAAGTCATTTGCCACATCGATCCGAGTCAACTTGAGTCAAACTTCCTTCCTACAAATCTGAGATGAGTCGTGATCACAGAAGTCAGAGTTCTTTTTTCGTGAGTCAATGCGGCATTATTGTCTATTAACATTTAAGAGTGTCTGAATCAAGTTGGCAACTCTGATCACGTGAAAGGACAGGCTGATAGCAGATCGAAACTTAATATGACTTCTAACCTATAGGATGCCCAATACATCAGGGTTGCCAGTATCCCAACTCCAAATCCGAGTGCAGCTGACTGAATCGACCTGGCATTACTAGTTTTATTACACAAGTGCATGCAATGAATGGAACCCTTCAGTCTGAGCCACGCGGCGCAAATGGTCTTGGACAGCATCGACAACCACACAGACGCAGCTTTGTCCAACGCTGAGAAGGCGGACAAAGCGATCGTGGAGTGCTTTGACGTGAGACAGGGCGGAAATTAATCGAGAATAACTAACGCCCCAACAGGGTGTGTCAGTAGAAACTATCACACCATATTGGCACGCAGGAAAGCCGAAGCTCATTCCACATTTCATCCCTGGCAACCCTGACCTGAGAGAAGCCACCGCAATATAAACAGTACCGAGAGGTACCGACTGACCTCGATTACCAAGGAGGACAACCACAGGTAGAACAAGCTGGTGAGATCGATCTCTCTGTATCAGAAAGTCAGCTGTTTTTGGGACCCCCTGCACGTTTTTTTCGCATGTTGTTGGCAAAACGGAGCCACATTGAGGACACAAAATAAAGATGTTCCTCGATTCCCACGACGAACGCAACAGCTGTTTTTTTTTCGCCAACATTTTTGCACTAACCAAAAAAAGAGGCGTTATTATTCAGCCACGCCTGCCTCAAATTAGGGCATTGAGTGAGTAAAAATACGCGGGTTTTTTTTTGCGGACTGCGGGCGATAAATAACAGCTTCTCTTAGAGGAGGGGGAAAAGGCTGCTCGCGCGCGCACGCACGCACGCACGCGCGCGCATGCGTGTCTTCATGCATGAGAGAGAGTTTCTTAAGTTTCTCCTGGACTTTGCGTTTTTTTGTTTTTCTCTCAGTCCGCAAAAAAGAAGACGCAGCCGATAATATTGCATGCCTTATGAGGGTCTGCGAATCTCTCTCGATAAATTGTCTGCGGACGTCTTCTTTGAGCAAAAGAAGCATTTCTCTCTACGTATCTATCTAAGTATCTATCTATCTCTGTATCTAGACTCGTGCGTGCGTGCGTGCGTGCGTCTGCCTCGTACACGCACGCACGCATCTTCCTCCATCATGAAGTGAGTGATGATGATCAATTGCCCGAGATTCTGCCTTTGTCAGTGATTCCTACGCGTTTTTTTGCTGACGCGCGCGTGTCATTTGCGTACGTGAAAGCATCGCGAAAAGTAAAGTAAAGTGAAAAAAAAAACCCACTCAGGTATTTCCCGCTGACCGTTTGAAGGCCTCTCATCTAATACACTGAGCAGGTTTTAGATGCATTTAGGAAATACTTTGGGCCCCCAAGAATTCCTGCAGAGGCTCAAACTGCACCTGCCCGAGGAACTTTGGCGGGCCCCAGCAGAATTGATAAAAACATTGCTGGGTGTGGTATTTTTGACGCTCGCTCGCCCTCAACTACAGGGTGCAGCAGCAGAAGAGCATGCCTGAACTACTACAATGTTATCTGAGCATGCAGACTGGCACTTCCTCATTGAGTTATTACTGGCACAGACGGTGGTGTAAGCGTTTCCTGACCTCAGCCTGGAACTTCCATAATTTGGAGGAGCCGGTTTTATCCGGCCAGGAGGAAGTGGCCCCAAAAAAGGCCTGGAGGGCCTTTGATAACTGGGCCTCAACACCGCTTAGACGATGATAAGAGGAAACTAATGGGGAAGAAATGACTGCGTTGTGTCGGTCCATGCGCACCATATAATTGTTACAGTGCAGCATTATGACGATGATTACAGTGTGAGGTTTTGGTCGGAATGTGTTGCTCCACGTGCGCGTGCTCCCAGCACACAAACAGCAGCTCCTCCTCCGCGTGTGCTCGACATTTCGCCTTGGGTTTTCGTTTTCCGCCTGCCTGAGGTCTTTGTGTGCGTGCGTGCGTGCGTGCGTGCGTGCGTGCGTGCGTGCGTGCGTGCGTGCGCCCGCGTGCGGGCGCATACATAATATGTATATATATCCCTGCGTGCGTGTGCATAAGTGTATAGAATAAACCAAGCCAGAGAAACCCGTGAACAATTGGCAGCGCAGCGCGCGCGCGCGCCTTCTAAGCACCTCTTCACCTTGAGTCGCTTTGCAAATGACTTGACGCAGTTTTATGCGTACGTGATGCGTCCATTGCTTGAGTCGCAAAAAAAATTCGTGATGTCGACCAAAGTTATTACTGGAACCGACGCTCGCTAAATTGAGCCTCCTCACTAACATTTGGTGCAAAGGCCGAAGCAATGACTGTGGGAATCTGCATGCGAATTTGCAATGGTTTTTTTTTTTAGGTGAAAAAAAAAGTTGGTCTGGGTTTTTTTTTTCTCCCCTCACGTATCCTCTAAGAGATCCAGACATCGGAAGGTTGGCACTCTGCAAGTTCCCATCTCCCCCCCCCCCCCTAGCAGTAATAATGGCCCATTCACGCGTCGTCCCCACTCGGGGCTTCGTGTCTTGTTAACCCCCCACTTTCCTTCAGTCGGAAATCAACAACCTCGCTCCAGGCAGGGGGAGGGGGCAACTGGGTGAAAATTAAGGTGAGGGAAGAGTGCCAGGAACATGGCATTTTATGCACATCTGTCCCTAACCCCATGCATACACGTATGGGGAAAGTGCCGACATGTGGAAATGGACGGCGAAGCTTTACAGCCCCCATGAGGAGTAAAGGGTTAAAAAACTATTGCTCGCTCTCTTGTTCCTTAACAAATCATGCCTTGAATGGTCTCTGGGCTGGTGCCAGCCCCTCCCCCTGCTGCGTACGCACATTCAGGCTGACGTGACCTTAAGGAATTGCGTCAATCAAAGAAAACTCTAAAGCTACGCAAAACTTGCGCGCGGATTTTTTTTCTTTCGTGGAAAAATCTGCGCACTCGACTTGAGATACGATTTCCGGGAAGTCGAGAATCACCCCAAGGATAAAAACTCTTCTCTTTCCCGGACAAAACACCTGAGACTCTCTCATCTCCTTGTCGACAGTAGCAGGAGCTGGACAATGCTGGGCAGAGTTGCCAGATGCCGCGGTTGCCAGACGAAGTTCCCAGTCATCTGGCGATGACGCGTCACATTTTGACGAGTGCTAACCTTGTATCGAGCGTTCTCTGCCCTCAGACGTCTGGCAACCCTGGTTTGAGGATTCCTCAAAAGAAAGTCGATTTCCACGAATTGTGGCAAAGCTCAACTCTTGTCCTTCAAGAAGCTCCTTTTTCTCATCTCATGCGCGAATCTGTTCTTCCTCCCTCATCTTCGTGAAAAAGTTCAAAAGTGCAAGGACATCGCTCATAAAAAGCAGTGAAGGTGACGCTTGCACTAGCACAATTTGAACCTCCTTCAGCAGGTGGTGCTGGAGCGCCTCTCGGGGCGGAAATGTGCAGGGTCAAGCGCTCCTTAAACACTGAACAAAGGACTGTCTGAAGAGTACGCATATTTCACGTCGGTCGGCCATGGAGAGAGAGAGAAAAAACAGGCTCAACAACTGCGAATGCATTATCATAATCGTCGTGGGCTGTTGTCGGTTGCTGCTTCCCATATTTTGTGCGCTGGTTTCGCTCAATAACTTTTTCGAGTCCCAGCAAAACTTGCGAAACATCCTTTGACTCCGGGCAATTTATCAACGTTTTCCGTGAAGTCGCGCACTTTTCCAAGAAATCACTCGAGTGCACTTATGTCAACGTGTTCAGATACCACGAACTTTGACATAAAAGAGGAGAAATTTCTACGTAGGTAAAGAAAAAAAAAGTAGCTAATTTATTGCTTCACAGGTAAAAAAAAGGGTTGGAAATTTCGCATCCAAGCATTGGCTGGACGCGAAAATTGACTGGATGGGCCTGGCAGGTAAATTGGCCGGGCCGAAAGGCCCTTAAAGGCACTTTCTTGTGGGTGTTTTTGGATCAGTCAATTTAAGGGAAAGTCACGTTGCGTCACAGCAGTCTGAAGAATCAGCCCCAGTGGGAACCAGGGCTGCGTGGGGCCTCTCGTAAGACGAGATGCCCAAAAAAGGGGGCGTGGGGAAGGAGAGAGGCGTGATTGCCCAATAATTGGGCCTCAAAGTTTGCGACCATGAGGGGGAAATTCTTTTCTCCTGCCCTCAGCAGGGGTTTTTTTTTGGGGGGGGGGGGGGGGGGGGGAAAAGGGGCAAAATTGCCAAATCCCAGGGGCACAAAAAGGTTAAATTTGCACCCAATGCAATTTT
>JAAUXU010155431.1_pt1 | contig 21093 bp, 26 predicted proteins | sample 7278151 | NCBI WGS metagenome assembly JAAUXU01 (sample SAMN14350113, study PRJNA611818) | marine sediment metagenome | isolation source: surface marine sediment (1.8m) | place: French Polynesia: Moorea | collected 2018-08 | reverse complement strand
CCCCCCGCCGCCGCCCGCCGCCCCCCCCCCCCGGCCCGGGGCGGCCGCCCCCCCGCCCCGCGGGGGGGGGGGGGCCCCCACAAGGACGTACGGGCCCGGACAGATCAAATCACCTCAGTCAGGACTGGCGGAACATAGTGCTGCAATGCAGCCATGCCAAATAAAGTTAATATGGACATCCACACGTGGATACCCACACATTGTCCAGCTCTAAACGCCACGAATAATCGAACTTTACCGCATTGTGGCTGTTTAGAGGTTTGTTTGGTCTAAATTCGAGTGCGAAACTCGAATTTCTGGCCGAACTCGAACTGGAATTTTTCAGACTGTTTGGACACTCTAGTGGCAACGACTGACTGCCCTCGATCGGGTTATGCCAAGCTTGACTATTATGGCGTGCAAGAGATTGCGTAATAATCCAGCCTTCCCTTCCTGGCAACAAGATGAAAGCTGGAGATTAGACTGAGCGAATGGGTTGGAAGCAAAAAAAAATTGAACGGTGCCATCCATTGATCCTTTTCACCGATGATCCCAACCTCATCCTCACCAAGCTCCTCACCGTTTGCTCCTCGTCAAAGTCGCCATTCAGGTTTGTGTTGTTGCTGCCTGCCTTCCCCTCGAGCGTCGTGGGCAACAATGACGCCCCCCCCCCCCTTCTGACGTGCGTACTCTTACTTTTGCAACAGTGCGAATTTGCCTGGAGCGAGTTGCGTTCCACGCTTTAACCTTTTTTTTGCATCATGCATAGGGAATTCCGGGCAAATTTGCATTAGTGTAACAAAAGTCTGCTCTGCCCCAGTGCGTTTCTTTTCTGTAACTCACAAACGCGCGTACAGTTTGCACCCAAAACAATTGACTCGCGCAAAAGAGGCTCTTGGAGAGAAGGCGAGATGCTTTTTTTGGCTCAGAGACCGAGCGCGCTCGAACTCTTCTTCATCTTCTCCTCCGCCGTCATTCAGAAAGAGAAGCCGAGCTGGAGGAGGGAGGCGGGAGCAAAAACCAAAAAAAAAAATTTGATTTTTTTTCGCTTTTTTTACTGTCAAACAACGAAAAATCGTCCGGGTAGAGAGAGAAAAGACATTCAGCCCTCACGTGCGCACTCTATAGGTAAGAGCAAAGAGATACTTTTATCTGTTATCGGCCGCAGAATTGTTTGAATAGACAAAAATGTTACATTATGTAATGCGAAAATTGCTACTATTATATAAAAATGTTGAGTTCGACCTTGGGGATGAGAGAGCAAAGAAAAAAAACCAGTCCGGTTCTTTCTTCTGCTACTGGTCTCTCCACTCAAGGTGGCGCGAGCTCGAATGAGTCGGAGCTGGAGCCTCGAGCCTGGCGAGCCAAGCCCTGATTGGTCGTTCTGGGCTGGCTCGAGCCGAGCTAGAGTTGTTCGAGCTGATCGAAGCTAAGAAAGATCTACTTTGTTCTTAGGCTCGACAGTCAGCACATTATTTCTGGCCCTAATTGTACAATGATGCCACACAACTACACTGTGGAGTCGTCCAGAAGTCGAACACGCTGACCAGCTTTGCCAAGTAGTGATACTCGGTGTCAGTCAGAGCTGACTCGAGCTCTGATATCTTCCCAGCCCGGCGCCATCACGAGCCTCCACCAACTTGTTGAGTTCTTCGCATGCACCTCGAGCCAGCTCGAGCCAACCCCTATTCTCCACTGTAGGTGAATGAGAAACGAGGGATGTGAGAATCATGCTTTAGCGTCACGTTTATGGCCCTGCCCAAGCTGCTCCTCTTCTTCTTCCTGCTGCACAAGGCCGCCGCCGACGCCGCCGACGATGACTCCTCCAGACTCTTGGCAGACAAAATAGTACAAAAACCTGTCCGGCGGTGACCGCAACACTTGTGGAAGGAGTGCAGACGTTGACGAGGTCGTAAAAAGCGTCCGTTGTACTCAAACGAACGTTGGCATGTTCGTACCTACGCAGAAAAAGCGTCACTCAGATACACTTTCACTGGCCGGCCCGGCCAGGGGGTCACGACGTACGGACTCGGGCTGGAAGTTGTTGGAGAAAAAACTGTGTTTGTGGGAAGAAAATTGGCTATTTTTCCTTCTTTTTGTCGCCTGCTCTGGCCAGGGTTTCCCTGTGTTGAGGCTGTCGTTGTTGCTGGCGGAGGAGATCTTGTCCAAGTATGTAGAAGCTGTGATGGCGTCTCAATGGTGACTTCGCCGGAAAAAATAGGCCTCATTGTTGACTTTTCTGGCCTATTTGGCAAGTCTGTGTGTCGCATAAGGAAGTCTCGCGGACAAATTTGCCAAATCTTGCAAAAAAAAATGTGTCACAGTGTTGATGTTTTGTCTCAACGCGACGACTTATGTACATAGGCTGGAAGCTGAGAAAGGCCACATCGAGGCCTTTGAGTTTCAAAAATGTACATTGATGTTTTCTTGCCTGCTCGACGGACATTCAAGTGTCTCTAGATAAGATCGGCCGTGTGTGGAGGAATGTTCTAGCTAACAGTACAGTGTATTATTATGCAGCTTTTCACTGTCACAACTAGTGGTATTTCATCATGTGGAAAGTTCATCCGCAACGCTCTGTAGTGCGCTCAAACGCAGCAGTGAAAAAAGATGCTCTGGGGAAGACGAGGTTGGTCAGCAAGACCAACGCGGCCTCCCTGAAGGGCACCGTGGGGTTGGCCCTTGTCCGTGCCGTGTTGGAGGAGCAAACAACGTTGACCCTGTCGAAGAGCTACAGTCGACTCCGTCTGCGGGGGCACATCTTCCTACATAGTTGCTACAGTGGATTCGTCATGTTGCTACAGTGGATTTGTCATATTGTTACAGTGGATTTGTCATATTGCTACAGTGCATTTGTCATATTGCTACAGTGGATTTGTCATATTGCTACAGTGGATGCCACATGTTGCTACAGTGGATTTGTCATATTGCTACAGTGGATGCCACATTCGCTCGGCAGGCAGCGACTCTCGAGGCTGAAACTATTGGCGGAGTCCACTGCATAACAAAGTTTTCTTCTTCGCCAGACATGAACAACACGCAAGTATTTCAAGCAAACTTCTTTTGTCGCACACTTTAGACTTGTAGCTCGTCGCCAAGCTCTTGAACGTCCATTCCGACGACAGATGGAAAGAACCAACGACAACAACAGTGCAAGCCTCCAGGCAATTATTATTATTATTACTCTTTTCTTCCTCTTCACAGTTGCCATGACGCACGCAGCCGTGGACGTGGTCAAGCAGCTCAGCTCCAACTTTTTTCTCTCTTCCTTCACCCTTCTTTGCTGCGTGTACATTTGCTGCCTCCTTATTGACTTTGCTGTCACTCCAGGAACTTCTTGTTGATTTTTTCTTCAACGTTGGGGGGGGGGGGGGCTGACGAGGGATACCGAGAGCCAAGTCCATTTCTCCCGCATTCAGCGACAAGATAAGCTTGACCAAAGTGTTCCTTCTCCAGAAGTGTTTGGACAATATTGTGGGTGAGCGCGCCCATGATTTATAAGTTCCTCCAGTGGTCTCCACTGCTCTGTTCTACCACTGTTTTCACTGCTCAAGTGTTGCTAAGAGACGCCGTTCACAACGAGCTCGAAAAACTCTAATGCAATGATCCTTTTTTGTGTGCTCCCAACACAAATTGGGTGATGCATGAGAGACAGAGTTGAGGGATGGTCAATGGAGACTGATTTTCTAGCTGCGGCCTGACCTTGTGCAGCCGGAGGAGACTTTTACGTCACTTGTGTACATGTCGTCGTCGTCGTCGTCGTCGTCGTCGTCGTCGTCACAAAACGTGTCTGTGGACGCCCATCCGGAAATTACTAATCTGAGTCTCCCCAACACTTTTTTCTCCTCATTGAACGCATCACTTGCACCTCAGACAGTTCCAGAATGCACCTCTTTCAGCTCGTGTGATCGCTCTAAAAATCTAAAAGTCATGCGTGTAGTTGAGCTTGCACCTCAACTGATGATTGTCATTTGCTCTGAAAATATTAAGCTCTAAGCCTCTTAGACGTCCCAGGCCGCTGAGCTGCCACTTTGGACAGTTGCACAATGCACTCTAAGGCTGTATTCACGATTGCCCTTTGGCAATCTAAAAATAATACTCTAAATCTCTAAAGAAAATGTCCGTCCCATTTCAGCTGAACTAGCGCAGGAGTCATTAACGATAAGGAACAAACCGCAGCTATCACATGACTACGTTAGCCGCATATGATTCTTTTTTCTGTTTATCAGTCGTGGATTTAAAAATGAAAATAAACACTGTTTCTTTCGTTCTATAAATTTCAGGCCAGGCTTTTCATCGTGCTGCCAGTTGCACTTGGCAACGTCGCCGCTGCCTTTTACGCTTTAAAACGAAACCAACGAAGGAGAAGTGACAAATAGCCTCCATCTACCGAAGCCACGAAGCAGCAGAAGTGCGAAATGAAAACTATTGCATTAAAGACTGAGGTAAAACACTGCTGTGATCGCCCGCTGCGTGTGTGATGCGGTGAGACCGAGCGAGAGAAAAAACTTATATACTATTATAAAGCATGGCGATTCTTGAACGAGGTGTTGCAAAAAAAAAAATGAAAAAAGAGTGAGAGAGAGAGACGTTATAACCAGTTTGATTAAGGGAGTGGGACTTTCCGACGACGCCGACGCCTTCTATAGATGAAAAGAGAGCTACACACAAACCATCCATTCTGCTGGCTCTGCTACCTGTGTGCCCGAGCTTAATACCTAAGTGCACGTAATGCTTCATTCATCATCAGCACGTTTGTCAAAATTGAATCCAGCAGCAGCAGCAGCAACAGCAGCAGCAACAACAACAACAACAGCGCCCGAGCGAGGTGTGACTCGACAACTTTTGAGTCTCTCAATCCCAAAAATCCCTCCTCCCCTCCCAACAAATCTGGCCAAGTGAGAGGAAAATTGGCTCTCGTTGAAGCCGCCGCCGACGTTGTTGAGTTGGGCCGCGGCGGATTCGAACGTCGACGGCTTTTCAGAAGTGGAAAAGGAGGAGGAGGAGAAGGACGAGACCTCCCTTAAGCCGCTCACACCAGAGTTAACATTACGTAACTCTTCTCTCTCTCTCTCTCTCCTCGTACAATGAGCGGCGAAAACTGCGTCCGAGGGCGAGGAGCTAAAGAAGAAGGAGTAGTTGTGGAATTTATCGTCGCCGTCGCCGCCGTCGCCGCAGTCGACGTTGTCGTAGTAGTAGAAGACTGCTCGCCTTAAACACTTGAGTCAAGTCGTGCTGTTCACACCTCCAATTGGTGGAAGAAAAGAAAAAACAGTGTGGACTTTTGGATTCCCCAAGAACCAGTGAGTGACATCCAGATTTCATGCCCAGTCCTGGCTGTAGCTCCGCTGTTCCTCCGTCGTCCTCGTCCGTGGTGCCGCTCCTGCTGTTGTCGGGGGAAGAGAGCGGAGGAAGTGTGCGAACCGCCGACGGCGCCGCAAACGCGCATCGTCTCAATCCGACGGAGTCATTATGCAGCGGCAGCAGGACAACAGTGACTGTTGCTTCGCCGCCGCGGACGAGCTGTTTCCCTTCGACCACTGCGACAAGTTGCTGCCTTCGCTCTCCTCGGAGTATTCCTCCAGACATCACAGCAGCAGGAACTCTCTGTCGTCGGACCTCAGCCACGGGAGCAGCAGCAACAACGACGAGATCGCCATGCTCAAGTTCGAGAGCGCGTACCACCAGGTGGGGGGAGAAGAAGGGGGAGGAGGGGGAGGGGGAGGAGGAGGAATCCCGGGGATTGTGGCCTTTGGAGATTTGAGTCCCAACCACCTGCAGAGTCAACTGTCAAGCAGCGGCGAGAGCGGCTTCTTCGACACGTCCTCCTACACCGACCTCCAGTCCATTCTCGAAGTGGAGCCTCATCCCGGCAGGAGCACCCACAATAGCAACAACAGCCCTGAAAAGTCGACTGCAATCATCCTCACGCCCGACGTTACCCCAGAGGGTCAGCGCTTGGAGTGGACGTACTTGGAGCCGGTGTCGCACGCCGAGATGTCTGAGCGAGGCATCGACAGCCACATGCTCAGTCTGACTCCCCTAAGCGTCGTCGTCGCCTCCTCAACGGCAGAATCAGCGGGTGAGGACGCATTGACCTCGCCAATCTCCGTCGCTGCGGCCTCAGACGACGAGAACAAAACCAACTGGCCACTACTCACACCACAACTCAACTGGCAACAGCAGCAACAGCAGCAGCAGCAGCAGCAACAACAACAACAACAGCAGATTGTTGTGAAACAAGATCCCGATCTCTACCAGCCGCAACAGCAGCGGCAACTTCCACCAGTGAACGCGTATCCCATCCCCATGCATGTGTTAAAGCGGCCCAACGACGATCAGCCCTGCTACGAGCCATCGCTTTCAAGCTCTCTGGACGAGCCGCCGCCGGCAAAAAGAGCCGCTGTACGATCTCACCACACTCAACAGCAGCAACAACAACAACAGCAACAGTCTCAGTCGCGGTCCGGGAGGCCAGGCACAAGCGTGCCGCGACTCTGTCATGTCTGCGGCGAGACTGCGGGCAAGCACAGCTACTACGGCGGTCAGGTGTGTCCCAGCTGCAGGGCCTTCTTTAGGAGATCAGTGCAGAGCAAGTGAGTGGCTTGCATGATTCAGTATCATGTAGAGAACGATCATGTCTTTTATGTACAACATATTCCTCCTTCATATGCAGCCGCGGATGAAGGCACCTTTGTAAGTGCTCAAGGTCTACGTATGGTACTCACTTGCACATGTCTAAATCACCTCTATCCACAAGCATCACCTTGTTCGTACAGGTACAGTGACGTGTACACGTGCAGCAAGAACAGCGACTGTCCCATCACGCTGAAGACGCGTAAGAACTGCCAGTACTGTCGCTTCGCTCGCTGCGAGAAGGCTGGCATGAAGAGGAGCTGGGTGCTGGCCGACGGCGACCACCGGAACACCAACAAGAAGGCGTCCGACGGAACAGGCGGAAAGTCGTCGTCGCGGAAGGGCGACAACAGAGCCGTCGAGAAGCTGCCCACCGAGCCCCTCAGGCCTCTCGACGAGGCTGACACCGCCAAGATCAACACGTACATAGAGAAAATGAATCTGATCAAGAATCAGACTGAAGATCTCAACCCAAAGGTACTACTTATAAACAGCCTCGTGCCGTTCGGCAAAAATATATGTTAGTCGTAGGTTGCTTTTCAAATGTTTTAAAGAATAAGCGCAGTTCTATCACCATTATTATTCTTCGAAGGCAAGAGCACCCGAAAAAAGACCCGGACAGACTTCCCCAAGGATTCTTCCTCCTAGAAATATCGTTATTGTTATTACGTAATGCATTAGCATGAATTAAGGCACCAACTCTAGCTTTCAGTTGTCCCTTAAGATGGCGTCAGTGCTCTACTTATGTGCCTAATACGGGGAAACTGGCATTTTTTCACGTGGAGGCTGTGAGATGGTGGGTGGGCTTCTCATTCCATAACTTCTAAAAGTAAACTCATAGTTTGAGGACATTCGGCGCGATGACAACCGACTGCATGCGTAGTACACATGATGCAATTCGTGCTATAGTCTAGATTTCAGATAAGTCAGGCAGTGTGGACACCGCAGCAATATCCCCCGGGGATATTAAGTGGGAATATTGTCAATTATATTGGGGTTTTGAGCTAGCAAACACATGGTACACATTCGAGGCTGAGAAAACACCCCTTCCATCATGTTGTCACAGGAAAACAAAATATGAGTGCTGCTTGAGAGTCGTTCACTATGAGTGCTGGCGAGCAACGCGCCCACAGCACAGAATTCTTGTTCTGCTCATGCAAAAGACTGAAAACGCTTGATTCGGTCGCTTAAACGACTAAAATCTTTCAAGCCCTGTGTGCACAAGCGTGTGTACTTTGCATACGTACTCCTCGTCGCACTGAGCGGCCCGGCGGGGGCTGCACAGGGCAGTCGATTAGGGAAGATAGGCATGTTTGCTCTCTACTAATTGAGTTCAAATAAAGGCAACGTCGACAACTTGTCCCTTCAGATCATGGCGGAGATCGCGCAGATGGTGCACAACAAGAGCTCCCAGATGTCCACGGAGAGCAGGATGGCGCTCAAGAGGGTGTTGGAGCAGAGGGCCAGGCTCTACGCGCTCAATCTCAACGAGTTCACGGCGCTGGCAAGGGCTGACCAGGTAAACACCACGTCAATCTCCCTCCCCCTCAAAGTATACTCGAAGGCCATCATCATGCACTGCACAAACGGACGGACAGACGCAGCCGCAGCCGCCGCAGCAGCGTCCTCATCCTACATGTACACGTACCGGGTGTCCCATAAGTCTCTCGTCGATGCCCAAGACATTTGCGCGGCACGACGACACAGGAGACACCCTGTACTTATGCACATGTAGTGGAGAGAAGACGGGAGGGGGGGGGGCGGAGAAGGGAGTAAATACCGGGTGCACTCGTTTGAGCCAGCAAAATTTTACCCTAAATGCACACAACTTGAGTCACGAAGAATTAGTCAACAGGGGTCGCAAAGGCGGTAAAAGAGCAATAACACAGAGAGGATAAACATTAATTATTGTGGTATGGATAAGTTGTAATTGTTCCAAGATAAGCATTGGCCTAATGGACATGATAAAGTCTACGCTGGGTCGTAAAGTTATGCAAATTTAACTGGACTTTTTGATTTTTTTTTCTAGATCGCGCTCTTGGAAGGTAACATTGGGGCACAAATCACCTTTCGTCTGTCAACATTTTTCCACACTGAAATCAACTGGCGAACTCAGGTACGGAATCACTACTCTTAAACCGTATTTAGTGATTTGTGGACCTCGGAATTTTAGGCAAAATACTTAAAAGCAGGTGAGAATCTTTTTGGGGCAAAGATGTGATAACAAAAACGAAGCTCAGATCTAAATAAATAAATAAAGAATGTATCAGGTTACGAAATGTTGAGGGAAGCAAATGGTAATAACGTTGCAACAGAAGCCGAAGGAGCAAGAAAAGTATCTAAGAATAATACTTTCGTCACCTGTACATTTCCAAAATACTTCGCCTCAAGTTCCGAAATCCAGTTACTAGCAGCACATGGAGTTTGAAGAACTTACTAATGCGATGAGTAAATAACTTATAATAACAGGTGGACATGATCATGGGCTACAGTGACGTCAGTCGTCTGACAGAGCTCCTCACGGGCCTGAACCTGGCTCAAGACCAGAGACTAGAGTACCAACAGTTCTTCAACCCGCCCTGGTGCCACTCGGACGGCTTTGAAAAGGAACACAGGGCTTTGCTGACAAAGGTGAGTCGATGCTTACCTGCTTACCTCTGCAAAGTGCCGATTAGAGTACCCAGGTACTGTATTCAGCACTAGGGGGGTTGCCAGCCTCTTCATCCAGTCAGACTTGTGGCACTATTTCAATTTGGAACTCAGAAAGCAGTAACATAGGCTGTTGTTGTGGAAACTGATCCGAAGGCACCCAGACCTACTGCAGTACCTAGGTGTCCTATTCAGCATTGGGAGCCAAAATAAAGTGCCCCGGGTACCTTATTTCGGAGGGACACTTCAATCCGCACTTTACGGTACCTGTGCAGCAGCCAGGGCTCGATGCCTATCTGCATGTAGTGAAGAAGGTAATGTATGGATGTAGCCGAGGTCGGAACGACCAGGGGCACGTGGGCAGTGATCAGAGATGCAGTAGCTCCTCCTGTCTGTCACCGTGTCTTCCCAGTCACTCTTGGCCTGACTTCTGGCTGTCATGGCTGTCACAGGTGAGTGCCTTGGATCAGTGGCACCAGTGCAACCTGATGTTGAGAGCCAAATCAGACTAGAAAAGGAACCTAAAGTTAAAAAAGAAACAGTCGAAAAAGTGAAGTCTTTCCCTTAAACTTCTTGAAAAATTGCTCCCCCAGGCACAGTAACTCCGACCCTTTACGCCATTGAGCAAGTCGCAGAGGCCTGAGCAATTCACATGTAGACAAATGTCCTAAAATGAATATTTTTTAGAGGGGATTTTTAGCTAACCTTAGCAGAGCCAGCTCAAGATAAAAGAACAACAGGCCCTACGAGGTGGAGATACCAGCATGCATTTTCTACCACCATTATTAAAATACCGAATGAATGATATGCCAATATCTACCACAGCTCAATTGGCCAAGATGGAGAAGAGTAAAGCAAACAATTTTTGTTCTCTTGGGCGCTCTTTTTCGCTCCTCCACCATTGGGTTGGACGAGCTACTGCAGTGAAATGAACGAGCTGGTCCAGGGGCTCAATGCTGGTCACTGTTGACTTTATGACCACTTGCATGCCAAAGCACCTATGTGAATTTTGCCAATTTTCTGCTACCGAACAAGTCTCCTACAGCCCAGCCACGCTGAAACTGCAGGCGTCGTACAAGCTCTGCCTAGCTTGAACTTTCCGTCCATCACTGAGTGCCCCATTCAGCGTTGCCACGTGGTTTCTCTTGCTTTGTTCAAATCTTTCTGAACTGGTCGCGACCAGAGCCCTGGGTCTTGTTGGGACCTGGATTGCATTCATTTCAGAGGAATGTTGAGACCACATTTTAGTCCTAATGCTCCTTTAAAACCGGTCTTTATTCTTTTGAAAATTAAAGGTAAAAATTCAACTGGGGATTATTCAGGCAAGCCTCCAAGATTGTCGGGCAAAATCGGCTAAATTATTTTTGCCCCTCAGTCACACTAGGTGAGTCAACTGATCAGCTTCACTTTTATATAAAACCTCAGCAAGATCTAGTTTGGCGACCAGGACAGGCAGGGAATAAATAGAAGGGAGCAATAGTTGGAAAATACACGTATTTCTAAAAGGTATATTGAACAAATTAGTCTGTTCAATCTAGTCTAGTCAAATGACTCCTTACTGCCCAACTAAATCCAGCTGAAGTTCCACTTAAAAGTGAAGCGGATCGCTTGACAAACCCCGAAAGTAGCTTTAGTCACAGTCATGACCAGAAATTGCTGCAAGAGAACTCCTCTGTGTCACTGTCAGGCGAACGGACTTCATTTCGAAATGACCAGAGCTTTCTGGGCCTGTCTTGTCTCTCTAACGCCGAGGGTTTTTACATCTGGGCATGCCCACAATGACACCCACGATGACGAGCCTCTAAGTGCACTTTGCCTTCCTCTCACTCACACTGTTGTTTAGGTTAGACTTTGAGTCCACCGAGCTCATTTACTCGCCACGTCTTACGTGGGCCTTGGACGACGCTGGAAATCAATTTGAGGCCAGAGAGGATTAGAATACAATTGCACACACACGCATTTAGGCCCACGTTGAGACATTGAATGGGCCAGTGGTGGAAATGGGCAAAAGTGCCAACTCCAGTTGTTCCCAATCTTACTCACGTTTGGAGAACAAACTCGGATGCGAGTTTGTTCTCTGGGAGAGACATCTCTTTCCACACAGCAGTGGATTTGTACGGAAAATGCTTGTTGTTCGCTGAGAAAAGGCCTTCGTTTTCACTGCTCTTATGAACATTTTAGCAGGATATTTCTCCTGCTAAATCAGAGAGAAAAGGAATCCATCTTGTTCCTCGCTGTATCAGTCATTACCCTCTCTTTGTTTATAGAGTGTTTTTGCTGTGCAAACTTGGAAACTCTCGAAGTGTTTGCTTAGACCTATGACAATCTCTGAGAGGCAAGCGTTGTCTTTAACTTTCTTACTGGCGGACTTTGCTGCTGTAGCACTCAGCCAATCTGCTGAGCAAGAGTTGTTGAAGGAGGCACCCACCGACGCGACCGCACCGTCTGTTGGCACTGAGAGGTGCCAAACCTGCCAGATTGGTTGAACCTTGCAGAATTCTCTTTTCTGCGCCTATTTATGCAAGTGACAGTGCAAAAGAGCTCTTAAGGGAGCTTCTTCTGTTATCGTCATTCCACACAATGGGCGGCTTTGGTAGCAGGCATTTGTCTCCCCCCTGGCATGACTCGCTGTATTCTTTCTATTCTCCCCATTGACCAACTCGTGAGATTCCTCAGAATCGTCGTCGAGAATAGAAATTGCAGCATGTTAACAGTGGGCAACAGCAACGAGACACGAAACGAGCACATTGAGTGCTACGTGCATGTGATGCACGTATGTACTCGGACAACACCACAGTCCCTTACATCATGGGCTGGCAGCATTCGTGTCCCCCACATGTTATCGTACTACGTGAACGCTACGACGTCCATGCAGAGCGGTGCAGTGCGGTGCTCACGCCAAGTGATGTAGGCGGGCCCAGATGTTGAAAGAGTCCAGGACGCTGCTCCACCTGCTCAAGAGGCCCTCGCAGCTTCTGGGTTCGGTGTTGCGCGCAGCAGAGGCCAACTTGTTCCACACTGAGAAATCAAGAGGTGAACAAACAGTCAGGGCTAAGAGTAAAAGTTGACAGCAGTCAAATGGGGGTAATTCTTGGCCAGCCTGATCATGCTACCTTCATGCCCAGAACCCTTCTCCACTCAAAGTCGACAGCAACTACTCTTATCTGCCGGAGATGTCCAAGTGTGCCATTTTGTTGAACGATGACAGGCACTGATGCACGCATTGTTGCCCCTCCTGACCCCCTTCTTGAGCAGATCAGTGTTCCTCTTTCCCTCTGCTAGCCTTTGTCCTGGCCAAGTTGCCCGCTGTCTTTCTTCTTGATGGCCAGACATACATGGCCTTTGACAGTCCCATGGCCTTTGACATGGCAGACAGTCATCCTAGCCTTAAGTATGCTGACAACTTGGCACCTTTACAAATTCTTGCACCAGAAACATCTTGAATTTTTCATGCCAATGAGCGAGTCACCTCTTGTATGTGTTTATGCAGTGTGCGGTGCTCCAAGTAATTCACTTGGGAAATGTCAATATTGTGAACGATGGGCGGTCGCAAAGCAAATGTGCGAATCGGTTTAGTCTTGAGGAGGCTCTTAGCGTTCCATAAAGGATTGGACCACTTCTGTCGCTCAATCTGGTCAGGAATTATGGTCTTTCAAAGTTGATGACCACATGGGGAGAAAAACTGGTCTGTTTTGCCACAAGGGTAAATTAGCAAAGTAAATCAGTGACGACTACCTCCAATCACAAGAGAGCTTGGTGTGAAGATCCTCTTGGTCAGATCTAGTGAAACATTAGGGCGCTGCTATAAAAGGTTTAGGACCTTAGGCAAAGTTTATGCAAAAGGGGGACGAAATATCTGGATTTTTAGAAGACAGAGCCTCTAAAATATGACCTGCAATTTTTGGCCGTTGCAGTTTTTGGCCATGCGGTAGGAAAACGAGTGATTCCCGTGCATAAATGATAGTTGTTTAGGAGAGTCCAAGCTTTTAGTAGCGGGACGAATCACATGTGTAGGCCAATGTAGAAGCTGGATGGGTTACGAAAATGACAACGTACATCCTCTGGCAAGTCAACAGTTCTTGCGCAGTTCAATGTCCCCCCAAGTCAACTCTTGATAAGACGAGCCAAGCATGAGGAGGGCTCGGATGACCTTAAAGGCTTCATCGTCACTGCTCGGAGTGCACAATATTTAGGTTGCTTTGACCCGCGCGAGACGTTTGGCTTTCAAACTTCATACTTACAGATCTAACCGAATAAGGAATTAGTCCTGGATAAATACTTTTAAAAACGCAACATGATGTACGCGGTCTCTTCTATAGTCTTTCCTGTCAGTTAATGCATTTCTAAGTCAATAAAACAAAATCAATCTCCAGCGGACATTCAAAACTTCAATCGACTTGGATGACCTCTCTTAATTGTGAATCTCCTAAAAAGTCTTGCTTATAAGTTATTTCACATTACTTCATTTTGGGGCTGTCGACCTGCCTCTGGAGAGGTCCACAAGCCCCTCAGTTGCTCTGCGTCTTATGAACTGAACCACATAAGCTTCGTCCAAAGCAACTGATTCTCTCTCAATCTCGCAACCTCGCTGACGCACTTGTTTTCGCATTTTGCTTCTCGTGACCACCTAGCACCATTGTTGCCAATGCAGATTCATAGACTCTAACGGCAAAATGATTCTCCTTCTATTGATGTAAGTATCACTGCATCGTATGTAGTTCAGTCACTCTCTAGAGAAAAGTAAATAGTTCGCATTCGTGGAGAAGAATCACTGTGCAATATTACAAAAGAGATGCGACTTTAGACCCTTTCCACAAAATTCGCTTAAACATTTCATAGTTTTTTCAATTTTTGCAGAAAAATTGCTGGTTGAGGCCTCGAGCTTTTAGACAAATTTGCAAAAAGTCTTCGGTGGCGAGCCTGGTCTCGAATCATCACTAGTCAGTGCACCTGCACTCACCCATGCAGCGTATTCATAATAAAAATACACTTGCAACATGTTTCGGTTCTTTCCATTCAGATCAACCAATGGGTGGAAGACGATACGAGCTTCTGCCTCCTGAACCTGATCATGCTGTTTAGCTGTGACGGTCTCGCCGTGGGAGACCGCGAGTGTGTGGACCGACAGCAGGCCGACTACGCAAATCTCCTTCACAAGTACCTGCTGTCCAGACACTCGAGAGACAAGGCCAGAGAGAAGTTGGCCACCGCAGTCAGACTCATCTCGCACTGCAGAGAGTTGGACGACAAGACAAAGTCCTGCTCCACCAACTGAACTACACGAAGAAGGGAGGCAAAACGAAGAAACAAGAAAAAAAAATGGCTCCAGAGGCTGGAGAGTGTGTGTTTGAATGAAGGACATTAAATACCTATGCTGGATTTATTATTTGGCGCATACAATAGGGTATCTGCGCTGTGTGACAGTGTGAGTCACAAAAAATATACACATAACATGAGAGTGAGGGAGAGACAACACGAGGAAGGTGGTCAGGGGCATGAAGGGGAGGGGTGGGCGAAATACGGTGGACAAAAGAGGTGTGTCAGAGGAGAAGAAAGAAGGCATCCGACAAATATTTGACTCACAGAGTACGTAGATATTGTAAGCACACAAGAGAAATACAGACTGTGTTTGACACGTAAAACTGTTGGCACATTCAATTGTACAGGATGGTTCTGCAAGGAATTTGTCAATTTTGCAACGTTTCGCACAGCGACTCTTACGAGGTTGCGTGAGAGTGGACATTTTTCGTTGCGAGTCGATCGGGCCTGCCAAGCGTTGCCAACTTACTCTTCAGTGGCTCAAACTTGTTGACTGTTTCTTATGTGCGAGCTGGCAGCTGTGAAAAAGACATGCCAGATGTAAACAAGCCTGAAAAGCAGCGAGCTCAATTGGCTGATCTTTTTCTTGGCCTGGAGAAATCTGTTGTACGTCGGACTTGGCCAAGTCCCCCATGTCCACTGGCAGTCGCGCAGACCCTCCTGAAGACTTCGTGGACGCTCGACCAACTGCCAAGAGGAAGAGGGAAGCTTTGAAATCCAACTCGTTGCGGACCGACGCTCACTCAGTCGGTTGTCTCGTTGTACACCGACGCTGGGAAGGAGCTGAGGTCGTAGCCCAATTCAGACAGACCTTTGCTACCCTCACATTTGGGTAAGAAGTTGAACCGAAGTGACTCAAAACTGGTCAAGACTTCGGAATGTATATTCCTTGTGCCTCTTCCAAGTGATCTTTTGGGCGCCGACTTTCGTCTGTCCCCCGACAAGTTGGTGCTGCTCTTGACCGAGGCTGACTACGCCGGAGGCGCCAGACAGTACAGAAACAGGGTCGCTGCCTTGTATGCAGCTCGCCGCAAGCACCGGGACCAAGCAAGCGCAGCTGCAGCAGCAGTCGTCTGTCACAGGACTGCGACCACCTTAAAAGACTTCTTGGCCGTCCAGGAGTTTGTGGTCATCGAGCTGGGATTGCCGCTGCTGCCAATCAGTGGCCTGGTACAGTGATCATCAATATATCAGTGGGACGAGGTGTGGTTTCATGTACGAGGTCTTTTCCAGGACCAACTGCCACAGCTCCTGAAGCAGCTTGAGGAAGTGGAGAGGCGGCAAAATCCGTTTAAGTTTGGGTCTCAAAAGGGTGTCTGCGGCCTCACTGGGAGAACAGTAAATAAGCAGGTATACGATAACAAACGCAAACGGGCTCCCGACTTCGTTGGGTAGGCAAAAATATGAAGCACTGTGCGTGTGTCTTTCTGTCTGCTGCGCAAAAGCTGGAAATCGGGTGCAGGCGGGCACACAGCAACGTGCAATCAGCCGCGCGAAACCTGGATATGAGCCGCGAAAATGCCAGAAATCAGTCACCGAACTCAGCCGTGCAATGGACGGAAATCAGCTTCGAAAACCAGCCGCGCAACAGTCGCAATCAGCCGCGCGAATGCTGGAAATTGGCCGCCATAATCAACGCTATCACTTGGCTCATGTTTTCTCACAAAAAATCAGCCGCGAAGGTTAAAATCGGCCGCGGACAGACAGACACGCACACGTGCATACGGACCCAGCGCTTTATGTATAGCGAGATTTGCCACGTGCTTCCTGAATACTTGTTCATGAGCAATTGCGTTGCAGATCTCCCACAGTTTAACTCTGCTACCGGGCCTAGGAGAGAAGAGTTCGCGACTGCTACTTGAAAAGTTTGGCAGTCTCCACAAAGTCTTCTCAGCCACAGAGTCCGAGTTGGTTCAAGTCTTGGGTGGGTCTGCTGGGAAGTCTCTACACCAGGTTCTGAACAGAAGGACTCCACCGTGATGGCTGCAATCAAGAGATTTCTGGCAGTGCCTGCGCTTCAAAACCATGTGAATGTCCGGACTTTTGGTACCAGGTATTTTTTTAGTAACAAGTATCATTATGCTTACTGCTATGAATCGAGGGCTAATTGGCATTTGAAATCATTTGGCGACGATTTAGGACTTCTGAGCAAGACAACAATTTCCTCTGCACCTTACTTTAACAAACATTGGGTCAATTTAACTTGATATAAAGAAGACCACGAGGCACAGCTCTGTGTCCTTGTGGGTCGAGGTCTATGTCCGATTATAGTTTATATGTCCGTCGCGGCTGTGGCTGACTTCTGGTTGTAGCTATTTATGCCACTGCAACGACTCATTGATGCAATGAACAAGAAATGGTTTTTGGTCCCCTCTGGGACTGCAGAATATGCCCCATCCGTCAACCCTGGATTTGAATCATTTGAATGATGTCTGCCTATACGTCGCTTCCTCAGCATGGTCTCTCTATGTCACTAGCTAGGTCACAAGTCCTCGTCCTGGAGCTCTTATTCAACCTGATCAGAATTAGATTCTGTCAAATCGAACCATAGCCAGATCTCAGTCACAATAGCTGGATCTTGTGCCAGGTCACTGTGAAAAACTGGAAATATTTTTTCTACAGGGAATGTCAAGTGATGCCACTATAGCTTTTAAGTGTTTTCAGCTCATAATTTAACCTTACAATTCTTGTCGTGAGTAATTTCCACAGAGATGACTTCACTTCATGCGCTGTACTGGAACATTTTCAGGTGGAATTTTGATGTGGAACATGAAGGTGTGTTACTTGCGCACAATGTTAAGAGGTTCGACGTTGCAGCTGCCACTTTTGATGCTATGGTACTCAAAGGAAAGCCAGCTGGGGAGGGAGGCATGCTGAGGAGGCTTGAGGAGGTTAACGTAAAAAAAGTCGACTGAAATTTTTCAGCCGTGGGTTCCTGGGGTGTTGCCGCACGCAAGCACAGAAAAAACTGTGTTAAGTTGGGGAAATTGCGCTCGGTTTCGTAAAAACCAAATCAAGGAGAAGGGGAACACTATAATGTAAATAGGATGATAACAGTGGCATCCTGCCTGCTGCTGAGAAGAACAAACTGAACAGCAATGTCAATCTGGGCAGCCATGCCAATTTGAACAGAAATACTTGCAACTCCTGATGGACAGCTCTCCAGAATTCCACACCCAGACTGTAGGAAAGCAGGGTGGAAGTACCCAATGGCAACTCCAGTCTGGACAGTACTGTTTGCTCAGGATGACAATTTCACAAGCTTCACTTCGATCCAACTGAGAATTGCTGCATGGCAGCAATGAGCATGGTTGAATTCACTGTCTCCTGTGGCTGGATGATGTGACACCAAGACTAGCTGTCAGAAATGAAGATACTGAACACCGTAATGCTGTTACTGCATTAATGGTCATTGATACCAGCCTCTCCGGTAGCAGCTGTGATGACTGAAGAATAACATGAACCATATGAATGATGTAACAATACTTGTAGAAGTCAGACCAGTACCTGTCCTTGGTCTAGTTAAGATGAGGGTTGAGCTACATTTTGACCTTTCCAGAAAGATCCTAGGGCCGAGTCTGTCTTGTAGATGTTGCAGGGGCTGGTCTGCATACACTTTCTGCTGCCTCTTGTCCCAAGGCGTGACCCTTTGCTTCTTTTCTTTGGCCCTGGAAAAGTATCACGTCTAGAAATCTCACATCATAATTCCACCTCAAAAGTGCACCATGTGGAATCCACCCGTCCATTGTCCTGGACACACCTGTATTACAGCTTTGCTGGGCCACAGTCTCCACAGGGTTTCACACAGCCTTCCTGCATGACAAGTCCAGTTGGTGATGGTACTTGTTGGACATCCAGACCTTTGTGTTCTAGTCAGGCACTGGATGGCTACCCACTTTGCCCTGAGGTTCCTGACCTGGTACTGTGACAGGTCAAAAATGTGACCGATGCCTGCATGGCTGACGTGTCAAAGGGTAGATGGGGTGCATTCTCAAAGCTGTGTCCGTCTAGGTTGCCCATCAGGTGTAGCTACTGACTGCAGTGAAACATGTTTATTTGAATGAAGTCGGGACAGAGGTTTTTTATTCATACAACCATCTGATTCATATAGGCATTTTGTGCGAAAATCCATAATAGCCCCTGTTACAGGTTTGATGGATCATTTGGGGGTGGGCAAACAAATTGCAGACTTAAGCACTTGGTACCTCAACATTGGACGCATTCTCTTGGGATGATCATGCAGCAACAACATGGTGGTGAAGTGAAGTGGGTGAACACTTAGAGAAATATTTTTTCTACAGACTCTGTTGCATTGGTGCCATGATCATCAGTTTCTTGAGAAATATCTCAAAAGAAGCATAAACAAATCTGAATTTGCACTCCTTCTTTACATGTTTTTTGGCGTGACAGGAAACATATTGATTCAAATAGGCTAGTGCCTATTTGAATCAATGCAAAGTTGCGTAAAGTAGAGCTGCAAAGTTGATTCATACAGGAGTAGGAATTTCACTACATAAAAGAGTTATTCCCTTTGGGGATTCTAATTTTGATTCTTGTCGTCATTTGAGCCATATGGCCACTGATTCATATAAACTTGTTCCATTGTACCTGGTTATTGTGCAGAAAGTAGTCGGACATTTTAGAACACTGGTAGACTTGTTCTGTGGTTATCAGCTCACTTATTGCTTCCCGATTCTGACAACAGGAGACTGTGGCGCCCTCTACAATAAACATGCGAAGCTTGAAAGAAGGCTCCCCTTGTCTCTCTCAATTGTGACATTCTGCAAAGCATGAGTATCAATCTCCGACAGTCCTAGAGTGTGAAGTCACTTTGTGGCACACCGTCCTGCTGGAAAGCCCAGCTGCATTGATCTATTATTGTTGCGATGAGCTTTTTGGTGTAAAAGCTCTATTCAGGCCTGGGCATTGACTTTTACCATAGGATCAACAGATATTGGAGGAGCTGCTTTCTCATCCGAGCCAACGACACTGAGAAACATTCCACCAGCCTTCGTCTGGTGCAGTTGGGCATGCTGGATAGTTTGACGAGATTTCTTCACCTTGGCACACTGCAACTGATCAGAGTGCCCGTTTGAGTGCTGTCCCAGAGTGAAGTGCTTCTGATCCATAGATATTATGGTTGGGCCATCCTCACCATGCTTCAGTCTATCATTAGAAGCGATTGACCACCGTCCCAGGTGAAGCAGCATGGCGCAGTCTTCCGGTGTAGGACCGGCCTTTTGAAACGATTTTGTGCGTAGTGCCTTGAGCCATCTCAGTCTCTTGTGCTAAGCTATATAGACAGACTGCTGGCGGTTTCTCGATGGAATACCCTGCCCAGCTCAATAGCTGATGCCATCTTTCCCTGTTCAAAGGAGGTGCATGGGTCTGTACAGAACTTTAACATGCTGAATTGTAGATGAAATAGTGTCAATAAGTCTTTTAAGAGCAGCTGGGCTTTCCCCTGGAAGAAAGGAAGAATTAGCTCATTGTTTTGCACTTCTGAAAGGCGCAGTGATACAACTACGTGGCACACGAAAGTTCTCTTGGCGCATTTACTCAATCAACACCTGAACGCATTTTTTGTGGAAAAAATGAGCCGAAAATTATCTATGTGTCACGAGTTATGAAGTGATCAATGTTGTTGGTCCACACTTTATTTGTAGTTAAAAGAAAACGTGAAAATAATTTGTTTTTTTTTTCAATTGTCTGACACATTGAGCCGAATCAGAACTAAGTCTCAGTGATCTGAATGAGCCAGAAAGAGTCATGTGGCAAGTTGCCTTAACCTTACTCAGACTCAAACCTGACTTTTTGTGATATTGAGACTTTTGGACAAGCATTTCTTAGTTTCATAACAGTTATCTTTCCTTTCAAGCATGATTTGCAATCGCTGGTACCGCGATAACGTTGTTGATGGTCGAAAACACTTTCGATATGGCTACAACGACCGTCTGAAGGTTTCTGGACCGCTGCCACGACTCTCGAATGATTCACCTCGTGTATGGCCAAAGAGAGTCCCAGTCAAGGCAAATCCTTTCGCTCCCAGTGAGGTGAGAACATGATGAGTTTTCTGTGTCATGGCATCAGCTGTTAGTTGTCTCTGTCAGGCACTTTATGGCCAGAATGACTACATCGACATCCTTGGCCACGACGACATTCACCCATCCCAGATCCACTACCATGTTCCAAAGTGGCTGCGTGGGCTCCGGACGAGCACCCACTATCAGGTAAGAGAGTTTTTCACCTTTTCTCCCGATGTTCATGGTCGTCTTGGCAAAGATCCAAACGACTGAGGCCAACGATTCTACCACACAGTTTGTAAGAGTGCAACATTTATTTTTATACCAACCTTATGACCCCTAATAAGTGAACTAGATGGCACTGTCTAACTTTACTACTGGTCTGGTGTCTGGTCACTGGTCTGGTGTCTGGTCACTGGTCTGGTGTCTGGTCACTGGTCTGGTGTCTGGTCACTGGTCTGGTGTCTGGTCACTGGTCTGGTGTCTG
>JAAUXU010066016.1_pt1 | contig 21106 bp, 15 predicted proteins | sample 7278151 | NCBI WGS metagenome assembly JAAUXU01 (sample SAMN14350113, study PRJNA611818) | marine sediment metagenome | isolation source: surface marine sediment (1.8m) | place: French Polynesia: Moorea | collected 2018-08 | reverse complement strand
TTCCGACAGGAACCATGGCCCGGTAAAATGCGTCGAACCGATCATCGCGAATAATACCCTGTCGCGTACCCGGGGTTAGGGACAAAAACGGCGCGTCCACAATGCCCTGAAGATACCCGGCCGTCCATGGTTCTTTTTCAAAGTGATCCAGTTCGGTGATTGAAGGCAGAACCCGCGTGCCGCGCCGAAATAAGCCAACCCGGTTTACCGCTCCAGGATCATTGAGGTAAACTTCAAGATAAATATCCCCCTGTTCGGTTGCGGCTGGCTTCAGACCATGCAGTAAGCGCCCCGTGTATTGCCGCGGTACAACAACAAATTCCTTACGGCCGGTTCGGTCGATTACCTTGATGGTCACCCCGGTTGCTTTGATCCGGTCCCTAAGTTCGGATGCGAGATATCTCTGAATTTTTTCACCCGTCATGGACTTCAGCCCCGGCAGAAGAGGATGGACCAAAAGATCTGTCCCTTTAAAAGGAAGCAAAATCCGCTTCTTCGAAACCGAGAAATCCGGTGAATCTTTGGCCATGGTCATCTGGTATGTGTTCCCGTCGGTCCCGCAGCATGTCATGCTGAGATTTTGGCCGACCGTCCAGAAACTTAGGAGGCCAATGCCGAATTCGCCCTGAATATCTTTGGCGCCTTTTGATTTGAACTGGCGCTTAATGGAATCACAGATGTGGGTCGCCACGCGGCGAAAATCCGGTAATCCGTCCTCATCCTTTGGAATGCCCTCGCCGTCATCGCTGATCTTGAGATAGAATGCCCCCTGCTTCTTGCCCCTTACAATGGCAATTTGTTTGGCCCCGGCATCTATACTGTTTTCAACAAATTCAGCCACGGCCTTCAGCGGATTGGCCTGTGAACTGGCTATAATGTTGATGGCGTTCCAGTGATCGGCAATCCGGAGCTTGCCGGAGCGGACGCTCGTTTTTTTCTTTTTCCTTTTGGATCCCGGCATGGCTACCTCTTTTCTTGACGCCACAATAATTTTCACATTCGTTAATTGGGGTCAAAGCTTGGTTTGTGATTATCGGAAGCCCTAAATATACCGGATTAATTGCGGGGGCACTGGAAGCGAGCCATGGATGAAAGTGGTCTCAACTCCCGGCGGGTGTATAAACGGGCCCCACAGTCGCCTCCCGGGTCCTGGGGGCCGGAAAATTGCCCGAGTGGTTGGCAAGGACCCTGGGCCATGCGGCTACCCTGATGGTCTACAGCAGTTTGCCCCATCAAAACCCATCTAATAAAGACGCGCCCTTGGAGAGTGCCTGCACCGGCACAGCTTCGACTTGACGCGCCAATGGAAATCTCTGGGTTCCCGGATAAATCACAAACACATGCTTGAGTTTTAAATCATCAAGAGCGATCCGGATGGAAGGTGTCAAGCGCGGTTTGTCCGTACGTTTGCACTCGACACCGAATAAAGCCTCTCCCCGGCGTAATAGGAGATCTATTTCCGCTCCTTGGTGGGTTGCCCAAAAAAACACCTCTTCCTGGGGCTCAAGGCTTAACAACTGCTCGATGACAAACCCTTCCCATGAGGCCCCCACCTTAGGATGGTTAAACAGATGCTTCATTGTATCGATCCCCAGCAATTGATGCAAAAGACCGCTGTCACGCACATAAATCTTGGGAGATTTCACTTGGCGTTTTTTGAGATTGGCATGGTAGGGTTGCAATTGGCGGATCATAAAGGCGTCCGTAAGTAAGTCCATATAGCGACGAATGGTCGATTCACTGACACCGAGAGAGCGGGCCGGTTCGGCCGACTTCCAGACCTGGCCGTGGTAATGCGCCACCATGGACCAAAAACGTTGGAGGGCAGTTGCTGCGATGCGCACACCCCATTGGGGAAAGTCACGTTCAAGAAGCGTCTGGATGAAGTGCTTTCGCCACGCGATGCTGTCGGTATTGTTCTCGGCAAGGTATGAAAGTGGAAGGCCGCCCCTCAACCACAATGGCGGCTCCGCTTGGGAACCCAACTCAGCCAGCGAAAATCCGCCGATGATGACACGCTCCATTCTACCGGCAAGGCTTTCCGAAGTCTGGCGCATGAGATTCCCGGAGGCGCTGCCAAGAATTAGAAACCGTGCCGGTGTTCCTCTCCGGTCGGCAAGAACACGCAGTACGGGAAAGAGATCCGCACGCCGCTGGATTTCGTCGATTACGACCAATCCTTTAAGCGGTCTGAGGGCTGTCATGGGCTCATCCAGCCGGGCCAGGCTCGCCGGGTCTTCCAGGTCAAAATAGTTGACGGAATCTTCTGCAAGCAGTTCGCGGGCGAGCGTGGTTTTACCGCTTTGGCGAGGTCCCACCAGTACAACGACACGACTGCGGGCAAGGGCGCTATTTAGCTTCGCGAGTATGGATGACCGCGGGATCACGGCCCATTGATACCATGAAAATCCATCATGTCAAGCAGGAATTTCATGGTATTTATGCCCTAATGCTGCAAGGCCACCGATATAAAAAGGGTCCAACCACGGTCAGAATGGATATAATCAACCCTTTAAAGATGATTTTACAAAGCTTAATAGCTGAAACCATTTTTTTTTCAACTTTGGAGGCCAAAGGCCAGATTGAGGTATTGATTTCATTATATCAGCAAGTTGAATGATATCGATTGCTTTTAAGTGCTATTGTATACCAGAATTTGATACCCTGATCACAAATTCACTTCAAAATATAATGAACCATTCATAGCTCTCAATCAACTACCAGAGCTAAATTGGAAAGGGTTGCTGAACGACTGAATTTAATTTAGGGCTTGGATAAAGCGCATATAGACCTCGGCACTATTGAAGGCCTCATCCCACGTCAACCCGCGGACTTTGATCGAGCTTTTGTTGTCGATGGGATCTTCGGGATCGGTTTCCCCATGCCCGATCCCGACCAGGTGGGTATACTCATGGATAACCGTATTGATGATCTGCCGGCGTGTGGTCGTCCCCGTTATTCGAAAGATGTTGCGGTTATACGTGATGCCCGCCTCGGGAATCACCCGGCCTGTTTCCGGGTCAATCTCTGTATAAGCCCGGGGAGGGCTTTGGTGTCCCGAGCGCCTGAGGTCGGATGCGGTTCGGCAGTAGCTGTCAACCGGGGATTCCAACTTCTTTTGAAGCGCGGTTAGGTTTTCCTTCAACAGAAACAAATGGGCGCTATCGGTGGGCGCGATCGAAAAGAAGCGCCTCAACGGACCGGCAATTGCTTCCGGGTTTTCCAGGGCCCGGAGGGCGTTGGTTACCAACTCCAAAGCGATGCCGGCATATTCCGTTATTTTCGTTTCGATCTTTTCTCCGCCGCATGATCCGTCCGGAAATACAGGGGCGCGCTGCAGCCGGCCGGACGGCCCGTTTCCTTCCGATTGCTGCACCACATGGGTCAGTTCGTGGGCCAGGAGCCGCCTGCCCTCGGAGCTGTCGGCGCTGAACTGCCCTGATCCGAAAAAGATATCTTTTCCCAATGTAAAGGCCCTGGCATTTATGGCCTTGGCGGCTTGCGCGGCCGTCTGCCCGGTATGAATCCGTACCTGGCCGAAGTCGCGACCGAGGCGCGGTTCGAAGAAGGCCCGTTCCGAGATGGGCAGGGGCCGACCGCTGCCCTGCATTGCGGCGATCTGCCCGCCTGTCTGCGGCGGCGCTGCAGAAAAGTTATGGTCCGGCATATGTCGCGATACGGGTTCTTCCTCTGTCCCATTTTCAGTGGTTTTGCGGAGAAGCGGTGTAACGCTTTCTGCCGGCGCCGGCTGGGTTTGTTCTCCCGTGTTCTGCTCCTCGGATGCAGGGGCCTTCCAGAATGACCGCAGGGCGTTGCCATAGGTGCCTCCTTCCAGATCCGAGAGAGCATGCAATATGACCGGTGTCTTGCTGCGCTCCCCGAGCTTGCTCGAAAAAGTCATGCGGCCGTATGGCTGCGCGGCCTTTCGCGCCGCATGCCCGACAGCACCCTCGCTTTCACCAAACAACACCAGGTCCGCACTGGTGTCACCGCCGTTGGCATACCGCGCGAATCCGTGGTGATCCATCAGGTAGCGGGTCCACCCCTCCAAGTTCGGGGAATAGTTCAAATGCATGATCGTTGTTGAGGTAATGATGCGATCGTCAATCCCCACTGCCCATGCGAAACAGTTGAATCCGTAAGTCCGTTCTACCAGTATGCGGTACGCGGTCAGGTTGGGAAAGTTGTGATCGTGAACTCCGATGTCAGAGAGCTCGTTGGGTGTGGGTGCTCTGCCGGGAGCGGATTCGTCCGGCGTTGAAAGTGCTTCGTGAGGGGCATCGGGATTCTCCGATCGCTGTATCATTGGTTTGGTGGCCTGCATTATTTTCCCAGCAACGCTATCAGCCTCCTGTTCGTAGACATCACTGGCGGCACCGGTAACCAGCGTTGGTTGGAGGCTCGGGCCGCGTAAAATCTGGCGAACTGCAGTTCTTCCAATATGGCGGTTGAAATCGGCTGTAGTCGATGCAGTTCCCCGGTGTCTATGCAAGGAGACTAATGCATCGTGTTTTTTCGCAACTGAAAAAATCTTCATAGCGATATCTTTTTGCAGTACCAAGACTGAGACGTATCATAAGGTGTAAATCTTACCCATCTTCTCAGATTATAAGCATCACCCGTTTGATTGATCACGTTGCTCAGATTATTAGGTTCATATTCAGTGTTCAATAGAAGGACCCTTTATAGGACCCGAAGCAATCGATCGGCAAAGCCTGGGTTTTTGATTCTTGATAGATCGTTATGGGGTTTGCTCCTCGACCTGAGGACAGCCATCGGCCCCTCACGTGGGGGCCTTTTGAACCTTGGGCTCCGGCATGCGCATCACCTCATCGGCCACGCGGTCGGCCTCCTGTTCGTAGATGCCGTTGGGCGCGCCGATGGTAAGTTTGGTTTGAAGCCGCGGGCCGCGTATAATCTGGCGAATATCGGCCCTATTGCTTTCCGCAGTCGAAATCGTGTATGTCCCGACATTCGGACGATTCGGCCGAACCGCCTTATACACCTGCCTTTTGAGGATGTAATGGTTTCTCATCCTTTGATCTTCTGCTTTGTGATTTATCGGTTTCGCAAATCATTTCCAGCTGTCTTCCGGCAGATTGGCCGCCAGACCGCGGTTCCGTGCAGCCGTCAGCATTTCTCCCCCGCCGACCGTAAATCGATCTGCGCTTAAGTCGACGTATTGGTCGCGTCGGACCCGGTTGCCGGTGCCGATAACCGTTTTGCCAACCCCCCATCCTATCGGGTCCTTAAGGGCTTGAAATTCATTGGCCGCCAGGGTGAGATTTTCGAAGAGGATCTGATTATCGTTCCCTGCTATGATATTACTCTCGAATAGAGCGGTTCGATAAAGGCCCTGAATCAAAGTTTCACCTTCGCTGTTTTGAATCATATCGCGGAGGGTTTTGATTGTATCTTCACTTACGGTCAGCCGGGTGATCCGGTTGTCCCAAGCCTGAAGGTTTGCGCCGGACGACAGGAAACGAATCTGAACAGGCGGCTTGAAATCTCCCGCAATTTCGTCAATCTCGCTTGGGCTGAGATCAGTTCCCCCCGGGAGGCCGTAGAAACCGACGCTGCCGAAAATCGTGTTGTCTTCGAGGGCAACGCTGGCAAGGGCATCCATGAAGATCACGCCCCTGCCGGCAGCAGCATGGTGGGCCTGATCCCGGACGTCGCGCAACCGATTCAGCAGGGCCTCGCTATCGATGGTCTCGCGGGCGAGGGTTTCGACCAGATGACGGTAGGCCAAATCCTCGTTCACCGTGATTCGTACCTCTTTGAGTTGGCTCTCGATTCGGCCGGCCAGAAGTCTCCGTTCATTTTGACGTAGCTGGGCCCATCTATCAGCCTTCGCCGCTGCCGGTACCCAAAAATCGTCACGCTGGGCGAGGGCATAAAGCGATACCAGTTCGGAATCGAATTCGAGCACCGCTTGCGGCTTTTCCAAGCCGATCGCTGTGTAGGCCTCCAGGATATTTGCTTCCAGCCGGACGCGATCGCCGCCGGCCACTTGGATAAGGGGATTTTTTTGGGCCAGCCCCATGTGGTGCAGGTTGCGGATGTCTACCGCGGTACATCTTGTCACAGTCATCGGCAGGTCCGGTCTCATTGCATCGATCGTAAAATTCTCCAACTTCAGCGATGCAAGTCCGATGAATGCCAACGGCCTCTCCAATTTGACCTTAGTACTTGCACCGCACCCGGTGATGGAGAGGCTGAAGTGTTCAGATTTGGTTTCCCACGTTCCGCCGAAGATATGGTCTCCGGGCAGCAGGCAGATGCAGATGTCCGTGGCATTCTGGCTAAAAAGGGTTTTGAGGGTTTCCTCCAATGTCCTGAACTGGCCGCCGTCCCCAACGGTGATTTTGCAGCCGCCGCCGGCCGGGCGGCGGCAGAGTTCATCCAGAGCGTCCTGGACCGTAGCAATCTCGGGCCGGTCTAGATAGGTACAATCCGGCCGGGGCTGGTAGCTGATCTGGCGGGCCTGTACATCGCACAGCAGCTTCAGGGCCTGTTCAACCGTTTCAATGGTTTGCCCCTCGTAAATGCTGGTGTCGCAGGGTTTGGGAAATCCCACATCCTTGGCCTGGATGGTGCAAATATGATCCAGGGCATCTTTTACCGTGCCCGCGAAATTCTGGAAAAGTCCCCCGGAACAGTCCGTTTGGTAATCGACGTCGGAAGCCCACAGATTCGTCAGGGGGGGAAAGCTTTTGCGACGCCTGTCGGCTCCGTTCGCAACCGCTTGAACCGTGCCGTCCGCCGCCACCTGCGCCAGGCTCAGGTAATGGTGGACAATCCCCTCGGGCCGGGCCGCGTCCAGGACCTTGTTGCCGGGGTTGTGCGCCGCCTCTCGAACCGGCGCCAGCCAGAAGTCCCCGGCCACGAAGGCACGACCGGCCGTCTCCAGTTTCAGTTCCAGCGCCTCCAGGTTGATTTTCACGTTCGGACCCGGAGTGATATGCCCGGGAGCGGTATCGGGCACCTCGGTGGACAAGGGCACGCCCATATCGAATCCTTCAACCAGTGACCAGCCGGGTCCGCTGCGGGTGAGCCGGCAGTAGCCGTCCCATCGCCGCACATGGTCTCGTGGTTCGTCCGTACCCGTTTCGGGGATTTCGTAGGCGGGTTTCAAAGCGCCCGGGGTGGGGTTGAAGCCGGGGGTCAAATGCACGCCCGCATGCTTCTCACTGGCGAGATTGAAAAACTCGTAGATGTAGCGACCGCTCATGACGAACCCGGGCGGCATCCGGTCCTCGCTCTCGGCGGCATACTGCTCGGCGCCGTTTTCGCTCGACCACTTGAGCGTAAGGCCGGTGGGCGCATCGGCCGGTCCCATGACCGCATGCACCTCCAGGCGGAACAGGTAGTTGCCGATGCGGCCCTCGCCGGCATCGACCTGCCCGGCGCAGGGGTCGCAGGGGTCACCGGATTCCCGGTTGCCGTGCAGCTCCAGTGTCAGGACGGCGTTGCCCCGCCGTAGAATATCTTTTTCCGGGTCGACACCCGGCGCACAGGTCTTGATCTGCAGCATGGCCTGGGTACGGGTGCAGGTATCGGCCCCGTTGAGACCGGCATCGCGTAAATCCGGATCTTCAAGGGCGGTCAGGGATCGCTCCCAGAGATCGGCATAAACGGTGTACGGTCCGGTGGCGGGCAGGTTGGGGTGATTCGGATAATCCGGCTGATTGTCGGCACCGATGGGATCCGTGCCGAGCAGCTCGGCCCGCAGGCCGTTCACATAGAGGTCGCCCGGTCGAATCATTCGGTTGCTGGTGATGGTCAAGGCGCCGTTGCGGGGCGATCCCGTGCCGACGACGTCTTTCAGGGCTTCGGCCAAATGCCCCTTGAGCAGATCGACCAGGTTGTTCCAATCGGCGTCCGTGATCATCCGCCCCTGTTGCTGGTAAACCCCGGCATAGCGCTTTTGCGGCTTGAAGGCATTTCTGGAAATCTGTGTTTTCATTGGCCCCGTCCCATCTGTATCGAACAACCCTTGTCAATATTAGGCTTCATTCTGGCTTTTCCCGGTATTACAGCTCTCCCTGGGGAGCACCTGCAAGCGCAGGTCCGGCACGACGACGGCTTCGATCCCCACCGGGAGAAAACCCTTCAGTTTGTCCTGGACCGCTTCCGCCAGGAGGGCGTACTTTCGCGTGTGGTACGCTCCCATCTCGCCACCGTCCTCGGCCCCGAAACGCACGGACCCGGACGTTGCCGGGTGCAGAACCCCGCAGCCCGCGCGGCCGAATTCGGTGGTCCACATCACCACCGGGTCACGGGTGCTTTGGTAGATATGCATCCCGTCGATCGGCTGGCGTTCGTGAAACCGTGCGTAACGCAAGCAGGCCGGGTGCGGTGGAGCGGAAGGCGACCCGCCGCTGCGGAAAAGGAGGCCCAGAAAAAGCGAATCGCTGGCTTCCAAGGCTTCAACCGGCGCGTTCTCCAGCACGGTGCAATACTCCAGTCGGACCAGCCCGTCGGGAACCAGCATGTTCTTGATCAGGCTGTCCCTTGCGTCCAGCACAGGCAGCTCCGTGTCGCGCGTGGCAATATCCACCCGGCGGGCGGCAACAGCCTCCAATTCGAGGCGCCCCTGATCGACCCGGAGGGCATTGTCCAGGTGCAGCCCTTCGAAGCGATAGTGTTCGACCTCGGCCAGTTCGATCCGGCCGATGATCTTTATCGGCATGTACCATTCGGTGCCGAGGGTTTGGTTGCAGAACACGCGCACCGGCGCCGCCAGTCCCGACCGATCCTCCCGGCGCTCTTCGAAAAGACTTTGGTAGCGCAATTCCCCACGCCGGTCCCAGCGGATGGTGACCGCACTTAGCACCTCCAGCTTTACCCGTTCGGAAGGGACGGGCACGGTCAATGTTTTCGGCGGTGCCGGTCCCTTGAGGCTGAGCGCCTGGTTTGTGGCGGCCGTCACCGCTACCGGCAGTGTAACGTTCGACCCGGTCTCGGTTTCAATCCGCAACAGCCCTCGACTCCCCGCGGAAATCTTCGGCGCCTGCGCCCTGAGCGGAAATTCCGCACAGTAGGCCGTCGGTGCAAAGCCGCACGGCTGATAATCGAGGGCCCCCTGATCCGGGTCGGGGCTTATGACCACAGATGGCCGCGGAAGGGGAAAAAAGCCGGTCGGCGGCGGGGCATATAAAACCGCCCGTTTGGGATGACAGTGGCCTTGCCGCCAGTGGGGCGTGCGCACATCCACCGTTCGCCTGGCAGTGTCCTCGTAGCTGCCCGGGAAGCACGGGGCGCCGTGAGGGTTGACCTGGCGCCACCAGACGGTGGTGCCGCCGAAATCGGTCTGCTTGGCCGCGGGGTTCTGGGGCGTACCATCCAGCTGCACGGCCCGTGAGGGATAGCGCAGGTCGATCGTGGCCGAATTCAGATCCGGGTGGCGCGCGGCCCAATTGGCGTGCCGCCTGAAATCATCGAAGCGTTCCGACGCTCCCCGTGCCCTGGCCGGCAAAAGCGGCAAACCGATCCGCGGCGTCGTGGCCACCTTTTTCCAGCCCTCCTGCACCTCGACTTCCAGCCTTCCCACCTGTTCCGCGATTTGTTCCAGAACCTTGAGGGTGCCCTTGCGCTGCCGCCAGGCCACGGCATGGGCCACTTCCGCGCGCCGCCCGGCCTCGTCCGGGGACACCATGTGCACATCCAGCAGATCGGCGATATAGGGCAGCAGCCAGGGTTGCCCGCCAAGCTCCGCGGGGGGATCGTCCGGGAAGACGTCGGCCAGACGCTGATCCATCGTCCGACGGATCAAATCGAGCAGATGGCCGCAGGCATCCAGGTAGCGCGCCAGATCGCCGCCGGCCTCGGGATCGATGGTGTCCCGGGTGCGGTAAACCTCGGGCAGAAGTTCGAAAAGCGCTCGACCGGCTTGCGTTTGGATGTACTTGTCGGCGTTCATGCGATCACCTTTCGGTTTGGCCTGCGGGGCGTTCGAACAGCAACTCGCGCAGGGTGATGCGCTCTAAATGCGCCCTGTCCAGGACAACCTGCAGAACGCGCAGCTTGCTTAGGAGCTGGCGGCCGAACGCGGGCGTCTGCCCGCTGTCGCGGGCCAAATCATCAGCACCGGTCTGCAGCAATTCGAAGAGAGAGCGATGCAGAAGGGGCATCACCATGAATGCGTCCACATCCAGGCTCGTGATCAGCTCGGCCTTGGTTGCCAATACGGACAGCTCCGCTGTGGTGATGCCCTTGGGCGGCTTCTGCGGGTCATGGCGGCGCAGGTCTTCTACGGTGCGGACGCCGCTGCCCTTCAGAAGCTCGGCGTAGCGACCCCCGATACCATGGATGACCTCTAACTCGCGCCCGCCAATCAGGCGAGGGGCGGCTTGCGCTGATGTCGCGGGGGCGGTGGCGGCTTGTGTCGGCGTATCTTCGCCGCCCTGGTGCGTCACCAACAGTCGGCCCAGGGTCAGCACATCCCGGTCGCCGGCCGGCAAACGACGGATAACGCCGCTGCCGTTGATGACGGCCTGAGAATGCGCCACACCCGTAACCGCTTCCACCACCTGGTATACTTCGCTCAGAAAGACATCCTGGCCGAGTTTGCGGTTTTCAAGGCTGAAGGCCTCCTCCAGGCCTGATTTGACGGCGGCGGTCACTTCCTCGGGGTTGTAGGCCGCGCTGTCTACCGTGATCAGCACCTCCAGCCCAAAGGTCCGGGGTCGGTAGGCCGTAACCATCACCTCCAGCCCCGGAACGGTATGCGCCAGGATGAAATCGGTCAGGGTTTCGGCCAGAGCGCCCAGTTCTCCGCCGCCGGCCGGCACCACCACCACCTCGATCATCTGGTTGCGGCCCAAACCCGTCGGTCGCGCAAAGGCTTTGGCTTGCCAGACGCTGCTCTGGCTGGTGACCAGATAATCGAAGTCCTCCAAAGACACCGCCCGCTCCAGGGTCAGCAGGGTGGCTGGCGCATTTTCCCGCAGGGACGCCAGGGTTTCCATGTCGTTGCCGCCGGTGGCCGGCAGAGGCTGACGAACCTTGTCCACCAGGTGGTGCGGCTTGGCCGCTTTGATGAAACTTCCGGCATCCAGGTTGCCGCCAAGACCGGTGCCTTTGCGATAGGTCAGGCGCACGTTGTTGCTGCCGGTGGGCAGACGGCGGCCGCGCTGGCCGTCACCAAAGGTGATTTTCAGAGAACCCTCCTCGGTCAGGCGCACCGTGTAGTGGGCATCTGTCGGAAGGCTGTTCTGGAAGCCGGCCACCTGCTCCCAGACGCGGCCGACGACCTTGACCTCGATGGCCGCTCTGACGCCGGCGGGCTGGGTGGCATCGGCGATAAAGGCGACGTTTGTATCACGCAGCACGAAGGCCTGACTCAGCCGGGTGGCATCGCCGCTTCCCAACACTTTTTCCCCTTTGGTCTCGCCATGACCGGCTGAGACCACATTGGCGGCAACCAGGGTATTGGCGTAGGTGAACCCGGCGGGCAGATCCTGGTTCAGCACCAGCTCGGCCGGATTTCGCGATTCATCGATGGCGGTCACGATGGCTGCAAAAGCCGCTGCCGGGTCGTCGGCGTTTTCCACAATGACGCTGCGGCCCTTTTCAAGGGCAGCAGGGACAATGGACAACGGAATCCGGCTGCCGGTCAGCGTTCGGGGGTTGACCTGCCAGTCCCTGAGGCGGACGGCGTCCTTGAAATGGGCCCGAACCAGGGTTTCCGTGAGATAAAATTTGCTTGAACCGTCCTCGAACCAGCCCTTCTCCGCAATAAGATCGGCCTGCTGGACGTCTTCGTATGGCTTGACGGTTTCGAGGCGGGCCCAGGCCATATGGCGGCCGTTGTCGACCACCGCCAGGTCGCCCTCGTCGGTTTTTAAGGGCAGGCCGGCGGTCAAACCCGTCGGCAGGCGACCCTTTGGCCTTTCGAGGTACGAATCCACGGGCCACTGTCCGCTAACGGCCGGCGGTACGAACAGTGAGCCTGCATCATCGAGGGAAACCGTGTGATCGTCCGGGTCCCAAACGACCTTTAGGATCGTGTAGCCCTCTTCGGCCTCGGTGCCATCCGCCACCGGATTGTATTCCGCGCCGCTGACCGTATAGACCGGCAGCTCTTCCATGGGTTTGGCAACCTGCCGATCCGCCAGGTAAGACCAATCGCCGGCCGTCTTGAAGGTGTATTCAACGCTTGTGTCGACGATGATTTCTTCGCTCCCGGTGTACTCGACCGACAGCAGCAACGGCAGGCCCACCCAGGCCTCTGCCAGGCGCAGATGGCCGACATCGGCGTTCAGCACCAGGTGCCGGCCGTCGATCTCGACGGGGCGGCGATAGTAGACGGTGTCTTTGTCGGCGATATAGATCGCCTTCTTCAATTCCAGTTCCTGGGGTTCTACCGTCAGGTGCAGCTTTCGGCCCAGCGGCGCCGACGCGACGACAGGGCCCATGGGATCCAACGGCTCCTCGGGGTTTAGATGAACGATGGTGTAGCCGATCGGCAGGGGAGGTGAAATCGGGGGATCCACCCAGATCCTGGTGGTGTCTCCTTCGACCTCGAACGCGCTGATTCGATGGCCGCGAAGCGCGCCGGTTGTTTCATCTTCCAGCACCGCGGGCGCTCCGATCTCCAGGCCCTCCACCTCGCTTGCGAGCACGAACCGCCGGCCATCCAGAAGATCCTGGCTGCGGTCGTACCCCGCCGGGCGCAGTTGGTTCAGATCGGCATGGATGACAATGTCCGTCAAGGTTTCGAACACCACGGGAGGGCTGCCGTCGGGCGGTGTGTATTTGACTTGCAAGCCGGCTTCCAGCGTGCCGTCGGCGTCCGGCTTGGCCTCGATCGCCAGCAGGGTTGCCGCCGAAGCGGGCGGGGCGGGATGGTAGTCGAGCATTTCCACCAGCCGGCGCACATTGTCCCATTGGGTGGCGGTCCTTAGAAAACCCTCATTGGCGTAGGCGTCGATATATTCGGTGAGGACGTGGGCACTGCGGGCCAGCACGCGCGCAATTTCCCAGCCCCAGTCCCGCCGATCGCCGTCGTACTGCTCGCTGATGCGGTCCAGACGCTCCCGCTCGGTCTCCCGCTGGATGCGCGCCCGTTCGCGCTTCAGCCTCTCGTAGGCGCCCTCGCCGGAAGGATCGTCCGGCGGCCCGGAGACGAGGCTTTCCCATTGTAGCGTCTCGGCCGCCTGATCGGTGAACCTGTCGATCAGCGCCTGGCGCAGTGTTTCCAGAAACGTCACGGCGTTCCCGTCGATGTAGCGGAAGCGGCTCAGATGGGCGCGGTTCCAGCGCGTCAAGTCATGGCGAGCGTTCATCCTTTGCGCCCCCCGCTCAATGTAAGGGTGAAAAAGCCCCGCTCGGGGTGGGCCGGATCGTTGTCACACACGGCGATCTCCAGGCCCTGCAGAGGGATAACGCCGGTGTCGGCCTGGTCGGGAAACTGATCGCCCAGGCGCTTGAAACGGTTGAGGCACGCGTTTTCCACCCCATCCAGGGCCATCAGGGTCTGGAAGATGTCACTGGCGTAAACATCTTGACCGAAGTTCAAACGGCCCGGTTCGAAAAAGCCTCCCGGGGCGGTACCCAGGGCCTGATTCACGGCGTGGCGCACTTCGGACTGGAAGAAGTTTTCGGCCACCCGGGCGGAAACGAATATCTTAATGCCCACGGGTTCGGCATCCTCCAGGCGCACTTCCTGGCCGATCATTCGCAAGGCGTCCAGGTAGGGGCGCAGCACGGTGCGGATCGTGGGCGGATCCGGCGCCCAAATCGGTTCGGGCAGAAGGTTCAGGTGGTGAAAGGCCGCAACCTGCGCCCTGAGATCGTCCGGGAAAACCAGGCCCGGATCATCCAGCCGTTCCTCCTGCCACAGCACCACCGCCACGCGCAGCGCGGTCCAGGATCCGCTCCACTCCTCCCAGGCCGTGGCCCGCAGCACCAGGGGGTGGTCCACGAGCCTCGCGGCATAGTCTTCCACCGTAACCATTCGCCGCTGGGTGCGGATGGACAACGGTCCTTCGCGTTTGGCCGCCGCCATCAGCGCCGGATTCCGGCTCCAAAGCCCTTCCAGTTGCTGCTCCTTGGTCCGGGCATTGGGGAGGTAAGGATCTTCGTCCGTCAGGCCGGCCGCGGTGGCGGCGTCAAAACCGATGAGGGCCAGCAGACGGCGCACCGTTTCCGGCCTGCGGGCTGTTTCCAGGTAGCTTTCCGCGGCCACACGATCCAGCATGTCCGCAAGCTGATCCAGGACGGCCGCCAGCACCTCGACCAGGACGACCTCCATGTCGGCCGGCGTCCAGCGCGTGCGTTCGGGGAAGCGGGCCGCCAACTCCTCCAGCATGAAACGCCGAAAGCTGTCGTAATCGCGTACCAGCCAGTCAAAATCGTCGCCCACTTCCGGCAGGGCCGGCGGCAGCGCCACCTGCCGCTCGGCGCAGTCCGGGCATCGGCCGACGAATGTCAGGGTGGTTTGAGGCGTTGCTGCCATGCGTTTGTGCCTCCTCGCTACAATGTCGGGTCAACTCACTTCGAACTGATGCCGTTCGGTGCGGCCGATGGTGGTCAGATTGTAGGCAATCTCCACGATCAGCTTTTCATCCTCGCCCCGCACGCTGACCTCGAGCGTGCGGGGATCGACTTCGCCCTTGAGGGCGTCGGCCAGCGAAGCGGTCAGACGCTTGCGCGTCACCTCCCAGAGGGCGGATGCGTTGGGTTCGAAGATCAGCTTCTTGACCCCCGCGCCGAACTCGGGCCGAAAGACCCGTTCATTCGGATTGGTGAACAACACCTGTTCGATCTGTTCGCGCACGTGGCGCGCCCTGCCGCTGGTCTGGGCGCCGTCTGCCCCGATGCGGAAAGGAAAGGCCAGATAGGGTGGGTCGCTCAAATGCTGCATGATGGTTCGGCTCCTGTTTTCAACTCGTCATGACTTTCATGGACAGCGTGCTCATCTCTCCCTGGGGAATGGGGGGCGAGGTCGGACCGCCGGCCGGTACCGCCGTGTGAATGTGCGTGGCGAAGAGGGTCAGAAAACTCTGCCCCTTGATGATCGGTTCCCCCCCGGCTCCGCCCAGCATGACCTGCTGTCCCTCCACCACGACTTTGGTGCCCTTGACCGTCACCCCGGCGGCATTCATCTCGATCTTGTTGCTGTTGCTGTCCTGGACCGTGGTTCCGCCGGCGTTCATGGTCAGGGTATTGCCGCCGGTGTCTTCCACGACAATTTCACCGCTGTCGGCGTCAAGCGTGAGGCGACTGCCCTGCGCATCGGTGATGACCACTGTTCCTTTGGGGTCCACCGTGGTTTCGGCTCCGGCCGGGTGGGCCAGGCGAAATTGCTCCTCACCCTGTTTGTCGTCGAATTGCAGCACATGGCCGGAAGGGGTCTTGAGAACCCGCGTCGTGGGTGGGCTCTGGGCCGCCTCGGCGGGTGCATCGCCGCTTTGCTGCCAGAAGGTACCGGTCCAGATGGGCTGGTTGATGTTGCCGGCCTCGAACTCGACCCACACCTGTGCGCCCGGCTCCGGCACGGCGAAGAACCCCTGGTCGCCGAGGCCGCCGAAAGGCAGGCAGGGCAGGGCCCATCCGCTTTGGACCTCGCCCAGCACAGACGGGACGGTAAGGCGCAGGCGTCCCCGCTGCTCGGGATCGTCGTTGTCCGTCACGAAGCCCCGGTATTTGCCGAAGTATTTGTTCTGAAACTGTTTGGCCAGTTTGAGCAGCAGGTCTTCCATGGGTCCTCCCGTGTCGGGGTTCGAAAACGCCCTGCTGTGCGTTACAGCACACCTGAGAGCACGCCCCCGGAACTCTCCAGGTTGTCCCCGTAAGCGTTGCGCAGCAGGGTAAAACTCTGGCGATAGCCTTCCGTGTCGAAAACGTGATGGACGGTGTCAACGAAATAAACACCGCCGTAGCGCTCCCCCACGCCGTCCACCCCCACCGGTTCGCCCACCCGCAGCACGTGGCCGTAAAGGGATCCGTCCAACTCGCCTTCCGCCTTTACCCGCAGGGAGAGCTCGTTGGCGCGGCGCTGGGCCCGCGCCTGCCACTCCGCTTCCTCCATTTCGCCCTCGCGGCTCATGCGCCAGGCGAAGGCCGGCAGGCCGCTGCCCTGTTCCGTTGCCGGATCGTTTCCCAGCAAGGGCAGATCGGGCGATACGGTTTCGGAGACGGTGCCTTCGCCCTCGGTTTCGGCCCGGTCAAAAGTGACCTGGTCGGCCTGGTGGCCATCGTCCACCACCTCGAAACGCAGACAGTTGGTGGCCTGCCCGGCATAGACCATGATCGCCGCCTGCGCCGCGGCGTCCAGACGCATCGGCCCGAAGTAAACGCTGCCTTCGCGGAAGAGCAAATCATAGCCGTTGGCTTCGGCCCGCCGCCGCAGAAAGGCGATGTCGGTTTCGTCCTGGTTGATCACGAGGCCGGTCTGGCCGGCACCGCTCTCCGGATCGAGGCTCAGGCCGTAGCTCTCCAGAATTTGCGTCAGGATGTCCTGGTCCGTCGTGGGCGCATCGCCTCCCCAGACTTCGCGGACGTGGGCGCGGTCAAGTTGGAGCGAGTCGTCCTGGCATTCGACCGTGACGGTGGTGGTACCTGCATCTTCGGGATAGCTGGCGTCGATTTCGCGGACAAACCCGCGCATGACCTCCTCGACGCGGGTACCGAAAGCGGCTTCCACGACGATCGGTTCCCAGGGCGCCAGCAGCCCGCTGTCCTGAACCAGCCACTGGCCCTGCTCGTCGCGCCGGGTTTCAAACTTGAGCGTGGCCACTGCCGGCTGGTCCCGCCGGGTGTCCACGCGCACCTCCAGCAGAACCGGATAGAGATCGCTGATTTCCTCTCCCGCGCCACCGACCCGGATAAGGCATTCCGCGGGTTCGCGAAATTTCGCGCTAAGCAAGTCCAGCACACCCATTCTATTCTCTCGCTTTCGGAATCAGGATGATCCGACCTTCCATGGCTTCCAGGAGCATGTCCCCCCCGAACAGATAGTCGGGATTGGCATCGACGATGCGCCACCACAGCCGGCTGTCGTTGTAGTAGTGCCCGGCCAGGAGATCCAGGCGGTCCCAGGACTTGACCACGTGCTCGATAACACCTGCGGCCGTGCCGATGGACCGCGGGCGGATACCCTCGAAAACCGATCCGCCTTCATCCGTCGGCGCGAACAGGGGGGCCTTGTCGTAGCGTGAACCTTTTTGAAACATTAGAAGATCGCTCCAATCACGGTGCGCCCTGTGTTGAGAGCGGCGCCCACCACCTGACGCACCTTTTCCACCTGGTAAAAGGGGTTGTTGCCTTCGATGATCTGAAGGTTCAGGGTCGCCTTGGCACGGTAGGGGATCAACGACGGCAGATGGGCTTCTTCCGTCACCTGCACGCTGGTCAGGAAAACCGGCAGGATGTGCGTTCCCCACACGAGCAGGAGGACCGAGGCCGACTCGCTGCGTTGAAAGGCCCGCTCGCCGCCAAGCCCCAGGCTGGACAGGGTCTGGAGACCGGCCGGGCCCTGGGACTTGGGTTCGACCATTGTGCGCAGGGTGTCCAGTTCCGGCTCGATGCCGAACTGGGTGGCGATCACTTCCCCGTCGTTCATGCGGTCGGTGGCGTCGAGCAGTATGTCGAGGGCAAAGCTTTCCGGCTCCACGGTCACGCCCTGCGCCACGCGGGGGGTCTCGGTGGGCAGCAGAAAATCATAGCCGCCCCTGGTTCCGGGGGCATTGCCGGTTTTGATGGTGATCGTGCGGGTGCGCGAAAGGCTCTGGGGATTGAATTCAAAAACCAGCACCAGTGGCGGTATGGCCAGCGCGTATTCGACCAGCATGCCTTTGACGGTGTTGAGCATGGTTCACCTCTGGGCCGGAGACGGTCCGGCTATCGGCCATTCAGGTTTTGAGGTTTCGATCCGTTGCGCGACCGCCGCGGTAATTTTCCTGGCGATCCGACGATCGCTCTCGCCGGATGCGATCGTAATCGACGGGAGACGCAGGTTTTCAATTTGCAGGTCGCGCCCCAGGGGTATCCTGGCCAGCTCTTCCGCCAGCAACCGGCCGATGGCAGCCGAGCGATGCCGGTATCCACTGGGTAGATGCAGCCGCAGACGGTCGATGGTCAGCATAGGGCCTCCTTCGGCAGGTGGGCCCCCAAGGCGCCAAGGTCCGCCGGAGACAGCTCGCGACCATCCTTGCCCAGCTCGCGCCAGACAGCCAGGGCGATATGGTTTAGCGCAATGACCTGGCCGTCGCCAGCCGCCAGGTAGGCGGCATGCAGGGCGGCGTTGCGGATGTTGCCCCCCGTTAGATTGACGGTCCGACCGAGAAATGCCGCATCCACCTGATTGCGGCCGGGTGCTCTGGGCGGCAGCAGGCGCTGCCACAGCCGTGTGCGGGCCGTTGCATCGGGCCGGGGAAAATCGACGACCACCTGGAAGCGACGCGCAAAGGCCGGATCGAGGTGCTGGCGTAGATTGGTGGTGAGAATCACCGGTCCGTGGTGGGATTCGATGCGCGCCAGAAGGTGGCTGACCTCCATGTTGGCGTAGCGATCGCGAGCTTCCTTGACCTCACCCCGCTTGCTGAAGAGGCTGTCGGCTTCGTCGAACTGCAGAATCATCGGCTGGTCGTGGGCCACGTCGAACAGTCGGTTCAGATTTTTTTCCGTTTCTCCGATATACTTGCTCACCAGCCGACCCAAATCGACCCGGAACAGAGGCCAGCCCAATTGGGTGGCCAGGACAGCCGCCGCAAAGGTTTTCCCCGTGCCAGACGGGCCCGAAAAAAGCGCCACCGGACCGCCGCAATCCTCGCCGCCCCATTCCTGAACCACTTTGGTTTTCTGTGTGATCCAGAGGAGATATTCCTGCAGCGCGATCAAGCGGTCCCGCGGAAGAACCAGGTCGTCCCATTCGGCTTCAATCCGGACCCGGATGGCACCGGGGATATCGCCGCCGACCGGAGGACGTCCGAGCAGGCGGGCGCTCACCCCGGGAGCCGGCCGCAAGGGCTGATAGGGATTGCTGCCGTCGATTTCTATCAGCCCGAAGCGCCGCAGCGGTGACGAGTCGGCGATCGCGGCATAGAGTCCCGGGCCTTCTTCAGGCACCACGGCCAGCAGCTCGTGAAGCAGGGCCGCCGTCGGGTAGGGCTGGGGCGCACCCGGCTGCAGATGCTGAAAAAGCCAGCCCAGACGGGGTTCTGCTTCCGGGGCGAGCACACAGGCCAGCACATCCAGCTCCATGGACGACAAGGCGGCGGGCGATAGGGACACGAGGCCCCGGCCCCGCCGCCGCTGCTGTTCGACCTGGGCCTGAAGCTGCTCCAGGCGCTCCAGCGCCGTCTGAGACGCCTGACGGTCCCGGCGCGATTCGGAGAGCAGATGCCCCAGTACTTCGATACGCTCCCATTCGACCGCCAGGTGTTCCACGGAATTTTCAGGGGCCGTCGCCTTCATTGGGCGTCCTCGAAAACGGTGACAAGCAAGGGGTTGCTTCGCACCGTGGCGGACCGGCCGTCGCCGGTGCGAAGATAGACACGCTCGGCGTAGAGCACCGCCTGGCCGGTCTCTCCGGCCTCGAAGGGCAGGGCGAACGAGGTCGTGGTGGCTGCAGCGGCCTTGGCCGGGTCAATGGCCGGGTCCGTGACCGTCGCTTCCCGGGTCGTGTCCTGCCGCGCCCAGCCCATGGTCCCGGTCCACTTTTCCCAGGCCAGGGTCACCACATCGTCCACCTTGCCGGCCATCCAGACCGCGGGCACAAACTGCTGCAGATCGACGCTGTCTTTGGCAAAGACCAGGCTTTGCGCGCATTGCCCCTCATGAACAAGGGCTATGGCCGGGGCCCAATCCTCCCGGGTGACGTCGACCGCGGTAAAGATAACCGGGGGTGTCGACACCGCTCCGGTGAAGGGTGCGCGGCGTGTGGTCATGTCGGCGCGAATCTGGGTGCCCAAGGCGCCGACCAGCGGGCTGCCGGTGCTTCGCCGGGACGGGACAACCGGGGCCAGCGACATCTCGTAGGCGACCGACGGCCGATAGCTGACATCGCCCTGGGTCGACCAGATGTGGTTGAGATCGTCCGGATTCAACGCCTGGAAGATCACCTGCAACCGCAGCGTCTCGTCTTCCACTTCCAAGGAATCCAGCAAGGGGGTTTCGTGAAACAGGCGCATGACCTCGCCCAGCAGTCGCAGATCGTTCTCACCGGAGCTGATGTTGTCCTCTGCAATACCGAAGCCGGTCACCAAACATTGCAGTCTGAGCCACCAGGTATCAGTGGGGTCGACGTCCGGGAAGAACCCTGACGGTTCAATACGGTAAAAGAAAAGATTGATATGATGTTCGCCTCCGGAGGCACCGGGTACCGCATCCGCCGGATTGCCGATCATGACACGGATGGAGTTGGCACTGGCGTCGAGACCGGTGCTGACGAAATTGGCGATCGATCGGCATATTTGCGATAGCGATGAGGTTGGGAGCGGCATGGTTCAAAGGTTCCTTAAATAATGACGACTGGCGATATGGTGGCGTATCCCGAGGGTGCGCTCCGCTTTTCGAGGCGGACTTTCAGGGGCCGTCACCACCACTTCGAGCAGCCCGATCCGCACCGCGGGAGCTTCCGCCTCCGCGCCTGGCGCTTCGGCCGGTCGGTTCGGCGCCTGGCCCGTGCGTTCCCTTTCATGCTGCGGGGCTGGCACGGCTGCAACGGACGGCATTATCGCCGCGCTCTCCTCGCGGGCCGTGAATCCGTCCTCTTTCCTTTCGGGCGAGGCGTCCGGCGGCTGCTCCATCGGGGTGAGGATGACAGCCGCCGGCATCGGCTGATCCCGTGTATTCGTGTCCGCTACAGCGGATCGGGGCATCGGCATCTCAAACGCTTCGTTTGTATGCGGCTTGGCTTCAAGAGGCCGCGGGGCGTCAACGGTGTTCGCGTCCGGCGCTGCCGCGGCGTGCGGAATGATATCGCTTGCGGCTGCCCCCGAGGCAGGCCTCATGGGCGGGGCCGCTTCGGCTGGAGGCAGGTTTGATGCGCTCGAAAGGGGTGCGGTGACGGGTTGAGCCGTTAGACCGGGCTTTAGCGATATGCTTTCATTTAAGCTTTCGACCGGTTCATGCCTGCGGTCGTCCGCGCGCCTTG
>JAAUXU010137117.1_pt1 | contig 21109 bp, 8 predicted proteins | sample 7278151 | NCBI WGS metagenome assembly JAAUXU01 (sample SAMN14350113, study PRJNA611818) | marine sediment metagenome | isolation source: surface marine sediment (1.8m) | place: French Polynesia: Moorea | collected 2018-08 | reverse complement strand
CCAGTCCCTGTGGTTGCTCCAGTCCCTGTGGTTGCTCCAGTCCCTGTGGTTGCTCCAGTCCCTGTGGTTGCTCCAGTCCCTGTGGTTGCTCCAGTCCCTGTGGTTGCTCCATCCTCCGTGGTTGTCTCTGCAGCCAAACCTGATCAAGAGCTCCATCATCATCAGGCTGTCGTCACCTGTCTACAGTTTTAAGCTACCAGTAAGGTTCCCTACTGCCCAAATGTTGCTTCCTTTTCCAGCTTGGGTGTCGTCCCCTGTTTGAGCGTCCTCATCGTCATCCCAAATATACTCATCGTAAAACTGTTCCAGACCCAGGGTTGTCGTTCCCTGTTCCTTCCCTGCACTGAAAGAAGAAACAGCAAAGACCTGAGAACTGGCAACTCTGGTGCTTCAGGTCGTGCCGCACAATAGAGCTGCCTGGCTGACAGTGTTGAATGAACAGCAATAGCCACTGTCGGTCCTCCTGACTGCGAAGAGGCTGGCGCAGTCCGTGTAGTTGCCCTGCCACAAGCACACGAGTGTCATGTCCTTGCACCTGTGCATCACCTACGGAGCAGAAGAATTCAGCATAGGGGGCAGGTGAGCGTCCAGGAGGTGATTGCATCCCGACATGTTTCAGCAGAGGTGAAATGTGCTCCTTGTACTCGTCCAGCATCCAGACCTCGGACTCCTCCAGAGCGTCCAACTCAGCAGGTTCCTCGCTGAAGAAAACATACTTCTTCAGCACTTGCTTGCTCAGGGTGTAGAAGTCATCCCGAGTCATTCCTGATCGCTCCACAGCTTTCACCCACCTGTAGAGTCTTTGTTCGTTCCTGATCCTTCTTTGTTTTCATATAAACTTACGGTTCGTCGTAATAAACGGCCTCCCGAAGCTGCCTGGCCATGACCTTGTTGTTGGAGCAGACGGTGACGGCAGGAAAGTCGATGTTCCAGATGGGGTAGTTCGTGCTCTCGAGGGAGGTGATGGTGGGGTTGCTTCTCCACTTGGTGTAGACTGGGTAGATCATGAAGAAGCAGAGGATGCAGCTGCTAACGACCAAGCAGGTCCACAGCAACCTAAGGCACTCATATTATAGAAACAAAAACCGTGATAAAGCGAACATTTCTCTACCTCTCCACATACGTCCTTCCTGGCTCACAGGTGTACTTGATCCCATGGAGTGTGGTGCCATCAGCGTATTCAGCCGCAAGCTTCCTCAACCTGCTCACCTACAGGGTGATCCACAATTAGGTAGCATCACAGATAGGGTGTCGACATTCTATGGATGGATCATCCGTTCCTGATGGCAAACCTGGGCTGCACAGGCCAGGAAGCCGCCTTGAACGTGCCCAAGTCTTCCAGGGTACCAGACTTGTTGTCTTTCATTCAGGTTGATGGCGTTGGACAGCTCCAGGCGGTGGAAAAACTTATCCACTTTGTAATGATATGCCTAATCCTGTCATTTCGCCTGGTCACAGTTGCCACCTCTCAAGGGATCGACACATCTTAAGTTATAAGGACGCCAACTGTGGCTTAAGTTATAAGAACCCTAACTGTTGCTCACACTGACACGCAAAATACTTAAGTGGCTACGTCCAAGTGTTGTCACCTCATCGCTGTCGTCGATGTAGTCGAACTTGGCCCAGGGGTTCTTCTGCCAGGTGGAAAGGTCAGCACCACCCTTGGTCTTCATCCTCGCGGTGTCCTCAACGAGTCAGGAGATCACCAGTTGTGTGTGTGGCCTCGACTGGATGGTTTCGGTACAAACCTATTATACATCGATTCACCTATTATAACTGAGTCAATGAAAAAAAATACCCACATACTTTTTTTGTACTTCTGCTTTCCCCACACAAGGAGCGAGACAAAAGGCCGATTTGTGTTGGCCTGCGAAGGCCGAGCAAGGGCTAATGAATCAATGGGGTTGCTGAATAATGAGGTGAAGAGAAATATCTCTGCTGGGGGCTGGGTTCGTTCCCTCCAGCCCTCCCTGTGAGCACTTATGGACGGCTACGTAAATGGGTTCTATTCCGTTTTTGGGCACCCCCCACGTTTGGCATGACAATGAGCGCGCTCAAATTATCCTTAATTCCTCTGACATAATTGACTCCCCGGCTTAGTTTGTATTCTCAATTAGGTTGAAACTGTTACGTTATCTAGCTGCATTTGTCACACAATTGAATGGGGGGGAGGGAGGAAATGTGTGTGAGCGAGGCCTAAATGCCCAGCAAAGGGTTTCCAAGGCCTTCTAATGCCTATAAGTTCTGCCTTTCGACGAGTATCGCTCACCCTTACCGTGTATGACTATTTTCCTCTTCCCCCGAAACCACTGAAACATTGAAAGCACTTAAACATATCAGCTGACACGTTTTCAGGACCGAAATTCAAGGACAACGCAAGGTCGAGGACAAATGATGAGGACCGACACGAGGAGAATTAAGCCCACGCGCAGTCATGCAATTTGTCGCGAAATTCCCAAGTTTTGCAGTAGAGCCAGAAATATTCATTCAGGGAGCGGGGCTGAGCCGGGCCGGCTGGGCCGGTCTGGGCTGGTGCTGGGGCTACCCCAACTATAAAGCTTTACAGTGCACAAGATGGGACCATAAAGCTTGATGGTACGATTTTTGGGGACGATAAAGTGTTTGTGGGAGTACAGATAGGTTTCATATGTTCCACTCCCAGCAAATAAGACAGCGCAGTAAAGCAGAAATTTGGCGTCAGATTTTGAGTCTGCGTCTGTAGCTCCTACTCCGGCTGAGCAACCACTTTCGCTCCACCCTGTACGTCCATCTGCGCACACCTGCCTCACTGGACTGGTGTGAAACGTGCTTCAGTGCTTTAAATTCAGAGTTACCACGTGATTAGTCCTCATCAATATCCGTATGAGCATTTGCATAAGTTAAATTTTGCCAGTAGCACTTTTTCCGATGCTGACTCCGGGTCGAGTCGGGTTCCGGTGGTTTTTAACTGCTCGAGCACAGAAATTCGACCAGTTTTAAGATGAACAATAGGAAAACATAACAAGGAGATGTTAAAACCATTTGTTATTACTACATCCATCGGCTGGATGGAGACTCTCGATCCTCCACTCATTGCAGGTGCACTTTTTTCTAACTCACACGTTCATGGGTGAAGCAACTTAGCACAAGTTTATACAGTAGACATAGGTGGTTTGAAGACAAAAGCGAACTTTAGCCCGGTGGAACCGATCGACAATGCTTAAAAAGGGTCTTCCCAGACCTACTTTTTTGTTCTTTTCAGTATTGTTCTTTTCTCTCTCTCTCCAAACATTTGGGCTTCAGCAGACCCCTCATTACAATTCAATCAGAGAGTTTCAAGATTTTTTTCTGGCTTTGACACCTCGACTCTGCCAGACAAAAAGGTCAACTCGTTGTTCCCGGCTTTTGTCACTTCTGGTCTCTCTCTCAACTCGATGACTTTGTTGTTGTCTAGTGGAGTTTTTTTTCTCTCTCTCTTCCCTGTCTTTGTAGGCGTGCACCTGTGTCAATCACTTTCCCAGCATTTTGCGCGCGTGTGAAAAAAAGGGCAAACTTCTGTGTCTCCCTGTATCATTACACAACTTTCTCGCGAACTTTGAACCCCCGCCTAAAGCCTCGTTGTTTACTCTGGGTGACAAAATAGTGATGTTGGAGACCCCGAGCCTCACTTGTCTCCGGGTCAGCAGACACTTGGGTTCAAGGGAGAAAAATCCGGGCTGATCATGGTCAGAAATCGTTCGGAGGTTGGGATCATGACTACCCTGTCCCATGTGGAGAGGGGACAGGCGTTAAAAGGGACACACACGTTCATACGTGTGTGTATGTAGCTGAAGAGTGTAGTACCCACTCGTGTTGCTAACGTTATGTAGCATTTGTATAATGTCGATCGAAAAGTTTGATCGAGTTGTTTTCAGTGGTGGACCAGATTCAGTCGGGTTAAACCCATTGAAACCAGATTCAGCCGGGCTAAACCCATTGAAACCAGATTCAGCCGGGCTAAACCCATTGAAACCAGATTCAGCCGGGCTAAACCCATTGAAACCAGATTCAACCGGGCTAAACCCATTGAAACCAGATTCAGCCGGGCTAAACCCATTGAAACCAGATTCAGCCGGGCTAAACCCATTGAAACCAGATTCACCCTGGTTAAACCCGTTGAAAGTGCATTGAAACGGGCCCAACATCATCAGCTCGAACCGGACTCCACCGACTCGAGTCCAGGCTCGCCCTCAGCACCAGCTGACGAGGGAGAGAGGCTTTTTTGCCAAGTGCGAACGCTCCCTTAGCCAGAGGTCATTTCGTCAAGTCGCCGATTGTTGTGACTTCCGTTTGAGCTGGCGTTTCTGCGAAAGTTGTCAAGCTGAAAGTTTGATTTTTGCGGTGTGCAAATTCTTTGCCTGCGCGTGCATCACTCCTTTTTTCCCGCATTTATTTCCCACGACCGCTTATAAAAAAAAGTTTGCGAAATCATCATCGATCGCCGTTCAAGCCGGGCGTGCTGAGAGTAAATCTTCTCTAGGCGAGCGCATTTTCGGTATGAAAGTATTGGGCACGAACTTTTCCATATGAAATTGGCACATTTGCAGTGTTTTTCTGCTCTTTCCTTCCTGCCCGAAACGAGAAGTTGCAGACCGTTTTCCCCATTAATTCTTGGGCACGACAAGAGTTTTTCCTCTTCTTCTCCCTCACCCCTCGTGCGTGCAGTTTCCCATTTTTCACGGTTGCGATGAAAACGAGCCTGGCTTAGGTAGGCCTATCAAGAGGCCTCTTTTCAAAGCCAGAAGAGGTCGTTCAGAACGTAGGCAAATTCACCCCTTTTCTCCGCGTGCTGCCCGCCTGCCCGCCTGCCCGCCTGCCTTGGGTGAAGTATGAGTATCTCACACGTCCTTCAAGGCTCGTTGGGCATGACGGATGGGTCAGAGACAGGGTTGCCATTAAAGTCCTGAAAAATCTGCGAGCAAATAAATTTTTTCTTGCATGACGAAGGCCGGGGAAATGAATGAGCAGAATTTTCACGTGTGTCTGCGTGTATCTGATTGGAGAGAGTCATTCTATGCCGATTTGATGTAGCCGAGAAGAAAACGTCGGTCTGGAGAAACTTTCGATTGGGGCGACGCTGCTGAAGGCGCGCTTGCACATGGCGAATTTGTCTCCCTCTCGGCCTTTTTGCCAAATCCCCCCTCGTTGTCTCGCTCTTCAAGAGTCGAGTGTGCAATTTTCAGCCGCTGATATGAATGAGTTCACCGATTAATGACACACGTGCAAGGTGCGAATTTGCCCGATAAAGAGTGAGAGCAAAAAAACTTTCCCCTCCCTACCCGAAAAAATGAGGGTGCTCAAAATTGGCCCTGTGGAGATTTCAACGCTTCCCCCCCCCCTTTTCCGATAGGCCTTGACTCGGCCTCGAACGGGCTCGTGCGGAAGAAATGCTGGAAATGGCCGGAGCTGTCGACGCCGCAGCTCCTCTTTCTCCGTCCCCACCTTCTTCCCCTGCTCCCTGTCCCGCCCCAAGGCCAGGGCGAAGTCGCCGTCAGCTGAAGTGCATCACCGGCGTTGCTGTCTGGGCCTGGCGGGCCCCAGTCAAGTCAGGCCCGACAGGCCCCAATATTAATCAGCTATCGCATGCAAGAGCGTCTCTCTTCCCTATTAGGGTAGAGGGGTCCCCCTCCTCTGTTGACCGCGGTCGTGTGAGCCGCCAACAAGGGACGTGCGCATGCGCGCGTTTTCGCAGGCTCGCACGGTGGACGCGTATGCGATTTCTCTTTGGGATCGGATTTCCTAATCGGCAATTCTGTTCCTCGTCCACACACACATGAGCTGCACTAATGATTTCTCCTTCTCTCTCTCCCAGAGGCGATTAAAGTATCTACAACTTCCCAAATTGCCTTTAAGCGCAGCGGGAACATTTCTCATCTCCGCTCCATACGTGCTCACGGGGAGGGGGGGGGAGGAGGGGGGAAGAGGCCCTGGCGGTCAAGAACGCGTCCAAGAACGGCGTGGTATAATTGAAAGCGAGCAAGAAGAGCGAGGTGGAGGCCGAGGAGGAGAGAGAGAGGAGTAACAGTTGGCGTCGGTGGCTCGGGCAGGTAATAATTACAGGTAAACTCAGGTGATATCTAAGTAGCCCTCGATTTGGCTTGCAGGAAGATCGATTGGGAGTCACTGGAGCTTTGTCTGGTTGGGCTCTGTGTGTGAAGGAGAGAAATGCAGCGCAGACGTTCTCAGGGGGGAGAAGCTCAAAATCTCACACACAGACGCTGGAAATTATACACGCGGAGAGAGAGAGAGAGAGAGAAGCTCAACACACAGAGCCATTTATATACATATGTGTGTGTGTGTGTGTGTGTGTGAGTACAGACAAGACTGCAAGCGATACAACCATACATGTGCACATTAAGCTTATGCGCACAAATGTAAAAGACCTGTACATGCTGGGAGTCGCCAGAAACACTCTTATATTATACGTGCATATAATTTATATGCTGAGAGTAGAAGCTAAATAAGTGTGCACAGCTGATTTCTCGTGTCGGTGCAACTTTTGCACACAAACACACACACGCAGCCAAGTCTGGGCGCGCTCGCGCGCCAGAACAAACCTGATTTGAAGCTCACTGATTGGAGTGAGGCAGTTATTTATCTCCCCTGGGATAATCGTACAGGAATAAGGTTTGATTGAGCTTCCCACATTTTGCCATCATGGCCCAATTTATCGTATTTGTTGACTGAGAGAGAAAATTGCGCAAGCTCGGCCCAAACGGCCCAAATGGGGCTGGAAATCATTAGTGATTTTTCACTTCTCCCCCAGTGATTATCTGAGAGGAGAAACAAATTTTCAGCTGCCGGAAATCGGAGCTTCAGACTCGAATCGTTGCTCATTTTTCTCCCCAGAAAGGAATGAAAAAATCTGGGAAAAAGACTCCTAATTCAGTTGGAGATTTGTCATTTCAATCAGGCCTCCAATTCTTCTCACACACGTGATTCAGGATGGAAGAGGGGGGGAACATATGGGCAGTGTGTGTGTGTGGGTAACGTGTGACGCAATAATATGTAGACACAAAACCCTTTTCAGCAGGGACGAGAATCCCTCTTTTTTCTTTCCACGAATAAAGAAGTTTTTGCCCGTTCAAACGCGCGTTCAAGTCTGGCAGATGGGGGGGGGGGGACCGAAACCGCTTCCAGGGACACGAAGGCCCTCGGAAGTTTCCTGCGCCTGACAAAAGAAGTGTGTGAGTGTAAGCGCGTCCTTAAGTGAGAGATTTTCCGCTCTCAGGTGTCGTCTTTGATCTGACGGCAGAAGAAGAGAAATGAGTGTGAATCGTCCAGGGTAAACGCGTCCTTCAAGTCCGGACCGAGGACGTGACGAGAAATCGTTCAGGGTAAACGCGTCGGCCCCAAAAGTCGGGAAAATAAGTAATCGTGAGAACGAGAAGTTGTTTTTCTTTCTTTCTCTTCTTAAGCAGATTCGGTCAGATAAAAGATTTCAAAGTCCTTTCAAGTCTCTTCCAGAGCAGATGAAGAAAAAAATCCGCCATCAGTAGAAGATTTTTTCCGCCAAAAGTCGATTTTCATCTCGCGTGTTAATCTGGCTGTCAACGAGTCCATCAAGGGGAGAAGAGAGAGAGAAAACAAAATGGCTCAATAATGCATTGATAATGGACTTCACAAATGATTTCATCGCGCCCTAAAAGTTCTGGTAATTGAGGTAATTTGGCCGGGGATCAGCCCGATCAGCCATAGGCAGACAAATGGACGGACGGGCAGACCTACTGACAGACAGACAGACAGACAGACAGGCCTACAGATAGACAGACAGCTAACCAATATGGAACAACAGTCTTAAGTCTCACATTTAGAATAACTGAAAATGATCGTTGTTGAAGGCCAGGGCTGCCTTGACACGGGGGAGGGCGGAGGTTCCTGCTCCTCCTGCTGGTTGGAGTACACGTGGAAGGTCTCCCGCTCCACCACGTCCATGGCCGTGAAATCTGGCATCGAGAGCGGTCATTTTGCTCTTAGTTCGAGGACACTGACGAGAACCACAAATGAGTAATGATTTTGCCACGGACTTCTCATGCCGCTGCACTGCTGCCCGTTCTGGAGGCATTCAGCAGTGCAGCGGTGTGAGGAGTCCATGACCAAATAGCCACGGAATCTCAGAATAAGTAAGAAAGTGAGCGAGCAGAAAGACTTGAAACGCATCCTCAGGTTTACCTGCAACACCCTGTATTTTTGGGTGGAAAAGTCCTGCACCCTCAAGTCTCCAGAGCTGCCAAATAAATTCCTGTCAGCTCATGAGTCGTCACAGCAGCAGCAGCAGCAGCAGCAGCAGCAACAACAACAACACAGTCATCATCCAAAGTCATTGAGCAAAAACAGGATTGACTTCACGTATTTTGTCTGGAAAATTGAATTCTTTTGTCAGCTGCTTCTTCTTGGTTCCCCTGACGAAAAGGTTGAGTCTCTCTCTGGGGGTAAAAATCATGCAAATTCCCCAGCACAAAAGATCCTTTCAGAATCTCCGAGAGAAAAATCCATCCGTGTAGGGATTCGTCCGCAGGAGCTCGAGCCTGAATCGCCCTGAAGCGGCCGCTGGTGCGGCCAACCCGGAGAGGAGAGCCCGAGACGAGTGATCCGCTCTCCATCCCGAAAGACGAGGGGAAAAAAATCTTTTCTTGTTTACCTAAAACCCACGTAAAAAAAGAGAAAATTCCTGTGGCTTTGAAAAGACGACTTTTTCGGCTCTTTTCTTTTTTCACGAAGAAAAACTCGCCGCAGGCCACAATTTGATGAATGCCGAAGCTTTGAAAGCGACCTTAACAAGTCTTGGGGAGCAGAAACACTAGCACTTATTTGATTCAGTGTGGACGCACCTTAAAAGAAGAAATGGGCCAACCAGAGGGAACGACAAAAGCAGTGACTCAGTTTTGTCATTATTTGCGGGAAAGAAGTGACCAAAGTCAACCCTTTACTTCGCAGAAAAGAAGCTTGAGCCACATTGAAAGTGGCAACTCTGACAATCCCGGACGTGGCAGGCTTGTCATTTAACTCCTTAGCCTTGTTAGCGTCCACACCTTAGCACCCTCTCCGGCTCCCTCTCCGGCTCCCTTTCCGGCTCCCTCTCCGGCTCCCTCTCCGACTCCCTCTCCGGCTCCCTCTCCGGGACCCTCTCTGGCACCGGCCTCTGTCCACTCCTGCAACGATGACTTTGATCGTGCTGCACTTTCCTTTTGTCCGGACTCCTGTGCTGGATTCCTTTTTAAGCAGATATGCACTTCACAGGTGGTCCCTCTCTCACACACGCAAGCCCAGGCTGAGGCACAAGCCCAGGCTGAGGCACAAGCCCAGGCTGAGGCACAAGCCCAGGCTGAGGCACAAGCTCTAGCCATTGAAGCTCAAGGTCAGTCAAGTACAAGCTCGAGCATAGGCTGAAGTGATTTTTCGCCTGAGTGACGCTTCTAGCGTGAAAAGTCTTTAAAAGATCTTGTTGTTTTTGTTGCTCCCCCTCTAATTGTTCGGTCAAAATGAGCATCTCTTGACCCATTATTAATTGGAGGGGGAGGAGGAATCAATGCGTTGTGCTTCTGAGCATCGGGGCTTGAAGAGATCGCTTGAAGCACCGACAAAAACAAAGTTTCCACCGAGAGAGTCAATCTTTGTCGCGCAGACATCAAGATTGACTCGCACAAACACATCTTCATTTCTCTATGATGCCGAGGATTCGGAGGAAAACAACCTTTTGTGCCTGTTTTTAAGAAGGCTTTTTGGGAAAAAAGGGTGAAAACCATTCACTGAAGGCTTCACTTTCATGGGAGTGTTTAGAAATACTCTTTTTTTCAGAATTCGAGTTTTGGACCGACCTCTGTAGAAAGACCAGGTATTGACTTTCTTTCGATTCCAGCACAGGGAGTCTCTCAGCTCGAATTTGATATTTTTAAGAAATATAGTTGTGAGTTGAAACCCATTGAAACGTCTGATTCAAAAAGCTACTTTTAAAAAGCTGCTTTTTTCAGTGTGAAGTCTTTTGAAAGTCGAAATTCAACTTGTACATCTACTTTGTCAGTCGAATTTTAATTCTCTAGGTTGTTCAGCGTCATCTTCTCAGTGCGCTCGTTTAAACGGGGAAAACTTCCCCTGTCCCCCCCCCCCTCCCGTCATACACGTCTTTTCTCCAAAGGGTGCACCAGAAAAATTAAGCTGACGTGAATGAATAATGATAATAACAGTAACAAGTAAAAAAGCAGCTCCACTGAAGTCATATTGAAGTTTTCCCCCCCCAAAAAAGGGTGTTTGAATGGCAGAAATGACTGTGCCAAAAATGTCGAGAGCAACAAAGTCAACTTGTCCGTCTGTTTGTCCGTCCACAAATGGCGTTTGAGTGTTTGTGTCATTGAAAAACTTGTGTCGTCGTCGTCGTCGTCGTCGTCGTCGTCGTCGTCGTCGTCGTCGTCGCAGTCGTCATCGTCGTCGTCGGGGAAACCTAATCCGCCATCGTCACGCCTAAAGAAGAAGAAATCCTCTGTGGAGAAAGAGAAATTAAGATACGAGCTACTTAAGCACTGACTTTAAGTACTTTAAGTATACGAAGAAGGGAGAAAAAGGTCCTTTGTGTACACAAACACGCGTCAGAGAGATGACGAACATTTTTTTACCCGTCTTTTTGTCGCTTGATTGCGAAATTGCGGTCCCATTTTTTTTCTTTCTTGGGTCCCTCTTCTATGCACGTAACCCTGTACAGGGTGTCGAGGCGCAGGAGCCGTCACAGGGTGTCTGAGCAAATATTGCCCGTTGCTCCTTCCCCCGAAGAGATTGTTGCGGTTGATCGAGCGCCGAAGGGGCGATTTCTCTCCTTCTCCTGCCCATTGCGGTGACTTTGGGCATGACGTGTGCAAAAATGGGGGCCCCCATTTCTTTTGATGGTCAATGGAAGAAGAAGCTTAAGCTGCTACCAGACTTTCTCCGCCCAATCAGACACCGACCGCACAGTCAATCAGGTCAACCCCTGTTAAGGACGCATTAAGACCAAGTTGCTCATGCATGACAGCGGGAGGGGGAGAAAGGGGAGGGGAGGTGCGGACTTACCGAGTCCGGGGCTGTTTTCACGCGGCATCCATGGGCGAGTGCTCAAGCTTGACAGCACGGGAGGGAATGGAGGCGCTGATTCAACCCCTCCTCCTCCTTACGAAGGGCGTCCAGGAGCAAATGCTCATGCATGACAACAGGGGTGGTGGACATAGTGTGATTCATCTCCTCGTAACACCCCAGGGGCTATTTTCACAGGGCATCTAAGAGCTCCCTCATGCGTGTATAACCTGAGCTCCATAATAATGGGGAAGGGGCAGAGTTAAAAGTATGAATGAAACCAATTCATGCCCATATCCGAATGTGTTTGAGCAGGCTCTTTACACCAAGTTTACAGCGTGAGCCTGAAAAAGTTGGCATTCAAAACCTCGCTCTTCGTGGCTCAAACAGTGGCTTGATCCTTTTTTTTGCTCATACTTCTGAAAAATGCTTTAAGAGCAAATCGAATGGGCGTTGGCGCGCACGCGCATTTTAATCACGCGCGCGCACAACAGAAGTTGTTGGCAGAGGACTGAGGAAAAGAAAAAACTCTCCTGAGGCGAGCTACAAATCCATCATCACCCTGTCAACGACGCTTTGTGAATCACTCGATAGCTCAGGGGCAAAGAAAAGACTCTTGGCCCATACCAAGGCTGTGCAGGCACAAGCAGGGCCGGTCTTCAAAGACCTGCGGCATTTTGGGCATGCTCTAAGTGGCCCCAAACCGGCCTCAAGTGTGAGGCTGTCCCTTTTGGACGTGCTGTCAGGCAGCCCCTCGTTGGCCGGCAACGAGGAAGACGCACCTTGAACCAGTAGATGCACAGGTCGGCGAACATGACCAACTCGGCCCGGTTCTGGGCCTGCTTCCTGGTGACGCCGCGGGCCAAACCGAGCCAAATGTTGCCAACCTCAGGCGTTGCATTCGCCCGTGCACAGTGTTATTATTCCCCATATGTTTCACACACACGCACACTTGCGCATAATTGGCAACAAGAATTGGACAGGGTCAACGCACCTTTAGGCACATTTCTGTTAAGCAACCTTGGTGTTTTGACTTTGCTCACAAAGAAAAGCTCTGAGCATCCATCTTATGGGGTCCCTGACTGGATTTTTGGGGCAATCAGACCCATTAGGAGTCAAGGGGGAATGGATTACACGATTAACACGAGCCTAATCCCTCTTCTCAATGAGACAGACTCGGGGATTTAAACTACAGGGTGAAGAGAAAGTGAAGTCTCCGGAGCTACAGGGTGTCCAAGTGCCGAGCTCAGGGACAAAGGAGACAAAGAAAATGCTTCGAGCCATCGCAAACAAGGTTAATCTGTTCCGCATTCACGAGGTTCCGGGGCGCAGTGTGAGCCAAAAGAGAAAAGACCCAGTTGCACGTGGAGAAATTCAAACTCCTCAAACGTGGCTCATGCAAAACTGGAGGGGGGGGGGCGGCTGCAGAGATACAGGGTGGTTGTTCGCTGCCACCACTTGTGGGACACCCGGTACCAGCTCTTCAATTCCCTCTCCTCGTCAGCCCAAATTGTGTGACTGACTCAAAATTGGGTGTACGTGAAATGAAAATAAAGTCTTCTTTTGAGCTTTTGGGTGAATCCAAACAAGTTGTTGCTCCTCGTTAGCATTTCTGCGCTGCGAAATCATGAGAAAAGAAAAAAAAAAGTTTTGTCCCACTCTATCTGCCCAAAAAATCAACCCGGAGATGCCCAAATATTTGGAAATCAACAGATTGTTCTGCGTGGAACCCATATTACCTCGGTCTAAACGGTGGGAGCGAAATCTGCTTTCATTATTGACGACGAAGAAAAATGGGGATGGATTTTGGGCAGGGATAACAAGACGGCAAAGGAGAAGAAGAGAGAGAGAAAATCAAAATTTTCATTGGGATCTCCCCAATTGCCCACTTTTTGAGTGAGAGCGAAAGAGAACCAGAGTGAGTGAGAGAGAGAAAGAGAGAGCAGCTGCCACGAAGTCGTCAATGGGTTTTGGGTGGACCCAAAGATCCCAATCTCTCCGGGGATTTAAGAGCCCCCCAGTGCATGAGAAACATATGCCCAAAGCATGCAAAGCAGATGTTTGGGCTGCACCAATAAATGTCCAAGGCAGTCAGGGCCAACGGAGCCTCCGGGGCCCCGTTGCGTCAGCATTGCAGTCGGGGTGACCCAAGAAATGATCGGCGTTTTATACCTGCAGCTACCCAATATTTTCGGGCTGCTCAAACTTTCTCCCCCCCCTCCCGAAAGTTTCTTCTCCTCCTCGCAAAATGAGCGGAAAAAATCGTGGAGAAATCGCACGAAAATTCACGGAAAAGGGGGTCAAATCCGCAAAGGGTCCTTTCCCCCTCATCCATTTCTCTCTTCTCCCGCCCACGAATCATTGAAGGAAAGTTTTTCAGTTTGAGAAGAAAAACGTCCATTTTGGGTCTTTCACTGTTGTGTCCGTAGCCCATTTTCACGCCCATCTTTTGGGCTCCCTCCCTCCCTTCCTTCCCCCCCCCCCCAAAGTCCCTAACGATGCATGCACAAAACATCTGTTAAGTCACGTCAATCTGATCGAGTAGAGGAGAAAACTCCCCTTGATCTGACGTCGATTTCCCACGTTTAATCCCACACAATAAGGTTTACTCACTCTCAGAGATTTTTTTCCTCTGCACTGAGAGCAGAAAAATTTGAATTTCGTCTGATTGAGAGGAGATGAGGAAGAAAAAAGCCTTCAGCTGATCTTCTTGAGCAGAGCCCAGTTGATGGTGCCTCTGAGTTTTATTGCTGCAGATTATTTGTTTAAGAGAAAAAAGTCATTTCAATGATTCTCCCCACTTTTTTGATTAAAGAAAACAGGTGTTTGAGATATCACTCGAGTTGAGAGTGCGAACGAACGATTACTTTTTTTCTTTCTTGGCCAAATTTGCAACTTTCCTGGCACAAACTGAGTAAATCACCTGAGTGACGACACCTCTGCTGCAAAAAAACAGTCAGGAAAGAGGTTGGAAAAAAAGACTTTTCCCAGTGATTTTCGGTTTTTTGATAAATTCGTTTTGTGAAAAGAAGAAAAAAAACCTTTCTCACGTCCGAGTATTATTATAATTCCACCTCTGGTCTTAGAACAACAGTGGTTATTTCTTTTCTCACTGTTGACGGTGAGAACAAAGGAGCACAATGAGCTTCTTTGCTGCTTCCTCCCCAGAAAAGATTGGGAAACCACAGAAGATCGTTGAGCCGAAGAAGTTCTGGGAGACGTTGTTGTCTCCCTGTTGTAATTGGCCATAAGTCTCCTTAAGGAAGATGGGGGAAATTGCTCATTTTCGGCCCATTGTCACACAACTCACAGGGCCACGAGTGACGGAGGCTGAAGAAAAAGACTCAGCTGCTCATACGTGCTCACCTGGGAGGGACCCGACCCAGTGCTGATGGGGAGGACAGCCCTGGCGGAAGAGAAGATAAACGCTCACTATCTATCTGAATGTATCATGGGGATGCCCAAAAGTCAATGAGCCCAAACTTGGCATTTGGGGACTCAAAACACTGCTCCTTCCCGCCAACAATGGGCAGTGTTTATTGAATAAAGCTTGTGCAGTAAAAGGTGGACCAATCGAGGCCAAACTTGGCATGGTGGTGACTAACTCCCGGGGGGGGTGGGTGGGGTGGGCAAGGGGATAACACCCCCATTCCTTCCCCCTGCTATGAAGAACACATAGAGCGCATTGTAGCCCTGAAGCAGGGGGGGAGGGAGGGGGTTACCCTCTCGTCGAATGGGGTTTGTCTGCCCACCACACTTGCATAGGGGGTTAACCCTCCCCCTCCCCCCCCTGCAAGGCTTCATCCAGTGATCTTGCCAGAGATTCATACGTGAAGACAGGGGGGAGGCCTATGCACAAGACAAAAAGAAGCGCAGTCTGGAATGATTTATCACTCGTTGGATGCGCTTTTGAGCTCCTTTCAAAGCCATTATTACCATGAGAAGCACGCGTGTCTTTGACCCCCATATTTTATTTCTCCTGGCCCGAAAATGTCGCTGCGTAAACGGGCCCTTAAGCTTCCATTGTACAAATACGTGAGATGAGTTGCAGAGACGTGACTTTTGGGGCGAATTGACCCAAAACGTGCCTTAAATATTGGGCGGCGGCAGCAGCGCAGGCAGTAAATCACGATATAAAAGAATTTTAAGTCGACTTTTTGGGCAGATGCAGATTTTTTTGTTAGGCAACGCCTTTAAAAGTAACAAGAATCGAATGCCAAATGAGGCTGCTCAAAATGTAAACACATTAAGAAGAGCTGCTGAATTGAGCATTTATATGTGAAGTCGATGATGATCGTTTCGGACACGCTTGGAACGACTCCTTAAGGTGGCGCTTGCCCAAGCCCAACTTCGGTCTGACTGAAGGCGTGGTTTGCACTGGCACAAACGGCCCGGCCCACGGCAGCCGGCGCCTCTCAGCTGCCGGCCTTTTTGCCGCCAGTGTAACCGCGTCTTCAGCCGCCGCATGACAACGCCCAAAAACTCCTACAGAGATCGTATCGAGGAAAAATAGCTCTATGATGATGATGGCTTTGGGTGAATCTCTGCATACAGTGTGAGCCGTCAAGAGCGCCAATTGGCGCCACACCGACTCTTTTGCGGCTCACGCTGCGCGGGTGTTTATGCAGCTTTAGGCGTGAGATCATAAAAGGGCCTTAAAGAAGCCTCTTTTCATGGTTTCGGCGACTGCGGAGAATAAAAATTCTGGGAAGACACGCGCGAAAAATTCTTCGCTCTAAGGGAAACTTTGAAGAGGGGCGCGCGCGCGCGCTCCCAGGCACAATTTGGCCGGGCCTAATCGGGCCTTTAGCCAAGAGAGGCCCGAAAACGCACGCACGGAGAACTCTTTGAACGTGGTCGACGCCTTCGCCGGGTCAAGAAACAGTGCGGGAAATAACGGGAATTCCCTTTTTTGTGGACAGAAGAGGGGGGAGGAGGAAAAGGCGGAGGGCGGAATTCCCGTGCCTCATGCATATGCAGAAATGAATTCCCTGGATTTATTCAATCTTCTCACTTTTATTTCCAGTTTTCTTTCGTCACGAAGAGAGCAGACAAAAAAAAATGCACAATGACTAGATTTTACGCGGTGAGAATTTGCCGCGGTTTCTGAACGGCGAATCGCGCCGCAAAACGCCGTTGGAGAAGGTCTCACACCAGTGATTCTTGGCGTCGTCGTTTCTCCGAGGAGAAGTTGGGCTGCTCCGAGTACGAGTAGTGGTCGGAGCTGAAACGCCGCCGGAGCGGGACCCTGGCCGCGGCCGCGGCCGCCGCCGCCGCCGCCTGCAACGTCTTCTCCGAGTGGTCGGACTCTGAGCACTCGGTGGAGGCAGTTCCGTTGTCGCTCGGAGGCTTCGTCCAGTTCTGGTAGGTGGGCGTGGGCACGGCGGGCGTGGCCTCTATGTGCATGGCCTCGCTTGGAGTCACCTCGACGGCGGTGGCTGACGGCGGCCGGTAATCGTGCACTGCCGCCGGCTGTCCCAGATACGTCCACTGGTCGGTGATGATGCTGGGATTGGTCAGGTTGTTGCCTCTGCTGTTGCTGTTGTACAGGTTGTAGGAGAAGTCGCTGCTGGGGGAGTGATTTCCGCGGCTGCCCTCGGCGGCGGCGGAGCTCCACAGGCCGCCGTAAGCCGCTGGCGGCTTGACCTCTTGTTCGGACTGTCCGAGATCTGGAGCATCGATGTCGTTGACAAAGATCTGGGTGCGCGCCTCCTTCTGCTGCTTCAGCATCGCTGATTTCCTTCTAGATCGGCACACTGAGATGATGATGATGAAGACAATGATGAAGGTAAGTCCGGAGACGACGCCGGCGACGAGCAACACCGTGTTGTTGGTGGTGAATGCGTCCAGCGAGGACAGAAGGGCCTCGTCAGAGACTCCGTCGATGGAATTGTCGCTGCCGTCGTACGAAAAACTGAGATTTGTCGTCGTGGTGACCTCGAGGGCGAAAACAGGGATGAGGTTGGACACTTTTCCGCGGTTGCCGGCGTCGTCGACGGACACCAAGCCGTAGTAGAAGACCTCGTTGGCCCAGGGCAGCGCAACCGTGGCTGTCTGCCTCGTGCCCGCTTCAGCCGGCTTGGGCAGGAGACTCTCGTGAACGGGAATGCCCATGGTGCTGAAGGTGCCGTCCGACAAGGCGTCCATGTTGGTGTAGCAGCGAATCTCGTATTTGGCGGCCTTGCCCTGCTTGTAATCACCACCCGGCGCCAACCAGGTGAGGGTGGCGTACAGAGAGTTCTCGATGTAGTTTTCCACTGCCAGATCAGTGACTCTGACCGGTGGAAAGATGTCTCTAATCATTGGTCTTCCCACATCACTGATGACGAACTCAACCCCACTGGTGACCTTGAACGACTGAGCAGTCACGTGCAGCTCGAACGACCTCGTGGGCACTGAGTACACGTTTGCGGTCATGGAGCTGCCGCAGCAGTCGACAGCTGGCGAATCCTGGACACTCGAAGGCTTTGGAATGGATGCATCTCCAGAGTTGTGGGTGGCGGAGACCTGGAGCCCGTAGAATCCCGGCTCCGAGGTGAGATCTGTGAAGTAAGCAGAGTAAATTCCATCCCCAGCGGTCACGTCAGGGTATCCAGTGCCGTCATCGCGGAGCACCAGTATGGAATCCGTGGATGATCCAGGTCTGCGGATCTTGGCCTTGACCTCAGCACCTCTGATGGGAAGATCTTCTTGGTACAAGCTGGCGTAGATCATGACGGGCTCTTCCTTGACATCAATGCCTGAGATTCCGTCAGCATTACTCCAGGCCTTGAGCTCGATTCCGTCATTATCTCCCGACTGCGCCAGAACCTCAACAGTGAGGTCAGAGTTCGGAGTCGTGGACGGGTAGAGCTTGGCACGATAGCTCCAGATGCCAGCCTCGTTGGCACCTGCCTTGTGGAAGTAAACAAGACCGTTCTCGTACTTCGGGTACTTGCTCTCAATCCCGGATGGACTCGTGACCTCAAATGTCTCCACATCTTCCTTGAACCTGCTGGTGAGGATGAGCCAGAGATCTCTGTCGAGGTTCTCCTCGACCACGAAGTTACCGGCGATGGCCTGGCCGCCATTGAGGTTGTAGCGGTGCTCATAGGACTTCTTTATCATTCTGGTGTTGCCTCCGGTATTGATGATGGCAATGAAGATGTCGGCCAAACTCTGGACGATGTCGGGCCGGTCCAAGCTGACCGAAAAGCTCCCGCCGAACTTGGTCAAGACGTCGACCTCCTTGCAAAGTCCGTCAAAGGTCACTGAGTAAATTGGCAAGGCCTTCTCCTCCACCTTGTCCTTCAGCTCGAGAACTTCCTTGTCCTTGAGGTCATCGGAGGCCGTCATGAGGATGATGGTGGAGTCGTCATTAGATGCCAGTTTGATGGCGTCGCGGAGGCCGCAGCCGGCGCAGCCGACGTCGTCCTCGAGAAGCTTGAACGGGATCTTCCCGAAGATTCCGTGTCTGTTGGCGTCGGTGACGAGCGCCGGCGCCAGGTTGATCCTGGCGCCGAACGCGCCAAAGGTGACGACGCCGACTTCAGAGCCACTGGGGACGTGCAAGAAGAACCTGAGGAAGAGATTCAATTTGTCAACTCTGGATCGGTCCTCCTCAAAGAAATTTTGAAGAAATTTTGAGGTCTACGCACACTTCTTGACAACACAACAGATCATTTCAAGACTCTCCACTCCTTACAAATACCCACGAGTAGATATACTTATATATTATATACTCTCTTAAAAGACACACGTTGCTTTTCTAAGCTTGTACCACAAGGTACAGTGCTGATCTGCTAAGAAACCCCGTTGAAATCTCCAATCTTCCAAACTTCAGTGATGTCTTAGATACCTTCTTTAAGAACTTTCTGTGCCATTTTAGTCTTTTCTGGCGCGAAAATTGGGAAATGACTTTGTGTACGTGTGTCTGGAGCTGCCTTTTTTTAGTGCAAGTCCATTTCAGGGAAGGAAGGGAGGTTTTCTAAGTCATGAGTGAGCCAGAGCTGCTCTAAATTGGAGTGGACGCAAAGAAAAAGATGAGAAGAAGAAGTTGCTCATTACAGTGGAACTTCCTACAGACGTCCCACGACGTCTCCTTCACGTCCTGCACCTACGTGTCCGCGGCCGTGGCGGTGGCTCTCGGCAACTTGGTCACAGCCGCTGACTGTCTGGATTTGGTCGGCACATTTCTTCTTAGCTAATATTTCTTATGTCAGTTCGATTGTACAACATCAAGGAGCAATCTGCAAATTGTGCTGTTGGGTAATAACGTAAAAAAGTCCTCCTCTGTTGGCTGCAATGACGACTTCTGCTCGGTCATGGACCCGAAGGTCTTTCTCAACCGGGGACCAAAGACTTTTTTATAATTGTGCTAAGACCTTTGCTATGAAGTACAAGGTTTTACTGTTATTATAAGAAGTCAAGCTTGCTGAGGCTCGCAGATCTGTCTGTCTCTCCCCTACCTGAATATGGCGTGGCGCAGCTGACTCCATCGGCGCATCGACTGAGTGAGGTCCAGGGCCAAGACGAACCTCCTGCGCTGCCTCCTGACCGCAAACGTGAACTTGGGCCACTCGAAGCCGTCGGCGACCTCGAACGAGTTCTTGTTTCGGATACGGTGCGTGAAGTTCTTCTTCAGGTCTTCCTCGAGGATGTTTGCGAAGTCCTCGTGGGCGAGGACGACCTCGAGGGCCGAGCGGCGGTCGCAAAGGACGTTCTGCTTGCTGGGCACTTCCCTCATGTAGCCCTTGATGGGACAAAGACCCTGCAAGGAAAAAAAAAAGCTTGTTAGTAGAATAAAAATCTGGGGAACCGTATAATGAAAAAAGCTGGAGTCATTTTTCCGATGTGTTTTTAACAGATTCTTTGGTCCGATAGAAAGAATGAGCGGAATCTCTGATCATCTCAGAAGGGACCAGTTCGCTTATCTCTTTAAGGCTCGTCCAGCCTGGCCAAATTTTCTTTTCTTCTTCTGCTCGAGCAAACTGGCCCTTAAGCGTCTTTTCACGTGTGTCTAATGCACACAAAAGTGCTCCAGAAAATGCACTCGACTCCAAAAGACTTGGCTGGATCAGAGCGCGTGCAAAAGAAAGGTTGACACAGGTAGAATGGGCAGGGGGAGACTCAGACACCTGTGAAGGCGCGCTCACACTTGCCACAATTTGTGTCCTCCTTCCCACCGCGTCGTCGCCCCTCTCCCCCCCGGCGTCCTCGGGGCCCAGTGGGTGAAGGACGGGGTGGGGGGCAAAATGTAAACATCCTAACATAGGCCTAAAGTTCCTCCCCCCTGCCAATCTTTTAAAGTAGCCCCCCTTTAAAGAGAGATATACTTTTGGGGGCCCCCCTGCTGTGCTCTCTCCCCTCTAATGACTCTGCCAGACACAAAAGAAGAAGTGAGAGTTTGTGGTCAAGATGTAGGCGAGACCTTTGGATCAATTGCCCGCTTTAAAGACACGCTTCAACGAGCAACTTGAAGCTTCCAGCGGATTCATTGGCCAATTGCTACCATTGGGCTTTTTTTCTCTCTCTCTCTCCTTCTTCTGCCTCGGTGGTGATGATGATTCGGCAATCACAGGGGACATTTTCTATGGGGTGATCACTGACTTTTCCAGGGGGGCAACGAAATCAATTCGTCACAGTGTGAGGCTCAAAGAAGGACCACAGCTGAGAGACGTGTGAGGCGAGAAGGACAACAACAACAACGTTGCTTACCATCTGGGTGGTGCTGTTGCAGCCCTGGTTGGCCCTCTGCTCGTCGCCCACGCTGAACATGTCCGGGTAGATGGGGTCGCGGGGGAACCCGGACTCCGGGAAGACGCCGTAGCGGTACCGGCACCAGGACAGGAATGTGCCAAGCTCTGAAACAGGAACAAGGGAGTCAGCGACTTTCCACATTGGCCCTTACAGGGTGTTGTCAATCAACAGTCCTTCAAAACACTTGCGGGCTTTTCTGTCTTTTGGCACGCAAAGTTTTGCACGTGCCAAAAAGTTACTCTTTCTTGGTCTCTGCCAGACAAAACTTGTGCAAGAATTTGTGGGATTTTTTTTTGGGGGGGGGGGGGGGGGT
>JAAUXU010110493.1_pt1 | contig 21109 bp, 19 predicted proteins | sample 7278151 | NCBI WGS metagenome assembly JAAUXU01 (sample SAMN14350113, study PRJNA611818) | marine sediment metagenome | isolation source: surface marine sediment (1.8m) | place: French Polynesia: Moorea | collected 2018-08 | reverse complement strand
CTTATTGAGTAGTCATCCTCTCGCACTCTGTCACGCTTTTTTCATCCCCTCACAGAACCTAGCAACCTTTGGCCCGGACGATAGGGTTTTGCATGGTAGCACGTAGCGCCGGAGGACCCGGGGAGTGCCTCTTTGGCGTGCCTCCCTCTCCAGTTGGTCTCATTTTGAGCACTCTAGCACCAAAATGGGCAGCCCCGACAATGAACCCCTGTACTGAACATTGTACCAGAGTATCACATCTACGTGTTTCACATCAAAATTCCATCTCAAAGGGTCCCAGTGTAGCGCATGAGGTGTAGTCATGCCCATGGCTAATCTTTTCGCCAAGGACTGTACAGTTGACGCTTGGTTTTGTGAACCCATTGGCAGCAGCGTCAAGTTCGCTAAATTGAAGCAGGAAATCATGCCAGAGCACTGTTGTGGTCAATTCAAATTCGCTGAAACGAGCTTTACGAAAATCCACTAACCTGGTGCTTCTTCTGTTGTACAAAATGGGTGAGCAGTGAAATCTTCACTAAATTGAGGCATTTCACTAAAACGATGTTCACTAAATCGACAGTAATGTTTCTTTTCTTAACTTTTCTTTCTATCGTCATTTCAGTAGTGTACGACTGAGAGCAGATGGGTAAAAATACCTCTGAACCTCTAGGTAGTACGAGTCGTCATCGGTAAAAAAAACCCCGCCCGTGTGACTGCAGCCTTATTCACGTGAAAATCCTTTTCGTCAATGAAGCACTTTTCCATGGATGCTTCGCCCTCTTGAGCTGATTCAAGACGTAAGTGGCTTTTGACAGCCATTTCCGGCAGCCCGCAGGGGGAAGAAGCTGGACGCGTCTAGCTGAGGCCCATGTCCACCTTCACGGTTGCCACATTGGCGCCTCTAACTCCCGGGCGAGGTCTGGGATCGATGTCGAGGGGTTGTCCTTGACGCACTCATTGATGACTTCCACCACGCCCCCGTGTGGACCTCGCCGTTCTCCTTCGTCTTCTCTTGCGTAGCTCATCCATTTTCACCGAGACCTTGCTGTTGGTTTCTTTACGTCAAATTGCCCATTTTGCATTCATTCCGTTTGTAATAAGGAGGTTTACAAAAGAACTACTTTAGAACACTTTTGATGTACTGAGAGGGTGTCTTAAAGTTGAGCTGAATACAGCCACCAATGTATGGGAACTGCAATTATGCAATCAAAGTGACGATGGAGCTACCAGAGCCATCGGTGACGAGCAGAGCAGAGCGATCGGACCCATGTGGGACGCTCACAGCAACCACAGCCATCAGAGTGACGATAACAGTGGACCATTCAGTGACGATCAGAGCGCCTAAAGCCATCAGACCTCCTTAGTGTGAACAAAATGAATGCAAAATGGACAACTTGATGTAAAACAAAGTACGTGCATTCGGCACGTTACAAACACTCTATCGCTGCAGCGCTTACTTCTGCTCTTGTTCAGCAACACTGAGAGCAGACTGAGCGTTTGCCAAACGCTACTTTGCCAAAAGTAGTGCTATATTGCACAGACAGCTGGGGATGGTGGCAAATGAGGCCTTAATACCTGCAGAGTCTTGATGTCCCTAAAAAGAATGTGTAAATTAACCCAAAATTGCAAAGTCCGCCAACAAGGGATTGCCGGCCACTCTGTAAAAGAGCAGGAGGCAGGAGCTTACGATGTTATTCCATGTGGCGGTCCAAGACCCTCTTTTGCAGTGTGATTTTTTACTGTGTCTACAAGAGATGAAGCTGCCAAATTGGTGCGGATTTCCTCAACAAGTGCTGTACGCGTACACCAATCACGATTTGGTGCAAAATTCAAATCGCACAAACAATTTATCAACACTGTGTGCTCGGAATTATTTTTGGCCCACCTTGGGCCGAGCACAATGTGGCCCAATAAACTGGAGTGTCGACTATCCAAAGCTTACTTTATAAAGAACACTCAATGTTGTAAAAGCAACTAGAGTCCGATTTCTCTCATTCCTTAGCACTCACTGTAAAGAACATGATCCTAGCTGATTTTTTCAGCATCCACGCGCCCTCCGTGGAGGGCTTCAGGCTGCTGATTTGAATCAAGCCCAAATCTCTCAACTTCCAACAATCCAATCCATACAGTACTGACGGTATGTTAAGAAATCATACTAGTCACAGGAGGGCCAGCGCAGTAGAGGATTCTGCTGCAGAAAGTTCTACGTTCATTTGGGCTTATAATCCGAGAGACAAAAATGAGGAGTGCAGTGTGTTCGCCATGATTGGTCTGTGATTGGCATTGTTGTAGCACAAATACACATAATCTTAGGTGAGTTTGTCTTTCAGAATACAACTTAGTGATAGAAACTTTCCTTTAGGAAATTTTTTTTGTCCTGCTTGCACATTGACTCCTCATAACCGACCTTGCTCGTTTTAAGACTCGAATTATTGGATGGAGCTGGGACGAGACGAGATTTACAACGGTCTGAGCCGCCTCGCCAGCATCAATGAGAACTCGGCCAAGAATGTGGTAGTGTTTGTCGGCGATGGTATGAGCTTTCCGACCATCACATCGGCCAGGTTTGTCAAATTCTTGAAGACTTCAGACATGCTTTATCCATTACTTACACAGAATTTACAAGATGCAGAAGAATCGACCTGAGTTGAAGAATCGTCCAGAGGCCGGCTATCTCACGTTCGAAAGATTCGACAATGTCGGATTGACGAAAGTAGAGACACAAAGAATATGACAACGTTGATTTGCTGCTACCTTTCTACTCTCTGGACACCGTAGACCTACGCCATCGATCAACAGATCGTGGACAGCGCCGCGTCCGCGAGTGCCCTCTTCTCGGGCGTCAAGACAAAGCAGTCCACCCTTGGCTACGACTCACTCATCGAGCATGACGACGTCTACAGCTCGCTTGAAGCCAACGAGGTGACCACGGTGTTGACATGGGCGCAAGAGGCTGGAATGGACACTGGTAGGAGGAAGCTCTGCACATGCTCTGAAATACTTTATTGACTGCATGTCTATTAGAATCATTTCTTCTCTTTGTTCCAGGCATCGTCACGACGGCACGCATGACTCACGCCACCCCTGCGGCCCTCTACGCCCACTCTTTTCACCGCGACTACGAGTGCGACTCCAAGTTTCCCGGGATCAGCAACGAGGTGCTCCCCAAAATCATATTTGAGCTGGTGTTCTTCTTCTGAAATGTGGTCCTTTCAGCCTGAACCTCCAGAGGGCGTCCATGATATTGCACACCAGCTGATAAACCGTTCTCCAGGCAACAGGACCAAGGTTTTGATGGGTGGAGGTCATGCCGCATTCCTTCCACAGGCAAAGAAGGAAAGTTATGTGGCAAAAGAGGTGAGCATCGAGAAGTCAAGTACATCGCGCAGTAGCACACACATACTCAAAGAAAAGATGGCACCCGGGATTTCGCTGTAATTCACCATGCTTAAAGCTTTGCCATAGCAGCAAAACATTTGGTAGAATCAAAAACTTAGCTTAGCTGCTTTGATATCATGAGTCATGACGAACAACTGACCAAGTTGGACCCATGGCACAAGTAGAACCTCAAGTTTTGCATGTTTGGCAGCTGCAAAGAAATGATGGGTGTCTCTTTCATTGTCTATGTCTTGCAATTCTTGCAACACCTTTAAACCTTGATCAGACATTACATAGTGTACTGTATGGCGGTTAGGGTACGACAGCAAAACATTCAGCATTTATATTTTCTGAGAAGAAAATTGATTTATATTGGCTATGCTAAATAATGGAGATTTTTGCGGTTATTTCGGTGCCTTTCATATTCTCCATTACTTTCTGGTTGCCGAGCAGCACGTACTTGAGACGGGCAGGAGACTCCTGAATGCACTGTAGACGTGATTTTTTTGAGTGGAATTATGTAGTGATGACGGCGTTTATTCACTTTTTTAAAATGTAACGCCATGCAACAATCCATGTAGCAGAGTCTCCTACCTGGATAATTGCATTCTTCAGCATGCAATTATCCATTTTCAACGTATTAGCACACAACGTGTGTATTCAAAACAAGAAAATCAGAACCAGTAGGTCCTGTGAGACATGCATCCACCTTTACACAACGTTCACCACATAATTTCACTCCAAAAACCCATAGTGTTTCACTAAATGATCGACGATACGGCACAATTTATTCGTTTCCAAACAGCAAAAATTTTGTCCCCCAGGCTTTTGCCGAAGCTCTTCAGAAATTTATGAAGTTGCGCCGTATCGTTATTAGTCATATTGCTTGTCTATGTTGTAGAACAGTATTTTCCGACTTTTTTTACCGTGATCACTTGAAGTGTCCTAGGCCTCAAATTGTCAAGGCCACGTCAAATCGCCGAGGACAACAAGCAAAATGCAGTGCTCATTGCAGAGATGAAATGTGTAATTTAAGGCAAAGTTTTGGGGTTACATTTCCCCTGCGTGTCTTCAGCACAAAAAAAACAGAAAGCATAGCGCTACAAAACAGGGTACATGTAATATAATTTACGTTTAAGAGTCTCCTGCCTGTTTTAACACTCTTTGCCCGGCTTCTGAATACACTGTGTAGTCAGTAGCATAATGTACTCTTACATCTTACACCAGGCCAAAAAGGGGTCAATTTGAAATTTGACTAACACCCCTTGTGCTTAGCTACTGAAGGTCGAATAATAAAGATAGAATTATATTCCTGCTTGATAAAGACAGACCTACGACAGTTAATATTTTACGGCAACAGGCAAGGAATTTTTTTTTTAACTTTCAAGGCTTCAAGTTGGGGAGGAGCATTGGTGGAGCATTTGGAACGCATCATCGATCTGCTCCCTTGCCAATGCTGGGTATTTGCACACAAGGAGTATAAAGTCCTCCCATTCCTCCCCACAGATATGACACTCATGCATCAGGGTGGTACCTCACCCAGGTCTGTTTGACTTTTGTGTTTGACTTTTGTGGTTGTGGTGAGTTTTGTAGCTTCACAGCGCCTCGCAATCTCTCAGCCCGGACAGGGTTTTTGGTGCGCTAGCGCACGGCGCCGGAGGGCCAGGAGAGGGGCAGGATTGCCCCATGAAAATTTCAGGCAATTTTATCAACTTTTACCGCCTAAAGAAGACAAAGTTCAATCCTCCTTGGCATGATCCCCTCTCCAGTTGGCGTCCTTCTGATCACTCTAGCATCCAAATGGCCAGTCTTGACATTGAACCCATCTGCTCAACATTGTGCCCAAGCATCACATCTACTTGTTCCACATCAAAATTCACAAAAAAATTAAGTAGTTATGTAAATCAAAACGTTTCTGTACAGAGTACGAGGTGATGTCATGCTCGACGCAAGTACTTACGGCAGTGACTGTACATAGGGGATTCGAAGTGAGTCGAGACAAGGTCTGTTCAATAAATGTCCTTACGAAAACGAACACTAGCGAGATCAGATCAGGACAAAATTGAATGCTTATCAAGCAGTCGACATCTGACCTTGCCTTTTTATTTATTTAAGATCAAACTTAACAGCTAATTCATATAGGATCAGAACGCTGGGGCTCTTACCAACTACCGATTGACCATAATTATCGTGATACCGACTATTACCAACGTCTTCTGAAATACCGACTACCGATACCGACTTCCGACTTTTGGTCTTGATATCGTATCGTACCGACATCGGATTTTTTATATCGCACATTCTGATCCCTCAGTCAGTCAGTTAGCCATATTTTCCTTTTCCACCACCCCTTCGTTTAGAGCAATACGCTTTCTACATCGCTTCGTCCCCTTGTTGAAGGCCTTGGTGAAGGAGTCCACACGTACTTCAGGTATATGGTCTTGCAGACGCATTTCCCCTCGCTGCTGATGCTGCTGGCATCCACGGCGACCCCCAAGAAAGCCCTCTTGATCATGGGAAAGAAGGAGAAGTCCGCAGGGTGAGGTCTGAAGAGTAGGCGGACGCCCTTGTCCTGACGCCCTTGAACTCCTGGGTGTACCTGCTGGCATGAAAAGAGTAAATGTCTATAATCCACCTTGCAGCCTCAGGGCTCAGTCCCAGGTCGTCAAAGAGCGTGGCGTGGATGATAGTCCTCGAGATGTCAAAGGCCTCCACCACCTCCTTGACGATCATGCACGTGTTGTCCTCCACAAACTGCCCGATGACCTCCACAAAGTCGGCAGTCCTCACAGTCTGGATGCCACCTGTGTGCTGGTCGGAGACATCCTCCCCGGCCTTGGCCAAGATCTTGTAAATTCCTGATCTGGAGATAGCCTTGACCCCATGACACATCTGCATGGCCAGGTCGACCTCCTTAAAGCAGCAGCCTTCGCCGGCTCGGTTGATGCAGAACTCATGCATGAGGGTCACGTTGTTGTTTTCAGACGGGCAGGATGGGTAGGCTCCAGCAGACAGCTCCAGTGATATCATTTCCAAGAAACTTAGCATTAGTCTAGTACAGCAAGTAGTATTATTAGCTTTTACAAGCAGCATAGAATATCAAAGCTGAATGTCAGTTACCCGCAAAGTGCTTTCGTTTGCTGGTAGCTCTAAAAAGGACCGCGCTGGACCCGAAGTCTTGACTCAGTTAGAATTCCCCACGTTCTTACTCCATTTTCACAGGGCTATGAAGACTGGGATTGCTATCGGGTCGACAATGAGGACCTAGTTCAGAAATGGCTGGACATGCATGAGAGGTACCAAGAATGTGGCCACGAAAAGCAACTCAAGCTTTAATCGATCAAACCCTAACTGTACAATTGCATCCCGTGACAGGTCTGAGTTCGTCGACACTAGACAGAAATTGAACGGAGTGGACGCCTCCAACACCGACTACCTCCTGGGATTATTTGCACAATCTCACGTTCAATATGACGACCTTAGAGACGAGGAGGACCCATCCCTTGTCGATATGGTCAAGAAAGCGTTAGAGATTTTAAAACGAGGAGACAACGGATTCTTCCTCATGGTGGAAGGCGCGCGCATTGATCATGCTCACCATGATGTGCAGGTCCCCACTCAAGGAAAAGGCCTCACTGAAGAATTTTGTCAGGCAAATGGTTTTTTGTTCATTTTCAGGCGAATCGGGCCATTAACGAAGCAGTGACGATGGACTTGGCTGTTGAAGCTTTGCTCCAAGATCTAACCTACGAAGAGCAGCAAGAGACGTTGATCATCGTCACCGCTGACCACTCTCACACCATGAGCATAGCTGGCTACACCAACCGGGGAACGCCAATAGATGGTAACGGATGAGCTCCTGGTTGCTCGTAGAACGAAGCCCCAAGCCGTACTGTGCTGTGTGTACACCTCTTCATTCATTCGCTTGAATCCACAGGCTTGAGCACTTCCCTTCTGGATGACGATTTGCCCTATACGACACTGGGATATTCCAACGGCCAAGCATTCTACTACCACCACATCCTTGACGAAACTGGTTCAAACATCACCAGAAGAAATATCAGCGAAGATGACGTTTCCGTAAGATGATCAATTGACAAATGACCTGGCGTGTATAGTGGTCCAAAGAAAGTGGTGCTGATATTGTGGTATATCTGTACCACCAATAGGAGCGCCATGCGCAACATTACGATCGGATTGCGATCGCATAGGCGGATGGATCTTATATCCAATGATTTGATAGGAGGTGACTACTGGCCGAAGTTGTACTCGGTTTGCTCGGGAAGATCTACAAAGCACTGTCTGTCTGGTGTTTCGCATTGTCCACTTGTGTGTGCTTCCTCGGGACCGATCGTCCCTAAACTTGGCATTCACCCCTCACTATTCATGCACTCTGCACCATGCATACGCTCCACATGGCCCACGTGCTCTGCATGGTCTTCATGCTTCGTGCTGTCCATGCACTTCATGTCGTCCACGCCGTCTGAACCCCGATCTGTTCTGTCAAAGTTTTTTTCGCCTAGCTGATCTTTTTCCCTCCCCTCGCTCCGTGTTACCAAGCTGCATTAATTTTTGGCAAATACTTGAAGCAAGTTTTTGTCGTGAAGTTGTAATGATGAGACACATTTCCTGATCGGCGCATGGCAACTCTTCCTCTCTTTTCCTCTTACCACTGACAGCTACAATTTAATATTCCCACAGCAATTCGCAATGGACTATGGCCATCTATCACGAGTAGTTATCGGTGACTTTTGAAGTTAATGCAACTTTGGACCTCAATTTTGGCCTCGAAACGGTCTCAGACTACGGCGCATAAAAAGTAGTGTCCACTGACCAAATTTGGAGGCCATAGGTGGGCGATGGGAGCGCCCAAAGCGTGACACACTGACAGACAGACACTTTATGTTCAGATATTGATTAGGCCACCTAAATCTGAACACATTGTTATGCAATGAACTCTAGCGAAACTTTAGTTCAAGCGGGGCGGTCAAAAAATGTTTTTTGAAAACCATTCGACTACATCTTCACTGTCAGGCATCAGGTGACAAATCTGAAGTTCACTCAGCTAAAATCCAAAATTTTCATTTGTTGGTCTGGCCTGATGTACGTAGATATACCCTGCAATAATATTGTGCTATTACCAAAATGCTGAATTATTTTAATTTTTTCAGAGCTTCGACTATGAGCAGAACTCTGCGGGTTACAGAAAAAGCGAGACTCACGGCGGTGACGACGTGCCGGTGTTTGCCCAAGGTCCCTTCGCCCACCTCTTTCACTCGACTCACGAGCAGACATTTGTGGCTCATGTCATGGCCTACAGTGCGTGTATAGGACCCTATCACCAGGAAGGAGAGAGATGTGAAGGTGAACAAACCAATACTCAGTTGTACAGAGCTCCAGGAAAGTCAACATTGCAAAACACGCGGAAAAACACAGACATTAGTGGGTTCATAACTTCGAAATCTTTGAAATGAGTATCCAATGTATGTTGTGTGGCGCTTGTACCAAAACACCTAAGCAGCTTCCAGTAGACACCCTCTGGTCAATCATGTCTGTGCAAGGACCTTGAGTCAGTTGAATGACAGGACTTTGGCATCGCCTCTCAACCTTCGTGACCAATCAAAAAAACACAAAATATTGATAGACAAAATTCTTTCGCTAATCAGGGTAGAGTTTATGAATCTACTAAGGTCATCCTCGAGCTCAAAACTTCAAACCAAAACAAGCTCTCTTCTCCCGTTGAGGCAATGAAGGCAAAAGGTCCGAAAGAGATGCCCAAACAGGTGTCATGACAGCTAACTCAGGCTCCTACCACACAACACATGTGACGAGTGAATAGTGTTTGCTCGAAGTTGCTCAGCTGTATTCTTGCATTACACAACCTTTCACTTCTTCAGTAAGAATTAGAAGTTATGGTCACTTGTCTTTAGGGCTCTTCAGTGTGCCCCCAAAACCCCTCTTAACTGTGAGCATGGAGAGGTATAGCCGATATACAATTGTACATGGACCGGGCCTGATGATAAATTGAGACAAATCATACCTTCATTTCTTCATGCTCTGCTCTAAGTTCTGTCTGAAATGGGATATTGTTACGGCATGAACCAGGCCTGTTTGATGACTAGACATGATATCATTCAATGTGCCCATGCTTAGAAGCTACTATGCATTCTCGATGAACTGCCTGCACACGATCCTCACGTAGTCCACAGGCATGTCGGCCCTCACCTTGTGGACGACAGCCTTGAGGAAGTCCACACTGCTATGGTAATTCACACCACTTTGATGCGAATAGAATGGCCCAGAGGATTGGCATATGGGAATTACGGGGGGAGGCAGAAGTCCTTGGGCCAGAAGGGCATGGGTTGCATGCACCCAGTGCTGGATCATCTTGGTCTAGTACTAGTGGGATGCCAGTCAGGTTGTCCTCGATCCATGGCTAGATTGTGTCCCTCACGATCCCACTGTGGAACATAGCTGAGGTCTAAAATTGTCTCAATTTCACCCGGTTCGTGCACGGAGTGGGACCAAAGTAGCTCCCCCTAAGTAAATGATTATTGTTCAGAGTGTGCAAGACCTACGAAGGCTGGATTCCACTGGAGAAGATTGTCAATCAAACCAAAATTAAGGAATCATGACCTTCGAAAGTTGACAATCATTTTTCTCAACGTGGCGTGGCGTTGGGCCTAATTTTTTGTTTTTACTATTCAAATCATTGACATATTGAGAAAGAAATGAATCAGTTTAGCAGAGTCGAATTTCAAGTGCACAACAACAATGCGTTGTGTTGGTCAAAACACTTAAACGACCCATTTGTGCCTCCGGGTGCATGGCCTCTGAGTCTAACAGTTCAGGTGAAATTGGCTGACTTTCAAGGTGAAATAATAGTCACACTCTTGTAGCTCTTGCGCATCCTGAGCCATAAGCATCCTGTTTGGGGGAAGTTACTTTAGTCTTTACTCTGCAAATGCTCTGCAAAATGAAACATTGTAAGTTGAGTTTTTATGCACCTTGTACTCACTTTCCAGGGCTGCCAAGAACGTCTGGAGACTCTTCCGGCCATCAGCAAAGACCTCTCGTTTTCCTTCTTCTATCAGTGCTCTTGATCTCATCGTCTCTCTAAATGGGAAGAACACCTACATGGTCCAACCTCAACCTCGCCCTCGCTTTATCTACAGCTGGAGTGTAAAGACTGGCAAAGTAGAATTGAAGAATCAACTGTAGTAGTTCAGTTATTAGATGAACCTTTTCAGAATTGTTCTTTTTTGAAGTGACTTAGCTTCTGAACAATTTGCTCCCTGTGGCCTCTTTTGGCCTTCAGCACAGCCTCAGTTGTTGATACGCTGATTCACTTGAATAAGATAAGTCTCTGTCGAATAACGTTGGTTTTACTTCAGTCGGTTCATCACTTTGCTGACACACTTGACCTGGACCATCCCCTACCCCACTATACCAGAGACACACGTTATTCCGCCCTTGACTATGCACATGAGCCAAACAGGAGATGAATGACAAAAATCCATATGTGATGATCGTGTGTAACTATTTCTTTTATTCGCTTTAATCGCATTTTTCTTCACACATGCGCCAAACTACGTGCAAGCTTGTACATACGTACAGTAATAGTAGTAGTACATAGTATGTATATGTTTTAGCAGCAGCATAGTTGCGTACATAGCATATTGTAGTGTAGTTAATAGCAGGAGGAGGAACAGCTGAAGCATAACTAACAGATTTTAGTTGGTTATGTTTGTTCAGGTTGAAGAGAAGCGAGGGAAACCGCTTTCTTTAGCACCCTCCTTCCACTGGTGAGAAAACACACATCTCGCAACCTCGTAATAGCAGGAGAACATTGAAAAACACCGCATAATTTTTGTTGTTTTAACCTTCTTCGCACTAAAATATAGCATCAAATTAGCCTCGCAGATTCCCTTCACGCACACAGACGAAAGTGAGTCAATTATATATAGATATATGTATATGTATGTAGACGTGCATACAGACGTAAAGTCCACAGCTTATGGGGCTTTACCATACGTGAACTACCGGACCACGCACCTTGTGCTCACACGCACACAAATACTCGCACGCGCGCGTACCTTGAGTGACAGAGTTGACGTCCCCGACCGACGTGTTAGCCGAGATTTTTTTCTTTTCTTTTTTGCCCTCAGCACCCTGTACTGTGCGCACTTTTGTCACACGTATTTGCAGTAAAGTTCTTTTTTTTTTTAAAAGGCAGTGATTATCTTTGGGAGTGAGATATACGCATACTAAATAGAGAGCCTTTTTTTCATAAGATTGATTGGCTGCAATTCCTTTCTTCTGTCTTTTTGCAGTACGGTTGATGCGCAAAGAAAGGGGGAGTTGCGAAATTCGTGTCTTTCAGCGTCGTCCTTGCGACGAACGCAGTGAAATCCACTCATAGCGTTGTGGGACAAGAGCTGACTAAACGGGACTTAAACAGTGTGATTTCTTTCCGGGCTTTGGTGGCAGAGAAACGAAGGAAAGACCGGGTCAAGCAAGCACTTCACGATCGAGTGCATCACTCAGCTCCCCACGATGACGTGCGCAGAGGGAGCGGATCAAGGGATGGGGAAGTCATGAGAAATGTAGCAATAGTAGCGTCACTATGTACAACACAAGCTTGGAGTTAGATTTAGCTAACAATTCTTTGCTACGGGTGCTGTCTAGTAAAGCAAGCGATCGGCTTTCCAGTGACTTTCTTTGAAAGTACTGAGCTCCGCACACGACTATGCACATGTGTGGGGTTAGCAGGAAGTTTCTCGGGCTTTCCTGTCGTTATCGCCTCTCATCGGCTTGCGGAATTAGTGGTGGAGGAAGGAAAGGAAAAAAGTCTTGGAGTGACTTCAGTTTACTATTTACACTCATGCGCACTTGATAGAAATTGAATGCGTGTGTTTCTACAGTCACCATTTACGCTTTCCTCTTTTTTTCCGTTGTCGTCAGCGTCTCAAGAAAAAAAGGGCAGAAAAAAATCACAAATTTTCACCGTTTCACCTTGAGTGTGGCTAGCTTTTTTCACATTTTTCACGTTGACAGACGTCTTTCCAACTTCAATCATTCAAAAAAAAGCAGCAGAATGATAGCGGTTCACGCTCTCTCGACAACTAACTTTTTCTTTTATGCACTGCTCACACCTGCGCTTATAACTTTCTCAGTACAAGCAGGGTTACAAGTTAGAAAGCGAACGAGAGAGTGTGGAGCGTGAGAAAGAGACCGACGCAAGTAAGTTACATTTAAGGACTGCAAGTATTGCAGTGGTTAAGTCTATACCTACTGTTGAGTAGCAGCAAGCTAATGTTATTGCCAAGAGTATTTTTCCTTCAATGCAGATTAGTTTGATGGAGATTTGGGGTGTTGCGTTCGTAGTGGCAAAGGCCAGAAAACCAGTGAGGACTCCCATTTTTTTTTCCTTTTCATAAGAAACAAAATCGAACGGGTCATTTTTTGGGATGGTTCAAAGGAAGGCAATAATTTTTTTTTTTTTTGAATAGTGGAAGCAAATTTGTGACTCTGCAGCAGAGGTAGGCGCTAGGCTGGCTGGCTGGCTGGGTGGGCATAGGCAGAAAGGACGCTTTTGAGAAAAAATTTCGAAGCGTTTTGCGAAAAAAAAACAAAGAACCACCTTCTCCTACCGGGAGCTCACAGAAAATCCTCCCACTCTTCTAATGTGCCTACTTTCGGCTGCCGTCACAGTAGCACACACAAAGAGTACACAATAGTAAATAATGATTGGGACACATGGCTTATGGCGTACATAACAGAGAGTGTTCTATACATATACAGTTCCGCTCAGATTTAACACGTACATACTCGTCTCTCTCTCCCACACAAAAAGAAGAACCAAACGACGACAACAAAAAGGTCCGTGGCAGATTGTGTACGTACATGCAAAGTACAGAGCGCTACTCAAATGGTTGGTGTCCCTGACGGAGTGTGGCAATAGACGGTGACTACATTGACAGATACAGAGAAATAATGGCTTTGATAACAACGCTATCGTAGGCAGAAAAATGGTTGCTTCCTATATGTGTAGAGTCGGTTATTTTTTTTCCTTGCAAGCCACTCTTTTCTTTGAAGTAAGCACTGAACGGAGCACTCGTAACTTATTATCGGTACTCTCTCACGTTGTACGTAAGCTGAGTCTGCGTTAATGACTGGTGGTGTTCCATACATCTTCTTTCTTTTTTTTGCTGTCGGTTATGTTACATTAGCAGCTGAAGTATACATGGTATCCGTACATTACATGCATACATGTACTGTTAGTAGCACCCCAGGAGGACGAAGGTCGACGAGCCTGGAATTCTTCCCCGTTAAACTGAGATTTGCAGATACTTTTTTTCTTTTCTGGCGTTTGTAATCACAACTCTCCAGCACACCTATTTACCCCTCTTTCTCTGTTTCATCGCACGCTCACAATGCTTTTAGGAGGCTTCACCTCAGGAGACTTTTTTTTTCCAGAGTGGAGACTTTCTTTTCTTCGCTTTATTCGCCTGGGGGTGTTGGGTTTTTTTGGGGTTTATGTTTTCTCCTGTGAATCGCACATGGTGCGACTTTTTTTGGGTCAGAGCTAAGCTGCTTCGAAATTTTCGAGCTTTTGACGAGGGTTGATGATTGTTGTCAGTGCACGTCTGTCTGAAGTACTGTTGTAGTACACGCAGGGTTCTCGCCCTCTCACATACGCACAGCAAGACAAAGGACAACGTTGCCTTTGTGACCGATGACTTCTGTTCATTTTTTTGTCCATCGAACTTGTTCATCATCGCTCATTGTGATAAAAACTCTTCCAGGGCGAAGAAAGATGTCCCTTTCTTCCTCTCTTCTCTTAAACCTCTTTGCGTTCAAGTGTGTTGGTTACAATGAGTGTTAGTATGCTTATGCGTACATCTGTGTGTGTGTATGTGTGTGTGCGTGCGTGCGTGCTTCAACCAGTAAGCTGTGCATCGTTGTCTCTTTAAGAAACAGTTTTGGGTGAGACGTGGCTCATTCTTTTTTAATAAAAAGGCGCGTTGTATGTCATATGCATACAGTACAGCTGCTGCTCTTAATCTATTCTTTTTGTCTGGCACCTTTCTTCAGAGTTGAGTTTTCTTCTTTGACTAGTCAATCATGAGCTCGAAGTGGACGAGGCCCATTCGCTCCATGGTGTTATGCTTGATGTTCTTGGCCCAGGCTTTGCAGCTGACGGCGATGAGGACGCCCACTGCAAAAGAAAAAAAAAGTGTCGGATCTTGCTTTGCAAAGACAGACAGAAAGTGCATTTATTCCTTCTTACTGGATTGCACAGTACGTAGTAGCCTTTTACGGCCATACTATAACAAAGTTTGTTTCTGCAGCCTTTCTTCTGTCGCTATCCATTACACCAAGGACAACTAAATGTCGGCTGTGGTATGCCTTGGCCGGAAAAAAAAGACATCCTCTCGCATCTATGGAACTCTTTACTCACTCTTTGGATTCTTCAGATGAGCGAATACTGCCGGGCTGAGATAGTCCGGCTGGTTCTCATAGGGGAAGTAGTAGTCCGGTATGCCCATGTAGGGCAAGTACTCGATATCGCCCAGGTTCTCTTGGTCGGCAGGGTTCTCGCCCTCGCACGATATCCACACAGTGCGGCCGACAGCGGGATCATTGGCAGCCGCACGTTCGGTCACGTAGTCGCGCAGGTGTTGGGGGGCGTTCATCGGCAACTCTGTGGCGTTCGGGTAGGGCTCCGGCCGCCAGCCGAAGATCTGCAGTCAGGGAATGAGAAAGAGAATACGTAGAAAAGAAAAAGACGAGCAGACAGGCACTTAAGCGTAGTGAGCTGAAAGAAGAGTCTCCATTGCACAGTACCTTGTTAAGCTTGAGCAGGATGCACGGCTTCCCGTCCTTGAATCCGTACTCGTTGCTCCTGATGCAGTCCCTAGTAATAAGGCCGGCAGCGTCGACCTGGCAGATCTGGCCGGGACCGGCACCGTTCTGGAACGAGCAGGAAGACACCACCTTCGCGTTTGAGCTGCTGCCAGATTCCATCAGGTCATTGTATTCTGGAAGAAGGAAACAACAACTTCTGGTAGAGCAGTGGCCAAAGCTCATCATCTCATTGCTGTACGTCCGTTCAGGACTGCGTCTTGTCGGCGTCTGCACCAACTGTACATGTACAGAAGTACGTGTGTACTTTCTTCGTGTACCTAATGTCCTCTTTTCTCAAGCAAGGTACGTCAATATTGTTTTCTTTGCTGACCATTTGCATAACCCCTTTCCTTTTGTAAGGGTTCGAGTAAGCGCCATTCACACAGCAGTCTTCTCACCAGGACGTTTTACCCGGGACGGCCTTGGTGTCTGGCCTGACGTCCAAGGTGAATATGCAGCTGCTGCCAGAGGCTACGCCGGAAGAAGCGTTCGACATGGCTGTGCTTCTACTGTTGCAAAACAGCGAGGTCGGTGCAATGCAGAGAATTTTTGCACAGAGAAAGCAAGCAGAAGAACCTCCTTCAAAAGCATGTTCTATCGTTGCCATGGCACGATAATCAAGTTCAAGAAGGACCATTTTTTGTGCTGCGCCCCAGTCCGTGCATACACTTTGCTATGTAGAGGAGGCTCATATCCAGACAGCAATTTTGAGTGGGAATGAACTGGGAGAAGTGAGGTTACCCACTAGAGAACGCCCAGGGAGGAGTGCTCGTGGAGCTGTGGGTGCTGGCTGGTTCACTGAGCTTCAATTTAAAATTTTATTTACCACATAGGACCTTCAGGACAAAAGACTAGTAGATAACTTTTTCTTCATCTTTAGTAAAAAAAAATGAAAATTTACGCAGTGACATTTTTTTTAAAAAAATAACGATTTTTAATGCTTCAATAACATATATCAAAAGTTGTCAGGACTTTCGCGAGTAGTTCCTTTTTCTTAAACGTTAAGTCCCAATTCCGACTGGAGAATGGTAGAAGTCATTCTCTACATGGTCTCACGTTAGACGAATGTTGACTTACTTTTATTTTCTGTTTACTGTCACGGTCCAAGTGTTTTTCTTCTCAGAACTCTGTCGCAGATTTTGTACGCGACAAGATTTCCTCTCCATTGATGTAAGCAGCACCTCATTTCGTGCGCTCATAGTGGAGTTGCCTCATGATGCTCACCCTGTACCTACGTCTATGCTACATACGGTCGTGCCACACGCGCGAACTCCAGCACCTGCACCAGAGAAAGGACGCCTTTCCTTGGTGCAAAATGGCCGCTCGCCAGGGACGTTGTGCTTTTGTCAAATCTAAAAAGGACCCTCCTACGTACGTAGCAGGACAAAGTAGCAGCAGTATTTCAGATTCTGACTTTTTCAGCTGTTACTTCCTTTCTTTCTTTTTCTGCAGCCGACCTCAAACTGACCGTGTGGCCAGAAAAAAAGGATCATTTCCTCATAACGGAAGGGGAGGCAAAACGCTCTCATTTTCTGCCTTGCTTCCCGTGGACGAAAGAGAAAACCCCAAGGAGGAGGGAAGGAGAGAAATTGGAGATCGTATGATATTACACAACAGAAGTGGGAGTGACGAGAAAGACTTTCTGCAATTTGCAAGAAAGCTTCTTGAGAAATTTTGCTTGCCTTGGTTCTCCTGTCACCCGTGGCTTTTTTAACCGAACGTTACGACAAGGGGGGTGGGGGGCAGGGAAGAGCAAATTTCTTCCTGCTTAAGCTTTCCTCTTAAGTACAGTTAACATAGTGCTGAAGATAGACTTTCGTTAGAAGCAATAAAACGTCGATAGCCATTCTTAGAAGACTCTTCTGGCAATCTGGTTATGTCCCATGAGCATACACGAGCAGGGAAATACGATATTGTGGAAGAGGGATGGAGCATTGGCTATTCCTCGAAAGATTTGCACTTGGCACTATGCAGAAGTGTGCACGATGGAGATCTTCCTTGGGGGGCCAAATTTCCTCTGGAAGGACGTTCCACCGTTTTAAACCTTAAAGGGAACGCAAGTTTCTAGGCCACTTTCACTAAGCAGGCGAGGTTGAATGATGGAGGGAGAGAAAAAGAGGTCCGAACAAGAGCACCATTTAGCCTCACTCCACACGTTGCATCTCTGAAAGCAGTGGAAAAGCTGGCCCATTTGGAGCGAGAGCAGCAGCAAACCTTGATGGCAGATGAGACTTCCGTCATGGTGGAATTATTGCAAGACCTGCCTCAGTCTGGGCATCGTGCCCAAAGGAAACCTGACGGGGCAGCGCAAATTCATGCAAAGTAGGGTGAAGCTGCCAGCCCGGCTGGAGCGCAGGCAAGTTTATTATGGCAGCCCGACGCAAATGCAGAACATTACGTCGCACCCGCAGCCAGCGTTGCCAAAAGAAGTTGTAAAAAGAAAAGAGTCCATTGTTCGTTCTCCTCCTGACGCGACACTTGACCCCCTTTCAGGGAACAAAAAGGGAAATGTGATGAAGGAGGAGACTTCACGCAGGGATTCAATTTAGCAGGGCAGCCTTTCCATTGCACAATTTGGGAATCCACGGAGAATTTGTCTGCTTGCGGAACACCTTTGGTTCCTTCCCATGTATGCGGGTTCCGCGCTTTTGGCCTTCCTTCTCTGTCTCCATTCTGCTGTCGAGAGAGAAAGGGTCTTTTCGAGTCTTATTCAACCTTGGCTTCTGCTGATGACAACGGTTTCACAGCGGTTCTTTGACGAGTGAACGAGAGAGGGAGCGAAGAGGGCCCACAAGTGGCTCAGGACCCTTCTGGCGGAGAGATGGATTGGGTCCTCAAAGAGGGCGAGAGCGACTTTCTTCCCCTCCCGCACTCACTCTTCTTTGACAAATCGAGAATGCTTGTAAAGTCTTTTTTTTGCATGCAATACAGCAGGCATCGAGATGCTCCGTTGATACAGTCGTTGCTACCTACAGATCGACCCAAATCACTCACTCTTTAACAGGGAATTCAACAATTTTGCAGGAAAAATTCTGCGGTCTTCTCCATTCGTCTCTACTCCAGTTGAAGGGCTACTTGTCAAAAGTGCGTTAGGGCCACAAAGGCAAGGATTTTCGAGCTTGATCGCAGTAAAAAGCCTTTTACGACATTGCTTGCTTGGCATAGGACACATATACATGTACGTGTGCATCGCAGGGCAGAGAGACAACCGCTGCAACAGCTACAAGGGCGACATGTATTAACTATTTATTGCCTGGTCGTATTGTTGCAATACATTTCTCGAGTTTTGATTGACGTGATTTGACCTGTCCAAGGACAGAAAGGTCTCCAGGACAGGTCAAAACCTCAGCAAAACCAAAAAAAACTACTATTACAAAATGCGTAGGGCAATTTTCGGTCTTTTGGGAAAGTGCGCACAGGACAGTCCCTGAGTAAAGTCTCTCTGCGCCTAAAAGAAACCAACAGTTTGGTGTTAAATAACGTACATATCCAAGCAGGAGTTCACACAGACTTATGCAGATGACTGCGTATAATGGACGGACTGGTCTCAAAGGCAGAATGTGCCCCACCCAAAGTGTGACACAATATGCTCACAGGCAGCTCGACACTGAGTGTGGCGCGCACACACTTGCTTTTCCGTTCATATACAGTGCGGTTCACGAAAAAATTGTAAACGTAACTTTAATGGCCATTATCACCCCGGCCAATCTGTCTCTCATAACCCCTTGGTAAGAACTACGCACTCACTGGGACACACTCAAAAGTGTAGACTGCGTTAGCTACGCACATACACGCAATAAGACCCCTGTCAGATAACCACACTTTGCTCCAAGAATATTAATTTCATGTATTAGTGATTTTTTTTCTCTCCAAATCATGTCTTCAAACGTCAACAGTTGAGTTCATAGAGTGCCACACACTGTACGGCCGACATCTCTGCCTTCGTCGTGGAAAGAAACACGATCAGTAGTAGTAGCACGAGGCCTCTTGCTCCGTAGAAGCCTAGTATATTTTCGACAACATGCGCGTCACAAGCGCATGTACATGTATGAATATATATACGTGTTTACATGGAACTAACACGATGTTTGCATAGGCCAATTTTTGTGAGCCTTGCTTAGGCCGTTCAGACCAGTGTACAGCATGTGTGCACGCATGTGTGAAGGGGACAAAACATGCAGTGCCGTGGATCGTACGTACGGCACTTAGTACCTGCACCCAGGGCACCAAAGAAATACACTTGGCACACCTAACTTACGTAAAGGCTCACGCAGAGAGCGAGTGAGAGAGTTGGAATGAAGTACAGTTGCAAAGGAAGGAAGGAAGGTAGTCTCTGTAACAGGCACAGGGGAGCATGAAGCCCTATCGTAGACAGACCCCTCTACTACACTTCTTTCTTGTTTCTGAAGATAGTACCAGAAGAAAGCTTAAGAAGCTACACAGCGAACGAAATAAACTCCTGGGAGAAGATCGACTGATGCAATCATTTCTGCGCCAATGGACAAACTAAATGAAGAAAAAAGACCTCTTTCTGGCTTTATTTGTGGAAAAATGGGCAACTGCTGCAACTTGTAGTGCGGAGTTGTGTGATTGTTCCGTGACAAATGTTCTTCCAGAACTCGAGTGACGCCACCTCAAATTCGAATGCGGGACACCGAGTCTGTAGTCGAGTTCGAATTGTTTCGGACGTTATCCTGCGAACGTTCAGGAACAAATACTCAGAACAAGCGCTGGAATGCGCATTTTCAGCGTCAGCGGGAGGTCTCACGACATAGACGCGGCCCAAAGCTGCACTGTACTTTGTTTACATGCACTGTAGTATGCAGGACACATGGTTGTTTCATTGCTGTGGCTTAGAATGTGGACTTGTTAAGAAAATGCACTACCCGACCCGCGAGTCAGCTGACGCGCAGCTGACTCGGTGGCCATCGGCCGGGAGAACGGGTTTAGGTGTTAACCTAACCCTTCTCTCCTCCAGGCTTAGATTTCTCGCGCCAGCTGACAGGGCTGCCGGATTACTTGGGCACTCCGCTTTTTCTGAAGAACCGAAACGGAGAGATGTCCCTTTTGCTGCCCGCCGATACCTGACAGCCCAGTCTGAAAGGGGCCCGATAGCCATGTCAGCTGTGACTTCTGGTCAAAACCCGCCTCGGAGATGTGCTTCGAGCTAGAAGTGTCAAGCCGAGCTTTGGGCTGTGCTCTGGCTTGGCTTGCAAAGAAACTTTGTCCCTCTTCCTGTGTCCAGCAATCACAGTAGAACACGCTTGCAACGATCATTTCCTCAAGGTCAAACACAAATCCAACATTTCACTTAAAAAATCATTATGCTTTTAGGGACTGGGGATATGCTTGTAAGGACCGGTTTGTGTTGCCAGTATGCTAAAAATGGAAAACTAACCCATCACGCCTGATGTGAGGTTTGGCTTAAAAATACAACAAACATTATGTTCACAAGTAAGAGAATTAAAAATTTCGTCTCCGTAGATGGAGATAACGGCAGAATAACGCGGGAAAGTCTGCAACTAGGGAAAGAAGCAGCAATTTTATTCATTTCAACAGCTAGGGGTGTTGTAAGGGGTTACATAAATGTTGCAGAAGACATCCAAGTTGTATGAAGCTTTGCCATCCTCAATGTTACCAGCCCTTTATATAATGAAGATGTACGGATCACTCTGCCTAGTTCCAAAGTGATCATCATAAGTGTGTTCTTTTGTGACAGCATAACAGCCGAGTACATACAGTGGGGGCCACAAGTGAGCGTACAGCGGCGGGAAAGACGGAAAAGTTGATTTTTAGGGCCTTCTTTAGTTCTAAAATGTGACCTTTTTTTGTTAAAGGGGGT
>JAAUXU010071660.1_pt1 | contig 21112 bp, 18 predicted proteins | sample 7278151 | NCBI WGS metagenome assembly JAAUXU01 (sample SAMN14350113, study PRJNA611818) | marine sediment metagenome | isolation source: surface marine sediment (1.8m) | place: French Polynesia: Moorea | collected 2018-08 | reverse complement strand
TTCATTTGGCTGCTGAAAAGAGGCCTTCAAAGGCCTTTGACCTTTCAAAGTCAGTCAACTTGGAGAGAGAAAATGGTGAAACATTTACGTGATCTTGACACAATCTGTGATTACGTCTTAATTAAAAATTGGGCGACTGTTACATTGACCAATGATTTGGTTCCATGCTATTAGAGTGAGCACTTTGTATGTCCTCGCCCGCAAAGAAGCAGAAAGGTTTTCTTTTCATTTTTGGGTGGAGAAAAGATTGCATGACAAAAATGTGCACTCACATCTCTAAATCAGGTACTAGCGTCACTAATTCAAGCGGCGCAACGACTTGATCTTTTGTGATGTCAGTGCGTGATTTAGTGATATCAGCACTCGATTTAGTGATGTCAGTACTTGATTTAGTGATGTCAGCACTCGATTTAATAATGTCAGTGCCGAAAAAGAAACCCTGCACCAGTTTATTTACGAAAAAGCTGGTCGCGTTTCCTTGACGTTCAATTTTTCTGACCGTCTCTTTCTGCAGATGGAGAATATGCAATCCCACCTTCTGACTGAAAGTCTTCGAGACCACAGAGTGACAAGTTCCTTGATCTTGTCACTTATCATAACAGCCACTTGCACAAATGGTTTCCTCTTTTCCTCGGCGATGACAGCGTCTACCACACATCGATCTTGGCGGTAGAGGAGGCATTAATCATATTTTTCACTAGTACATGAGCCTAAACAATAACACAGCTCATCTCCACCACTTGCCGCCCCCGGCACCACATACCGCAGGCCACAAAAATCTTTAGGGGCCGCTGTCGTCGTCGTCGAAAGTCATCATTCTCTCTTTCCGTGGTGTATGTGAGCGTGAAACAACAACATTCATCATGTGCATCATTGTGTTGTCGTCTATAAATACAAATGACGTGTAGCAGCCACATGAGAAGGAGGGAGGGTATATATATCATATATGTGTGTGTGTGTGCGTGTGTGCGTGCGTGTGAGGGAGAGAGAGAAAGGACGCACGGTCCGTTTGGAAAGTAGGAAAACTTTCCGGTCCACCAAAACTGTCTTACTCGGAGAAAGTCATGCATGGGTGTGACGCCCAAGGCATGTCTTTGAGAGAGAGGGCAAATTTGGTGCCACTACATAATCTATTAGCTGATGAGGTCGTTTTGAGGTCGGACGTGGCGCGAGGAGAGCTGTGGAGGCTTTCCTGACAAGGGAAAAGGCAAAGATATTTCGTTTTTTCTTCTTCTCCGCCTTCTTGAATGCTTACTTCAAGAGTCCTGCCCAAGAGTGCTTTCAACTGGTCTAGTGAAGCTGGAGAGGTGAGACTGCCAATATGTGACCTTTGTATCTATAGTAGAGACCTCTTCATTGACATCAGTTGGAGCATGGCAAAAAGTTTGACTGAAGCCCCTCGAGTGGTACACGACACATGACGAGGAGCAGGAATTGGCATTGGCGAGCTCTCTCTGGCAGCTGCCCAGCCCTGGAAGGCCACGGAAAGGTCCAACTGGTGTGCACCCTCAACTCCAACAATTAGACGGCATTAAAACTTCACGAAATTTTCACTTGGAACAGCTGAAAAGCTCTAAATTCCACACCCTTGTGGGTGATCTCACTTGCCAAGTCCAAGGTGAAAGCAGCTGCAAGTGCATTCCCACTTGATGCAAGCTGTCCCTCACTCCTAAAGTGTGACCTGTTTATTCTTGATGTCAACCAAGGCCAGTCACGGTGATCAGGAGCCAAAATGAGGCTTCTATAGGAGACGAGCAAAACACAGCTAATGAAAATGTTTCTGTCTTGCTCTTCTACCAGCGTTGAAGCGTCCGCAGTGTCAACATCCCCCTGCTGACGGTTCCACTTGCCTTTTTTGTGTCTATTTCTACAAAAAGGAAACGTTGGCGAAGACACTCGATCTAGCCATAGAAGAGAAGCTGAGACGAGGTGTCGACAAGTGATACAGATTCATTATCAAGGTAACGTTATGTGGGGTTGAAGCGTTGACAGAGTGCATTAGACAGTAAGAAGGATTGGAACATCTCAAACATCAGGGTCAGGTCCACTGAGCTCAGATTCAGCGAGACAATAAAACCCTTTCAACAAACATTGGTCAGTCAAGAATCCGGTCAGTGAATTATAGAACACATTTGTGTGGTGGGCGGGCATCAATGATATCATGTACTAGTCAGTACTATGTACAGTGAAATAATGTGCGCGCCCACCGATGTCCAGGGCCCTCCGCATACGGGGCCTGTCGGGGGCCTTCACATTATGGGCCTGCCCACAATTGGCCCACCCTGTGCCTAGGCAGTCGACGTACATACAGAGGTGACGTAGCTTCCTTCAGCACCCAGAAAGATCCTCTTAATTGATCTGTTTTGATTCATAGTCTCCACACACCAGACTGCAAGGAAAGTCTGGCCAGACCTTTCTTTCCAGCCGCCGTGAAAGCCACTTCTTCCTATGAATAAACTTTGCAGTGTGCGAAGTTGCGAAACTTTTTCGCCAAGCTGACACATTCTGTGTGCAAATGTCGTATTTTAGCCGTAAAAAAGGGAGTGGATCAGAAGCACGCAGTGATACGTAAGAAGCAAGAATGATGCTCGCGACAGCTCCCACGTGCACAAGAGACACCCAAGGCACCCTAAATTTCAGCAAGGGGAGAAAAAACTTCTTGCCTTTTTTTTTATCAACATATGAACAAAGTTGCTCACGTGACGACGTTGTTATTCGAAGGAGAAAAATAATAACCGGTTTCTTTTGTATCCACCCAAGGGGCCCATGTATGTATTGGCCTTAGCAAGACCACTTTTTTCTAACATCGGCTTATCGGCGGGTATTTCTCGGCAAACTTGGATTGCAATTTCGCAGCTTTAATTTTCCGATTCTACGTACCCAGACTTGAATTTTACGCCGTCCCGGTTCTTCTTGGTCTCGCTGGATCCAGGAAAAGAGTTGAACAGCTGAACCAAAGCTGAGGCATTGCTTTGTTCCACTTTCTCTAATTGTCTGCATGATTTGGCCGTCCTGGAGTGACAGAAGCTTCTGTCATCACGGCCATGAGCAACAGCACCAAGAAGTGCAGACAAGCGTGGACCTGGCTGAGATCTTGGCGTGATCAGGACTGGACAGCAGTGGTCACGACCACTTTTGGGGGGTGGGGACGCCTCGACGTCTCAGCTCCAACGTCCGGGAATTGCAAGGCTGCCAGAGTGGGTAACAAAGCCGACGACATGGCAAGCGTGTCGAGACTTTTTAATCCCGCACTTGAGCGCAGTCAGTGTCTGGCACAACATGGTCGTGCTGCACTCTCTGCCTGATGTGTACAACTTTTACCACTGACAGAAAGGTAGGCCGAGCCAGCATTCGAAAATCGATGTCTGTTTGTTGGTTTGTATGAGTGTGTGTAGTTGGACACTTTTACACTGTTTGAGACCCAAAGGTTCTTCTCCAGCCCTACAGTTGCTGCTCCAGTCATATGACACTACTCATACCACCAGAAGTAAGCTTTCTTGGCAAGGGGGAAGTTAGATCACCCCTTGATCATGTCTGGTAGCTCTTACGTGCCAATCGACAAGATCCCTTCTTCTTCTTCCTGGTCCTCTTCATAAGATTCTGCCTCTCATCCATTATTTGGTATTGGAGTTCTGTCTGTGCATGGTTATGATGCGAGCGGGACAGGAAAAGGAAATGACTCCAATAGGAATATGAAGGTATAATCGCCATCTCAGTGGTCTCAAGGGCCCTCCGGAGGGAAGAAAGAAAGCGAAAAAAGAAATAAGAGAGGAGAAACGGCCTTTTTTCTCTCACAGCCTTGCAAAAACCTGGGAAACAGTCACAAACATATATGTGATATTCTAACAGATGAGTTGTGAGCTTGGCCGAAGCGGCTGGCTATGCTATACATGTATGCTTGGAGCTTTAAGACAAAAAGAATGAGCACGAAATAAGTCAGCACAGTAATCCGAACGTGTGGATGGGTTGCAAAGACTATTTATGGGATCCCGATAATCCCAGCACATTGTAGTACACAGACACAGGAACTGTCCAAGCTTATCGTCTCAGTGCTCCGTGGGGTGAGAAAGAAGGAGAAGTGGTGCATTTTTTCCGCAACAAAGGGACCCGCCGAGTAATTTATATACAGTGGACACCGCTTGTGTGGACCACGGGATGTCCTGCATGAATCAGATGCTTGGAGGAAGCAACTGACAATTCATTTTATCCGTCAAAATGCTGCCGAGGTTGCGTTCCAGTCAGTCTTTGTGGAGCGCGTTCTACCCTGTAGTAGAGCTTGAAGCCCCTGCCCGTGATGGCCTTGATGAGAACCGGAGCCAGCCTCTTTTTCTCTCGTCGGTGCCAAGAAGAAGAACGACTGAACTTGTCCAAAACACACTGTTTAGCCTATTTGCCCGCTTTGCCTACTGCGGACATGTGGATCGGACGGGTACATAAGTGAAAACCTCTCATCATAAGTTGATTCATACGAGTGTCGTCCGCTGTGCGTGCACGTTCATTGCGCAGCCCCACAAAAAAGGGATCAGGGCAGAGGAAATAAACCTGTTTGCCATCCTGCTGCAGCTCACTTTGCCCAAATTGCTCCGCGCACGCTGTTTCCCTCCATGCATGTTTCCTCCAGCTGCATGGCAACTATGACACAAAGGTGATATAACACTCTGGCACGCCGTCATTGGAAAGCAATACCCACGCGAGTGCAGACATATTCGTAACGTGTGCTAAAGTGCTCGCGAACGAAGGATGAAAGCATATCTGACAGTGACAGCTGGAGGGGAGGGGAAGGGGGAGGGGCCGGGGCCGGGGCCTGGGGCAGAAGGTGTATAAAAAGCTTTGACGATCAGAGGTTCGCACACTTTCGGTTTTGTTCACGCTCAAGTCAAGAAGTTGATGGCACATTCGACGCTTCTTTAGCAGGAATTTTCAGTTCTTTGAAGCCAGGGTTAAGTGGGACAGGCTGTGGATGATCAGAGTTAGTGTTAGGCTCTTAGGTAACAGGGTGTGATCCCATCCAGTACTGGTGCCGGATCTACGAAAATGGTGAACTTAAGAAAAATTAACACGTTCTCACCTTTATCAAGAGAGTCGGATGTCTGGCAACCCTGGCAGCTGAACTGTCTCTCTTCGTGTACAGGGTCATTGAGATAAATTCCGAACTAACGTATGAGCAGCAAGATTTAGGCATGGGTGAGAGGTGGTGGGACTCGACTATCAACTCAGAGTTGACAATATCTGGTGGCAGAAGCCAAGGAGACGGAGCAGGTGAAATGATCAGTACGGACGGCGTCAACGGGACAGCCACTGTCAGGTGCCCCAAGTCCACGGGGCACGAAATATACAAGAAGGTGGCCGAGACGAAGTCCCACAAATCCAGGGCGATCAAGGCGAGAGGAATCAAGTGAAAACTTTCGTATCTCTCTGAACGACCCCGTCGGCAGAAAAGAAAAGAAAAATATTGCTAGGCTTCTCAGACATGACTTTTTCACCAACAAATCACTAGGTACGTCTTCCATGAGGATAGAAATAACCGCAGTAAATGCTGACGCACCCAGCACACGACAACACATTAAGAAAATGACATAAGCACCTCAGGTGTAATGGAAAACATCTTTATGGATTAGGCAAAAATATAGTGGGCTGAACATCGACAACAGTCGGGGAGTCCCAGCTTCGTAAATCTCATGAGCTGATTTCTTTGGAGTCGAGATTCATCTGTCATTTGTTATGGTAATTTAACCGTTGCGCCACCTTTTAACTGTGAGCTGTGCGTACCCATTGCTTGCAATATCCGAGCCGCGATCGCGCGCTTCCGCCACTCCATTAAACCCGATAAATGGGGACAAAGAGCAACAGCAACAATGCTTTCCAAGCCTTTCCAAGGGAGAGCGAGGACGGCTCCTCTCGATAGGACCTTTCCATAAAAGACCATCTCTCTCCCTTTCATCCCAAGTGGTGGCCGCAGTAAAAACATCAACAGTTCTATCGCAGCAGGTTAGAGTTGAAGGAGAGAGACAGAGAGAGACACAAGGACAGAGAGAGAGGTACAGGGAAACACAGAGAGTAAGAGAGAGAGGGTAAGAGACACTGAGAGAGACAGAGAGAAAGAGAGATAAAGAGAGGGATAGAGACAAAGAGGGAAAGAGAGGGGGAAAGAGAGAGGGAAAGAGAGATGGAAAGAGAGAGGGAAAGAGAGAGGGAAAGAGGGAGGGAAAGAGAGAGGGAAAGAGAGAGGGAAAGAGAGAGGGAAAGAGAGAGGGAAAGAGAGAGGGAAAGAGAGAGGGAAAGAGAGGGGGAAAGAGAGAGGGAAAGAGAGAGGGAAAGAGAGAGGGAATAAGAGAGGGAATAAGAGAGGGAAAGACACAGAGAGGGAAAGAGACACGGGGGCAGAGAGAGAGGCACAGAGGGACATGGAAAGACACACAGAGAGTGGGAGAGACACAGAGAGAGAAAGAGAGAGAGAGAGAAAGAGATAGGGAAAGAGACAGAGAGAAAGAGACACAGGGGCAGAGAGAGAGAGGCAGAGAGGGACACGGAAAGACACACAGAGAGTGAGAGAGAGACACACAGAGAGTGAGAGAGACACACACAGAGAGTGAGAGAGAGACACACAGAGAGAAAGAACACTCGAGGGGAAAGTCAATCTAGAATGACGGATTTTCTGTGCCAGGACCGTGCGGTTGTAATGTTGGTCCGTTCATTAATTGATCCCGTCTCATTGAATTGTTGGACATGAGGTTCCATTAGACCTCGGGCCAGATTTTGCACGCCTACCGTATGACACAAAATTACTTTCCTCTCGAATAAAAGGAATCACGAAAGAGGAGCAGCTCGAAGTCTTTATTCGCCCAAACGTTCTCTTTTAGCCTTGACGCAACACTTGACGCTCTGAATGGGAAGAACTTTGGGGAAGAAGCAGACGAAGTCATGCCCGACTGTCGTCGTGGCCGCTACGAGCCAGAGAAGTTAAGCGGGCAGCAATTTTGCATCACACTGTCATGCTGCTCCTGGAAAAAGTGCATAAATATGCTTCCTTAAAGCTGGAGCTTTTTGCACTTGGGTTACCAAGGCAGTGAGATTTTTGTGCCAACACTGACTTGACAACAACGCATTTGGCGGGACTTGCTTTGACCTGAGGATTTTTCTCTACTGATTTCCTACTGTGCTTGTCTGCACTGATGCCTGAGGGGACCTCACCTGAGCCTTGCCTTGGTTTGACTTGATTCCACTTGCTCTCGCTTGCTCCCCGACTTGCTCAGCTGCCTCGACTGACACGTGCCGCCCCGACGCACCAGTCCCTGGTCAGACTACCACCCCACGGCAGCCACGTGGGGTTCGCCTGGGCGAGCCCAGCTCAGCCCAACCCCAGACAGCTTGGGGTAGGTTATCCGAAGCTGACCTAACCCAAGCTCTCTCAGGTCCGGCCCAGCTCATCATTATACAGCACGGTGCTGTCGAGGTGACAAGACAAGAGCAGCCAAGTCCGCTCCCTCGTGCACCTCTCAGCTCGACAGATGCATAGACGAAAATGATTGGGCTGCACAAAATCAATTGATTTTTGCACTAGATCCTGCCTGCGCACAAATGAACGCACCAGAGTGGGTGCTTTATGAGCTTGCCGCAAAAGCCACGGCAACGTCACACACTGTAGTCAATAACAATGGCTGAGGCGGACGACGACAGATACGTATGTTTGGCCGCGATAACAATGACGCAGTGTCTTTTTCTTGCACGTGACTTTGCAGCTTCTTGGCAGCAGGAGCTAATTTCTTTTTTCGGCTCAAAATGAAAAACAGCGCTTTTAGTCTGTTATTATTTCTCTTCTTTTCAGGTAACTTTTTTGCTTCATTCTTCATACAAACAGATGAGAGTCAGTTCATTTTTTCCCGCCATCTTGTAGCTCCGAGCCCCACCAAGTATGGAGATGCTGCTGCGTACCAGTATATGACTAAATGAATTCCAGAGCCCTAATGGGCCTTATCTCGGTCTACGGAGAGCTCTTAACTGGGCCTCCCCCAATTCAGACGCAACCCCCGCCAATGTGAGCTTTCTTTTCTCTCTCTCGTGCCTATGTAGGCAGATCTTTTGAGAGGGAAAAGGAAAATGAAGCCTCCCAAACAGCGCGTGTGTGACCCATGGCTATTATGGCTGCTGACTCTCTTGTGTGTGTCTGCCTAATGACGAGGATTTAAGATGCTGGTGGGAGACAGTCTCAAAATATGCCGTGCGCACACTCACGTTCAGTCATAGCACAATGAGGGGGAGGGGGGATCTGCTATGAGCAGAGGTTTTTTTAGTGTCATCATGGGCGCTCCAGCACCACTGGAGCTTTGGCGTTGTTGGGCCACCATTTTTGGAGGGAGGGGGGCTCCATATCAGTAGATCAAAAACTCTTGAGTTGCCACACATGAATCATGTGAGGCTATTACAAAAACTCGCAACAGGAGCAAGAAAAGGCCTGGTGTAACTTATGAGCAGGGACCGGACTTTCAGGGGATTCGCCTAACCCCTTTTTTCACACATTTGAGGGGTTCCACCAGGATTCTTTGACTTTTTCTTCTTCTCCCCCCCCCCCAACTGTTTAAAGGCAGTTTTGAGTGTGGCAAGTGGCGCTCATGCTATGCCATTTGAGGCCTGAATTTTAGTCGATTTTCTGAAGTCTACTTTTTCTCGCATTTGGGCTGGCTTTTTTCACCAAAAAAGTCATCTATCTCAGGGTTACTCACTCCGCACATTTTGACTTTTTTCCCCCTCGTGGTGCTGAAATGCAGTCATTGGTCCGGCGCTCTTTTCTTCTTAGTACTGCTCGGGAAGAACCAGTTCGTAAGGTCAGTTTTTCATATGTAAAAGAAAGTGGCCTGCGACTATGCAGTACAATACTCGATTCGCATATTTGGCCTTTTTTCTTCAGGGGGATATTTATTATTCGTCTCAAGAAAAAGGAACCCCTTGCATGACTGAAAACATCACCGAAAATCAGCCCTGACTCTTTTTTTTACACCATCAATCCAAATGAGCAGACAGTTCTTTGAAGCTGAGACGCCAACTGCACCCTTTGTCGAATGACGTGACGGGGGAGCGTTTTCAACGATCCGTTGGACAGACTGATCTTTATTATGTCAGTCTCCCAGTCCAAGGTCTCCGCCGTCGTCATCGCCCTTGTTCGCCGGGTGGCCGTCGCTGGCGTTGACGAGCAGGCCCCAGACAGGCCCCAGGCGGGCCCCAGCCGGGCCCCGGGAGGCAGGCATTCGGCTCTTCTTCTCTCGTCCGTAATATGGTGCCATCATGTTTGGCATTGCCATTTTTCCCGTTCCAATCCCGTCCATCTCGGGCATTGTCCCGATGTCAAGGACAAGAAAGAAGAATATTTTCGACCTGAGGGTGAGCTCAGGCTACAAGAAAATGTCTTGGTCTTGGTCTTCGTCGTCGTCGTCGTCGTCGTCGTCGTCGTCGTCGTCAAAGCTGGATGAATTCTTCGACGAAATTCCTCCAAAATTGCATTTCGCGGTCTTTTTTTGTGTGTGTGCGGGGGAGAAGGGAGGATGGGTGATAGAGGAGACGACTTTGATAGGCAGCCCCAGATCACCCCTGCCGGTCTACCCGTCTGCCCGTCTGCCCATTATCCTACCGTCCGTATACCATGCTCATCGTAATAATACAATGGTTGACCAGTTTTTCATATGGAAATGCTTTGTCGCCCACGCGATTCCAAAGGGGAAGTCGTCCCTTCCTTCATTGACGTCAGGGAATCTATTGAAGCTCAACACACCTACAATTTATGTCATGTGCGTACTTAGGTTGGGAAATGAACGTTTACAAAATTCCTCTTACTTTTTCGATGTCTTCTTCCTGTCAGCAGACTAAGGGCGGAGTTGTCAACAAAAAAATTGCATTAGCTAACAGCTTGACTTCTCTCTTCTCGTTGCTTTCTTATCTTTCGACTAAGGAAAGAGTCCTAAGGAGCACTTTCATTTAACTTTCCTTGTCTCACCGAAAAAAAGGATTTATTTCCCCAGCGCTGTTAATGATGTCACCTCTCCCCTCGCTCGGCAATACAGTAGAACCCTCTTAAGGAGGCAGCCTGGGGAGAGAGAAAGAAAAACTGTCTCTATGAGCAGGTTCCACTGTACAGACACTGTTGTGAGTCGGGACCAGGAGCGGGATGCTCCTGACACTGGAGACTGCTTCTACTATTCTGACGTTAGTAGGGGTCGGTCGGTCGGGCACTCAGGCCTATTATGCTAGTGTACGTAGTGCAGCAAGGCTTAATGAACATATGGGACCTTAATGGATTCAGCAATAACAGTAATAGCCCTACATACACGGGACAATAGGGAAAATAGACAAGAATCCAATTTGCCATTTACTCTGTAGATTACATTGAATAACAGCTTTACTTAGTCGCCTTTACAGTTGAGGCCCGCTTATAATAATAATTTATTCTCTGTTGTGCACTTACTGTTTCATCGGGGCTAAGAGGATTACGACCTCGTCGGAAGCAGAATGGGCGCTATTTCCCCTCAGAACCATTGTTGTGGCAAAGACGGAATGACGAATCATTGCATTTGACTACAATGGCGGGGGCATTTCAGTGTATTATGGAGGGGGTGGGGGAATATATTGCTTTGACATACTTCAGTCATCGTTCAAGGGGCAGCACTGAGTGAAGGCAGCGCATTAGATTCACTCAGTTACTGCCTGTGTGCGATAGCTTTGCTTGGTCACCAAAGTCGCGCGGCGACATCGCAAAAAAGGCCAGTTGTTGCGCCACTAAATCAACTTGACTTAGTGTTGTCACTACACACGGGCTTTGGTGACGCCAGTCTGTACAATGGACGCCGCCTAGAGCAACGCATCCATTCACGGGTTGCACTGTTCTCGGGTACCGTTAATGCGTAAGCACAGTAGCAGCAGGCACTTGGGTGAAGGTGGCGGTTTGGGCTCATTCACCCAAGACTCCCATAAATGACGCAGAATTTGTCTAAATGTCTCGAGGCAGAGAAGAAGGGTTTTGTATGAGAATGTGTTAATTTTGTGCGTGAGACAAAAAGAAAACTAATGCAGTAACATCAGCATCTCCCTGGGTTGACGTAGCAGCCTTGCTTTGCCCTCTTCTCCTCCGGGCTGTGGCAATAAGCGGCGTCCGCTGTACTCGATTTGATGACGTCAGTGCCAAAAAACCCTGCCTCCCTTGTATTTTGCAAATGAGTGAAGGCTTTGTGAACAGAAGCTTTTCATTTAAGCCTTGGCTTGGAATGAATTCGAAATTCTTCGCAATTACGCTGTGATCGGGCTCTATCATGGCAAAATACCTTTTCAGAGATAGTAGAAAATATTACCACACTTAGAAATATAAAAGATAGTTAAATCAAAGGATACAAAAACTCCAGTGAAACCTCACAAATAATTATGGAGACTGATGGCCTATTCAATTCTTGCTCATGACTATTCCATGTTCTACTGAGGAGAGCTGGCAGTAAGTCTTGGCCAGGAGCATTAACTGAAAGTGATTTATTTATCCATCACCATCAAATAGTCTTTAAAATGGAATCATTTGCTCTGGTTAGTTTAGATTTCTGTGAGGGCCTTTGCAGGAATAGGAGTCATGACTTTGCCTTTGATCGATTTTTTGTAATCTGTCCTGAGCTTCTGTTGGATGTGACCTTTTGAACCTTTTGAATTATTTTAAGATGAATGATCTTTCAAAGAGCAGAAGGTACACTTTTTGAAAGCTTCTAAGTATCTTAAAAAATATGAATAATTGTTCCTTCCTTGATCATTTCTATGATCAATGTATCATTAATGAACAGACAAACTCTTGAATCATCTTTGATTCTTCATTGATGGTTAATAACATTCAATTAGGCCTCAATGCATCGTCAAAATGTTGGTCAAAATTTCATGGGAAGTATTCTGTTGATGAAGTTTCTAGGTGAGTTAGCCAATAGCTTGGATCTTGCCATTGCAGACATATACACCAAATTGGTCTGCCACTTCGTAGCTGACCGTTGCTAAATTGTGGCTATTACGCCATATTGCTATCATATGCACGCAGTGACTACGTACAGTGCGCAACAAAAAAGCTCAGGCACTTCACATTTGCTTATAGCTTTGGCTCAGATGCTTCAAATTTCATGAGTCCTAATTTGAGCCCTGATGGCACGAGTCAGTTGGACTCGGTCTTGGACCAGGTGGGACTCATCCACTGGAATCTTGCTGCAAATACCCATGTGTCAGCAGGAACAAAGAAGGTCAGACGCACATCAGAAGCATGAGATTTTGAGACCATCTTATGAGGCATTAGAAACCAGACTTTTATGCATTCTCACTCCGGGATCATCCACTTCCTCCCCATATGGTGAGGAAGACAATGGCTTCAAGAACAGCAACACCGCACAGACATTTATTAAATGAAACAACAACACAATCCCAATGTGTCAAATGAAACACGTCGCTGACTCTCGATTTAACCCTGAAGCTTCGCAGCAAACGTGTGCGTCGAGTCTCGACAGTCAGGAGAGTGACTCTTTGTGTTTAGCGTATGATCCAGCTCTCGGTAGGCAGAGTCTCCTATATGACAGAACGATTTTTTCCAGCTATTTTTGCCCGGTTTTCCTTGCATTTCACTCCACTTGTACCTGATTCCCTGTCAAATGTGCACCGTTTCCATCTCCCCGCTCTATGCACATGTCACTATGGTCGTCAAGGCCGTTATTAGGTATGCTTTTCAGATCATTTTTAGGTGACAACGTGAGCCAAATTTAGGTCGGAACAAAAAGAATCCTTTCTGGGTTTCTTAAAACAGTAGACTCAGCCTAAAGTGACATCCTTGCAGAGAGCCAAAACTGTCACCACACTGCGTTTTCTGTACTTACAGCAGCAATGATTGGGCACAAGTTGAAAGAGGTTTAGGTGACGAGGGCGCATTTCCGTCAATATCAAATAACTTCTACATGGACTGTGGAGCAGTGCTTGAAGTTGCTTATGTCATTCACCGGCTGCAGCTCCTATACATCATACTTCTCCATGACCTTGGACTTTTCAGCCCAAAAACAAATGGTGAAAACCTCGAAATCTGCTATCTGCTCATCAATGCTAGAGGATCACATACATCTCATTACTACTGCGCGGACGTAGTCACACTTCGTATGCGCTGCATGATCTCGAATCTCACAAATAAAGGAGAACTGTGGCTGCTGCACCTCCTCGAAGACAGCTGCACCCATTCGAGACAAAGTTGACAGAAGGGGGGGGGGGGAGGGGGATGGGGGCAGATCCCATCGGCAACGATTTGGTTCAGCTGACTCGTTCTGAGGAAGAAAACCTGGCAGGACGAGAATGAAAAGAGTTCTCTTGAATAAAAGCAAACAAAGAAAAGAACTTGGGCTGCGTAGATGACGACCAATCTCACCACTAGGCAAGGTCAGTTTTTTATTTTCTAGATTTGTTGCAAGAATTCACTTGAAGACCTAGTCAAATGAAATAAAAAACGATGACTGTTTGGCTCCCCCTCTGCCTTGATTCAAAATTCTATATTCAGTGTACCGATCGGTAGGCTACAGTAAACTTAACTTCTTATATTATTTAGGCTATCATACTATATACTTAAATAATTTGTCCCCAATTTAACTCTTCCCTTAGTTATCTGTATTGTATTTCTGATTGATCATCATTTTCTCGCAGCTGAAAATATACTCTCAAAACAAAGACACGCACTGGATACAGACTCACTTAGTCTCCCTATCCTCATACGGATCTTTACATACAGAGTATATATGGGTGTTAGGTCACGATTACACGTTTGATGTGGACCTGCCCAGATACTTTCCAGGTGCAAAACTGAAGCCCTGTAGTAGAATGAAACTAAAAATGAAGTAAATAAGCTGTGCCCCAGGGCTGTCAAAATCTGACCACCTTGTTATGGACCGAACTTATGCAGTAAACTTCACTGACATGGAGAGGTCCCCCCATTTCTTTTTTCAAAATCATTTGACGACATCTTCACCATTTGGCATTACGAAACAAATCTAAGATGTACTCAGTCAAATCTCAAAACTTTCATTTTTTAACCGACCCTACTACTCCCCACACTCACCCAGTAGTGCGCCTTCCCCCAGTCCAACCTCCGTCCTTATAATGTTACTCCTGTAAAGAAAAAAGCAGCCTTGGTAGTGTCACACATGATGTATCTGGAAGGATGGACTGAAGACAATGTCCAGTAACAAAAGCTCCTTGGTGTGTGCATGAGCGTAGGGTAAGGGTTAACCTAACCTGAGCGACCAAAAGCGTCTCATTTTGTGAGGTCACCCAATCTGCACAACGCCCCTCCCACACCCACTCTTTTCTGTCAGTGAGCCGATCCCCATGTGAGTGGGTGTGTGTACATGTGTGCCCATGAGAAGGAAATGCGGGGTCCATTTCATCCTTGCGCATGAAGAGGCCCTTGCTAAGCGTTGTCAGAGTCGTCCCAAGCAATCGCCCTCCCTCCCTTCCTTTCCTCCACCGTGTATTAGCAGCCTATGCAAATGCTTCATTCCGTCTGCAGCCTGATCTTTTGATCCAGGTTTTACACCTTACGACCTTTCCCATATGATAGCCAGCCAGGCGGCCAACCCGCCTGGTCGTGTTTTGTAGCATCATCATAATGGAGGCCATCTTCTTGTTGATTTCTGTACACAATACACGCTTTGGCACTTGTGCTGAATGCCAACGAAAGGGCTTTCAACAGGAAGTTGTAAGCCATTCGGCAGCTTTTTGCGTATATTTGTGCGTGCTTTTGCAAACGATCCTTGTGTCTGTCTCGAAAGCTTCAATACGTACATGGCCGTAAACGTTCAGACTCCAGAGAGGAGTCCGAAAGTAGTGTTAACATATTAAAAGTGAGTCTGTCGACAAGATCAGCCAGGGTTTGCCACGTCCTTCACTGCTCTGAGGTCGTCATGTTTCACTTTATTGACGTGTCTGAAGCCAACAGTGTCGTCGTTACGGACGTTTTTGGTCTTGTCCTCCATCTGGCACCTTCTGGTCACGTCAGAACTTTATCTTGTTTTTACTCGAAGGACGTAAATGTCAATATCAATACCTCCTCAAAAATTGATCCAACATGTGCAGACCTAACTTTCTACATATATAGCAAAAGTTGTGTGTCATTGCCATAGGTTGGTGACACAATGACTGGCCCGATGAAACTCTCATGCGCGACGATGATTATCTGTGACCCAAAGAGCGTCCTCGAAAGCAAAAAAGTGGGATTTAATTATTAATTTTTTAATTAGAAGCCTGTAGTTCTTTGGCAGTCTCAGGTAATTTTTCCTGCCTTGCCTTGTTTTGGGGTAAAGCAAAACAAATTGGTGAGGGGCGAAGCAAAAGCAGAAGTGACCTTTTCAGCTTTCGGCTGACAGTCAGGGTGAGTCTGGGGAGGTTTCTTGGCAGCTACATCAAACAACGATGATGGAGCGCGGAGCGCATAGGCAATACCGAGTGTGTGGACGGCATGGAGTCAATGGACAACACCGAGTGTGTGGACGTGAATGAATCATGCAAATAGTTTGACTTTTATTCTGGCCTCAAAGCGGTCTCAGACCCCACCTCCCATCCTCTTGATCCTCACTGATATTCGAGAAAGACCGGGTACCTCTGCCAGAACAGTAGTCTCCGATTGGGGTTGTCTCCATTCACCGTCATTCCCGATTTTTTACTTTAGAAAATGAAGACATTTTTCTTGGTCAAAATCATCCCACTCCGCTTTAAGCCACCACATTATCTGCAGATAATTATAAAAAGAGCCACAAAATTTAAAAACTTTCGTGGGCTATTTAAGTTTCGAGGGCAGTGACTTGTTGGAAACTCTATGCACAAGGATATCATTTTGCTGACGCTGATATGATTTAACTACTGGAATCAAAAGTACTGGGGTTCAACATCAAATTGTACCCTCACACCAAGAATTGGTACAGAAATCAGACCAAGCTGGTGCAGCAAGAGGTGTACAGCGCCCATAACTGGAGACCACTGTATCATACAGGTATGGATATGTGTCAACCGATCGGATTTTTAAAGTTCCAAGCTGAAGAAAGGGTAATAATTGTGACGATTGCACTGCTGCCCAGCGGGGACCCCTCTGGTCCTTCAGACTGCCGAGAAAATCAAATCTAAAAACCGTCAGTCGTCGGTGGGACATGCGAGACTTGAGAGCGATAAAATCATTCTTCCCAAATTTTCGAAAAATGCACATAAACATACTGTTGTGCTTTCACCAATAAAAGTCACCCCTGCCTGCATCCTGAACCTCCGGATCGTCTAATATAAGCAACACCTCGAAAGGTGCGCCAGATTTTTGGGTTTCATTGGAGAGTTTTCAAAAAATGGACAAAGTCTGATTGATTTTTCGCCGTTCAAATTAATTCATTCTTAAGTCTGGCCCATGCTGAATAAATGAAAAGTATTGTTGCTGAACCTTTGCACCTGGAAGTGCCCTTTTTAAAGCTTTGTCACTTCTACCATTCTATCAGTGGCTTTCCTATGTATGCAGGGGTTCTGGTGCGCTGGCAGCCAAAAATATAATTACCGATGTTGGGGCAGTGATGCAAGTATTACGAATATATAAAGAAGTTGCTGCAACAACTATTACGAGGTAATTGGAACGTTGCTCTCTTTTCATGCGAATACGTGTAAAAAGGTTCATTGCCATCGTCTGCAAGCTCGTGTGCAGGTGTGTGCGTGTAGCAGCAAGAGAAGTCAAGCTTGAGCTGCTTTTCATCATAGCTTTAAAGCTCCTTAGATATGCATAATCTGAGCACTTCTTTTGGTCGACGCAAACATCTATGGAGAATCTGTATTACATTAAGACAGCCTCACTCATGTGCAGGGGTCATTACTTCCTCGCAGGCGTCGCAAGGATAAAGAACCCCTCTTGCTTGCCATGAAAAGTTAAATGGTTTATAGAATCTATTTTTAAAGACTGTTTCTTCAGCAGGGGGACACACACGTATCTTTGTTCGTTCACCTCCATCCATAACTGGCGCGCTTAAAGCGGACACGACACGAGTTGCATGTCATACTTTGTCTTGACGATCTTCTCAGCAACAGAAATTGTGCACTTTCCTGATTTTGGCACCACTGACTGTTTTTTCCTTTGTTTTTGCTTTTTTTTCGTCGTTGCTGCGTTGATTTATGGGAAGGGGCATTTGTAGTGGATGCTTCTCACTGTGCAACCTCAGGCAGGCCACTACAGCCTTTTGGAGAGGAATAGTTGAACACATCAATTTGGCAAAGTCTTCAAGAGCGCCAATTTGTCAAGGGACAAGAACGACTTTGCCGCCGGCTTCGCCGCAAGATGGGGCTGACGTCAGAAAAAGATCTGATTACCTCTCCGCTTTATCTGCCCATACTGAGGTGGCTCCATGAAAACCGGTCTGGCAGGGTTACCACAGTAGTTCTTCAGCCCCTGCACTTCTGACTGCATTGCTAAGGCGGTTCTACGGGGCTAGCGTCTCTGCTGCGACGGTGGCAGTACTGACCAGGGCCTGAAGGATTCACTTTCAGTACTTCATGACTTTAATTCCTCCTGGTCCTCCTCAGCTGGCTCAGTAGCGGTAGAGTAGAGAAGCATGGCCCTCAAGTACTTCTATCGTGCCGTCTGCCTCAAAATCAAGGCCAGTACTGTAGTAAAAGTACTATCTGCTCTGCACTTTGTCCACTCTGCACTCTTCCTCTTTCCCCTTCATTTAGTCCAGGGAAGGGGCATCAGCAGCTCTGTCAGCTGACACTAGGGAGAGTGGTTCTGGGATATTCCTCACTCCTGGCTTTGATTGTTTCAATCTCTTTTGGAGATTATAGCAGCATTTGTTTCTAAAGAAGAGCTTTGTGGTTAAATTAGGAGGGGGGATGCACTGACCATCGCTCTCCGGACACCTGCGGGGTCACGATGACTGTAAAAGAAGTGACTCCAAGCTGTCTGCTATCAGTGAACTGTTCAGGTTTGTTGATTGGGTCTAAATGGTTTGACATTGGACATCAATCTTGGGTTCTGAGGGAGCTGAACGGTCCCTGACGGTCACCTTCTAATGCCAGCAGTGCGCCAAGGATGGATCTGGGAAACTGATCGTGCCATCAGCGATGCAACATCCAGTCTCTGATGGCACAGCAACCTCATGATGTGGTCAGCAATTCTGACCAGCTGCCGGAATAGAAAGGCAATGGAGAGTGGTTTGAATTCCCATCTGAAGCAAAGGAAGATTGACTTCTTACTCTCCGTCTCACTTGATTTTTCCTTCATTTCTCAGAGGAAAAACTGGTGGTCTACAATATTTGTTCTATCCAAGGTCACACAGCAAAACTCAACATATGAAGGAATGCAAAAGATAAACAAGTTTGTGGGAAAAGGCAAGGATCTTGTTATACTCCCTGATGGATGCCTTGAAGCTCATCCTGTACTCAGAGAGATTTTTTATTTTGGAGGATTTCTGCCAAGCCATGAAAACATTTGCCCCTACCCTAGAGGTCCTGGAAAGTGATGACTGTTATGTTGAGGTTTTTCTTCCAGTGCTCCGGGCCTCAAAAGCAATGTGGAGGAGACCACCAATTCAGTCATCATCTGCAAACTTCTCTGCTTAGCCTTAGTAACTGGACTTGAGTCACACTTTATAAATGAAAAACTCACTGCCTGAGCCATTGATCCTGCTGCAAATTGGCAAGGCTAGAAGATGAGTAGAATGGAGGAAGAGACGAGATTGAGCTGCAGAGAGATGAAGTTGACAAAGAACAGAAAGACTGGAAAGGGTGGAGGAAGAGAAGCCACCGACTTGAACACTTTCTCTCCCAACCGAGCCGAGAATGATTCTATCTGTCTTCTCCTTGCCCACTGTAGAGGTTGCTCATTCAGTAAAGCTGAACATGCATGTAATCACCCCCTCCTCTGCAATGTGTTCCCCAGGTACGAGGTGGTGCTCCTGAGTTTTGCTGCTGTGGAGAGGTTATTTGTCGAAATGGAAGCGTTTTCCTCATAACCTGATTCAGCTTGAAGGACAATAATTTCAAGATGTAACTGCCTCTAAGACAAACAAGATATAAGTATTAAACAAATATAAGTATTGGAAAAGTATTGGATTATGATTTCAATAATTCCTTCTGGCACGATTGGATTGACGTCAGTACTTTCTCTCCTCCATATTGAGGTTGATACTGTCAATCCTTTTCAAAACTTTTTTTATGCCTTGACCACTGATAGTGCAGTATGTAGTTTGGCATACTTTTTGTTTTAAAGTCAACTGGCAAAAAGCTCCCCTTGCTCACTTTCGCTAGACGACCTCAGCTGTTGGCTGAGTCTGACTGGGCTCACATGGTCAGTCTTCAGCCTCGAAATTGCTTTAAAGTGTTCGTCAGGATGCGCTTTAAAGTGTCTGGCATCCCTGGGGAGAAGGGCAAGACAGAATTCGGCAGAAAGGAGTAGGGACAAGGGAGATGTCATGGAATAACCCGAGGCACTTTTAATCCCAGCCTACAATTCAGGGGAGGGGCAGAGGAGTGACCCCCGACACCCCCCCATGTCACTCCCTAGGAGACTCCCTCACACCTTGCCAAGTTTGGTTGCAATCGGTCCAGTGGTCTCAGAATCTATTGGCGACAACGACAATCGAGAAGTTTTTATATATAGAAGTTTCCCAATTTCTCAAACGTGCTGTTTCAAAGTTTAAAACAAATGGCACCTTGAGTCTTTCTCCTATGTTTTACTCATAAGTAGTGCTGGGTACGAGTCGAGAAACTCCCTCACGGACCGAGTCGAGTAAGACTCGATTTGTTTGACTCGATTAAAAATGCTGAACCTGAGTAATCCAAAGGGAACTCTGATGTACGAGTCAAGATCGTCAAAACAACCCTCCTCAAGAGTCAAGTTATGTGTTTACGTGACTCGAGTTTTATAATATGACAATTCTGATTGAAACTTACACTCACCACTATTCCTAGGTGTGTTGTAGAGTCTGCTGGGGCGTGATTTGGTAGAAGTGTCATATGGGGCCCCCATACAATAGCACTGGCACAGCATGACAGATAACGTCGTCATCGCAGGTAGAGGGAAAGAGAGGCACAAAGTGAATAGATAGCGAGGCCACAAAGGCCAGCAAGGAGTGGAATGTACGAGAGCAGCTTATCTGCTGTGCTTCAAAAGTACAAGCTTATTCACTCCAGTTGATACTTATGAGTTAGGTCCATGCCAGGAGCTTCTGAAGCTGGTTTTCCCGCTGAAGACAATTCCGCACTGGTTTTCGGAGATGTCCAAGAGATCTTTTTATTTGTACAGTAATCTGCCTGGAGCTCTGTGAGTCGATATAACAGTCGTGAAAGTCTCAACACCAACCACTCCGCCCTTCACATCAACAAGCTTTGCGTCTGAACGACACCGGCACGCACAGATAAATCGAAGTTGAGCAATAATTCAAGCCCCAAAGCAGTGAAAATGCACGCGTTTGCAAAACCGTGAAGTTTTTACGGTTTCCACCACTTTGGGAATCGCTTTCCAGACCGCACACACCGAAAATCCAGGGAGAAACGACGCCTAGCAAGGCCCACGAGAGGCCCAGACCTGACTTCAGGGCCACGTTGGGGGCAGTTGCAGTTGCAGGGGCGGTGCAGGTGGTGCATCCCCCATGCCAGTGAGACAACCCCGCTCCCCACGTCTGGCACTAAGTTGATGCAGCTGTCACAGTCGGCTCTCATCATAGCTGGAGGTGGTTTTGGGCCAGAATGAAGGTTGCATCCAGCGAAGTTCACCATTCGTCGTCTTTCTTCTCTCCAGCAGCTCACCGTTATACCAAAATCTGTAGATGCACTCCTTTCTCATTGTTTCGTGTGATGGGAGATTCGTTGGGCAACAGCTGACTCGCTCAACCAGACATTTAGTCATCCAAGGGAAATTGTGAGAAAAGCATGATTGTCACAGATGTTTTTGTAACTTCACCTCAAGGCAGCCGGTGCCACAATGCTTAACAGATCATCTGATGGACTCACGTGTAACTGCCAATGTCAGTGCCACTTGTAAACATCCCCAAAGCCACAGAAGAGTCTGTAGCCAAGCCTCAATGGCAGATATTTGTGGGACTCCCACTTGCTGCTCTGCAGC
>JAAUXU010148786.1_pt1 | contig 21118 bp, 18 predicted proteins | sample 7278151 | NCBI WGS metagenome assembly JAAUXU01 (sample SAMN14350113, study PRJNA611818) | marine sediment metagenome | isolation source: surface marine sediment (1.8m) | place: French Polynesia: Moorea | collected 2018-08 | reverse complement strand
GGCTCTTTTTTATATATATTCTGGCCCATTCATGGTCACTGGCAAGACATAAATTTACATGCACTCACAAAGCTCGAAAAACATTTACTTCCTTTCATACCTGACTACTGCAGCAACAATGCCTTCTTGGCCTTACCTTCCCCTCTTCATTTGGGTGGGCTTCAACCACGTAGGAGAGAATTCTCCTCGTGTGCTTCATTATCTTTGGCTCATTCTTCAGCCACTGCACAGAATTTGTGAAATCTCTGGGAGTGATTGGAGGGTCCCATGGACAAGACAATGGCGATCAGCATCCCCTCTGACACAACCAATGTGTTGCATGTCCAGATATGGAGACGCTTTTCTCCTGGCGGGAGGATGAAATTCTAGTCGTCAATCAATATCTTGATCCCATTGACCAATGATTCAGAGACTTGGATCCTCAGGCCAGACAGACTCTCCACACCAAAGTTCTTCTTCCGTGCAAATCTAGCAGTTCCTCCTATAGGTGACTGCAGCCAATGCTACAGATGGAGCAAGAAGAACAATGTCAAGCTCACGCATGCTTGTACGTAGTCGTCAGGACAAAACTTCGTACATAGATAGCGCTGTACCTCGACAAGGAGTAAAACATTTGGGCAAAGGGTGCCCAAGCGGGTGCGCATTTCATCTATGACTATTACACTGGTGAACCAAAGTTGGACACCTTGACTCCCTACAGAGTCTTGAGCGAGATATATGTATATGTATGGCCCTGCCTTTCTGCACCGCCCACTGGGAGCATGTTGACCCATCAAAGATCAAGTTCTCAATAGCACCAGAACAGTGCAAGTTGAAGACCAATATCCCCACTCCCAAAACAAGGGCGGATGAGGTCACCTGTGATGTCGGAGGTCACCGGAGTTGCTATCAAGAGTGCAGCATGGCAGCCAGTCGGCCTCTGAGTCTCTCATCCATGTGTGCATCATGTCTGTACGTCCAATGCTGCTCACTGGGACCCATCAAGCTCAACAATGGAAGGGGAGTGGCACTGGAGGGTCAAATTTGAGGAAGGGAGGTTCCCAGTAGGGGATTACTTCAATACCCAAATTCAAGAATTTCCTTTTGTGTGCAGAAGAAGGCCACAAAACTTAGTGACCTCAATGATCTCCAATAACACGGCACAGTAATCTGCATCTGACTATGAGGAAGATCTGCGGTATAGTACAATTTCTCCTCCTCACGGGACGGAAGAAAGAAGTAGTCACCATGTCCTTGTGCACATGCAAGACAAACATGTGCAAGACACACCCGAAGTGGATGTAGAGGGTCGGAGGAAGTCAAGCAGGTCATGTTTCCGTCGCAGAGGTTCAAGCCTCAAAAGTGTCCATGGCTCTCCAGAAATCTGGAGGAAAAATAAGCTTGCTATAACTTCATAAGTAGATTAATCCTTCCAACAGCTGGTACTACATCAGCCTGCAGTCCATCACATTGCTCGTCCAGCTTTGCGTTAGCCTTGATTGGTGACGAATGAGTCGTGTGCTCTGGTGTCCGTCAGATCTTGGTGAAAATTCCCCAGCCGTCGAGTTATCTGATAGACTGCTTGAGAACAAATAACATCCAAAGCTGGCTCCGAGTCTAAGCAGTTCAGTTCAGAGAGTTCGGCAAGGTACCACAACTGAATTACATGCAGGATGCTCTCATACGGGGTCACAACCCCGGCGCACCCGTCAGGGCCGGCTCGCCTTGGCCTGACCCGCCAGGTCACCACATCTCGAAAACACGCTTCTCTGTCGTCCAGTCATAACTGAGTTCTGCCAGTCATGCATGGAATCATTGAGGACATCCGGCGAATGCTCGCAAAGGTCAGGTGATGGACCCTGTTCGCCGTCTCGCCATCCACTCGTCCGCTAGGAAGAAACGACCACGCTTAAGCTCTTGGACACCGGAGTTGAGGTCGCAATGACTGAACGGGCTGGAACGGAACACCTCCCACACGTCAGCCATCGTTCTGGAGAAGGTATCACAGTCCTACTTCCGCACCAGCTCTGTTGTTCGGATGACCAAGTGGAGAACTGGCCAGGTCGCGATTCCAATAGCCCCTGATAGCAGCTCATGGAAACTGACTGGAACGCGATAACGGGAGACGACATTAAAGAAGGCTTTTTTGTCTCATATGCATCAATATAATATCAGTATAACTACATGTACAACTTATGAGAAAAGTTCTTTGTCCAGCAAATCCTGTCTCCCAAGCAAGGGTAGATAGTCCAAGGGTGTCTCTCTTGAAACAAACTAAAATATTCTCTAGTAAAATACTCTATTAACTCCGATAAACTACTCATGTCCAACAGAAAGCATTACCTACATACAATAAGGTACAAATGCCCGATGTAGCGTGTATCATGCATACTTAAAAAGCTTACTTGAAAAGGTAATGATGGTGTACGAACTACAAAGCTTTTAAGGCAGCTATATGTTCATGTCGAACGGGTCCAGTACAGGGGAAAGCGCTTCTGAGAGGGGCATTGAGATTACAAGTCGCAGTGGTTGCACCGACCAAAGTAACACAAGGGGACGAGAAGGAACAAATACTGCCATAAATAGCAAGCCTCCATAGATCCTGTAAGCCCCAGCTACTCTGTACTCAGGCTAATACGGTATTTAGAACTTTGTCAACGAGTATTCAAACCGAGGAATGGCTTCTTGCTCCTATAAGTTTTACTGCACGTCCGTGATGTACACTCTTGACTATAATTCCAGCTTGTTGAGTCCAAAGACTTCCACGCTGGCAATTTGAAAGTCTCCGTTTGCACAGAGCGGAGGGTTGTCGAAGGTGGCGCAGCGTTCAGTCTTCCCGTGCGTCATGCTGGCGTCGATGAACAGACCGTTGCCGTTTCTGTAACAAGAAGAAGGACGTCACGGTGCAGAACTCGCCGTTGTCGTTGCCATGAGAGATACACGTATGTCCGTATGCTCGCTCACCCTCCTCCGATTGCAATCATGTCAGTTTGTCCAGACATGAAGAGCTCTCGAGCATGTTGCTCTGCCTTGGAGAGACCTGAATCGGCAGCAGAACCGTGTCCAGCTCCGTCCTCAAGTCCGACCCAGCGGAAGCGCTGGTTCTTGGACGAAGGGGCCGAAGAGGCCAGGGTGAACAGAAACGTCTCTCCGTTGCCGAAGTACGTCTGGCGCTGGCCACGATCATCCTTGTACTTGCGCTCCGCCCAAGCGGTGGAGCAGTAAGCTCCGAACAACTGCACACAGAGAAATTTAATTCTCCCGAGCAAGTGCAACGACACACAAGCCAATGCCCAACCGAGACCTGTGTCACAGAACTGCAGCTAAGCCCAAGCGCTCACCTCTCCCTTGGTTGTCTTCACCACCAAGATGGTCTGCTCGTAGTTCTCCGCTCTTGTGTAGAATGTGGTAAGAGAGATTCCGTGCTCGGCCGATGAGTACGCTAAGCTTGGCGTAACGGTGGTAACGCGGTCAGGAAGCCATTGCCACAGAGTAACCAGCTGTCAACATCACAAGAGGTGCGATGATCACTCTGAGGTGAAACTTAATGCAGAAATAATGGCATACATCGTCCTGCGTCAGTATCTCGGTGGTGAGCTCCTTAATGGGGAATGTGGATGGGTTCTTGGGAGCACCCTTGTCCCAGCAACGTGAAAGAAGCAATGTCAGTGACGTTGGTACTCAGCTTCTACGTGTAGGATTCAGTCTCGTTACTCACCTGCTTGCTGAAGAGCAAGTCGGAAGAGGCTCCAGCCTCCGGGTGACACTCTGATCCAAGTTCTCCGCCCCCAAAGCTGTTGAAACCCTTGGCCTTGATGTCGATCTCAAGGGTCAGGGCCAGAGCATGAAGTTGCGATCGACTGAACTGTCGGATGCGGAAGCAACGCTCCAGAAGACTCTTAGGGGAGAACTGGACAGGAAATAGGCGGAAAACATTAGCATTTGCTTTTCAAGTGTCCTCCATTCATCCTCTTTGGCAATCTCACCGGGATTTCCTTGCAGAACCTCGTGAATGCTAGTATCAATCCTTCTCTGCTGATGGCACCGCTCCACTCTGGACTGGAGCGAATGCACTTGGCGAAGCATCGAACAAGTGACAGCGACACGCGGAAGAGGATCTTGTGACCCTCAACCAGGAAGCAGTCCATTATACGAGTCTGAGAGTGGACAAGGACGACTTTGGGGTCGACAAGGCGGTATCGACTAAAGAAGAAAGCTATGTACTCACGACGTGAGTCAATGGAAGGTAGTCAAAGATCCACCAGAGCCACTGGTGACATAGCAACTCGAAGTCCTGCGCGCTGGACTCGGCCTGCAGTTGGGCGACGCTTCTCTTCTGTGGACAGGCAACACACGTCCTCTGTAGGTACTGCTCGTACGCTTCGAGAAAGTTGTAGTCCTGCTTACATTGTACTGTTTGTTGAGCTCCAGAATGGCTCTCCAATCGATCTCGGCCTGCATCCTGCCCTGGCTGAAGAACCGAAGCACCCTGCTGGCGGCCAAGCTGCTCAACAACCCATAAGAATCCTCTTCTGAAAGGTGAAATCAGGGCAGTTGCAGGGACTACTTTCAACTGAACACTCATGCTAACGGGGACAAGGTTTCTTCGCCCCTACAACTTAATTCATCCTCACCACTGAGGTAATGCCTGAATACGGCGGCGACTGAGAAGAGCACGGGGCAGTATTGAATGTCGGGCTGGTTGTAGGCGAAGCAGGTAACGATGCGGGTGACAGAGATGCGACCGGAGGGCTTCAGACAAAACATGTGGGTGTGCGCGGGCTCTAGAAGTGCAGGCAGAGGCGGACAACTGGTGGGGAGCTCTGAAGAAGAAATGGTACCGGTCCATCTGCCCGTTGAGCTCGTCCTTTAGTTGCCCCTTTCTCACCTTTCGAACCGAAGCACGTCTTCACAGTCTCCCAGTAGAGTGCCCCATTAGCGGCGACCCCCTCTTCCCCTTCCCGGCGGCGGTAGAGGCCGCGCCACAGGGCCGCTCGCTCCCCCGACACCACGGTCAGGGAGTGCGCCGACCTGGCGACCCGCTTGAGCGTCTTGTCGTCCGAGGCCGACTTGGATGCCATCCACGATTCCTCCGGCACCTTCCCTCCGCCGGAGACGCTGCCCACGCCCCTCCCGCGGCCGGTGTCGACGACCGCGCCGCTCTCATGGTCCGGCAGCGCCGCCACTAGTGTCTGGTCAACCCCGTCCTGCAGCGGCGAGGCGGCGACCTGCGTGGACGACGGCATTGCGGTCTCGTTGATGTCAAACTCGGCGTCGCTGTCACATGCTCGACCTCAGTGGACTCTTCTCGAGAGGCTTCAGTATTTTGAGAGCGACGCTCTGTACGGCTGAGACTGACCCCGACAGCAGCCACACACTCACTCACAGGGAAAGCGGCCAAGCTGCCTTTCTCCAACGCGTCTCTCGCCCCCTGTCAGCAGCGTTCACACATTCGCAAGCACCGCCAGGGCTGGGGTAGGCCCTGCCAGGCTCTGGACTCCGGACTCTGGGCCCCGGGGTCAGGGGCTTGGGGACACTCGGAATGAAGGGAACGTCATTCACACCTCACGCAAAAGCAACCTGTTCTTGCATGTGGATGATGTCTCTAGATGAGTCCGTCATGCCGCTCGGTGAATGGAAAGTCTGTCCCTTGTGAAGTGACTTTCCACTCATCTACGGCAGGTTAACTGAAAGGATGACCCATACCTCCAGCATCATTGTGACAGTCCGCTTGTTGGGATTTGCCTGGAACCGATCACGATGTGACAGTCAAAGTGATCCTCAGCATTGTCACATGGGTGTTCAGGGGATACACATTGTACGATGAAGATGAAACAGAGATATATGGAAGGAGCAAACTATACTTATATCAAGGTTCAGTGAGTGCGCCTGTACCATGTACCTGTGCAGTCTGTTGGCCGCTGCCTTGATCTTCATACCGACAGCCCTCTGGAGGAAGCTACCTCCACTCTTGTCCCTTACAGCTGCAGACAGGTAGCTCCATGCAGCAACGACTGTTGGAGGAGCAGGAGAACATCTACATGAGTAGCTTGGTTTGGGCGGGGCGGTGCAAGCGGCAGTTGGTGCTGGGTTCGGATTCGAGGGACAAGAGAAAAACCAGGAAAATGCAGAAGAACCTAAGAACTTGTTGACATACAATAAGCCGAAGATGGTGTACATGGATAAGGCAGCCAATGGCTTCGGTGGCAATGGTGCAGATGACGTGAGCGACATCTTGCCGGACACCAACATAGACAGAGAGAGGACACTCACGGGGAAGTGGGCACTGGGCACATTTGTCTTCGTGTTTGTGTTCGTGCTGCTGGGATTTGCTACTCCCATCTGGATTGAGGGAGACCCAAGATTCTACGGCACTAAGGTCGAGAAGGTGGGCCTATGGGTGCACTGCTTCAGGTCATTACCCGACTACAATGACAACGCTCACCGTCGCTACTTTGCCGGCTGCAGATGGATCTTCAACCCATTCACAGAGGGCTACGACGACATTAGGGACTTCTTGGCGCCGCCATTCTTCGTTGCTGTGCAGTTTTTCTTTACACTGTGCTTCATAGGCATGCTGGTTGCTGTCGTACTCATCATCATGTATCTCTTGTTCATCAACTATGACAAGAGGGTGGCAGTGCTCAAGTGGACCGGAGTTGACCTCATTATCTCAGGCGGCTTGGGGGCTATGGCAGTCATGATCTTTGGCATCAAAGCTGACAATGAAGACTTCATGCCCGACTGGGAACACAACTACCTGTCCTGGTCATTTGCATTTGCCTTCATCGGTGTCTTCTTCATGTTCATCTCAGGGGGACTCTTCTTGGTGGAGGCGAGGATCATTGAAAGGAAAGAGATTGCAAGAGAAAGAATGTTTCCCATGGAGCAAAGAGTCTGAACAAGACTCTCACTCCCAGTAATCGCATGTAGTGACCAAGTCCGGCCGACTATGAATGAGTAAAAATAAAGAGTGTGAAGTAACCAAGAGATCGACTCACTTATATGGAAACGTTGCCGACGAAGCTGCCGGTCTCCACAGGACTGCAGTCAGCCCACCGATGATTTCGTCAACACCTACTGGGCTTAGCCTTGTCGTGAAGACTTTCCTTGTCATACACTGAATAAACAAGTAGGAGACAGTGTAAATAACTGCCTAGGGCTGAACAAGTGGTGCCACAGCCTCCTTTGTGCTCCAAGTGCTACAGCATAGACGAGAGCGTCCACCTTAGGTTCTGCTGCTATTGAAAACGTAATATCTCCAGTTAAATAGTTGTTTGCTGTAGGATCCTGCATCTTGACCTTGAAGAAACCCTCGGACGAGTTGAATAATAATGCATGTTTTAATATCAACCAGGACATAGACAATAAAATCACGATTATAACAACAGCGGTCATTCCAGAACGCTCTACCGACAACTCAGAAGTTTTCATCACAGGGTCTTTCAGGCTTTACTATGGTATTACCTACATTAGGAATGATACCTTGGGCACGCAACATTGGGCTGCTCATTGTGAACAAGCCACACATACTATGTATACATGAACGTGGTAGCAGATGCGTTGTTTGAGGCATGCGTGTTACCGCTTACTGACTGATATCTTGGCAATCTCGTTGCCCAGGGTGTTGATGTTCTCCTGGAAGAGAGATGAAGAAAAAGATGGTCATGCGAGTCGTATTCCACAGTAAAAGTTTTGATCACTTTTGACGCCATGGCAACACACTGCAAAGCTACCTTTAGGGTGATGTTCTTTAACAAAGTATCCTCTAACACCGCCTGCAGCTTTTGATTGATCTCCAGTGACAGTTCCAGGGTCATGTGGGAATCGCTCAGCTTGGAAGAGTACAGCGAGGCCATGATGCCGCCCGAGTCGGAGATCTTCCTCTGAAAAGACCCGCAAGGCATCTATACACCGTGCGTCACGCAAGCAAAAGAACTCACGCACACACGCACACACACACATGAAGGAACAATCCATCTGCGCAAACACTGTTGCTCCTCACGTGCCTAAGCAGATCCCAAGAAGACACAGCTGCAACTATTGGCACAAACAGCCAGTTCTTTTACCTCCTCCACTTCCTCGTGAACTTTCCGAATCATAGCAGGCTGACAAAAGCGAGGAGAGCAGTATGATCATGATCAGTTTCGGCCACAAATTTGTGGGTCAATGCTAACCTTGTTGCGGTCGCTCTCATTGGTGGCAAGAGCTCCAGCTTCCATGCTCATGACGTAGTGCTGTATGATCTTGTTCTTCTTCTTGACCTCTTCCACCAGGGTGTTGACGTGCTCTTCCATGAAGTCAATCTTCTCCTGCTTACGAGCCATGAGTCGCTGGAGCTTCACTATCTTGTCCACCAATACTTGACTGTCAGGGACCAAGACTTTCTAAAAGAGAAATGGCGAGTGCTGAGCAATAGGACAATGATATAAATCAATCTTGTATGCTCTCACCTCTCCTGGCTGCGTCAACGTCGGACTCTGTCTACCGTTGGGTGCCTCCACCGGAGTCAGTCGTGCTCCAAAGATTCCTCGTGGTTGTTGTCCAGCAGGATCTGTGTGCTGTTGCTGTTGCTGTTGTTGCTGCTGTTGCTGTTGGTCCACCTTGTTGAGCGAAGAACTCGATGAAGCCCTGGAAGACCTGCTAAAGCTGGGAGATTCTCCATTGGCGCAGTCCCCTCCACCATCTTCTAGCCGCTTTCTGCATGTCTGCAACTCTCGTGTGAGCTCCTTCAGGCTAGCAGCGTTCTTACGTCGCAGGACGACCACTTCGTTCTCGGCGTCAGTCGCACGCTGCGCCGCGACCTCGGCACGCCGGGCCTTCTCGGCCAGCTTCTTGGCTAGGGCCTGAGTCTCTTCTCGTCGACGTCTGCGCTCCTCTTCCAATTCGGCAGAAATCTTAGCCACTGCAGCGTCAACCTCAGCGGCGCGTCCAGTTTGTCTCAACTGCTCCGCGTCAAGTGCTGCGATGCGCCCCTCCGCTGCTGACAGCTCGGACTGCAACGTGACGTTCTTGTCCGTAAGCTTTCTCGCAAACTCCAACAGTTCAGCCTCTTTGGCGCGACAGGCTGCCATATCGGCATTCAGCTCGGCGGCTTCAGCAACCAGCCGCTCTTCCTCAGCGGCGCTGACGGCCAATTTCTCCTCCTGACGCGCCAGGGCCATCCTCAATGACTCCATCTCTGCTACTTGCGCCAATAGATCTCCAATCTGCCGCTTTTGTGCCGCCGTCGTCTCCTTCAGCTTGGCGGCCGCTTCTTCTGCCTCCAGCCGCTCGCTCTCCAGCTGCTGGACCTTGACGGTGAGGGCGTCATTCTCGCTGGTCAGAGCTCGCTCCTTTTCTTTAAGTGCGCCAAGCTCGCTGGCGGCCGCAGCGTCAATGATCAGCTTCGCACTCTGCTCTATCTCGGTGTTGCGCGTCTGGCGTTGCTTCTGGCTCTCGTCTGCTCGGATGCGATCCATGAAGTCGGCGCACTCGCGGCGCGTGGCGTTTATCTCTTCGCGAGTCTCCGACAGGTGCTTCACTGTCTTGTCCAGGTGCTCGCGCGTTTCTCTGTGTGCGTCCACCTCGGCCTTTAGACGGCTGGCAGACACGCAGGCCTTTGCTTCCTGAACTTTGACCTCCTCCTTCCACCGTTCCACTTCCTTCTTAAGCAGGGACACGTCTTGTAGCTGAGCAGAAACATCTTTGTGAAGCTGTGGAATTGTGTAGCAGTACAGCACAGACAGACTGAACCAACTTACTCTGGAATCGGCGACCTGCTGCATCCTGTTCCTCTCATTCGTCAGGGTCCGCAGCTTGACCTGCAGGTCTTCCTTGTCTCTGACTGACAAGACCAGTTTCCTCTCTGCTTCCTCTCTGCCTCTCCTCTGCGTAATCACTTCCTTCTCGCCCAGCGCGTACTTCATCACCATGTTCTCCTTGTCACGGTTCGCCGCTGCGAGTTGTTTCCTCAGCTGCGAGAGTAAAGAACATGATGGCGACCGATGCATCGCAGTCCCACGTGCTATGCACCATGACCCACAGAGGAGACACACTCACCTCGGCAATTGTAGCGGACGTTGACAGCTCCAGCTTGTTATACAGCTCCTCGGACTCCTGCTTGGCGAGCACAAATGCATCCTCTCGCTGCTTCAGACCAGACTTTAGCAGCTCCACTTCTTTCTCGATGGCAGAAATGTCATTGCCCCTCTCCAGGACCTCTGTCTTCAGTTGCCCTCTCTCGCGTTCCAGATCTCGGACTCTTACCAGCAGAGACTCTTGACTGAGATCCTCCTCCTCCTCCTCTTCCTCCTCCTCCTGCTCCAGCTCCTGGTCTGCTTCATTCGCACTACCTTTCACCAGGGTCTCGACCTCGCGCATGAGCTGGACTTCTTCCAGAGTGTCCTCCGACAAGTCCGCGAGAAGCTCTGAAGACGTTACAGGAGGCGTCCTCTCATTCTCGACTTCAGCAGCATCTTCCCAAGTCTCTGGTTCGTCGGGAGCCTGGTCTATTTCGATCCTCGGAGGGTCTCCGGATTCGCCTTCTCGAGCCACTGAGTACGCCTCTTGGACGCCAGGCTGAGCTTCGGCAGGGTGGAGACTTTCCTCGATCGTCTTCTTCGTCACGTCCTCCTCCATCGTGCCTCAGTCGTGGACTTTTTTCACTGATTTGGCCAGTGCCGAGATCCTAACAATGGCCTCGCCATATGGACGCCGCCGCCATCACTTCAAGCAAATCAGCCAGCAGACGGACGAGTACGACCTCGCCCTCGTCTCTCCCCGGCGCAAAGTTGCGGAGACTGAGGCTGAGGAAGGCTCCAACCACGTCGTCGAAGTAGTTGAATGCGATGCTTTTTACTTCCCTCCCCTCCCCCCCGTCGAGCAGAATTTGTGCGAGTTCAAGGCGTGAGTGCGCCCGGTGCGTCCGCGTCTGCCGTCAGCAGCACCTTCTCTAAGTAGCTCCGTCAGATGCAGCAGCTCCGGCAGCCCCGACGACTTGGACAAGAGCAGCTGCTGCACCGAGACCTTGCCGCAGAGCCACGGGCTGTAGACCCCATGCAGGGTGGTGCCATCTTGTGGGGCCTATGGAGTGAGAGCCCCAAGCAGACGTGATTCACAACATGAATAAGGCTAAATCTAATAATATTCACAATAATACACTAGCAGAGTGGGTCTCATAGTAGAGTCACTAAGGTGCTTTTTCAATCAAATGTTGCAGTCCTGAGATAAGAGACAAATGGACACTTGAGCTGAGATGATGGATGAGAGGCTCATTGGGAGTCCATGCTCAGTGTCGAACACTTTGCCTCCGCGGTCTAGTCTAAGAGGCCAGGTTTAGTTCGTGGCTGCAGAGACTGTTCAGGAGGAGCTGTTGGCAGAAGTCCCTACCTGATGTCCGTGGACTTGGGACGAAAATTACTTCGAATGGTAATTCTATTCCTTTGTTTGATTCATTTCCGTGTGCGGACCCCAGGAGAACCTAACTGACGTTAGGGATAGATTGACCTCTGACACTGTTTTCCCAGGTGTTGGCCAAATGGTTCCATCAGCAAAGTAGTGCTTTAATCAATAACGTATGGTAATAATAATGTATAGCTTTTTGAGATAAAGTCACTAATTTTAACCTAGATACTGTGGACCACAACACAGGGGCTCGTTGAGCTGACGAGACTGAGCCACTCGTTCTCACTTAGGTGTTTATTGCTGTCATGATTCCGCCGCGCATGCTCTGGGACACGGCCTGAACCAGGAAAGAGGCCGAGTCCTGCGTGGTGTAGATGGACGAGGGGTGTCTGGACCTCGGCCCCTCCATGACCGAAGACATGAAGAGCTCGACAACCGTCAGGGCTGGCCCAACGATGACACACTGTTGAGCTGTTCCAGCGTGAAGACGGTCACGCTCACCACTTGATCATCATGCTTGATAACAGCACTTGGGCATCCGTCCACAGGTTGCCCGGATCTTCATCCTCATAGTAACAGCGAAGCATAGCAAGTTGTGCGGTGCCAAAGCGATCGTGTGCTCACAATATGAGCGTAGTGAGTACAGTCGAGCCCCGATTTAGTCGAGAAACTCTGATTCGGACAACGGAATCTTTTACTGCCCAGTTGGTCAACCTCTGATTCCCAAAGCGCTTGACTAAATCGGAGGTCGACTGTACCTGTTTGCACTGCCAAATCACTCGAGTGCCAAAGGTGCGCTGTGTTACAAATGTTAACTCGAGTAAGCAGTCTGAACTGTCCTAATCCTCGGCACCTGAACATTCCCATATCATGTTTATGCACTCGCAGCACCGAATGAAGCCAGTAAAAAAGAAGAGAAAGTGAGAAATGATCCCCAGCTTCACCTGCAATAATCTGTCGTGCACACATGTAAACTGCTCCTTAAAGGCTGCAAGGACAAATTTCTATGACATTTCTCCGCAGAATAATAACAGGGCGTTCTTCCTCCTCCCAGGAAAGATCTTCCATTTGCAGGGATGACGTGTGCAAAAGCTGCGTGCTTACTCTGCCAGGATCAAGAGACCCACGCAAGAATACGATCATGACAGGCTGCCATTTTCTCGTCGAGGTCTCCAAGCTACTCCCGCCAGAATTAGCCTCTCTGCCAGACCATTGTTGAAAGATGCGAGTCCTGCCTATGTCATCCCTTGCTGATTCACGTTGACCTTTTGTGGCTCGATCCACTTTAGGGGCCAGAAGGAGGCTTTTTTCTCTCATTCCACTCGTCAGAGTTTATGGCACCTTGAAGCACCCGTCAATATTGACGAGCTTCGTCCTGTGCAAGCCGTAGGAGTGAGGGAAAACTTGAGCAAGTCCGTCCGGAGGAGGAAAGGCCTGCGACGCATACTAAACAAACTGTCAACTCCTTAGGGCCTTTGTCCGCGAGTCAATCGCTGCTTGACTGTCATACATCATGGGGAGGAAAAAGCCTCGCAAACGTTTATTCATGCAGCAAAAGTTTGGCAGGAACTCGTTGAGGTGGAAGGGGGAGAAAATTGATCGCTGCCTCGTTTTTCCCCCACCCATCTTGATCGATTCCCGCCAGGTGGAGGAGCAAAAGTTTCTCTTTTCACTTTGGGCGCATTCCGATCGATGGCTGGAAGCGTCGTCATAATTCTGGAAAAGGGTAGGGAGGCAGGCCGGCCAGCAGGCCGACCGGCAGGCCCACCAGCAGGTAGGCCTAGCTAGGCCTGACTTTTTGCTCCGTGGAGGAAGTGATAGCAGAATTCGGCAGATACCGAGGTGGGTGGATCAAAAGGAGCACCCTGATCGAAGTGCATTACGAAATAATTTCAGACAGACGTTATGACTGATGGAGGCTGCTCAAAAAGCAGCAGCGACCCGGATAAATGACTGCGCAGGACTTCAGGGGGCGGTCAGGAGCGACCATCACGCACGCAGCCAAGATCAATACGAGATAAATGCCCTTTTCATGGGGTCGGAGTCGGCCGCCCCCAACACGGATGGGGAGGGCGGCCAGGAGATGCTGAGCTTGCGTGACAGTGGAAGGGGGGTCAGTCCGGACTAACGACGTCGATCAGAGCAAAGAGTCTTTTTTTTCTCTCTCTCTCTCTCTCTCGCTCGCTCGCTCGCTCGCCATTATATGGGTGAGGTCCCTCCTCCAGTCCCTGGCACAGGACTCATAATGAACCACTTGTTTTGCATGTTAAGAGCTCTTGAGTGGCGCAGTCACGGTGGAGCACAAATATTCAAGTACCACGCGCGCATGCCCAGGAAAAAGTGCTACTATTATGAAGACGAGGTCTTCGTCAACGTCATCCCAGTCACGAGAGTCACGAAGATGCCTGCAGTTTCCACTCTTTTTCGTCTTCCTCCCCCGGTTACAATTTCCACCGTCGATATCTGGCATCTAAACAACCCCATCTGCAGAGACTACAGAGCCCTGGATTGTTCTCGCACACCTTGGAGCCGTGATTCCTCTCGAGAACGCTCTCACGTACGTGCTCGTGGATGTCAGCAGCGTGGGATGCCACTCAGTCGAAGATGACTATCGAGGAAACCTTCTTTTTTGTCTCATCGAGCCAAACAGTCCCCACCAAGTGAGTTTGGGGTTGCAGACAGGAAGTCTCTTCCAATGCTAGAATATCGATTGACGGAATGCCTGGAGGCAGGACAGTAAAAAATGGCACATCTCCTCTCTTGACAGCAAGTCATGCGAGAAAACAGCAAAAACAGCCTGGATTTCCACGGAGAGAGTGACAGCCCTGTATGTAGTCATAGCATGAAATGTATGCATTGCAGTTCAGCAGAAGGATTTCTGTTTGGCCAGGGCCAATGGCCTATTTTGTGCGGGCGAAAAAACCAACAACGCCGCGCTTGTGGATGCATTAATGCCGGATAACTTTGGTGCGGGATACGCACACTTGCCAGGCCATGGTCACCTCATACGTGTGCGAGTGGCGGCCAAGCAAAGTGTGCGTGTGTGCGGTACCCACCTTAGGTGACATCATGAGTGAAAAGAGCCGTTTGCTGTCTCAATCAGCACCTCGGACCCGATCCACTTGATGGGTCAGAGGCGCGACGCTGATGGGGCAGAGGCGCGACGCTGCCGGTCCACTGGTTACGCACTGCGTGGTCTCGTACGCAGTCCGTACGCAGTCCGTGACGAGTGAACGACAGCTGCCTCATGCTCGACGCCAATCAATTATCTGCATGGTATCCTACACGTCAGGAATCGCTCAAAACATCCAACTTTCTCGCGCTGCACTGATTCACTGGCTGTCCTTGCATCAATCAGGCTGCTTTGTAGCTGAAAAGTCAAGCTCCGGAATCGTAGGTGACATTTTGAGGCGAAATATGCGGTTTTTATGCCATCTAATGTGCAATGACATTTTCCAAGGTATTTTATTGACTGGTGAGAGCTGACAGCATAATCGTTCTCAGCCCGAGCTGGTTGCCATCAGTTATCCTTGCTGACTGCGGTGACGACGCCCATCTGACAAGACATTTTTGTCGATACACAAGAATCTATCAACATCAGCATTCAGGCGCTTCTTGGCATGTGCAACATCTGACAGACTCAATCCAGGTGAAAAGTCACGTTCAAACCAGTTTTATTTTGTCAACAAGGTTTTGAGAAGAAGTGCAAAATGCAAGTCAGGCCAACAATCGGAGCTGAGGATCTCAAAGGAATGTGCAAAATGTTTGCAACCATCTATGATTATTGACAGCCATACTTTTCAATCAATCGTGCGCATGAGATAAGAAAGCGGAGCTTGTTTGATCCGTCCGGGAAAAAGTTACGTCAATGCAAACACGAGCAGGCAAAGTCGGAGGAGCCGGCAACGACCAAGGAAGCTGCCACAACACACGGGGCCGCAGTCATCAGCATTGGACTCAGTTGCGTCCGCAGCTCCGCAGAAATCATAGGTGAGTGACCGGCAATTTTGTTCAAGAGACCGATTATGAACGAGCTAGATTTATAGGGCTGGAAACAGTTGCACAGCGACCCAAAGCGTTTCACAATCGCTCCCCAACCCCGTAATTCGAGTGCTATCAAGGCCAGGGCTTTGGATGGCCTTTTGTGTTCTTTCCTTCTCCTCCATCACTGACATGAAGCCATTGAGGAGACGTGCAGCACCTCTCACGTCCTGGTCAAAACAAGGACGAAGGCGGAGCTGACAGAAGAAAGGGGTCCTTTTCACCATGATTTGCAAGAGCAGCCATGATGTTGCTCCGCTCCACGCACGGAGCCGCATTTGGCTGCCTGTCACCAGAGCTTCAAGAAGCCATTTGTACAGTGTCTTGCCAACATTTTTGCCATTTCCTTGGAAACGAAGCTGGCGTGACTGTGCAGAAATGGCGGCTCTTTGCTCACTCCGCAGGTACTTGGACGGACAGATCAGATCGATGCGTGCTCGCTGGCTTGGTCGCTGGCTTGGTCGCTGGCTTGGTCGCTCATTCACGCACGCACTCACTCGCTTACTCACTCACTCGCTCACCAGCTGGCTGGGCTTGAACACACAGGACCAAACCTGGAGCACCCATTAGCATCGCAGAGACAGTTGGAAATAGATCCTCCTCCTTCTCCTCGCTCGCTCTCTCTTGGCAGTTCTCCGTCCCAGGGAGGATTTCTCTTCCTGGCGCTCAGAGAAGACTGAGCACGCATGTGGACTGCTTTAAATTCAATTTCCATGCACGGGTATTCCAGCCCTGCCCTACCCTGTCGTCGAGTATGAGCTGCGGGGATTCCCATTATGTTGCGGGTGCCAAGGGGTTCTTTCCCACTCGGTCAGACAAAAGTACATGCTCAGGCAGGCAGGCAGGCAGGCAGGCAGGCAGTTGAGTGTGTACGTACTGACGCAAGATGCTCTTGAGCCACTTGGACCAGTTGGTAGTGAATTAAGCCTGGAAAAGAACCAGGACTTCCTTATGCATTGGCCCACTGGCCAACTTTGGCCCAGAACAGATCCACATGAGTTGGGGTCAAGTTGGGTTTTGCCCAAGTAACTCGAGTAACGTGACTGACAACGGGCTGGTGTGTCTGAGATGTGACTGGCTAAATGAAGAGAAGGTGTTAAGCACGTCTGAGCATTAGTAATCTTTTGATTACAAGCCTGAGACTGGTGACTTCTCGGTAGTGACGCAAGGATTAAGGCCTTTTATCTCTGACCTCGATGCCGTAAGTCAGGAGGCAAGAAAAGGGCAAAGCCGCCTCCGCCACGTTCGGTTATCTCTACTCCTTGTACACGTAGTCGCCGGCTTCTCCAATTAGCAGCAACACAGGAAGAAACTTTTTGCATCTTACAGGGTGAAACTATGCCTGGCGGCAGCGGAAGAGACTCCTCGTCGCGTAAGCTGGCGTCTGCGGTTCGGCTGGCGGCGTCTGCTGGCAAGAGCGCAACCTTAGCGGCCCTCAACAGTGGCACAGGTCGATCATCTCACTACTTCAGCCCCTCCTCATCTTCTTCTTCCAGAGGTGGGAGCGCAGGCGCACCTGCGAAGGCGCGAGTGCGAGCACTCGTCGACCGCCATCAACCTGCATTATTGAAGAACGCCGCAGTCAGTGTCCAGGTGGAGCACTGGCATGAGGAGACAAGACGCTGGTCACAGGGCGCCACGGCCACCGTCACTAAGAGCAGTGTAGTGATTGAGAGTGCGTGCGGTTTCCTCAGGCTCTCTACCTCACCTCTGCGCGTGGAGCATTCTACGCCACTCAGCAGGGACTTCCACTTGGAGCTGGTCAGCGAGCGGCGGCGCCAGCGCTTGGCCGTCTACTCGGAGGACGACGGGGAGCGGCTGATCGCGGCTCTCGAGCGCGGAGGAGCCCAAGTAGTGCAACGACGAGTGCTTCCAGCACCCAGAAGGAGCAAGCTGAGACCGATTAGTGAGGGCCAGCCCCTTAGCGCCCTTAAGGTGGCGGTCGAGGACAAGACGAGGCCTCTCAGCGAGGGCATGGACGGCCAGAGGAAGAGTCTCTCTCGGCGCAAGAGCACGGGCAGCAGCGACAACTGCGAAAGTCCTCCCCGGTATTACAGCAACACTCCCGCGCGAGTCATGAGGACCAGCAGCTCGGGGGAGGACAACGTCACGAAGACGGCAAGAGACGCTAGTAGCACCAGTAGTGTCCTGTGGTGTCGTCGCTATGGGGAAGAAAAGAATGCGGTGGGAGTGGAAGAAGGGCGTGGCCTCTCGACGGGCAGCACCAGAATGAGGCGAAGGAAGCTTCATAGCAGAAGCGATCAGTCTCTGAATTCCGACGAGCTGAGCAACAGCGGTAGCAACAAAGAGGAGGAGGAGGAGGACGATGAAGACAGCGAGGTCTTCTACTACGAATCCTCGTCCACGGAGGTTGACAACGACGCCGACATTACGGATGGGGGGTTGTTCAAGGTCCTCAAGCACAAAAAAGACAGATTGGGCATCCAGGAGAGAAGGCACGACAACGATATCAGGAGCGACAAGTTAGACAAGTTCAGATTTTTGCTGGATGACGACAACAGCCTCTTGGATCCCGCCGAATTCGGTGCCACTGGCGACTTTATCCGCAGCGACTTTGACGACTATCCCCAGTTAAGTGAAGTCCCGGCCTCCGCCGAGAGCACCAGCAACGACCTTCGAGCACAAATGCCCAGCTGGATCAGAAAGAGCTTCGAGGAGCTGGAACTCGAAGTCAACAGCACCAAGCATGAAATGAGGCGACGAAGCTCTCAGACGTCGCTGCTGTCCTCCACTTCATCGTTCTCCCATCAGCAAAGGATGCGACTGCAAGGATCTTCATCAGTGGCGTCGTCGGCTTCGCCCACGTTCTCGCCCGTCAGGACGCCGACAGAGAAGACGAGCGACGCTAGGGAATTCCTATTCCACGATAGCAGCAACAGACAACAGGAAAATGAACCTCGCCTCTTGCAACAGGTGGTCTCCGGGAAAAAGAGGAGGAGGGGCGACAAATCGGCAGTCGTGCTCTTATTCAATGAGGCGGACCCGAGCACGGAGGTGTGAGCATCAGGGTAGGAGATGCCAAGAATGGAGATGGACACGCTCAAGAACTTGATGTGATAGAAACTGCTTTGTGATGTCTGTGGTGACGCGAGGGAGAAGAACCCAGACCTCTATCGCAGCCGCAGCCGCAGCCGCCGCCAGCATTTGGTGGACTGCGGACAAATGTGTCTTCGGGCGACAATAAAGAAAAGTAGTAGGAAAAAACAAGGAGTAAGAGTGAGGAGAGGAAAACAAAGGAGGTTTGATTCGATGAGAGAGTTTCCCGCCCTCGTGTTGAAAGAAGTTGCCCCTGGCGTCGGTCAGGAGGGAGGGCGAGCTGTGCCCGGTCTTTATCTGGCAGTCACATCTGGACGGACAGAGCGAGCTGGTTGATGTGTTTTCTTCGACCGACCGCACACACGTTTCTGCACGAGCGCGCCCTGGTCATGGTCTGGACGCAGCATCCAGTCTGGTATGCCTTTAAGTGGGATCGTTTGAGCGAATCCGCTGGGTTTGTTGTGGCGCTTTGATGAGGTGTGCGTAGTCCCGATGCTCTTTTCACTCACGTTGCTTTTCTTGCCTTCGGACGCTTCAACACTCTGGGTCCCCGCGTCCCGCTCGTCCCGCTCGTCCCGCTCGTCCCGCTCGTCCGGATCGTCCCGCTCGTCCCGCTCGTCCGGATCGTCCCGATCGTCCCCCGCGCCCCCGCGTTCCCCGCGTCCCCCACGCAGTCGTGGCATTACTCATCTTCCTACTCATCTTATGGCTCTCGTCTCCCACTGATCAATTAGTGCGCACGCAAAACCCGTCGCCATGAAATCAACTTTCTCTTAGGGTGCGTTTACGCAAGCCGAAAATTCGCCCTGTTGATGCTCCTGCTCCTCGGAGTCGACGAGGTTGAGCATCTCGTCCTCTCGCCACTTCTCGTCCGGGGGTGAGGACGACGCGAGTGGATGATGTATTGGCAGAGATCCGCCTGCTGGCCGGAGGAGACGTCCCTCGCTGTCGCACATCCATCCACTCAGCCTTCAAGCTGAGGAGAGAAATGAAGAGAAAAAACATAATCCGTCATGAGCGTGTGTGATAATTATCTTTCGCGCATAGGAAATTGCCCCCGTCGCTGGCAGTAATTACAAATTGCTAATTAAGCAGCCAGAATTCCGTGGTGTCGTAACTGCTGCGCTCTTCTTCACCCTCAACCTTGCTTCTGGCAACTGAAGAAGCAGGCGAAGAAAAAGCCTCGTTTGCTTGGCCCTCACGGCCAGGTCAAACTGGCCGAGACAATTCTGCTGCATATTAATGAGACTTGAGCCCCGCCAGCACCGTGTCCAGGTTGTGACCTGGGCAAGGCTGGTCCTTGCCAACACGCGCAGGGTTGGATTAGTCCGGCCCCAATAACAGTGATGTGGGCAGCCCCTGAGGACAGGGAAAAAGTGATGGATGCCAGAATGAAAAGCCACTTGACCCCAGTTGGCGCCGGGAGCTCAATCGCTCAATCTCCGGCATCAAATCATGTCTTGGACAACTTGGCAGTACAGCGCAAACGTCACGTAGGCGGAAAAGAGGGAGCGGAAGACGCAAGGATCGTTCTCCCCCTCTTCCCAGGACTTAATCTCTACCAGCTTCATCTCTTCACACCAAGATATTCACAAATTTGAGACTTCTTCTTCCTCAGCTAATAATACTTCCTTATAAGGCGTATCTTGGCCCTGCCCTCCCAAGTGGTGTCGTATGTTGGACAGAACAGCACGCAGAATCTCAGTAGTGATGGAGTGGGCGGGCCAAGCCGGACCGGAGACACGTAGGTGGACTCACCTACGTTCGGTTGGGCTCAGCTTGACTCGTCCAGCCCATCACTACTCCCATTTTGTCTGCTCCTCTGTCCATTGACAGTCCACAGGTAGTGGCAACAGTGACAACAACAGACGATGCCAACCAGCTCGAGAAGCCAAAACCCGCTGGTTATTGGAGCGTAGCAACTGTAGCTTCGTACACGAGGCCATTCCCTGAGTCAAGTTTCCCCAGCTCTGAGCCAGACGTGATTTCCAACGGGATGAAGTGCAACAGCACGTACGTGCAGCACACTTTGATTCCCCACAGCTTCTTGCATGAGCATAATAACCTCAGGCAAGAGACTGAGGGAGGGAAGTAGCCTTGAGATAGAAACTTTTCTAATTATCCCCTCATGTAGGCCCCGACTTCAGAGTCCCTGGTGAACTGACATTCGAAAAGGCTACAATGCTTGCAGGAATCCATAAGAATATTGCCAACAACAATCTTACTGGGTTCTGCTCCGGCAGAGCTTTGGAGTTTCCCAGCACTGCTAATGCAGTCACGGCGCTAATGCAAGTGCATCAAGTAGTCATTTGCACTTAACAGCATGAGCCACCATGCAGAGGGGGTCTCCGTGGCAAGGATAAATAGCACTTAATTATTGCCTTACCTTTCTTTCGCTCCCACAGGCAGCCCGTCGAGCATCCTGAACGAGAGGCACCGGTTGATGACGTAGGGGCGGTACTCGAATTGCCTCCCAGCGTCCTCGGGTTGCCTCGGCGCCGGCTTGTTGGCCCGCGTGAGCTGCTCCAGGGGTCTGAACACTCTGACGACTCCGACGGCTCCGACTCCGACGGCTCCGACTCCGACGGCTCCGACTCCGACGGCTCCGACTCCGACGGCTCCGACTCCGACGGCTCCGACTCCGACGGCTCCGACT
>JAAUXU010146248.1_pt1 | contig 21123 bp, 14 predicted proteins | sample 7278151 | NCBI WGS metagenome assembly JAAUXU01 (sample SAMN14350113, study PRJNA611818) | marine sediment metagenome | isolation source: surface marine sediment (1.8m) | place: French Polynesia: Moorea | collected 2018-08 | reverse complement strand
TGCCATCACCACAGTGAAAGAGGGAAGAGAAGAGAGGTCGGTGAGGAGCCTCTGGATCATTCAATTTCAAAAATGGCACAGTTCTATTGGGTGAGGGAACATGTGGATTTTCGCAAGTTTGTTTTGAACCTGAGCTTGAGAACACCTCCTAGTTCTATCATCAAAAAGCTGATGAAAACGACTTAATGAGGGTAGGGTGCAAAAGGTCATTCATTAGGCCCGCAAAATGTTTGCCAGTTTGATGATTGACTTGGCTAATTGCAATAAGGTGAATTGAGGGCCAATTAAACACCATGCATGAGTACAGACATAAACAACGTCAGTTGGTCAGCAACAGTGATGGTCTTTAGTGTGACACCTGGTACTCTGAAGACGCTTCAGCTGAAGTGGACTTGAAGGACAGTTTGGGAAGTGTGCTCACCGCCACACTACCCATTGCGATGGTAATAGTAACGACTCTTCCAACGGTAATAAGAATATTCGATAGCACCGTCTGTTATGCCTTGGAACGGTGTCAAGGCTTGGCCCAAGACCAGGCTCGGCTCAAAGCCTGACGTGGCTCAGGACTAGGATCTCTTTGACGTTGCTCCAGAAGAAGCTGAGGGTGTCCAAGCCTTAGGTCTGCTCAAGCCACAAGTCAAGCACTTGCTGACCTTTGAGTACAGCCCTGCAAAATTTTCTGGCTCATTGAAGACATCACCTCGACATGAGACGCTGTTATGGAATGACTCCATTGCGCAGTAAAACATTCGCTAACCGTCCAAATGTCGTCATTGCGAATTTATGCAAGTGTCGTCATTCACCGTGAATCACCTGACATACAGGGTTATCAGAAAGACTTTCTCAGCTTCTCCCTCGACTAAATAAAACAAAAATTGTGCATGATTTTCTTTGAATTTGGCGCCTTTGCTGTCTCGCAACAAAAATCATGACTGCAAAGTTTGATTTGGAAACTTGTGCATTGTGTTGGCCAAACTTGAAGCCCTCTCAAATCTGCGTGGAGGAGGCAAAACCCACCCAAACATTGTGAAGGCCTTGAAATGCATCCAAATCAAGCCAAAGATGGCCAAGTGCTTATTGGTCCATGTCCGAGGCCCCAGCCTCTGGAACAAGTTTGGCAGCGCTCATGTCTGGCCCCAACAGGGAGTCGGACAACATTTGCATGGACCAGCTGAGCGCAGTGTTCAGGACCACCCTGACCATGTCACTTTGAACGACTTTTTTCTGAAAAATCTCTACTGACTCCCAGGCAGTAATTTTGAATCGAACTACTGACCTCGGTTATCACTGATGGCCCCAATACGAAGAAACAGGACTTTCCGAGGACCCTGTATGTCTAGGCAGCTGCTGGTCATCTATTCGAAGGACTTGGCCTGATATGATACTTTAATATTCATGCGAATGAAGCACGAGAACCGGTTATTTTGCAGCGTCATAAATATTTTACATTTTGTAGTAGCTCTTTGGCCAGATCGCACATCAAAGATTATGCCTCATTGTGCATTCAAAAGTACGAATGTCGATTTATGGTTGTGCAGCAGAATGCTGTAGAAACAGTGCTGCTCCCGCTGGTTATGTTAGGGTTAGGTTGGATTTTAGGGATGGGCCAGTCCCAACGTTGGGGTTAGATTCTCAGTCTTACATCGTGCACTGCTTCACCCACAGAGCTCATTTTGCCCCCATAGTACTTATGTTATTCATTCTATAACAACCAATGTGTGTGTGTGTGACAACAACAGCTGCACTGAACACACAGTTCAAGTCTGCATCAATATTGCCTCGATTGACTTGGAAAAGAGGCTGCTCCTTGAGCAGGCTCAAGACATTCAGGTGCAACTGGTTCAAGTCGTGATATTCTAAGTCACCTGGAAGCTTCGTAAGCTGTTTTTACTTTTAAATCATTTCAAAAAAATATCTTAAAAGTTTGCTGAAGTCCCCCCCTTTTCCCCCGTGGCTCAACGTTTACCGTGTCGGACACAAGGGAAAGGTAAAATGCCTGCGAACATGAGTAAACACACTTGTAGTACTAAGCACTGGGGCCTGCAGGATTTAGGGGAATTTCGACTTAAGCGAAACTTAAGCGCTCTCGTTCCCAGGAGAAGCTTTGTATGCATCGTGTGTTCGCTGCAGGAGACCTTGTGGGCGCGCGCGCGCTCGCGTGTGTGGAGATTACTTTTCCAGGTACTTTTCACAGTGCTGAAAAAATTGACGTTTTATCGAAAAAAGGGTGTCCATTCATGAAACTAATCATAGGAGTGAAATATTGTAGATTGGCTTTCATGTCAAAAAACATTTAGGAAGATAAAACCTGGCCCTTTTTAAACATCATTTTCAATAAAATGTTACGAAAAAAAATTCAATTTCCCTCTTTTTTCCAACGAAGTTCTACCTTAAAGCTTGTTTTGGGGTTATTTCACCCTCGTGGCACCAGTGCAGGCTCCTTCCAGCAGCAACTTACAGCTGAGCAAGGTACGAGAAAAACCCGAATGCCAGGAGATCCGAGACTTTGTAGGGACGCATTTTTCTCATCTCAGGCAGCTTTGACAAAATCCTTGTTTTAATGGTCGGTTGTATGAGCAGAATTTTGCCAATCATCTAATTTGCCAAGAAAGAGGTCAAGTTTGATGATTGTTGTTGCAATGAATGCAACATCAACACCTCCAAATTGTCTTTTAAGAAAAACACATTGTTGGACACAAACACCAATTTATAACATGGTTTTCAAAATTTATATCGCAAAAAGAGCAGGTTAGATCTTGAAAGTCACACACGAGCGGTCTCAACCATCAGTTTGGCACGAAATATTACCCAGACTAAGAGATCCTGAAAGTAGAGGGTGTGAGGAGCTCGAAGCAGGTTTTGGCAAAATCCTGGGACATTTCCCTGGCTTGTGGAAAGTGAGTCTGAGTAAAAAAGTCCTAAGAATTTGGGACAAGTTGTGTTGGGCAATTTAAGGCAGGACAAGATGACATCAAAAATGAGACATAACCCTGAAAGAGTTTCTTTCTGGAATGGCACAGAGCTGCCTTTCACCTCAGCTCAGGATGCAGATTTGCATGTGACTTTGGTCATGGCATCTCTTGTACTTTGGCATTTTGACAAATTCAATCCAAGAAACAAACATAGGGGTGGACATAACAGAGATTCAAGCAGCAGACCATGAGGAAGTAGGCAACAGACTCAGAGGTAAGGTGTTCTTTACTGCATTTTTTTTAAAAAAAAATCAGTTACCTCTGCGCTCAGCCAAAGTACTGCTTTTTTTTTTCACTCAGGGAAGGTCATTTGGGCTGTCAAGCCAGGCCCTGGAGGCTACCTGAGACCGCACACTGAGGTCACGTGGTTACAGTGAGGTCGCACAGTGACATTGCTAGTTCAACTGGCCTTTTTTCAGGCAGAAGACAGCCTCAGACTGGAAAAAAATCGTAATATAAAATGTGCAGCTTCCCCCCCACCCCCACCCCAAAAAGGGGGACCAGGTGATATTGGATAAGAACTGATTTTAGGTCTCAAGTTATACTCAGGCACAATATTTCCACCTCAATTTATTTTCCCGAAATAGGATGGTATTGATTTTAGGTCCAAAGGTAACCACCCAGGGGGAGGTTCTAGCCAAATTTGACTCCCCTATGTAACAATTCCCTATGTAAACAGAGGTCTCCATGCAAAGCTTGAGCTTGATAGGTTCAACAGAGTGGCCAGCAACATACTTAGAATGTCAATAATGTTGTTAGTTGATGTCTCAGGACTTTGCCTGTCTTGAGCTCCCCGGACCCTCTATTTTCGGGGTCCTTTGGTCATGATCATGGGCAATTTCCCTTGCCAAGTTGACAGTTCTGACCACCTCGAGCACCCCATCTTTCAGCTTAGAGCCATCAATGGGCACTCTTTTCATATAAAACGGCAATTCTATTACGGTCAACTTGTCCAAATGACGTTGGCCACTCGCACACATTGCAGATGCAAACTGGAACGCTCGTCCACATTTACGCCATTCACGTAGACACCCTGTATCGAAACACACTCTCACATGGAGCCACTAGATGCGCATGGACCCGGCACATAAAGGGTGTCACAGCAAAACTGTGTCTGAGTCTCTCAATCTCTGTCCACCCCTGGGTGCTGGAGTCTCCTCAACTCATATTGTTCGAGTCCTTTTCTTCCTTGAACGCTTTGACTCTCGGCTTAGGGGTCAGAGATTGAGAGACTCAGACACATTTTTGCTGTGACACCCTTTATGGTTACACTCGACGCACAACACACATGGGCCCAACGTGGGCAAAAACACCTCTTGGAGATCTCTTACATGTGCGCATTGTATTTGATAAACTTCATCTCGATGAAGTACATTAAAATCAAAGATGACATTGGCATGGGCAGGTCTTTTCTCTGTCTTGACCACACGAATCTTGCACAATAAGAGAGCCCAACCCTTTTGGGCTGTTTTCCAGCCGATAATCCAGACAGAACCAAAAACCTTTTCCGCTTCTTCATTAGCTGCTTAAGGCGCGGTTGACCGAGCAAAAGTCCCGTCGGTGGGGACACAAAACGTCCCCATCAGGGACGGAGACCATGGACGTGCACAGGTCATAGCAGTTATGCAGTGGCCATGAGAGCTGATGGGCAATGGACCAAAACTCCTCACTACACAACTGCTTCCTTTTTCCTTCCTTTCCTTTGTTTTTCTGGGAAAGCAAAAATGTATCACCTGATTAGTGTGAGACCTCATCAGTGGACCACAATTGCACGTGGTGGAAGTGCAACGCCGACCTGGTCTAGCTTCGGCACAGTGGAAAAGCTGCACTGAAAGTTATGTCTGAGTCGACCTGTCTTTGGAGGGGTGAGTGCACGCAGGGGTGCCATCGATCCAGCTTGGCACAGATCTTGTATTGGAGCACCACAAGCCAGAAGACCTCACCGGAGGCCAATCCTAATGCTTGCCAGGGCTCCGGAAAGTGGACTTGTCGGCATTGGACAGGTTGAGCGCGCTTTTCAAGGCCCTTCCACTCACTGGCTGAGTGCAAACTAAGACCTTGTCAGCTGTCGATTCCCATAACGCTGTGCGGTCCATCGAACCAATCGTCACGGGGATTCTTGGCTGGCTCGTGGATGTTGCTGCGCGTTCCGTCGCAACAGCTGCCACCCACCACAGCCATCTCGAGTCCGTGAGGTCCTCCGTCACGGACTGGGGGAACGCCTTGGACAGGGGCTCCGTTGTGGACCGCAGGGTCTACGAGGAGTGTGGAGAGACTCCCATGAAGACGCCAGCACTTTTGGAGGCGAAAATAGTCCACACCCTCAAGACTGTGATGTAAGGCATGTCGAACGTGGCCCTGAACTCAAAGGAGAGCGTGCCTGCACTTGCCCTGCATCCGATAATCTGACACACCCTGTATTCCGGTCGCATGCCAGTACGCGAATATGATGCATACATAGAGTTGGACTTGACCACGTCAAGACGAAACTTACAACGTCCTACACACAAATACTATATGATATAATATGACTTTTTATGGTATTTTTTATATGGATATAGTTGACTTTTTTGTTATGTAAGCTTAAATATGCGGCTACTTTTTCTTAACCCATTCAGGAATGGATTGGTGAATTCAAATCGTGCAAGCAGTAGAATCGTTAAATACTCAAACTGTCATTTCTCAGTCGCAAAATTCCTGATTTTTGTGATATTTTTTAAAGTGCCAAATTATATATAAAATCTTTCTGTGCACTGGCAACATTATGTTGCTCCTTCGCGTGACAGAAGTGATTGCGCAGCTCAGTTGAAGCCGAATGGCTAAAGTTATTTTCCACAGAGCTTAAAGATGATTGAACTTTCTTTTTCTCTCTTTTCCTTAAAGAAGGAAGGAAATATCTTACTTGCAACAATAAAAGTGCAGTATTAGATACGCAGCACGAGACAAGAATTGCTTCAGAACATACACCAATGCTCGGACATGGAAAAGAACAGCACAGATGTAAAAAAATCCCTTATCTCGATTTTATGATAATCTCAAATTTATGATATTTTCGCTGCTGACCGAAGGCGTCATAAAAAAATATAACTTATTTTACTGCACTTTGATTTTTAGCCCAGCCTTGTCTCATGAAGAGACTCTCCAGAAGTCGCTGATGTAAAAAGTTGGTGGCCAAGCAAAAAAAATCATGCTTATCTTTAGAGCAAAGCTGTCCAAATACAGTTCGGTGGGTCCGGATTTCACTCTAAGAAGACCAATATTTGCTCTGCTGACCAAAAGTTCTCAGAATAAAAGTTAGTGTGTGAAAAGAAGGTGATGCCTTAAGTGACAATCTGATCCCTGTTCATCAGACGACGTTTTCACTTCGATATTTGCATGCGAATTTGCTCAAAGTCTCCTGGAGAAGTCAGAGCACTTTTTGTGACTGGTTTGGGAAGAAAAAAGAAATCCTTAACAGCACTTCCACGAGTGCAGATCTGCATGCGAAATTGCACATTGTCCCTCACCATGCACTGCTTCTGCAGGTTGACTCTGTCGTTGAAATCGCTGTCCTTCCAGCCCAGCAGGGGGAGCAGCGAGATGATGACCGAGGCCGTCCACACGAGCAGGATCATGAGGGCCACGATCCTGATGGTGCGCTTGTGGATGTAGTCCACTCGAGTCACAGCCATGTACCTGAAGGGGAACAACAACAAAGGGAACGCATTATTGAAGTGCAGGACTTGAAACTCCTCGTGAAAACACCAGGAGTTGCTTGGCAACTACTTTATATGCACGGTCGTGCATGAACACGTGGGACTTGTTTTGGCAACCCTGACTTTGAGAAACAGCACGGGAGAAGCACGTGCGAGCAGGTGGACTTCATTCTTGGCGCTCAGAGGGGAATCTTTTTGGTTGTCCCCGTCTAGTTAGACGCATTCAATCATTGCGTGATGCAGAACATTCAAGTCGGTGTTTTTTTCTTTTTTGAAAGTCGCTCGTTTCGTCCCTCTGCACTGCATCGTGCTGCACTGCGCTGTGCTACACTGCTGCGCTGCACCTTTGCATAAGAATGAGCTGGCAACGGGAAAGCAGAGCGCAACATTACGCATTGTCGTCGCTCAGGTAGCCTTTTTTGCCCTGGTTAGAGCTGTTCCCGTCGCTGCCCATCAGGCCGTTGCCGCCCATCGGGTCGTTGCTGCCCCTTGGGCTGAGGGGCAAGATGGCAAGATTGAACTCGGGAGCCACAAGCTCTATTTTTTCGATCCTGGAGTATGTAGTTAGTGTGAGGATATGCTACAACATCTTTTTTGCGTCGTGAAGAACTTGATCAAGTGCAACATGTTGTTCTGCCTTTGGGGCGGAAACCTTTTAAGTCGAAAAGTGTTGCCACATTATCGACTTTGGTCTGGAGTCAAGGCTCCTAAATTGATAGCAATACAAAGAACTGCAAACACCACCTGTAAAAGTTATGTCATTTGTCCCAACTCTAGACCAGGTGAGAGTTGAATGGGATAAAAATACATGTGTGACTTGATGTCCAGGTGAAGAAGAGACCAAAACATTGAAGACTGACATGGACAAAGAAATTGGGACCTTGGACCAGAAGCCTCCCCCCCAATGACTGGGTCTTCTTGGTGTCGACAACAACAATGATGAGGCTTCCCCAGAAGAGCAGAAGGGTCTTGATGTGGCTGAAAGTGTGGCTAAATGGAGACTTGACTGCATCACTCAAGACTTGCTTGGAGTGAGGGGCTTTTCCAGACTCCCTCCCAGAGAGAGGAACAAAATCTGGCCCAAGTAGCGTGTAAGAAGCTTGTTCCTTTGACGTCATCGTCACCTCCAGGTCGCTGTGCTGCTGCAGCAGCCTCAGGCTGGCCACCACCGCCAAGTCGTTGTCACCCTACTCCTTATTGTCTTTTTCTGCTGACGGGCGAAAACCTCGGCACTGCCGGGGAAGGGTTTGCCACAGAGGTCAGTGTTTGGTCCTGTCAGCCAGACTGAGCAGCTTGGCCAACCTGATCCGTTATTCGCAGTCGAGTTTCGAAGTAAGAATATCCGCATGTCTTTGAGACCAATGCCCAGCAGTCAGCAGTGCAACAGTGCAGTCAGTGCTGCTCACCAGAGCCTCCTCCTACCCCAGCTCTGGGTCCCCAGTACGCGGCATCCACTGTACTGCTGGGTGTGGGTCCTGAAGGCAAGATATCCTTGGTCGGCGGTGAATTAGTCTTAATCTTAATCATACTCTCATACCAAAGCAACTTCAAAGTGCTGTCAATGTGTGGAACTCTGCGTCAGTCTACATAATAATTAATAATATTAGCTCCCAACTCTAGAAGTCAGCTATTTCTGGCCTCCTGCAGCAAGATGTGTTGCATTCGTAGTGATTTTTTGTACCCGAGTCCGGGCGCCTTTAGCAGTCGAGGTGCGATTTGCCCGAGTCTGACTGGAGCCCATCAATATTGCTGCAGTGCTCAAGTTTAACATCCAAATGAGTATTCCCTTTTATATATAACCGATAATCTTTCTCCGAAAATATAACTTTTCGAGAGGAAATATTTGGTTTCCTTGTTTCGAACTTGTTTCGTATTGTTGTTGCGAGTAAGTTTTCACCACTGACGACTTTGGTCAGCAGTAAAATCCTGCTTCATATTTTACAGCTGAAGTCTAAAAACGTTGCATCAAAAGTGTTTTCATTTTCTCAAACCTCAGCGTGCGTGAGTGAAAACTTCTTTGTGCGTATCAATCTTTTTCTGTTGTTTGACTTTCGCTAAGGAGTGATCAAACACAGTCGGCACCTCGACACTTGGTGTGTGTGTGTGTGTGTGTGTGTGTGTGTGTGTGTGTGTGAGCGTGCGAGCGCGCGCGCGCACACACCAAGCCGGAGGTGAAGTTTATGTAAATCTCTTGAGCATCATCAGCTTACGCAAGGTTTTTGACAAGCTCGTTCAGCTGATAATGAGGGAGGCAGGACAATTAGCCCATCAAGCACTTCACGTTCGGAGGAAACTTAATTATCTGCTTTGATGATGTGTGTGGATAATTACCAATATTTGCTCTTGATAATGGAAAATTGCCACACATTCGTAGTGGGGACGTAAGAGAATTTTTGGCAATTTTTTTAGGTTGACTTTTTGTCAAGTATGTAGTAGTATGGGGATCATATTGTACGTACTAACACAAAAAAATTGTACCTGTCAAGGCCAGAAGGTTTGTGCAAGTGAATTCACCTCCACTGAGGGTCGACTCTGAGTCGAGCACAGGTTTTGTTCAAAAAGATTTTTAGTTTTAGTCGTCGGTTGCAATAAGTTTAAAAAGTTGTAGCTGTATGATTGTTCCGGCTGAGGTAAGTTATGTCAACTATAAATGAGCAATTATCACATTTCTTTTTCGGAAGCAGGAAATTTTCCCCCTAAGTTTTAAAGTAGCCCATTTAGCCCATATGTGTATTGTTGAAGAAGACATGATTGAGTGAAATCCAATACTTGATAATTTTTTGTTGGCTAAAGTTAGGGCAAAGTTTTTCAAAGTGTAGCCAGTCAAGTCTGTCAGCTTTTAAGGACTTGGGCGTCGGAATTTTAGGGGTCCACAGGTGCATTTGGGTATTTTCCACTCTCTTATTGTCGACACTTAACATTTCTAAGTGTGTACGACAGCTTTTAGTTTTAGGCAGTGAAATTGGCCTTCCTGAGTGTGCCTTAAGAGATGGGAGGAAAAAACGTGGGCAAGTTATTTCTTCCCAAAGATGATATTTTCTTTGAAGAATCCACTGTTTCAAACGCAAAACTGCGTGAAAAAGAGAAAGTCATAGTGAAAAGAGTAACTTTTCTTCACGCATTTTTTTACCTATATTTGCGCTTGAAAAAGTGACTTTTTCAAAGAAAACCCCATCTTAAAAATGAAGTCATTAACTTTTTTCCACCTTTGCATTTTCGCTCGGGTCAGGAAGGCCGTTTTTGCCGCGAGTGTGAAGCACGAGTGGCAAAAACGGCCTTGGAGAAAAGTCCGACTTATTTTTTGTCAAAGAAATAGTCTCTACTTTACTCAATCTACTTTGCTTAATCGGTACTGACGGAAAGCGGGAGGGGATAGAAAGTAGTTCAGGGAAGAAAACTGTTTTTGGGAATTCACAAGGGTTTTCCTCCGCATTTACCAGTTCTTTCCTTTGAATTTACCAGTTCTTTCCTAAGTCAACCAGTTCTTTCCTAAGTCAACCAGTTCTTTCCTAAGTCAACCAGTTCTTTCCTAAGTCAACCAGTTCTTTCCCAAGTCAACCAGTTCTTTCCTTGTGTCAACCAGTTCTTTCCTTGTATCAACCAGTTCTTTCCTTGCATCAACCAGTTCTTTCCTTGTGTCAACCAGTTCTTTCCTTGCATCTACCAGGGTTTCTTTGAGCAGTTTCTTTGAGCAGTTTCTTTCCGCATTCACCCTGGGACTTCACCCTCAGGAACAAAGACGGAAAAAAAGATGTTTCTTCCCCGCATTTATTTTCTGCTCCTCCCCCTTTCCGTCACTACCCGCAAGGAAAACTTCGCAGACGGGGTAAATCAGGGTGCAAAAGCGGGATGGAGACGTGGAACTCGGTCATAAACGTGATTTACCCCCATATAAATAGCTGTCGTCACCTGTTTTGAGAGCCTACGGAGGCTTGACCTCCACAATGTTGTGGCGGCAGAATATTTTCTGGCTTCCAAAGAAAAATCATGGAAGGAAACATTTTTTTCATGATATTTTTAGTGAGGAGTAGAAGATGCAGGCCTTTTAGGCCCCTGGTTTTAGGAAAAACAACCGAAGAAAATAGATCGAGTGAATGAAAACAGCATTAATCCGCGTGATAGAGTTTGTAATAGGAAATGATGAAAATATCGATTAGGCAGTAATTTTCACCAAAGTTTTTGACATAACAAAGCAATGAATCAGTGTAGTCACGCTCTATGATTGAGCGGAAAAATATGCTATAATATTTATGAGGAGAAAGAGGAGAAAATACGCGATTGGCGGTCGGAAATGTGTCATTTTGTGTTAGTTTTGTGGTAAAATACGGTAGTTACTCGATCTGATCTCATTCGACGTTGTCACGAGTGCATTACAGTATGGTTAAGTGGCTAATTTTGGGGAAACGACCCATTTAAGTAACTGATTCGCTTAACTATTATATTGATGAAAGGTGAAAAGGTGTCTTTGGAGCAGCACTGAAGTTCACTTCCCCGGGGCTTTGATGCTTCTCGGAGTCAGTCTTGGCTTCAATATTTTATGAGGAGCGGATTCAAAGTCATTTCTGAATCTTTAGGCAACAAAAGGCCTGATGCAAAGTAATTATACATTTATAAACAAGAGAGTCTCTTCTGTGGGGGAAAGATCATCTTCGGAGCTTTCTTGGAAAGTATTTCTAGACGAAAATTCTTCTTCCTTATTCAATGCATTTCGACCTTGATGCATCGATTACATATATAGGACAGTGGCTATTTTTGTTAGGGTCCTTGACAATGATCCATTCTATTACATTCGATTAACGGAGTCGCTGATAACAGAACGTTAACGACGCAATTGCATCCGAACAGTCACAATTTGCCAAATTTGCCCACGAAGTCATCACGGTGGCGTTGACGGTCATCCTGGTCAAGTCGGACGTGAGCCAGGTCAAGCTGAGGCGTCCTGACACGAGGTGACACTGTGACCATAGGAAGATGTGATTAGGGCCCTAATTATGTCATTTCAGGACGCAATTTCGGCCAAATGAGCCAGAAAAAAGTATGCCTTGCCGCACATTTTATGCCCAAGCATATTTTTGGGCCCTCCATCTGCAAAGGTAACGAACGATTCCATATGTGAGCTCATTGGAGCTGATAGCACAAGGCTCATGTTTGCTCTTTCATCATTTGCCGGTGGCGTCAGCTGAAAAGAGCCCAATGCAAACAAGCCAAAGTGCGTCGAGCCAAGAAATGAGCGGCTTCAAGCCCCAAATTCATTTGTCTAGGCTAGTTTTAACTTCTTATTAAGTAGGAACCAAGACTTTGTCAAGGGTAAAAACTAAGTTGAGCCCCTTCAGTCGACGGAATAGAGTGAGGCCCTTCCGATACCTTCAGCGCTTTTTCTTCGATTAATGCAGCCGCAAAAAAATAAGTGGGAAAAGCCTGCAGGAGAAGAGAGAAAACCCAATTTTCGTACATCACAACCTTTGGCGGAAAAAAAAATCGCCTGATATTTTGCCCGCTCAACAGGAGAGGGGGGGGGGTTGGAAGGGGTAGGAGGAGGAAAGGGGACCCAATTTGCATACAAGACTGAAATTTGGGTTAACGCGTGAGGAAAACTTATCAGGAGACGAAGAGAGCAGGGAAAGGTAAACAAAACTTGCATTTCGAGGGGGGGAGAGAGCTTTGCTAAAATGCAAGACTCAATTTCCGATCTCTGGTTGTGCAGGGAGGTTGCATGGAGGCGGACAGATAGATACACAGACGGACAGACGGACAGATAGATACACCAACAGACGGACAGATAGATACACTGACAGACGAACAGACGGACAGATAGATACACTGACAGACGAACAGACGGACAGATAGATACACTGACAGACGAACAGACGGACAGATAGATACACCAACAGACGGACAGACGGACAGGACAGATAGATACACCGACAGACGGACAGAATCTGGAGAACTCAGGAGGGTTTACATCAACCTCTCCATAATCGATTAGATAAGTCTGCGGCAATAACACATTTATGAAATGTCTTCAAGATAACACTTCTTGGAGTTGATCTACTTAGCAAAGGTTCATACTTTTTCCCCTTAATTTGTTTGTCATTTATTTAACTGCCTGCAACTTGTTGTACAACAAACGGACTTTGAGCTCGGGGTCATTTTCGTCGATAAAATAACACATAACTTTTGATATTTTGCAAACAAGGCTTAACGCTTATTCGGGTCGGGAGGCGCCACCTGCAGCTGAGGTCAATCTGGCCGCCCGAGGACACGTTTCGTCCACGCTGGAAGCACTTGACGTTGATCAGAAGCTCACTAAATGTGGGGCACCCGGTACGTACAGTGTGCGGCAAGACTCCCACTGCCAGCTTTGGACGAATAGGAAAGGGCAAGGGGGGATTTTGCCTCACCCTGTACAGCCACATCGAGTAAGCAGGACTTTGACAGCCACCAATATTCAGATTGCACCGTGATTTCTGCCTCACCCGGTTTCTCTCCCATTTTCGTGGAATTTAGCCTAACAGTTTGCTGCATCTCGTTCTCCCCTCTGATGTCAGATTCCCTCGCTTTTACTGTTAATGCAGTTTTCCTTCCTTTACCCCCCCCCCCCTGTGTGCACAGAGAGACCCCCCCCCTTTCCCCCTGTTATTGTCCCTGAGTCACATCTTTTGTTTTCATCTTGCAACCGATGTCGTTTCAGCTGTCTCGTCTCTCGAAGCATTTTTTTAAAAATACCTTTATATGACTCACTACACATATGTTGAGCTGGTATTTTTTTACGTTAAAACGTTGCTTTTCCGCTAATTCTCCAAGTCTTTGGAACCCCCGCAATTCTTTCCTTCTGGGAAGATCTGTGAGCAAATCGGAATCATTTTCTGATCCATTTCCTCTTCTTTTCTTTCTCCTTTTCACGCCCTGACTCCTTTCATTCTCTCTCTGCTCTGCTACGTGGTGTCGCAAGAAAACTTTCCCGCCCAAAGTCTGACAGCTCCACCTCTGCTGGGCCACCACGTAGCCTCTCCGATCGTGAGAGGAGAGCACAGATATCCCAGGGGATTTCTCGTCCATATCTCAGCACACGTGTGCGTGCGTATGAGGCATATGAGGCAGAGAAAAATTGATTAACGTTACGTGTCTTTTGGGAGGGTTTTTTCCCTCCTCCAAAGTAATCACACTCCATTTTTTTAAAAAAAAATTTCATTAGCTGCTTTTATATCCTTAAGATAAAGGGACTGGGGGAGAAAATTAACACGTAATTCAAACTCGTACAATTAATGTTCTGCCCTGACTTTGCTGGAAATTTAGTTCACTTGCCTGGGTTTCTTCAGAGTGGCACTTGACACCACACATTGGGCTGCCTAGCAAAATGGGCTGAAAAGGCAGGCGCAATACTGTGCTTCAGGGGATTGTAGCATTAAATGGGGAATTAAATGAGCAGCGTCATTTTTACGTCATCCTCGTAAAGTTGCACTTTACACCCGATTTGGGATTTTGGCACTGACGACCTTGGGCCAGCCTCCCTCCCCCTCCCCTCTGCTCCTCGGGTCGTCATGGTCGTCAAGAAATGGGGCGCAAAGTGTGACTTTACGTCACATTGCCCATTTCACATCAATTTCGTTTGTTCTGAGGAGGAGGCCGCGTAAAGAACTGCTTTGCCGCCGTCTGCTGATGCCAGTCTTACGTTCTGAAAGAGGGCGGCAAAGTCCTTTTAAATTCCTGGCCTCTACTTTGCCGCCCTCTGTCAGAACGTAAGACTGGCATCAGCAGACGGCGGCAAAGTAGAGGCCAGGAATTTAAAAGGATCCCCCTGTATCTGGCACTTGCAGCTGTGTAGTCACTTGCTAATTTCACATGATTTCAATCATGGCCAATATGTGCATTTAACAGAGGAGCATCCATCTTACCAATGCTCTTTGCTGCTGCCCTCCAGCCTGGGGCAGCAACACTTCTTGCGTCGCAGCAACCTCGTGTTCATAAATGCTGCTCTGCCAAATGTACCTGAGGTTCTATTACGAGAAGGAAGTATGTATTTAAAGGACACAGCATGTGTGGCAGAGTTGTTCTTGCTCGCCCCAGTACATAGGAAGAGTCGGTCGACGTGGAAGTGACGTCAGGACTGAGATAACCACCCGCTGGAGGCCATGGACGGGCACATAATGTAAAAATGGTGGTGTTAGGGATTATATTTTCTTTGTCGAGGACAGGAAGAAAAATATTCTGGCACCTTGATGACGCATTTATCTCCGTAGACATTCAAGGAAGGTGGAAAGCAAAAAGAGGAGCATTTGTATGACATCCCCGGACACTTTTTGAAGGCAGATTGAGGCCTCCCCTCATAGGCCCCTTCATTATAGGCCTTGTTCGAGAGTCACCGCAGCTGCAGGTTTCTGGTCCTATCTGTTCACGCAATATTCACGGTTCCCCTCCCCTCCCCCCCCTCCAATCATTTATCACGCACCTTTCATCATTTGTTATACCCCTGGTGTCCTCTTGCTTCGCACACACCTTACGTGATGTTTCGAAGAACTCTTACTGAGCGGTCTTCCTGCTTCCATTACCCTTATAAGAAGGTCATGAAAAAATAAATTAATGGTTGCTGCTTCTATGAGCTGCTCAAAAATTCTGCGTGGCAAAAAATCTCTCCTCAAATTGCAGCAAAACATGAACAACTTGGCTCTTTAGCTGTCTTCCACTAAAAGAGAGAAGCTCAACTTTTGGGGGCAGCGACAAACCAGGGCCGTTTGGGCCGCTTTAGGCGCCTACAACGTCTCGAACCCTTTGGCACATCTTGAGCATCCACAAGAGCATAATGATTTTAAGAAAAGTTAGACACCCTCATCGGGGTCTTGAGGCTGGATTATATATTCACAGGGGGGGGGGAGAAGGGATGAAGAGACTTCCTGATTGGTAAGTGAAAAAATGTGTGTGACGCTGTACAGAGCCAAATTTGCATGAAAATGCAAAAATCTTCCGCCAAAAAGGCCCCCTTTCATCTCGTGCTGCACCCATATCCACCAAAGTTGCTCGCGTATTTGTTGGAAAGCAAAGAAAGAGGCTGCTTGCAACGATGCAATAATTTGCCTCAAAACGATCGGTGCAAACTTTGCTTGCAAAATGGCCTCACTGTGTGCAAATTCTTCCTACCTGTCGATGGCGATGGCCAGGAGGTGCAGGATGGAGGCGGTGCAGCAGAGGACGTCGCTCATGGTCCACATCTCGCACAGCTGAGTGCCGAACGTCCACTCCGTGCTGATCTGCGTGAACAAGAGCAGGAAGTGCTTCAGAGTGGAAGTCACAGGATGAGTTTCTCTGTGTGCGTACGTGTACAGGGCCGAGTTTGCTCATACGACTGCGGCATGGTCACAGTGGACTCCGCTTATACAGTCGGTTCTCGATCTAACCATGAGTTCTGCCGACACCAGATCACCAATTTGAGGCCGTTGAAGCAACAAACTTCTCGCTTCCAGCAGTCATTTATTACATACTTCGGCTCCATGATGGCCTCACTTGACTCAATCACGCACGACAGCTTGGACCGGCTTTAGGTGGGCAAGGACGACATGGCGGGCAAATTGCCTTTGCTGCCCAAAGGCACCTCCAGTGCCTGCAAACAATCCCTGACTTTGTTTGGGCTAACTGCCTTTTCTTCATTGCTTCCGTCAGCCTCCTGTGGCTGCTGTCCAGGAACAACGTCGTCATGCACATGACCGTCAAACTCTTCTCGGTCCACGTGTGGGGGCTCAGGTATTAAGTCTCTTTGACTCTTACTGACCTGTGGCCAGTTTTTTCCTCAATACTTGTTCTAAATCTGTCATTAAATTGAGAATAGGTCCAAGCAGAAACGTCGTCTGTATCTAGAGAAAAAATGATTAGCGCTAAACTCATTGTTAGGTTAAGAAATATCATTTAATAGAAGATGAAGAGTCCACCCTTGGGATCAGAGGGTGACGTCAGTATATCTGCAGATTTTTTGCCATCAAAGTGGCACCGCTGAAGTGCTGCGCAACCTGTTGAGGCAGCGCAGCCACCATCTGATGATCTCGAATATATATGACATCGCGCAGTCGTCAGTCAAGAGCTTTTCCTTGAAGGGAACAAAGAAATGGTCAAAGTTAATCAGTCTTTGTGGCCCGAAAACTGTTAGTGAAGCTGGAGACAGAGCTGCCACATCCCAAGGTTTTTGTGCAGCAAAGAGTCATGACTTGAGAAAATTGTAGCCGTATTGTCGGTATATCCGGGGACCACTGTACAGTAGCACTGTGCGATTCCAATTTGACGCATCCTTGCAGTTGGCAAGACGGTCCTCTTCGCCTTCCAACAGGACGAGTTCAATGCCCTGACCAAGGCCCTCCGCTGGAAGGAGGACGTCCCCCAAGACGTCGTCGAGGTCGACGGCGACGTTGTTGGGACGAGGGTAGTCCTGGTGGTGAAGCTGAAGCGCCGCCGCATGGAGATGCCCTGCGGCGAGGCCACCTGGGCTGTTACCTTGGCAATAGCGTGCCACAGCCATGGATGAGCATCTGTGCCACGGCCTCGTGGAGGCAGCGAACATTATGGACAGGCAACAGGCAGACTTCACGGTCATTGGGGAGGTGGGGAACAATCTCGGACAAAGCCGACTGCTGGGCAAAATCCTCGAGGGGTGCCAGAGGGTGCTTGAAAGGCATGCAAAGATGATGCGTTTTTCTCAGAACAAAGAGTAATTTGTCGATGATATGAAAGAACATATTGGTCAACTAGGTGCAGAGCTTGTAGAGGTGGCCGCGATCCCGTCCGCCAGCAGATTTGTCCCACATTGCTGGATGTCTTCCCACCTCTGGACTGCTCAACACGAAGCTGATCTCCATGTAGCTCTGTGAAGGCCTGGTGGGTTAGGCCTTCAAAGAACCTGCCATTCACGGCCACAATGCGCCGGAGCCCCTCCCAGGCAGACTTGCCGGACTTGCGGACATAGTTGGCCTCCAGGATGTTGTGCCAGTCCCGGTTGATGCGCTCTATGATCTGGCGATTGCGTACAGGCTCCTTGCAGAATTTGGCTGCTAACTATGGCCAGAAGGCAAAATCAAGCGGGTCGGCATCAGGCGAGCAGGGGGGGGGGTCACCGGATCTTACTCCAGAAGCCCTCCTGGCCAAGGTTCGTCCTCAGGGAGTCCTGTGCCAAGTTCGAGGTGTGCGCTGGCGCCCCATTCAGCATGAAGACAACCTGCGCTGACGCATACCTCGCCAAGATCCAGGGAATGGCCTCAGTCAACACCTTACTGAGATAGGTGGTAGCATTGACGGACTCATTGCTGTCAAAGAAGACTGGGTCCATAACAGCCCCGTCCGAGGTCATCATGCCAAATACATGGACATACCCACATTGCTTGGTCTTCTCAATGATCCGGGCAGAATGGGTGTCAGGGTCAGAGCAGGCCATAGGCAACCCAATCATTCTGCTTGTAGACAAAACGAGGAGGAAAAGCTTCTCATCACTCCACAGGATGACCTTGCGCCGGTTCCGGCGCTATCGGTGCCATGCCAGTAATGCCTCTGCTCTCTCCTTGCGCCGGGAGGCCTGGCCCCGGTGCAGCTTGTGGCGCACCAACGGCTAGTAGCTCGTGAAGCCAACTTCTTTGGGGAGCCTCCTGACTGACTTTTCTGAGATCTGGAGCTCTTTGGCCATCCCCCGCCAGGTTCACCTTGGATTCCTTGCCACCTTCCTCCTGGTCATGGCTCTCTTCCTGCTTTTCCTCATTGTGGCTGGCCGGCCAGACCTGATGGCGATCTTGGAGGTGCCTCTGGCCCCGTATGAGGCGATGATCCGGCGCGTTGTACGCAAGGTAGTTGGGATGAGGGTAGCAAACTCGACATTGCTGTACTTCCTGCCTTGCCAGAGGGCTAGACAGAGACCTCGTCTCTGTCAATGTGGGTGAGGTTGGGGGCCATCTGCGTCAAGGTGAAGGCGTTCACTGTCAAATTGCGCCAGAAATGTGCCCAAACTAGCTCTTTAAAAGTTAGAACTGACCCCACCTTTTTGCCAGATTGGCACACTTGAACCTGACAGAGGTGTAGTTGAAGCTGGTGCACCAAAAATAGTTCGAGTGTAATGAATGCAGTCGAAGAGACCTATATCTGCTTAAAAGGGCGGGAAATTTGAATCAAACAGGCGCAATGCCAAGTAACACAGGGGCCTGGGAGGACCCCACTTTGGCCGCACCCTGCAGATGTGTTCTACGGTGGGATTGGGAATTTGGGATACAGAGGAACCAGACTAGTGAAATTTCTGAATAACTGACATTTTTTACTGTGTAACTCATCTTCTGTGTGGCAACAACTATGGTCCACACAAAATTAAGTCTGGGCATGATAGGATAATTTAGATTTTTGGGGCCTGCCAACCTTGGAATTCGCTATATTTTTGCACAAAAGCTCTCTCAATTGAGAGTTTCTGGGCCTTTGGGGCCAGAATTTCAAAACAAAACTCAATCTGTGACATGTGAAATAAAGCAAATCCAAGTGCCAAAGATCTTCCCTTATCCCCCCCCCCAAAAAAAAGTGGTGTGTTCCACGTGGGAGGCAAAGAATGCTAGCAGCAAAAAAACCCTGATAAAAAGTGAATGGTAAATGTTTTCAGCTCTCTCCAAAGCTTTTATGCAGCTTCTTGCCTAGCAACACCTTTGTCTGTCACTTCGGGTGGCCACAGGAGCAGGGGGAATAGAGTAGAGGCAATTTTGTGTTTGCATCTTATTATACCATAAAGTCAATGCATCCACAAGGTGTTGAAGAGGGATTGAACTTCCTCAAGTAGAAAATTGAGACATGCGTGATGAAAACCAGCTACATATCCCATGGGATGGAGAAGTTCAGGTTTGGGATGGCAAGGAGAGCAGCAGCAGGAAGGATAAGACTGACTGATGCATTGATTTATTTAGGACTTAGACTTTCACGGCAAATTGCCGCAGACTGCCAAACCATTGTTTTGAAAAAGATCCATCGAACTGAACTGTTGTAATATGAGTAATCTGTCACAAAATCAATGGGAAATGCATTCTTAACTTCAATAATAACAATACACTGTACAGCTGTAAAGTAGGGTTTCATTTGCCGAGTTTTGATCCGGATCATTTGGACATGTCCTTGGTCATTTATTGTCCGGGACCAGGGTTGGGGCCTGAGGACAATATGAGGCCAAGGACGCATTAAATGGTGAGGATCAACACGGGGGAAATTGAGCCCTAAAACGGCAATAACTTTAATTTAATTTCAAACTTGACATTCTAACGCCAGATTTTTACTTTCATTAGTGAGTCAGCTGTAGCAGGCGAGAGGGGCACAACTCAGGTCTCTGCAAAACAGGGCACGTAACTGGGAAATATGGTGTATTCCCCAATTCCCCCAAGAAGTACAACATTGCACTGGCTCCAGTGCCGTCACCAGAAGTGACTAACAGATTATTTTGCTTCCTGCCCAGGAAAGAAACTGACAGAGTCCCTCATATTAGAAAAGTAGAAACATTTACGACTTGGCAATTTATATACTGCTGGCATTCTTTGCCTTGCTCGTGCATGTGGACATTTAAGGCCTTATTTTATGCCTCCAGCGTTTCCCTAGTCCACAGAACGAAATGAAGTCACCAAACATCATTAGGATCCTCATTTAGCTGTCTGCTTCATCGGGACATTTAGGTGAAATGGGATTGCAATCGAAAAGTGATATCGTTCTTGTTTGAGTTTTTCATATACTGCATTTCAGTAGTCTCCACTTATAACCATCTCAGTTACAGTTATAATTCAGTTGCAGCCACCACTAACTTGGTCCTGAATTTTTACTTCATAAAATGGAGGCATTTTGGTCAGTCAAAGTCATCAAACTCAGTTTGCAGTCCTTAAATTACCAGCGGAAAATCCAACTCCCCAAATTTAAGACTTCTTTTCTTTTTACCTCGCAAATGAAATGGACATCAGGAGAGGCCACGAAACTGAGGAAGAGGATGATCTGCTGGTACTTGAGTTTTTACCATTAGACAGAGAAATAAGACAGTGCTTGCGTTGCCTTTGTGTTGGTCTCAAGGGACGACGTTTTGAGGACAGCAGCGTGTTGGAAACTCCATGTAGGAAGGAATAATTTTGCTCATGTGTTGGTGGTCAAATTCTGGTATATAATTCTATGGTAGCAAAAGCCATATTTCTACTCATATTACTTATCTCCCCACATAAAAGAAAGTGGCGCTTCATCACCATAGGCTGGCATCACAATGGCTGGCCTGGTTAAACTTTAACCTGCTATGATGATTGTCCAGTCTATCATCTAGAGGGAGTCCTTGGATAGAACAATAGGATTTAACTATAACTTTTTAAATTGAAAGCCTTTAAGTTTATCAGCCCTTTCAGATACTGTTAGCCTTGACCACCTTGCCCAACAGTCACCTTTTTGGTTCCACGGCAGGCAGTTGGGACAGAGCGCAAAATTTGGCGAGGAGCAGA
>JAAUXU010147803.1_pt1 | contig 21127 bp, 24 predicted proteins | sample 7278151 | NCBI WGS metagenome assembly JAAUXU01 (sample SAMN14350113, study PRJNA611818) | marine sediment metagenome | isolation source: surface marine sediment (1.8m) | place: French Polynesia: Moorea | collected 2018-08 | reverse complement strand
TTTTTGCGTGGCAGTGATGTGAAGCGTCAAGACACAAATTGTGGACATTTAGCTTTGCTAACAAACATTTCTTCAGAGTGTTCTGATTGATGATCTTCTGTTTCCAGGGCTCACGACGTCAAAAAGTTCCAGTACTATACAGACAAGCATCTACAGCTCTACTCCAGCGAGTCCTGATGATGTGGAAACAACTGAAGCGTCAGCAAAAGAGGAGGACCAAATTGAGTCAGCTGTGGAGGACCAAGAAGTACACGATAGTGACGTTGATCAAGAGCCGCGGTGAGTTAGTTATAATAAGGTTGTTGAAGTTGGAGCAACTTTTTTCTCTCCCTCAGACAACCCAAGTTATTTCGAGTCCAAGGTGAGGACTCTCCGTCAGGCATCATCAAGGACTTCCACAAAGGATTCGGCAGACGCATCTCTAAACCCCAGCGCCTCGCCCAACCAAGACCAGCGTCCATTATTACACAGACGAGACCCTTTACCAATGTCAGGGATCCACCGAAGGTCTTCTCAGCGACCAAGCTGCTGCCAAAGAGGCCGGTGGTTAGGATCAAGCAGAAGGAGCAAGACATCTCCAGACAAAAGACCGGATCCTCAGCTGCGTCAGTGATCAGTGAGCGCTTTGTCAAGCTGAACACTCCCGTAACGAAGGAGAAAGAAGACACTCTTCAAGACCAGCTGGCCTCTGGGAGTGAGGAACACAGAGCTTTCATCCGCCTGGTATTGACTGTGGCACCAAAGCCGTTCACAGCCAGCAGTCAAGCTCAGCCTGCCAAGGACTCCAAAAGACGGACAGTAGTGAGAAGGCTGCCGATCAGACCCACAAAGGCTCGAAACGAACCCGAAGACTCGGCAAAGGATGAGGAAGTATCTGATCAGGATGACGTCGCAGAGAAGATGAAGTCTCGCATGAGGATCAAGGACTCGCTCTTGGCCAGGGTCCAGGGGAGGTTTCGAGTGCGCAGCACGACCCAGGCGCCCTTCCAGGGTTCTAGCAGCTCCACCGAAGGCAACAGCAACAACAATGGCAGGACCGAGGCTGCTGAGGCTGTCAAGAACGATGTCAGGATGATCAGAAGGAACAGGATTAGGAATAGGGAGATCTCGACGACAACGGCGCTGACGACATCGGTGACATCGACCACGACAGAGATATCAAGAGCCACATCACCCTCGACAATCACTTCCCTACCAACAGTGACCACTTCCACACGCGTTCCTCCAACTTTAAAAACAACGGCTGGGCCGACGTCAAACAGTTCGTATAGGCCAAGATCAACTATCAAGAGTAGAACCTCGCCCACCGCTACTACTTCATCTACGACAACCACGTCTACTACAATCACAAGCAGCTCAATCACTCTGTCAACAACTACGACTTCGCTTACGACGACAAAAACCTCTGCTGAAATTACTACCGCCGACAGATTGGGACCTAAAGCGCAATCAGAGGCAGAAGCGGAGTCAAGAGGTTCTTTGGTTGTTGCATCTGAGGAGCCACCGGATAAAAGCATCAAAGAGGAAGAAGGTGAGAGCAATGAGAAACAAGGCACTCCGCCCAAGATACTCGAGAGGCACTCATCACGGATGGATGGACTCAGAAAGGAGCTCTTAGCTGCCATTAGACGGAAAATCTCCAAAAGCAAGACAGCAGCAACGACAACATCAACAACAGTGAAGCCGAAGCCAATCATTGGCTTCAGGTCCGGAGGAGGCGTCAAGATCAAGCACGATCCTCAAAGAAACGAGCTCCAGGGAGACGTTGTCAGCCCTTCATCGAATGCTCTTGTCCCTACAGATCGTCCTTCCTTCTACAGGCCATTCTCACTGCCCAGGATTCCTCCTCAGACACCTGTGCAGGAATCTCCTGAATCTGGAGATGTGACCAAGCTTCAACCTCCCGTTAGGGAACAGAAACCTCGCGTGCAATTCTTTGTTAGGGTTCCCGGCAGGAAGCCTGGATCCAATGTCAAGATCCCTCACATTGCTCACATCCAAGGAAAGCTAGCCCGACTGAATGCCGCCATCTCAGAAGGCCTGAAAGAAAGTCAGCAGCAGAGGAGAGATGAAGCAGTTGACATTTCTCCAAGGCCCATTGTGGTCTTCACTCCTTCGACCTCACCTGCCCCAGTCACCAGCACCGACTCCAATGTCAGGAGCCATTCCAGTGTGGTGTTCTCAGTGGGCAAATCGGCACCAGCACCGGGACAATCCTCTTCAACCACGACCAGGAGAGTGCCAACGTTTGACTCGACCTCGAGGAGCAACTATCTGGAAGTTCTTCGCCAGAGAATGAGCGTGAATAGTACCATGGAAGCTCCAGAGGTGTCAACAAAGACCACAACTCAGATGATGATGACGTCAAGTTCAACGACAACAACGACTACCACTTCTACTGCCACTACCACCACCAAGAGAACGACGACAGCAACACCAGCAACGACGACTACAACAAGGCCGAGGATCCACCGAGCTTCTCACTTCCGTCCAGGATCTGGAACGAAACGGTTACTCTCAGAATATGCCAAAGAGGAGGAAGAAAAGAGGTTCCAGAGGTCTTCATCCACAAGGAGGTCAGTGACTCCTCCAAGCAATCTCACCGATGCTTCCAATTTGCCTGAAGGAGTAATCCATGACATCTCCGGTACTACCATCTACGTGGTCGCCGTGATCGCCATCATCCCCATGGCCGGCATCGTCGCCTGGCTTGTCAGATTTGTTGTCAAGAAGAAGGTGAAGGTGCTGACAATTCTTATTTACTCTAGAAATTTAGAAAGAAGTGTCATTCTCAGGACCTCTCGAGGGCGGAATCCGGGTCCGAGACCGGCTTGCACCTGGGTCCCGGAGAGGACGACCACCCGGTGACTCCGGGGCTGACCCCGGGCGGTCGGGTCAGCCTTCATCAGCCCGGTGGCCGGCAGCATCTCATGCAACAAGAGAACTCCAGAGATCTCGACATTGAGAGCTGCGACGGAAATCTCAGTCAGGTGAAAAAAAGGAGTGAAACCCTTCTTACTCCACCAGACAGCAATTTCATTACTGTACATCAGATGCCATCGCTTAAGTAAAGCACACACTGCGATGCACGGCGCGTTGTGCTGCAACATATTCTGCATTGATGCTAACTGTGTTGTCTTTGAGCACAGACTTGTTGAAATAAGGTTTTTTCTATTTGGGATGACGCTGGAGATTTGAACGTAGCAACCCTTTCCGAAAACGCTTTCAACTAGAAGCCTGAGAGTCATCAATCAAAGCAGAATGGCACGGATTGGACAACGATGTACTTGCTGCAGTCGCCCGAGTTCCTGAGCACCAAAGACATGTACGAGATGAATAAGATGTATCAGCGTTTCCTGACAAATCTCCAAGTTTCCACGTCTTGTGACAGCACGATAAAGATAACGAAAACTGCACTGCAAGTTAGCAGAGCCACTTCCCCCCTTCCCTCCACCCAGTACAGTGTGCGCCACAAAAAACGACCTCCCTAGTGTTGACAGCACTCCCGCCCGCCCTGATGCGGTACATGTTTGGCCCTCTCCGCTGCTGACGCCTGGGGCAAGGACTTCCTCAGCAGGATCAAGGCAAACCCTCTTGGACTTGGACTTTCTGTGCATTTCGTCCAGAAAAATAGTTTAAGACCTGGGAAAAAGAGGCCCACGTCATAAATATCGATGACAATTTCGGCAAAACAAAAATAGACTTCTCAAGGATAGGAGTAGGGGAAGTCTTCGATTCAGGAAAAAAATCGTGGTTAAAGCACGCCTTGTGGGAAAAATATGATCGAAGGTCGGCGGTTAAATAGGGAGAAGAGGAAGTTTGGACTTATGAATCACCACAACAGTCTTAATATTGCACCCCTGATCTTGCTTTGACACGATTTTTGTTACTTTCTTTTTTTGTTGTTAATACAAGAAATCCCTCCAAGCTACTTCTACAATTGAGGAGAACTCAGCATGCATCACATTTATGAAATTTCCTCACACATTGATCAAGGCTCTGAATTGTCATGTTTTTTTGTTGCTGTTGCACGGTTTTCCCTGCAACGTCCTACTCCGCCAGACAGAAAAAGATCCATGGCTGGTCTTTGTAATGGGCCAATTTAGGCGTTAAGTTTATGCCATAAATCGCGACAATTATTAATAACACCCGGCGGGAAGAGGGGGAATAAAACAAATTTATGGTTCAATTTCACGCTATAAATTCTGTAAAATTTTCAGCTTGACCATTCGGAGATCTCCGGCCTGCTCTCCAGCAGCTCCTGGCAGTTCAATAGGTCCAACTTGAGGCTGAAGACGGTCTTGGGCGAGGGGAACTTTGGCAAGGTGAGCAAAAACGTCACTGAGGTTTGTCTCACGGCTTGGAACAAAAAGTAGCCAGGGTAAATGCGACTGACTGTATAACTGTTCTTTTTTTAAGCAATAACACAAAAAATTGCTAAAAATCACTGAGACGACAACGAAAGTCATCCTACGAGACTAAGTGATTCAAGTGATTTTTGTGCCGTGTGAAAAAGAAATCTCGATCTCTCTCACAGTGCATAAAAGATTCGTCCTCTTTCTTTCTCTCTCTCTCTCTCTCACATGCGCACACACACACGCGCACTGAAGCGCATAGATGCACGCACTCACACATTGATGCGCAGATACACACACACATACTGTTACATACTAACACATGTACACGCGCGCACACACGCGCATGCTGGGTAGAGTTCGCCCCTCTTTTTTACCTCTTTTCCGACAAAGACTTTTTTTCTATTTTATTCACGTTAAGAAAAAATTGTGAGTGATGATGATGGCGATGATGATGAGTCCGCCCTCCTTAAGGCTCCACACACAAGAAGTGTGTAAGATCTTAACTGAAAAGCCATGCCCAAAGCCCAGCCTTAAAAGTATTTTTGACTCAAACTGCTCTTTTTTAGATACTCTTTTAGTTTGTTACACATGTTACTCTTTCTGCGGTGAAAGTGAGGCAGGCATGAATGGATGACTTTGCCGGAAATTCGCAAGAAGCTGCAGAAAAGGAAAAATCTTGAGGACATGTGTGCATGCCCAAGTGTATCTGAGCCTCCCCCCCTCATTGTATAGCCATGAGTTGTAGTTTTTTTTAATCTACCTTGCGAATTTCCCTTCATTTTGCATTATACGCACGCTGCTTCGAAATCAAGGGAAATTCTTCACTTAAGGGCTGAAGCTCGTTGGAATTTGTTCCAGGCATCGAAGAAGAGTGGGCACAAGTACTGAAACCTTCCCTGGGTTGGTCAATTGGCACCACCTAACACTGCTTGCCAAAAGCCAGGAGTCTGATGATACAAGTATAATACGTGAATCCGCACTGACAATAACAGAGCACAGCTTTTCATGGGATAGTCAAAGACGTTGCGCTCTTGAGCATCATCGGAACTTCTTGAGAGGGACCCTGTGTTTGCGGCCCCCCTGAGTAGCTTTACTCTCATTCGGACGAATGTTGGAATATGGATGTGCGGTAGCATTACAACTGCCGCGGTGGTGGCGGCGGCGGCGGCGGCGGCGGTGGTGGCCGCCGCCACCACCGACATCAGCTCGAAAACAATTGACGCTAGTAATTTGTGCGAAGCATCTTCACACTTGAGCGTGGCTGCACTGACAACTGCTTCGCTTTGGTGCAGCAAAGTCGACTGATCCGACAAAGTGGGGCTCGCTGACAGACCAAGTTAAGAGGAAAATAGTAGGAGTCCCCCACTTTTGCCTGGGGGAAATTGCAAAGAGCTTCTGTAGTTTTTCCTCTGGCTTCTCACTTTTCTTTACTCCTTCCTGCCTCTTTCCATCTGATCTATGGGAAATGAAAGTTAAAATTATGAAGTGAAATAGTTAATTTCAGTCATTCTAGGAACATGTGCAGAGTGATAGTGATTCATACTGCGTAGAAGACTCTATGATTTGCCATAGTTTATATATTTAGTTTACCCACGTCCCCCTCCCCCCCCCCAAAAAAAAGGTTAACTGTCAGTATTTGTTGAAGCAAAAGTATCAATGACAACTTGTGGTTCCAGGTTTGGAAGGCCGAGGCGGACTCTCTGTGCGACTACGAGGGCCGCACGATCCTCGTGGCGGTGAAGGCGGCCAAGGAGGACGCGCCCCAGAGGGAGGTAGGGGACCTCCTGCAGGAGATGAGGATCATGCAGCAGATCGGGCCGCATCCCAATGTCGTCGCCATGCTTGGAGTCTGCGTCGAGAAAGGTGTGAGAATTTGCGCAAGTTCTTTCTTCTGTTTTTTTTTTTGCAAAAACCCAAGGACGTGAACAGCTGTTACTCAAACTTTTACTTATTTTTTGTGCAACTTCTGTTCTTTGAATTCTAAACAATCTTTTCTTCCGCTTCCCCATCCCACCCCCAACACAGAACCCTACTTGTTGATCATGGAGTACGTGATGTACGGGAAGCTGTTGGCGCACCTGCGCGAGCAGAGGTCCAGGCAAAACGGCTTCTTCGGCGGAGGTGGAAGCGACGCGGAGCTGCAGGTAACCACAGGTGGCCCCGGCGATGACGACTCTATGACGTCCCCTGGCCACGAGTTGACGGCCAAGGACCTCACGAAGTACGCCTACGGAGTCGCCAAGGGCATGGAATACATCGTCTCTAAGGGGGTGAGCACTTGTTACTTTATGTATTCACGTATAATGTAAGAACCAACGAGCACATTTCTTACACTCTTCCTTCATTTTCAACGACTCATACACTTCATAATACTGAAACACACAACACATACATTATTAGATTAGACCAGAAAACAAAAATTTTGGAATGCATCTTGGGGTTGTTCCCTAATGCCAAGCAGAGAAGACGGAGTCAGATGGTTCTTGAAGTTTGACTCACTTCTCTAGTCATAGTTTCCACGTCCTAGATCTCTAAGGAACTTAGCGTTAATTATTCGCTCATTGCAGAGGAAGAGCTTTAGCCGTGATTACAGCAAGACAAGATGGGACGAAGAAACTGAATTGTTCTTCATTCTGTTTGCAGACAATAGATGCCAATGGAGTCTTGCAAAAAATAGAGCGCAAAGAAAGAAATTGAACAAACTGTTCTACACTAACATGTTTGTAGTGTATGTATTTGATAACATAATATTGTAGATCATTCACCGCGATCTGGCGGCGAGAAACATCCTGATCGACCATAACAGAGTGTGCAAGATCTCGGACTTCGGCCTGTCCAGGAATCTCAGCGACACGGGCTCCGAGATGTACGAGCAGAAGACCAAGGTGGGTGCGAAGGAGTCCTCGTGCAAAAAAAGGGAAGAAAAGTGCATGCAAGTAACATCTGTGCAAATTTCGCAGGGCGCCCTGCCCATTCGCTGGATGGCTCCGGAGTCGCTTTACTTCAGTGTGTTCACAGCCAAGTCCGACGTCTGGAGCTTTGGTATCCTCATGTGGGAAATCGTGACTCTAGGTGAGCTCAAAAACACCGAAAACTTCTGCATTAGGATCGAATTAGTTGGGTCAATACAATTTTTTGGTCACGCCTGACCTCGAATCCACCTTGAAAGGTTCGGTCAGCTGCATGAAATATTTTGACCAACACCAAGACATTAAAAGACCACGTCTATCGTCATCAAGACTACCGCCGTGAACCTCGTGAGCGCCGCTTAGCCCATTTTTCACCCAGCTAATGTGCAGTTCCAGGCGCTTGAAGAGGTGCGTTTGGCTAGCATGTCCAACTTTGGCAGGTCCGCTGAGGAGAGATGCCAGGGGTCTTCCAGACATTTTTGGACTCTTCTCCAGGGGGTCCCCTTGCACAGTATGTAGCGTGCCCGTAGGTTAAAGCAAAACAGATTGCAGCTTGTCTGATGTTGCCAGGATGTGTGTCTGAGTGACTTGGTCACGGTCTTGTCCCTCCCCAGGTTCTACCCCTTATCCCGGCATGGGCGCCCGGGAGGTGATGCGGCGGGTACGCGACGGCTACCGGCTGGAGAGGCCGTCTCACTGCCACCCGGAGCTCTACAAGATCATCTCCAAGTGCTGGAGCGGGGACATGAACAAGAGGCCGGACTTCCCGGAGCTCAGACAGGTATGGAGACACAAGTGCGTTGCTCTTGTTCAAACTGACACTGACGTCTTTCAGGAGTTGGCCAAGCTTCTGGAGGCTCAGCACGGCTACATCGACCTGCAGAACATCCCTGAGAACAAGTACTATAGTATGACGCAGAACAGCAATGAGGAGGAGAAGCTGTGAGGAGATGAAACTACAACAAGAAGCACATCTGTGATAAGAAAAATAATAAAAAAGAAGGGAAAAAAGCTTCAATGAACTCGCAATTTTTGTCTTTTTGCGAAGAAACAATATTTGGACAAGTTGGGCTTTGAAAGAGTTCATTGATCACGATTTCTTACTGTATTTTTATCCTGTTTCTAAATACTTATTTACTCGCATAAATGTACAATGTGTTACGATGAGTAATCCCGACAGAGCAAAATCAAATGATTCTTACAGAAAAGTAGGACAGGATTTTTGTTAACTGAGTGCGCTCAAAAGCTCAGTAGTATCAAAATTTTTGAATAAAACTTCTCTTGAAATAAAGTGTGATACACGAGTTAAAGAACAACACTTTATTCTAGTTTCCTATATGCTACATAGAAACACACAAAGAGACCTCATCGATACCGAGTTTTTCCAATGTGATCCCACGGGGCTGGGGGTCCGTAGGGTCCGGGTCCGGCCACGTCCTTGCCGAAAGCCACAACGTTCTGACCGGCCTTATTGAGACCTTTGCTTTTCAGGTAGTAGGCCTGACCTGCGGAAAAAGCAAGAGTATGAAAATGTAGCCGTCGGACATAGTGCTACCAGGCCTTAAAGAAGGCCCACCAAAGGCATTTGCTCGACAGCCCTCGTGGAATATGTGCAAATGCACCTTCAGCTTCATTTCACCGAAGGCAACTCGTCGGTAGTTCCAATATTGGTCAGCTACATGGATACCATAGGCACCATTGCGATCCCAAGTAGTGAAACAGGCCTTAGCTGACTTCAGCAGGTAGGAAGTTTCATCCTTATATGGCTGACGAAGTGCTCAAGTCCGTCTGCAGAGACTTCTGAGCTGACTCCCAGACCAAATGTGTCTGAACTTGCGCAGGGTGCGTCTGGATTGGATTCAAGAACCAAGATTCCCTGACGCGCACGTCCGAACATTGGGTTGTCGGGTATCGTCTGATCAGAAGTTGGGTGCTGAGTGCAGCTCTTGCCGAGGCTTTGTCGACAAATTTGTCGGCAAACAGCACCGAACAGTGCCTCAAGGTTGCAGTGCGAACCCCGCTGCTTCAGTGCGGTTGCAAGATGGACTTTGCGTCAGTTGGCCTGCACAGAGTGGTGATCTGAGTTTCGGCAATTTGGGAAAATGCACCTGCAACATCGATATCGATGAGAGGCTTGATGTCAAATGGGACAGCTGTTAAGTACTTGTTTGACTACACCAACCACATGAGGGCTGCAGCCCTCAGGCCTCTGAACAGAGCCTCTGGAGCTGTCGGCGCCGACCCAAGGAGCCTAAATCTGAAATCTTACGCATCAAGGAGGGACTTTTGACTAGTGCACTCAAATGATGACAACCAAAGTGACAACTTTGGTGCTGAAGCCACATGAACCAAAGGTGCCAATGCGTATTTTGGGTGTGATCAACTTTTGAAACCCGAAAAAATGTTCACTTTCTAAACATGTCACAGTGTAAGGTCCAAATTTTGACTAGAGAAAATTGGATAAGGAAACTTGATATGAATGGGTCGACTCATTGCTGATTCTCTTTCAATGAGCGCCCGCGGGTCACGCAGATTCAGACTCACCCTGTGTGCCTCATACACCCTGTACGAATTAACTACGGTAGAGCCTCATGCACGCACGTGACACCCTGTGCCTGATCTCACTCACCCTGTAGCCATCCTCCCGAGAGTGCGATGAGACCCCCCTTGATCCTCCTGAGACCGATCGCGACTCCCTTGGGTATCTCCAGCACCTTATCCAAGGCGGAGGGCTCAGAATTCTTCCTCTCGTTCAAGGGCAGAGACAAGGACCAACCTATCCACATCGAGAGCACCAGGATGGCCAAGATACCCTAGTCCAAGTCCAAATGTTGCAATGACTCCATTGCACTAACTGGGCCACAGAAAAAAAAAACCTGCAGCGTGGAAACCAACACTGCAAATGTGGGAAATGCGAAATGCACTGCGGCCATCAACTCTTTGCTCCAGTGCCTACTCAGTGATGTGGCCGAACCTGAACACGGGATGGTCAACAACGCCACATTTTGTTCATTTGCTCTCACAAAAAAAGGCATTTTATTCCCCCTACAAATTATTGCACTTTTCCCCACTCGTTCAGACACAAACTTACTGTTTGCTGCTGCCTCATCTTCTTTTCGGGCGTCCTGGAGGAGACTGACACAGTCAAAAAATTGTTCGCACGAGTCTCCTCCCTTATTTTTAGCCTTAGTGCATGGGAGTGATTTCCCCCACCGCCACCGTTATCCCCGTCCCCCATGTCACACACGCGCACACGCGCACACGCAAGCACCTTGTGCACAGGAAGGAATAGATCGACCTTGGAAGGCTCCAAAACCCCTCTTGTTATTAAGCAAATTTCGAGAAGACTTTTTTCTTACTGTTGCGTAAGGAAGAAAATCCATAAAGAAACTAACTAAGGTTGTGCGATTGTCTGACTCCGACAACCTCGGGAGTGCAGTAGTTATTCGATATAGACACATTTCTTCCATGGCGTCACTGCAGTCGGAGGTCGATTGGGCCAGATCCTCCGTTGGCCTCGGAGGAGTCTTGATTGCCATGGGGCTGAGGCCAAACCAGACCGACGTAGGAGCTCGGATGTGAAGAAATGGATTATTTCAGCCAGTTTGGGGGCACCAAACAGTGCTTTAAGGCTCTGTGTATGGCCAACATGGCGAAGATATACGATTGAAGTCTCGGCTCCCTAAACTTTCGACCCAATATAAACCTAACCCTCTCTAACCTTAAATGTCAGGATTTAGTTATGAAGTCAGCACAAATGTATCGTCTGATGCGCGCACACCTGTACAGCGTGTACGACCGTACGACCTGTACGACCGTGCAGCCTCGGGACCGGGCGAAGTCGCACGACTCCGCTGGGAGGCAGAACTGAACTTTCAAATGGCTGCTGGAGATGCCTTCTGGCAAAAACGGTGCAATATGGGAAACCTCACGTCCATTCAATTGCTCTCCCACCAAGAAGACACTCATCTATAGAGATCTCTTTCCGTGCAGGACCTTTTACCCACATGTGAAGCTGTCGTCTGTCGTGGTGCTGATTGACGCGCACTCTTTGGTGGGTTTAGTGACGTTTTCACGTCCCCCAACACGTGTGCACTTAAGGGTCACCATGTCCAAGGTGTCCTGTGTTGATGCAGTCACAGTTGGTGGTCCTCCAGTTTTGGAGGAATGGCGATTCATCAGCTGACGATTCGTCCAGAACATGTTCGTCCAGTTCAAAGTGGTCTTTATTGACCAGTCAGTGAAACATTTGTCAGGGCAACTGAAGTCAGAGAATTGATTGTTATAAATGCGCTCTAAGTGGAGAGAAAGGGTTGGCCTTCACCGGGCACAGAAGCTGCGAAGGTCGAGGATCCGGTCAAGCCCAGCTTCCACCTGTCCAAAGTGGCCAAGCCACGGATACTGATTAGCACCTAAAAGTAAAAAAGTGAGCTTAACTTAACTTAACGCATACTCTGAACTGACAAATTTCAATAAGCTGAGATGCTGAATGACCCTTTAAATGACTCCTCAGCCCATTCTTGGCAATCTCCGGTTGATGACGACAGAAATCGATAGCCGAACAACAGGATCCAAAACGAACGTGACTGAACTGAGTAATCACACAGTCTTAATAGAAACATATCATTTATTCTCCATTGCTCCTCTCTATACATGTCTCGCAACCATTTCTCCTAGAAAAGCCTAGAAAATGGACGATCATCTTTAGGCACACATACACATTGCTTCCCTCCGATAGATTCTTTTTTTTTTCTTTCTTCTTGTTCTCCTTCTTCTTTCACATCTTCTTGACGCCGTAGAGCTTTCTGAAGGTCACCGGATGATACGACTCTTTGTCCGCCAGCTTGAAGCCTCGGGCGATGGCGTTGTGGTTGTCCCACTTGTCAGTGTCAACTTCTGCACAGACAGAAAAATGAAAAAGACACCATGAGTCAGTAGCTACGGTCAAGTCGAGCATCACGTTTGACAAGAAAAAGTGAAGAAAAGAATGGAAAAAGTAGTTGAGAAAGACTGACATTGATCAAGGAGGCTCAGTATGGGTACTTGCAACTGAAAGCTTCCTAAGCTGAGCTGAAAAATGCAACCTGACACATTGAGTTGCTACAGATGAGACAACTTCAACTTTGATACGTAAACTGAAAAATAGACAACTCCTCTCTTTGGTGCCAGACCTTGCATTTTGAATCCCTCCGAATCTGCCCACTGCTGGTCAAGGCCCCTTCTGGCTCTGCACCCCTCTACAGGTCCGTCCACTGCAAGAGGAACAAAGGAGAAAAGTTGGGAAAAGAATATTTGGTGTGCACGGTTCTGGGGTCGGAAACGGAGGTGACTGCGCGGGTCATGTTCAAAACTGACACTCACAATGTGCGCTGACTCCACCCCTGCTCCCCCTCCTCCTCCACTTCTCTCCGCCACCACTCCAATGGGCAGATCGGGCATGGGCGGCAGAGGCGTCTCCAACTCTGCCAGCATGGACGCGAACTTCTCCTTCAAGTTCTGTCGCCTCTGTCCGGACTCAGTGAAAGGAGATACCAATGATGACCTCGATGATCTCACCGACGAAGAACCCAGGAGTAGAGGAGGAGGAGGAGGGGGAGCTGGACTGGAGCGACGACAGAGCGCGAGCAGGGGTTGCCAAGGTTGATCCCGGTTACCTCCAAGGATTGACGAAGGGTCAGTGAGTGCTCCAACGACTCGGGCACCACTGACAGATCCCAGAGCCAGGCTGTCCTGCATCGGTGTCCTATTTGTCACGGTCAGTGGTAGTGATGCTGGATTGTCCACGGATGAAGCTCGTTGCTGTTGCTGTTGAAGCTGGATAGGCTGAAGAAGAGGCTGCTGAGACTGTTGTTGCTCCTGATGAGGTCTCAAAGTTCTCTTTTGTTGCTGGTAGTGGTGATGACTTCCCCCCATCGCGCCAAGAGACCTTGACTTGGCCATGGCACCATAAGGCATTGGAGGGACCTCATCCTGTCTGGCCCTGAACTTCTTGACCAAGTGCTTAACAGATTTCTTCTCTTCGCTGGCGTCCACCATGTCAGGGGACTGCATGCGGTGGGGGTCAGGAATTGCTCCGGTTTCTCTGATGATTTGGCCCACTGCTGTTGGTCGCAGGGACGTGGTATAGGGTTCGATGCCTTCGTTGGGCCTGAACCCTGCCGTGGAGTAGTTGACGTCTCCCTGTGTGCGAATGGCCACGCCGGTGGTGGTTGGCCTTAGGGACTCCGCGTAGTTGGTAGGTTCAGGCTGTTGCTGCTGGAGCTCTTTGATGTGTACCCCACTGATGCTCTCGTGCATCATGCCACTGCTCTTGACCTGCATGGTCAGCGAGAAATCACGCTTGGGCTGTTGTTGCGGTTGCCACTGCTGCTGTGGTTGTGGTTGTTGCTGCCACTGCTGCTGTGGTTGTTGCTGCCACTGCTGCTGCTGTTGTGGCTGCCACTGTTGCTGCTGTTGCGGCTGCTGTTGCGGCTGCTGTTGCGGCTGCTGTTGAGAAAGTTCTCGTGGCTGCCACTGTGGTTGTTGAGGCTCTTGAATGCCTGGAGGTTGTTGGTGTTGCTGCTGCTGTTGCTGCTGATTCTGCTGGGGCTCTTGCCTCACTTGCGGCTGTTGCTTGTAAGGTTGGAAACCATCATTCTGAATCAGTGACACAGACGAAGACTCCTGCTTGGAATACGAGAACGACTCGCTTGACTCCGTCTTGACCTGAAGCACTGAAGACTCCTCATCCCTTGTAGTAGCAATGTCACCGTTGGTCAACAATGGCTGATTCACCACTTGCTCCGGCACTTGTGACTGAGGCTGTTGATCTTCTTGTGACTCTTTGGCAGTAGGTTTCTCTGAGACAACTGGCGGTTGTTCTTCTGGCCTTGGCTCGTCGACCAGAGTTTCCTGATGTGTCTGCTCTTGCTCCAGTCGCTCTTTATCACCTACAATACACGTGTGCATGAATTATTTCCTTCCGCTGTGTGTAGGAGGACTCGAAATATGTCCCGAGTATGCGCTGTGCTGCACAAGAGCGCTCTCGCATCCCGAGGCCACCAGGCTGAGGGACGTCGACTGGCTCAAGGGCAGTACAGCTCAAAGGAGAGGCATTGAGTCCACGTACTGTAAGCTGTAATTTGTAGTTTATTGCCATGGTCTTCTGATCGTATCTTTTAAATTGACTTTCTCCCAAATATCATTGTGTCTTCAACAACACAGTCAATTTTCGGGCTGAGGAATTGCCTGCATGTGTTGTACTGATACATCTTCGGTTGAATTTCCAAGTGAAATCGATCATTGAAATACTCAGACTCGAGATCCAGCACCTGGAGCAACTTTGTGATTGTTCATTTTGATGCTAGAGGGTCAAAGAAGCATAGCAATCCTTAGGGGACGCACATCATATCAAATTGCACCACTTATTTCTTCTTACTTTTTTTGGTGATTTTTTTTACCAAAATCACCTGAAACTATCCTGCCAAAAATGTTCTCAAGCTTTTGAGCTTGAAGAAGAGCTTGGGGCTCGATTTCGTCATTACTATCTAGTGCTTATGTCCCCCTCCCCCCTCTGATGAAATAGCGGAACATATTGTGAAGAAACATTTCCCAGTTGAGGTGAAACAACGAGGAGATGTTCCGAAACCATGGCGATAATGTTATTACAGCACTCTTTAGATATTCCAATACCAGGTTTCATTTCCTCATCCTTCTCAGCTGGGACCTGCTTTTCTTCGTATTTGACTGAGCAGTCATACTCCAGATCAGCTGTCACCAAGGACTCCTTGCTGGGTGTTTTTTGAGGCCTGTCCAAGACTGAGAAGATGACAATCAAGTGGTGTTGCGTACGTAGGTATTTTAGGCATTGCCATTCCAAAGTCTCTCACCTTCCAGATTTTTGGGTCTCGGCTCTCCCTGCGGGTCCAGCTGAGTCTGGCTGGATGAATGTTGAGGCTTCTTCTCCACCAGATTCTTGCTACCTATAATAACACGTACAGGATATGTACATGTGTTAAAACTACTTTGAGATTGGAAGCTTTTTCTCACTCCTTGGCAACGTGCTGGACCTCTCACTCCATGGCTTTGGCCCCCTGTTGGCCCACACATCGATGCCTTTAGCGTTGTGGATGGACCAGTCAAAAGTGGGCACGAACATCTCGCCCTTCAAATTGCAGGGGGTGACGTTCGGGGGGAGCTGGACTGCCTCTACAGAGGGTCTAAAAAACAACAACAGTGACACTGAAATAGGAACAATGTATTGCATCCCAGTAAGGTAGCACCTTGTTGACCGAATCGTGTGATTGCTCTAGGTTTTTAACCTGTACAATTGCATACCCAAGATGGAGGGCCGTCATAAGTGCAAGTGTCACGACAGTTGGAACCAAATGTGCGGCGTCAAGTATGTCAGGATGCATGCGCAATACGTACGTAGTACAACAGTACGTATGAATGCTATTTTTAAAGACACATTCTTTACAGTTGTCCGACTTACGGAATGTTTGCAGCCCGGTAAACTGGAATTTGGGGTTGCAATTGCTGTTGTTGCAACTGCTGTTGTTGTTGCTGCTGCCTTCTCTTCTCCTCTTCCAGTTGTAGCTGTTGCTGCTGTTGTTGTTGCTGCTGTTGCTGTTGTTGTTGTTGCTGCTGCGGCTGTTGGAAATGTTGCTGTTGCCCCAGATCTGGCAGATCCGTGGACTCAAGTCGCTTATGAAACTGCTGTTGCTTGATCTCTACACTCTGTTGCTGCTTCAGGCTCTGTTGCTCGTGGAAAACCTGGGCAAATTAGTCCAAAGTATCTTGAGCAAATGGTGTTAACTTCAACCTGATAAAGTCTTTATTTTATTATTTTTTATTCAGCTGTAATATTGATTACTTTTTGGCTCACAACCTCTCATTTCATGTTACGTTCACTGCGTTTTTTCACCTAAACGAACGTGCACACGCTGCTACCTATTTTTACTTGATTATTAAGGATCATTCTAAATTAGCTACCTGTTGCTGCTTGATCTGGGTCTCCTTCCTGCCCGCCATGGCCTCCTCCTTGAGCCTCTGCTGCTCCGCCTCCCTCCTCCTCAGCTCCTCCTGCTTTTCGGCTATGATTTGCTCTTGCTGTTTTGTCTGTTTTGTTCATAGATAGCGTTAAAGAAGTTGTTAAACAAGACTGGACACAGGTTTGGCAACTCTGGTGACGAAAATTACATTTCGGATTTAGGTTTCTTGACTGTTTATCTTTCATGGCTGTGTTATACCGTCTTTTTAAAGCCTCTTAACTTTTTCTGTTGCACTTTTTCATGATTTTTCAATTTTTGTTATCAATTTTTTGGCCTTACAAGGGGCACTTCAGGTTATCAACGTCTTCTTTTAGTTTTATAGCTAAAATTCTGAGATGCATTCAAGGTTCATTTGCCTTGTTAATCCATCAGGGCAGGTAGTTAGGATACTTTTTTTTCTTTCTTCACCTGGCGCTCGACAAACTTGTCCGCGTATTGGCTGGGCGGCTGCTCGGCCGCGCCACTGGCGTCGTCCACGACCCACTTGTCGGACCGCTTCTTGCGCTTGGCGAACAACTCTCCTCCTGTTCGTCATGAAATCACTGAATCTGACGACCCGAACGACCCAGACATGAACAGTCACCAAGTTACCTCTGCCCTTGCAGGCCTGCAGGTTCTCGACGACGTGATGCGCGGTGTCCGGGGAGTAGCCGCCAGCGGCCAAGACCTTGAAGAAGCGAAAGGCTCACCACGGTTACTGGAGAAACGACTTGAAAAGCCCCAAACAAGTGGCAAACCTGCATCTCTGGCAAGTCCTCCTCAGGCAGATCTGTCCAGTCGTGCAACTTTCCTTCGGGGTTCATCACCAGCTTGAGGTTGGGGACTTTGTCGTGGTGAGGGAGCTCCTGGCGTATTAAAATGGTGGTCGTTGCACAGAAATCTGGTCCAGTTAATGTGGTGCAATTGATTTACCTCATGTTCCTGAAGATTCACCTCAGAATCTGGAAGGACAAAAAGACGGATGAGAGGAGAAAGAACTTTCCGGAGCAACTTTCGTTATGAAAGTTTGCTGTCCTTGTGCGTGTCATTGTTAAAAGGGGGAAAGCACAGAACTTTTTTCTCACTTGGCCGCTCAATCCACCTTTGGCTGTTCAGGGTCCGCAAATCCTCACGTGTTCTGCGTTATTATGAAATGGAAACACACCGATCAATTAGATTTAGATTAGTAAGGCAAAAACAAAACTAACATTTAGGTAAGATGGCACAAATTAGATGGTTTTGTGTGTCTTGGCAGCTGTTTAATGGCTTTTAAGCTACTAACCCTTTGCTTTTTGGTTGTTAGCTTCTCCGTGAACCCACTTGCCTGACTTCTTGGCTCTCTTCAGGTACATTTCCTGACCTTTGCTGAGCTTGTTGCCCTCGTCGTACAACGAGGACGAGAGCCTATGCGCCATCTCCACCTGCTCAGCCACCGACGGGTGGTGCTTCGGAGAGTAGAAGGCGCTGTCCACGTACATCTCACGAGGATTCCCTTAAAAAATCATAAGACATTGTTAAAATTTTACTGGATTCCCCACAAGAATACAAAGAAACAGTGTGGTTTGAACCGTTTTCTTCATTGCTCACACGTTGTCTACACTTACGTCTCTTAAGAGATCCGCTATCCACCTCAACACCACCGTCCACCGTGTGCTGCATGGCCTTCTGGAAGGACGGCGGCCCCTTGTTCACGGAGTCCCTGTTCTAAAAGGACCCCAAACGTTTATTTCCATCCCCCCTCCCCCCAAAAAGTATGAGTTCAGAGTGCTGCTCATGTCTTACCTCTGCCCGACCATTGACCACAGGCGGCGGCTCTTGCTGGAGTTGTTGCAGTTCGTCAGTGGTCTGGAAGGGTAAAAAAAAAAGATATCATCACAGTAGCATACGGTGAACTGACAAAAAAGTAAAAAAGCAATGATCTTTTCCTACTTTGGCCCTGGGTGTGACCTTCCTGGGCTGGTTGGCGCCCACCTCGGGCAGGTTGAGCGGCACCGACTTGAAGGCGTCGGGCGGCATCGAGATCGGCCGACGGCCCTTGAACTCATGCGGTCGACGCAGACGGAACGGGACTCGGTCAGACAATTGCTGCTCAGGAGCCTAAACAGATAAATGCAGATAAGTGGACATCCAAGTAAATGAATTCATTGAGGGAAAGAACAAAAGAACGAGCTTGAGCTCCGTTCGTCGTCTCTCACCTCGTTGCTGTTCGCGTCCACGTTCTCCTTGTCGTTGCTGCCGCCCTCTTCGTCCATGTCCTTCTCCAAGTCAGTGATAGCTGACTCCAACGTGGTCTTCAGGCTGGGATCGATCTCTTCACAATGCTCGCCTACCAATGGATGCAAACGGATCAATCTACTTTTCCAGTGGCACTAAATACCTCCAGTAAATTCAATGTTGCATCCATGTATAAACGTGATTCACGAGTCTAATTTGTGCACACCTGAATCCACCTGTTGGCCGTCCTCAGGGCCTCCGACGCGTTGTTCTTCCTCAGCTTCTCCCTCCGGCTGAGCGGGAGCCTCCTGAGGGTGGAAAACACGTGTCAGTGTGGCTCTGAACGACAGGACCGAGGAAAGATAATTGCGGTTTTACGGATATCCTTTAGTTATGCTCGCGTCTGTTTGAATTGAACGCCTCCTCACCCACGTCAACAGCGCCAAAAAAAGCCCGCTAGATTTTGCAAAATTCTCTGGAAATATTTGCGCAGATTCAGACACTGTCATTTTCGCAGCCTTGCCTTGACAGTCCAGTGCACGCACGTCCGTACAGGGTGTCCCAAAGTGGCGCCAGCTGACTCCAGGGCAAAATGAGCCATTGGACAGAATTAAGGAGTTAATGAGGGGGAAGCCGACAAGTTTACCACAGGCTGCTGTGTCACTGGGGTCGTCCTTTGTCGTCTCTCAGTGGTCGGGGCCGTGGTTGCCCACGCCCACGGTCCCGTCGTCACGGTCGTTTTCGGTCTCCCTCTCCATCGTGCCAGTGCCGATGGCGTCAAAGCTTCCCTGGGTTTACACACTCCGAGTAAAAGAGCTAACATTGAAAAATGGTCCGGCCACCATGTATGGACGTACCATCGTGGAAAAAAAACCACCTCGTCACTATTTTTGGACATCTCTGTGTGTTGACACATGTGAGCAGGCAGGCACACATCAAGTTTTTGGCAAGTCTGCGAGGCCTTTGTCAGCTGAAAAGGCTGGTTTCTTTGACAAATGAATAAATGTTCAGTTACCTCCTGAGTCATGGACACCTCAGCTGGCTCCCCAGACTCAATGGCCGCCATCCCCTCGTCTCCGTTCATCTGAAAAGGTGTAAAATATGAAGTTGGGAAAACCTTCCAGGCAAAAGGAACAAAATTAGGCTCTGTGCTTGAATTCTAGTCATTTATTGTGCGCGTGTGAAAAAGAACACACGTCCGTCCCCCCCCCTCAAATGAGAGGGCAACCCCGCGCCAGAGGGGGTAAGTAGGCCTCAGCACACATTTTTCTTCTCAGCGTGGCGTCTCCCGAGTTTCCTGTGAGGCACAAGCATGCTTTTTTTCTTATTTTTTTTTCTTTTTTGCGATTGTGCAACTACAGGGGGGGGGAGTTCTGTCCATTAGGGGAGCCAACAGTAATGCCCATTTTGGGCGCCTCACGACCCCGCCTCCTCTTCCGACGGCGGTGGAGGCCATTGCAGCCGCTTTGGGCCAGTCAAGGTGGAACTTGGCCGCCACCGCCGTCAGAGCCGCAAACAACTGCGACTCGGACGTGGACTGAGCTTCTTGACGGCTCACACGGTGGAAACGGGTGCGCGGGGCGCTCACATCAGGCACTGGAAGAGGGAAATTATGACACATTTCATTTAGCATGTGTGAAAGGTACGTAATTAGAGGAAGTGCTCGAGCGCTGAGTTGCAATTTTTTGTTCTGCCGCCGTCGGTTTTTTTTTGGGATGACATTTCTATGTTCTCAATCTCGCGTGCGCTTTTTTTTTATTCCCTCGTGCGCTGCTCATTATCCTTGAGAATCGGCGAAATCGTTTGCGCCCAATGTTTTTGGGGCGTCCCCGACGTCACCTCTTCCAAGTCCGCCCGTTCCGCCCTGCCTTATGCACCTTTGATTATCTCACGTTGCTTTGATTTCTCTGCTATTTATACGTACTTCATCTCTCGCTCTCTCTCTCTAGCGCGCGCTCGCGCAGGCCCAGGCACGCACGCATCCACCTGGGCCCAGCTCTGCCAGTCGTGTGTTCCTTCCTTATCTGTTTTAAAGGGTGACCACAAAAAGTGACTCGATTTGGCCACAACTTGCTGAAGGAGCTTTACTTTTAGGCACTGTTTTCTAGTATTGTTGCTGGCGTGCTGAGATGAGAGATTCGAGCTCCAAAGTGACGTTTCCGCTGCTCTTGACCACTTCTTCAGTCAAGTCGGACCACAGCAGTCATGGACGAGACTGAGTGAAGGCGAAAAAAGGCCCCTCCTGCGAATGGGCGCCCAAAATGGGCCCCGATGATGCGGTCTCTTCTCTTGTTGCCCATGTGTCCGCTTGAGTGAGTGAGTGAGTGAGTGAGTGAGTGGACTGGCACCGGCGCCGCGTGTGCGTGCGTGCGTGCGTACGTGTGTGTGCTGGAGAGAGACCCAGATCCATTATTTTTTTTTTGGTGCCGCCAAAAGAAAAATTTGGGCGCGTGCGCTCGAGCAGCAAAGTGACCTCGAGAGCGTTTTCCAGATAGGAGAAGAAGAAGCAGAAGTCGAAGACGACGACGACGGCGACGACGACGACGACGACGACGACGACGACGACGACGACGAAGAAGAAGAAGAAGAAGAAGAAGAAGAACAAGCAGACGAAGAGGAAGAAGAGGAGGAGGAG
>JAAUXU010006544.1_pt1 | contig 21143 bp, 20 predicted proteins | sample 7278151 | NCBI WGS metagenome assembly JAAUXU01 (sample SAMN14350113, study PRJNA611818) | marine sediment metagenome | isolation source: surface marine sediment (1.8m) | place: French Polynesia: Moorea | collected 2018-08 | reverse complement strand
CTCCTAGTCCGCGGGGAGAAGGGGTGCGCTCCCTATGGTCGCGCCCTCTGGTGGCCACAGCTCTAACTATACAGACTACTCCTATGGCGTGCTACTGGGTACAAGCTACGGATATGCAACGCCATCGATCTATTGTCTGGCAAGTCAGGTTGGTCTGGGCGCCACGTACACGCGATCTCGTACATGCCCTCATGGTCTAAAAATTTAAAAGTACTATGTAACTTTTCTATTACATACTGGATCTCAATTGAAAGTGTCTGTTTAAATTCTCTTTCGCAGTCGATCTGCCACATTTGCTGTAGAAGGCACTCAATTGAGTGCATTTCTGATCGCTTAATCGTGACGTCATCAGACTTTGAATTTGAAGCTTGAGCGTTAAGCACAACGCTACGATACTCCCCAGAACCCAAGTATGGTCTGCCCTTACATGGTACGTATTTGACATTACCAGTGGCAGTCCAGCCAAGGACTGTGAGCTTCGCATCTGGACCTTCTGCACCGTCTGGTCGCCAGATCTCTCGCTGGCCTCTCATCAGCATCTGACAACTGTGACCTATCAACAGTTCTATCTTAGGGTTCTTCATCTTGGGGAACTCAAGGCCTTGAAAGTAAGGGACATCATGTGAGGCCTTATGCCAGTCAACGGCTGGGCCATGAGTTATGGGGTCGTCCATTACGATCACTTCCACTTTGTGCAAGGGCTGGGCACCTTCCATGTCAACAGTGAAAGATGGCGCCACATACAGATTTGTCACAATAGTTGAATATTTAGTGATCTTCCCCCCAATCCCTTCGATTCTCACATCAATTGGGGTCCCCACTAGCCCAAGACAATCCGCCAGCTCTCTAGTAACTACTGAAGACTGGGCGCCATCATCTAAGAGAGCTGTAACTAAGGTCTCATTGCCATCCTCGCTGCAAACGAAAACAGGTATCGTGCGCAGACTAATATTATCGTCGCCCACTGAACTACCCAGGTACCTTGCCAAGTTAATTGAGGCTACCTTGTCTTTGCCGGCTGAGTTGGCTGGTGCTGGCTGGTTAGCCTTTTGGGCAGTATTTTGTGCATTAGACACTGATGTCGTGTCCGTCTTGGCCTTCTGCTGGCCCTGAGTCTGATTTTGGGTCTGACCCTGATTTGGGTCTCTGTTCTGGTGTAAAAGAGGGTGGTGTCTACCCACACAATTGTTGCACATCTGAGTAAAGGTGCATTTCATAATCATGTGTCCCTTCTTCAGACACAAGAAGCACATATGCCTGGCCATAGCCATCACTCTACACTGGTGTGGCGAAAGGATCTTAAACACCCTACACTGCTTGATCGGATGGCTAGTGACATCACAGACTGCACACCCACTTAGGGTCACATTTGCATTTGCACTTGAGCTGGCGCCAGAGCTTGAAACAGAGTCCGCGGCAGCCACAGACCATCCGGCGTGACGTCATCTTTCTTTTCAATTGCAATTTGTGCTGTCTTAATCTTTCTAGTCTGGGTCTGGGTCTTATTTTGAGTATTCAACTGGGCTGGAACGACCCCACTTGGGGTTGCTGCCACCTGGTCTTTTATAAACTCTTCCACATGGGTCAAAAGAAAGTCACCAGACCTTATCTTGCTGCCAGCGTACATACAGTAGACACCCTTAAGTTCTACTGGAAGCTTCGATTCGATTGCTTCGAACAGAAGACCTTGTGTGGTTTCACTGGGTTCTGGCATACCCTCGCACTCAGCTGCACTAAGAGCGATCTGGACTGCACTAAGAAGGTTCATTGCTTTAGCTTCATCAGTGGCAGACAGTAGGGATTTCAATCTAGCTACGGCTGCCTTGAAATCTTTAGCCTTGACCCCAAATAGGCCTTCCAGAGCTTGTATACCATCTTGGTAGCCCTTGTACGCATCTGATGCACTTAATTTGTCAATAACATTGACAAGATTCAAACAGCTACTGTCTAGAGACGAGATCATCACTTGTACCTTCATTCGCACGGGTATCTCCATCAGGTGGACCCTAGAAATGAACATACGTCTCCACCCAGCGTAACTGGTGGTGCCATTGAACTTGATGATGAATCCTGGGACCTCTCTACTATCTCTAAACATGTCAGCCGTACCTGGCTCAGGTAGTACATTCCAAGGTGGTGTGAGAGAAAGATAAAAATCTGCCTCGCCCATTCTGGGCTGGATTGGCTGCCTGGGCTGGCTTGGGACTGAGTAAACTTGAGCGTAATGATGAGGTATCGTGTGCTTCATTTGGATCAAGTATACTCATGCTCTTAAACCCTTCGTTGAGTGTCTGATCCTCGTGATCCACCACACTGGTGTACAGCCCTGTGCGCTCTCGCGGGGTCACCATCGGCGGTTCCATGGGTGTAGACGATCTCCGTGGAGTGGGTCGCGAGGCTGGAGCCTTAGCTGGGACCTCTCTAGATCTCACTGGTTCTGGTGGCATTCTCTCATCTCACGGTGCCTCCTGAGCTTCCGTATCCGGTCGCGACACCCCTGTTCCGTCCTCAGATGAATGAAACAACCTTCTGAGATCATCAGTCCAATAAGGTGTCTCTGAAGCCTTAGGACGGGCTCCAGTATTAAAATTTAAATGTATTGTCGGCGTTCGGCTGGGGGTTACAGTCTGAATTGAAATTTGTTCTGAAGTACTCACTCTCTCTGGGATCAGGCGCCTCAGAGAAGGCGCCGGGTCAATTTTTGCCCAGATTTCTAGTATTACTTGCAGCTTAGTGAGTTCCTGTACAAGTGGCTGAGTGTCATCCAGCCTCCCATAGAGACCAGAACTGGCCGATTCCCACGCTGCGCATGCTTCCCATGAGCTACGCATCCATGCGTTTCTCGCCTGTGATGACCAAGACTCGGGCGGCCCTCATTGATCTCTCTGCTTGGCTAGACTAGTAAGAATTTCACATTGATCAGCATGATACTTCAGATCTTTACACAAATCCCTGTTGGCTGGATGGTCAAGGTTGTATTCATGTTTCAAGTGTTCTACTACCTTGGAGTGGGAGTTCCACAAGAACTCAGACCAGTGCTCACTTTTCGCTGGTGGCACCTCCGGGTCTAGACCCAATTCTGGGTCCAGCTTGGCCCCCGCCTGTCGCCATGTCAGACAGTTACACTCATACACACATTCCAGTCAGCCATGTCATCACTCGAGCCCCACGTTGGGCGCCAATTTGTCCGTATGAGACTGGATTATGTAAGCAACCTGGACAAATTACTCAAGTCTTAGAGCTAAGTACACTTACGCTGGACCTTAAGGTTACGTGCCGCTGAGCTCAAGTGAGTGGCTGGACTTAAATTAAAGCTACAGAAAATGCAATGCACCCGTTCTTACAATATTAATGGAAGTATAATTTTGGCATCTGGCTTCTGGAAACGAATCAGCATAATCGTAAGACTAACTTAGATGGTAATGACATAGACATGGACTGGTCGGATGGAAGAACCGAACCTGAGCTCAATACTGATCAGATCTTAAGGTCAAGCCTGCCCTTTCACCTCACTCCCCATCCTGTCCATCATGTAGAAGTAATCGTTGGCCTCCTCGCTCCCGGTCCACGCAATGCTTGATGTCAGTCCCATCGAGACTCAATGATCTCCACCTGTCGGTTGGCATCCGCACCTTCCAATGAAACCCCCAAGTATGGTAGAAAGTAGAGCAGATGGCGACGATGTTGCTGGCTTTGATGCCGTAGAACGAGTGTCAGAGGTACACAAGGTGGTGAGGCATGAGACAAGAGTACTCAACGATCAAGGTACATGAGCTATATCCAGTCCAACCTTCTCGACCAGCCCTTATCACGCGAAGATGCATAGTATGATCCATCTCACAGTACAGTACAATACACATTTAACCACATGTACAGTAAGAACACGATTTATCTTAGAGCTACCCATGGTACTGCGCATGCGCGTACCCACATTGAGATTAGGTTAGGATTGGCTTGTACGCTTGCTCGCCTACAGGGTGCGCCATTTCTGGGTCAAGGGGAAGCTGTTGTGGAGCGTTTCAATAGCGAAAGTGCGGTGGGTAAAGCGGAACCTCTCTTTGGACCGCCAGATTTGCTTCTGATAGGTATGCAATGCATATTTGACACGGGGAAAAATGAGCAATTCCAAAGGTTTCTTGTTTTACATTGGGGGAAAATGGGACTGACCAACTTTATGCTTATGGGAGGTCCTTGGCACGGAGCCTTAAAAGGGATATGAGGATCACTAGAAGTAAGGATAAGGTGCCCACGAGGATCATTTTCTCCAGAGCAATACAAATGAGAGGAGACTCTCGATATAGCCAACCAAAGATCTGCAGGGAAAAGTTTACTCGTATGCATGCATATCGGTCTAGATGAGGAAAAACAGAATTTTGGAATGTATCTGAGTGCATCTGAAGTATGTCACCTAATGTGAAACGGAGAAGACGTAGACAACAGGGTACCCAAGAAAGGATGATTTCTTCCTTCCATTTGGCTAAAAGCTCTTCGAATGCACTCTCGGGACAAATATGTAGCACGCAGAAGGAGACTACAAAATGTGGTCGAGTCTAGACGCACATGACACAATAGAATACCGAAGTTACGTAACTGCTTAGACTGCCCTGTGCTATCCCCTCCAAGTGCTGCCAAGTCATGAGAAGAGGTCGCCCTGTGATGCCAACTTTCCCTATCAAGAGCAGACTTTTCCTCAAGGGCTTCGAGATCCTCAAGAAAAACAAGAACATTTTTTTGGAAATTTGACTCTTCTTCGGTCAGTGAGATTTCACGAGCTTCGCCTGCACCTTCCAAGCTCGCTATATCCAGAGTTGCCATTTTGGATAGTTCGCTATGTCAAGCTTGCGGGAAGAAAGTGGTTCATGCAGAAATGTTGGTCAACTCCAAGCAAAGTAGAACAAAATCAAAGCTTTGGGCAAACATCAAGTTATTGCAAATTATTGAATTGTCTCCACCCAAATCCCGGCATTGGCTTCACTCCCAAGCCACCAATGAAAGATTCAGATGTGATCCTGATGACCACGAGGCCAAATGTGGGGAGTTGGGAGGATGAGGCACACAGTTATCAGAGAATGACGCACACAGTTATCATTGCTATCATTATTTGTCGATGAAACCAGGAGTGACCTCTGATGTGCGTGGACGTGGCAACACTCAACGCCTCTGGATCAGATTTGGCCTTTTCACTTGAGATTTTTGACAAATATCAATAAGATTCCAATGCAATAGTCAGCATTGATAGCCTGGCCTTCGGGATTGTGATAGGTATGTACCAGGCCACTATAGTTAAAAACTGCAATATCACAACTGTCTTTTCCCCTTCCTGCAATTTTGGCCATCTGAGGAAGTCCTTATCCCTTCTTCATTCTCCATCTCGACTGCTGTTTTGTTTCAGGATTTGTGAAACTTGTCCAAGTTTCATCAGCAGTCACCATTTGGTGCAGGAATGCACTACCCACCTGCGTGTTGTTTTTCCTAAAGTCGAAGTTGCACACCTGACATACTTCATTCTGTGCTTGTCAGTCAACAATCTTGGCTTCCACCTTGTTCTTCATTTTTTGAGCCGCCAATCATTTTGGAGGATTCATTGAACACTGTCAGCTGTCAACCTTGCTGGGCTAGGGATTTCAAGCCAAGGTGCCATGCCAATCGTCGTCAAGAAAAGTCTCCCGAACGTTAGTCTCATTGGTGCCTTTACGTTTTGGGTCTCATCCATCTAGCCCATCTTTCCGTGCCTTCAATGGGGCGACGTAAACTTGGCTCCTGTTAAGGCTTGATGGTCCGAAGATGTCCTTCAGAATGGCCATGGCCTTGGAGGCAGACTTGCCAGATTTAAACACATCCACCAGAAGTTCATGCTCTTCCGCCATTGCCCACTTTCCTGGTGGGGGTCGCACAACCGACTCTGCTCGTCATTAGCCTTTCAGCGTCAATGTCGCAAACGCCATAGCTTAAAGAATAGATTCTAAGTTGGTCCACGTTTCATAGTTACAAAAGTTTTAGCAAAATTATCTTGCAATGGAGATGTTGAAAATATTTTAATTTGCTTAGAATTGCCGTCATGTATTGTGTGGCCACTACGAGGAGAGTACACTATAACAAAGTTACTGCGAAAATCACTACTTTTATGAGAAGAATCGAACACGACATAGATATACATATAGCGCAACGGAAGGGGGACTTGAGGCTGGTGGGACTGTGGCAACCCTACAAATCTGGTCTCGCAAGAGATCTACCTACACTCTTAAAGGAGGGCGTTTGCCAGCAGTTCCTCCTCCTCACCGTAAGTACTACAAATTTGAGATGGATTTTTAAACGTTAAAATTGTTTTTGCAAAATGCTGAGTCAGTTAATATGGCAGATTTGAATAAGCCCCGAGTCAGCTCGTGGCTTGAAAAGCTCGACGATCTTAGGATAGTACGTTTTTTTCCTCTTTGCTTTCTTTCTCTCATGCTTCCGGCTCTTAAGATCGGAGCTCGAGCCAGCTCGACTCTTGTCTTGGGCTCGGTTTAACTCTTGTTCCCCTCACGAGCCAGTATCACTGTCCCTAGCTTGTGTTACCAGCGTTTTACTTCTTCAGCGTTCTTGATGAAGTCCTCGGCTTGGTATGTTTTTGCAAGCCTCCATTAGGAGACACTTTAGTCAAATGACGTGAAAAAATACTGAGTTCTTGGATCCCCTCTCTGCCTTCAAAGTTTTATACACACAGTACTTCAGGATGTTAGGTCAAATTGGACCAATTTACTTACTCTCTAGTTTTCAAACTACTGCATTGCAGTCAATAAAATCGATAACAGTGTTTCGCTTGCCCTCCATGAGTTGAGCATCTTGCTATATACTAAAATTATGCAGGAAGTGCAAGAGAAGTATGTTTATTGGCTTTCAAAAAACTTAGTTTTTGAAAAAACCCTCAGCAAATTTCCAAATTTTTCATTTCTTGACCTAGCTTACTGTATATTTTTGACAAAGCTTTATGACAAAGAAATATTTGACAAAGCTGTATATTTGACACTGCTTTAATTCTGCTTATTCCGTCTTTTCCCTTGAGCAGGATCGCCTGCTGCCCCTTCAACGACATGTCTGATCTCTGAAAGTTACCTCTTAGGCGCAGGGACACATGAACTTGATCGTGAGGTCGACGCAACCGGGACATTTTGCTCGCCGAAGTGCTTCATATGGAGAACTCCCTCCCTGCCCTGCGCAGTGGCATCTGCCTTCACACCACGTACGTAAGGTGGTGTATGTACTAGACGTGCAGTGCATGCTGGTCTTGTAGGTGCCTTGGCTCACCTCGTCCTTGAATCTGCGGTTTTCCTCCGCAAGCTTCTGCCCCACCACTTGGCAGTTGTGAAGTCTCTTAGTCAACTCCTGGAGTTCGCGGAGGTCGGACTCTCTTTCTTCCAGCTCCTGGGACAAGATGGACTGAAGCAAAAAATAAGGGGTTGTGCACGACAAAAGCTTGGGTGAAGAAGCCACTGTTCTCTTTTAACCTTTGTGTATGTGATCTGTCTTTGCATTGCAGCCGCCGACCTCGAACCCGCCCCGCCCTCTTCTTCTGACTGCCACGCCCTTTTGGGCTGGCGTTGCCACTCCCCACGACCATGCTCGCGGTGGTCGTCGTCGTGGTCTGGGCCGTCGTCACCATGGGGCTCCGATTCCCACATCTCCTCGTTCGCGCTCCTGCCGAAATGCCAAAGGTGCCAGCGACGCGGCACGCGGACCACGGTTGGCACGACCCAACGACGTGAGGAAGGGATTACACATATCAAAACTTTTGTCAGGTTCCCCCTCCCCCCTTCCCCCTATGGAAAGACAGCGAGAGCTCGAAAAGTTTGATTGGACACCACTTTTCTCTGCTCCTCGTTCGTGATACAGGGTGTGCAGATAAATTTCGGACTTCCTCCTCCTCAAGAGAACTCTGCCAGTAGCATACAGTGTTGCCCGCAACTTTGCGTTATTATTTATCGGACCGCGACGTCGAAAGTCTCCCCAGTGACAGCCCTCAGTGTGCGTGTTTGTCTGCAGCACCTTGTAGCTCAGTAGTGGGTCTATCTTTGTCCCTGTCTTGTCGGCACACCCAAGTCCGTCTATGCATACATAGATACGTGGATGTACTTATCGAAAAAAGAGCCTGTCAAGTTTCATACTTGACGTCACCTTTTCCCTTCACTGACGATTCTTATGCATTGGAAGTGGAGGGCAAGGGCAAAGCACTTTGCCGCCCATTATGAGGTAGGCAAAAAAGTCAGGCGCGTCACTTTTGACGCCACTTCTTTTTTAGTTTACACGCCTGTTTTAGTGAGGGGAAGAGGGCTGTTTAGTCTCTCTAAATTACAGTGCTGACTGCAGTGGTTGCGCACTGCAAAATTACACTCGTAGCTGCAGATCTGCAAGTCTTCATTGACGGTCAGGGCCAAAAAATTGCAGAGAGTCAACTGACCTTGACTGCCAAGGAGGGATTCTGTGGCAAGATGTACAAATTTTAACATCCCTTTTTAGCTCACATGTCTGTCGTCTTCACTGTCAGCGGACTGCAAATTATTGCTATGCCACTTTAATTCAGTGCAGTGGGCAGTAAACTAATACAGCCCACAGACAGTACAATGGACTAGGCTGTATATTTATTTGCCCCTTTACTGAACTGGATACCTACTTTGAGGGTTAGCTCACCTCCAAGACTACATACTTCTTGGCGGTTGGAGTGTGCACACGTAATGCATATTTATGTACGGTGTGCCATAGGATCTAATTCTGTCACTTTCAATGTTCTGGTGGCGTTAAACTTCTTCTTGTTAAAGAAAGACCTAAAGAAGCATTAGAAATACAGCAAATGTCCGCCTGGGCAAGGCCTGTGCATTATTGAAGTTATCATGCCTCGACAACCCTCACGCCCCACCCCGCCCTCATCTCCACAAGCTGTACAGCCCCGCCCCCCACCCTGCTGCCCCTAGGGTCATTATGGCCCTCGAGCTTCAAAATGCAAACTCGGACATCTGGTGCTGCTTGCCCCAACGGACATGTGTAATGTGGCATCGTTTTTTTTAGAATACGTGCCTATTTCCTCTTGGCATGCATCTTTTTCCACAGTACAGCCCCTGGGGAGGTGAGAATAGTCCTCAGGGGGGACAGTATGGCCTGGGCTGTACTGCCGTAGGGGTGACTTGACACTACGTTTCTTGACCACCCTTGGCCTGTATGATACAGAATGCTAAACCTCTGGGCCAATCTTATCACCTACTTTTCCATCCTGATCTCAGTAGCGCAGAGTGGCATGTCTGACCGCTCACTCAGGGGTCTGGAGTTCCATTCCACCCACGCCCTTCATTTTTTTCTCGTAAAGGAAAAAAGATGTGACTGAAGATGAGGGCTAGTCAGCATTGAGCTCCTTAGTTGCCTCGTAAGTGGGACATAGGTCAAACAATGGCTGCTTCTTTTTGTCAATGTGCCACCTTTGGTGCCTTCGACTGGTAGATGTGCAAGCGTACTGAGAATGTGGGAAGTGATGGTCGAACAACCACAAATTGTCCGTCTCATAAAGAAGCCTTACACCCTCTTCAAATTTTGCAGCTCTCGGCTCATGACGACCTGAGGCCGGAGGGAGGGGGCAGATTTTGGTCCTACAGTGGGCGTACGTACAGTGCTTCCATACGATGCAGACGTACATAGTTAATTACGCTTAATTGCTACACACGTGATTTGTGCTGTAAAGTGCGTCTGGCCCTCCCTTCCACTCTCAGTACACAAGAGCTGTGAGTAAACGGAAGAAGTGACGTCAGATTGGCACCCATTGTGCAGTGTTCCCATTTTATGAGGTCATGTTTTCCCCCATTTCTCTCTCTCTCTCTCTCTCTCACCGCTCCGTTGAGCAGACGTAGTGACGGACTTGAACGCAGGGTTCCTCCTCCACGACGTCGTCCATAGCCTCTGCCTCATTCACAGGTGCTCGAACGTCCTGGAGAAAGAAAACTTTCTTGCAAAATGCACTCGGAATAATCTCTCCCTCTCCCTCTTTCTCTTCGGGTATCAGAGCCAAGGATCAAGCTTGCTAAACGCCCCATTTTCTCTCTCTGGAGTGATAGCAGCCACCCCATTTGGCTCTGGAGGCCTAAGATATTCTCCCTCCATTTAAAGAATCGAAAGGCCTCTTAACCGACCAATTTTTTCTGGCAAAGTGTGTCATTACAGAGTTAATTCCCCATCCCCTTTTCTCTTTGAGATAAGCTCTCTCTTTCTTTCTCTCTCTCACTCACACACCCGCCCGCGCGCACGCTCGAGCCAAGGCTCATTTATTTCCCCCTCCTCCTACTTTAATTTGCACAAGTGATCAGTGTGTGTATTTGCAAGGGATTTAGGTATGCTTCGGTCGTCACAGTCACGCTTCAACGGTCATCGTGCGACGAACCGTAGAGAGTCGAACTCGTCTCTCTCGTTTGCGTCAACAATTTGCTCATTGCTCATGCCCGGTCCTGCTGCATCGTCTCGGGCCTCCGCCCTCTGGCATGGAGAGGCCTTACGGTAGGCCTAGAGCAAAATTCTGTCTCCCCGCTAAATATGTCGTATTTTCTTCGTCAGCCCCGTTTACTCGGGCAGACTTTTCCTTCTTCCATGCTTGACGAGTGAGGAGATCTCGCCAAGACTGAAGTTTCGCCAGGATAAACGCACCCACTGAGCTACTATTCTGGCACTCACCATTGCTTCCTTGGGACTGGCCAAGGACTCGCTGGGCAGTTGCTTCACGCCGTCGTCGGCTCGTCCTTCTTCTTCGACCAGGAAGGCGCTGCAGGATCAATGCGACATAAATCATGGTCTGGGCGAATTATTTCTTTAATAAAGTGGAGGGATCGCGTGTGCGTGCGTGCGTGTACCTGGCCACTCTCTCGGCATAGGCCGGATCTGTCCCCAGCGCCTCAGCGAACGGCGAATTCGCCAGCTCTCGGATCTCTGAGCTCACCAGAGAGGAGAGGGTCGACCTCACGGAATTGGACAGTGCCCCCTCTTCCGGGTGGTCGTCGTCCTCCTTACCCCCGTTAACGCACATTTTCTGAACAGCAAAAAATGACAATGTATTGAAAGCTTTGAGCGCATGAGCGAGGTCAACGTTTGGTGGGTTTTTCTCTCTTTCTTTCTTCGCCCGATGGTCTCACCTGCCATGTGAGGATGGCAGTTATCGACACCATGTCCTCGGGTTCCATCCTCACCAGGCATCATGGCGTCCGCCGCTTCTGCCTCGGCCCTGGACAGGCTGTCGTCGTTGTCGTCTGTCAGACATTAGCGCAAGGTCGTTTCTGCTTCACCCAATATTCGTCACTTTAGGATCGTTTACACTGGCGAACTTGGATATGGGGAGGAAAATCCGTCGCACCTGCGTCCGATGGCACATTTTGGGCGCAGTGGCCCATTCTCCACAGACACACGGTGTGGGCGGCCAAACGTTTCCCTTCACCTTGCCGTCACTGTGCAGTCTATCAGATCCTTAAGCAATTTGACCAGCCACATAGTCATTAGGAACACTGAGGCCCATCCTGATGACGGGCCCACATAACAGGCCCGTATATATATATGAGGCATATATATACCGGTATGAGCCAAGTAGGCACACCCCGTTGTTCTTTTTCCCCCTCCTGCTGCGTGGGGAAGTGGCGAAATATCTTCCACCACAAATCATCACAATCCATTAGATAGGAGCAATGTTGCAGTAGTCTCCTCTACCTCTGCCATTTTGCACTTTCTCCTTCCCTTAAAAAGGTTGTTGTGTGCCCTCGCCAGTGAGGAGGCCGGGAAGGCCTTGACTGGCTCCTTAAGGAGGCCATGACTTGGTCCTCTTGTCCTCTTCTTACCTCACAGAGAGGCTTTCATGCATTTCTGCTCTCAGCAAAGAAAAAGGAGGGAGGAGCAGCGATAAGAACAAGAGATTGTCATTGTAGTTATTAAGTCAACTCCATTGCTTGGTACAAACTGTAACTAACATATCTGTTGTTCGCGTTGTTGTTACCTGGAAAAACAGTATTTTTTGCGTTTGCTCTCTTGAGCTGAATTTTTGCACTCACGTGTAGTCCTAATATTTAATCAATGCAGGAAGGGGGGGGGGGGGACAAGAGAGGTGCTGTCCTTGCTCTCTTTTATTCAAATATCGCATTTCCTCCAACACAAGCAACCCTCCACTAAAGCCAACCACTGCATCTAATATAAGCTCTCCTCCAATGAGCAACCCCTTACTTTTGCATCGATTTTTAACCCAATCTTGTGGTTGCCTGAAAGACTGAAAAGTGACCCCCAAACCGGCTTCAGTCAGCCCTTGGTTTCAGTGGGGTCAATTCTAAAACCACGACTGAACCATAATCTATAGTAATATAATCCTCTTACATATAAAGCAGTAACGGCTATGCAGCTGAATGAATCTGTATATATATAAAGTATTGGTCTTATGTACATGTGTCTCCGTCTGTCTGCATCCGATTTCTCCTGCTTTGAGCATTCTTGCGCCATTCGGACTTTTTCTTCATATGGTCAATTTCCCTAGGAAATATTCACATTAGTACCTGACTGAATGTGGAGCACAAGGTGTTTCTGCACTTCCAGAGAATTGGTCATTGTGATTAAAAAAGTTGGCCAGTTAAAGAAAATTACACGTTTGACAAAAATAAGAAGTTATTGTCACCTACAAATTTCACTCTGATTCTCTTGGGAGCCTAGCAACACTTTTTTTCACAAGGAATGAGTGAAAAAAGGGATGAAGGCTCACTCAAGAATCAATGAAATTTGCTTATGAGAACAGCGTTTTTGTCGAACAAATAATTTACGCGCAAAATTCTCCGTTAACTGTATCTCTTCTTTTCTGCGAGCCAGAAATATGAAACCACTTTATTAGAGTGATTTTCCTGTTCTGGAGCAAGTGCTCCCATAAAGTGAAGTCGGAGCTGCTGCACTTTTGGGGGACCCAAAGCGCCGAGTATCACAGCCACTGAGGGAGATGAGTCAACCATTGCGAGCTACGTGAAGCACTGACACTGGAGGGAAGTGAAGCATGCTCAGAGTCATATTTATGCCGAGAAATACGCAGAAATGGAATAGGCAAATTATTTGCCTCTCAGAATTGTCTCAGGACGCTACGCTCCCTACGCTGTTGGGTATGAGTGAGAACGAAAGTGACCGGGACAAAATTTGCTTCAGAACTTAAGCTAAGTACACTTCTGTAGACGAACGGTCCGAGCCGCTCAGCTTGAGAGTAGAGTGTAGAGTGAGCATGCCTTAGTATTTAGCTTAAAACTAATTACTGAACAAAAGAAAGAGTAACAGCGTGAGTTGAATGCTGGATATGAACTGTATTCTGGAGACGAGGATGAGAGAGAGAGCACCTAAAATTAACATTAATGGTACATAGAACACATACAGTCATAGAACTTAGGATCGATCGAGTGAACCATCTGATTGAGCTCTTAAGAACATTTACTCATGCCACCTGACTGTCTGCCCCAGTACCTTACTCCCGGCAGAGTCCACTCTGTTCTTGTCCAAGAACATTGTCGTCATCGTCGTCGTTGATACCGTTCTGTCCAGATCGTCTGCTCGCGGCGTCCTAAAGAGCATCTAAGCATTGTCTTTAGCTGACGGTAGAGACCCTCTACACGGGAGAATGCCCGAGAAGTCAACCAAGATGGCAGATGGGGCAAATACGGAAAGATGGCTGTCACTGGTTACGAGTACAGAGCACGAGTGAGGTGAGATCACCCCACAAAGAGTACTTGAGCTCAGATTCAGCTGCTTCACTCGACCCGACCAGAACTTACAAACTAGAACACTACAAATAGTACAAGAGTACAGAATACAGAGTACAGAATACAAAGGACTATAAGAGTACGGAAGACTTACAAAGTAGAACACGAAAATGAGTACACGGTGTAACAAAATATCAACAAAGAACGCACATACGAATGATCATTAGCTCACTCTCTCTCTGTGTGCTTTACACTCCTCAAGCCCAAGGAGGGCATCCACCAATTCCGGATGGACAGCGATGACAACATCAATGGGGTCAGCAACCTCACATGGAGCCATGTGAGGGGCAACATCCTGGCAGAGGCCACCAGGAGAACCAAGGCTCTCGGCCTATTCCTGGACAACAACCCATCCTTCCTGTCCCAGTATCACACAGGTCACAACAGGGTCAAGATGCTAGCCGCCAGGACCATCATCCAGGCGAGACAGAGCTACTCCACAGAGGACGCAGAGGTGGTGGAGGCATTCACCAGGGCCGACAGAGCAGTCGCCTCGATCTACACAGACAAACCCCGGCCATCACCTACATCTTCCATCCTCAACGGGACCAGAGAGCTCAGCGACAGCGACAGTGGCGAGTCCTGGGGGGTGACCAGCTACAGGGACAGTCAGGGAAACTCCAGTGCGGGAGACACATCTGAGGATGAGGGTGAAGGCCAAGAGCCACAATTTCCTACTATCTTACACGATAATACACAAGACATAGAATAAAATGGACATGTGACACAGAAACTTTGGTGATTCCAGCCGAGTGCGGCTGAAGCCGAGTCCCGGACTCGAAGTTGGCGACCCTGGCGGTCATATCCCAGCCGCGAGAGGCTGAAGCCGAGCTGAAGAAGCTTGAAGTTGGTGGACAAATGGGGGTCCACATCCCGGCCGCGAGAGGCCAAAGCCGGGCTGGAGCGGCCTGAAGACAATGAGATGGCGACCTCATTGTGCCGACTGCGTGAGGCCAACGGCGCACCCAGAGGGGCAGACAGAATGGACTCATTAGAGCGTCCCAAGGAGGGGACGCTGGGAAAAGGGAACCGGGGTGAATGGTCTAATTGGCAACAGATAGACGCTAATGAGACCAGAATCATGAATCTAATCCTTTTCTAGCATCTATCCCACAGATGGACCAGACATAGCGACGCCAGATGCGTGGGAATGACTGGGGCCACCAGACGTGCCGCCAAGAATGGGTATGCCAGGTGGGCGGAGCACGGACCAGATGCACGGACTGTGAGAGACAGCGGACAAGGAATGCCACCAGCGGGCCAGATGTCACAGGACAAGGGGTATAAGAACCCAGCGCTGGAGCAGGACCAGCGCAGAACCTTTTGGCATGCCGGAGGAACAACATCAAGGAGACCCCAGCTTAGGACTACAACTTGACCGACCAACATGGCAAGAGCAGAAAAGACAGCCGACAGGGGCGACACTGCGAACTTCTACGTGCTCAACGCCGACCAGTTCAAGGCCCTCCTGGATAGGAGTCAGGATGAGACCACTGACGCAATTGCCCAAGTCCTCAGGGATAACAGGGCCCATAACACAGCCAGGCACGAAGACCAAAGAGGGATAAGGGCCCCTGAACTGGATGCAGTTGACTTCTCGAGATGGGGGACATGGCGGGAGAGGTTCATAGCCACCGTCGAGATCAACGGAAGGAGCAATGCCAGAGGCAGGCGGGAAATGTCCGTCTGCATTACTGGAGCAGCCAGGGACCTCATCGCGGGCGTCAACCTAGGACTAGGATCCGCGGGCGTCCCCGACAATGCACTACACCGAGACCTGGACTTCCGACCCGTCCTCCAAGAGATCAAAACTCTGCTAATACCAGCATCCGACTCTGACATGACTAGAGCACACCTCTCATCAGCCAAACAGGAGCCAAATGAGGACATCCTGAAATGGCGCAGTCGCGTCAGGGTACTATGGATGAGAGCGCACCCCAACCAGATGATCGCGGAAGCAGAAGGGAATAGAGACTTGGTGGACCTATTCTTACAGGGCCTGGCCAGAGAAACTACCAAAGTCCAGACCTGAGCCTTCCTACCTAGGACATTGACAGAAGCAGCCCAGAGGGCACAGAACATCGAGGCTGGAGCCCACATCTTCGGCACCGCAAGCGGACCGTCCTCAACCATCAATGCCATCCAAGGCCGAGGCGGAAGAGGCCAAAACAGAGCACTCACTTGCCACACCTGCGACAAACAAGGGCATGTGGTGAGAGACTGCCACCTCCTCGGGGCTTTCAGGGATAGACTGGCCCAAAGCCGAAGGAAGCCAGGCAGACACCACCAGAATAGAGGAGGACGGGCCGGCATAGCAAAAGGATGAGGGCGAGGAGGTGGAACACGAGACAGCCGAGTCCGACACCAGCGGCATATTCGCCCTAAGCAGAGTCACCATCCCGGCACGAATGGGGCTGTCCATCGAAGCACTAGTACCCAATGTGAGAGGGCACCAGGTCACACCGGGCCAGGGATGCTTCGAAACAGGCCAAAAGTTACACCAGGTAGGGGTCCACACGGGACCAGGAGTCCTCACTGAGATAGGAACAGACGGGATGGTTAGCCTCCCGCTCATGAACATGAGTGACCGCGAGGTCACCATCCAGCCAGGTACAGCGCTGGGCCTCATCTTGCACACGGCCAAGGCAATGGCCACCGAGATAGCCGAAATGAGAAATGCCACAGGGCCCCTGATGAGGAGCAAGAAGAAAGACGAGTACATCCAAAACTTTGTCAGAAAAGCCAAAGAAAACAAGAACAAGGAGAAGAAGGTCAACACCAGTAACTTTACGACGGGGCAGAAACGGAAATGGATCCTGGACACATTTGAACTAGCCAAGAAACCATGCCTCCAGGAACCCAGTCACCTGGAGGCTGCCGTAAACCTACTTATGAAGTATTGGGACTTATTCTCCCATGACGGCTCATATGGACACACACACCTCATACAACACCGGATCTTGACCAAGGACATCCCTCCTATCAAATGCCAGTACTGCCCCATCAACCCGGTGTTGGAACCAGCCCTCTGGGAACAACTCGACGAATGGCTAAGGCACGACGTGATCAAACCCGCTGACAGTCCGTGGAGCTTGAACCTGGTAGCTGCCAAGAAGAAGGGAGGAAAGATCCAATGGTGCATTGACTGGCGAAGACTGAACCAGGTCACCAAGAAAGACAGTTGGCCCATGCCAACCGTACAGGACACCATAGCCCAGCTAGCGGGGAGCAACATCTTCAGCAGCGTAGGCATGCCAGGTGCATTCCATTGCATCGACATCCACACGGATGACACGGAGAAAACAGCATTCACCACACCCTTCGGCACCTTCCAACAGAAACACTTAGGGTTTGGCATTACCAATGGACCCGCCACCTACTGCCGCTTAGTAGACAGGGTCTTGTGCCACATACCTCCCTTGGAGGCCCTTAGCTTCGTAGATGACCGTGTCATCCACAGTGCTGGCTTCCAATGCCATCTAATTAACCTCGACAAGACCCTGAAGGCCTACCAAGATGCAGGCCTGAAACTGGGCCCCAAGAAATGCACCTTCTTCTCACCCCAGATAACCTACCTGGGACACATTGTCGATAGACACGGCATTAGGCCTGTCTTTTCATACGTCAGAGCAGTCCGAGATTGGCCAATGCCAAAATACAAGACGGAAGCCAGGGCCTTCCTAGGCATCACGGGATAGAGGTGCAGTGCTTTATATAGTGCAGAAATCCCGGTGTGCAGTTGCTGATTGGTGCGTTGCCTGTTGAGAGGTGGAAGTTTGCCGGTGACGGGGGATGTCGTCATCGGAGATCCACCTGAGAGAGGTTGAGAGGGAGTCATTTCTCCTGGCTGTTTCTACTGATGATCGTTGGGTGGCGTCATCTTCGGCGTCTGGTGTCAGCGTTTGCCACCTGGGCACAACAGGAAATGTATCAGATCAAATTATAATGGATTCTAATTCACGATAATAACCAAGTCACGAGTGAAGGACTGAACATGGACGATGCGGTCATCCCAATGGCTATCATTGCCTACGCCAAGGGTGGGTCCTGGCCATATGTGGGAGAGAGCGTCTTGCAAGGCTGCTGCGGTATGGCTTCGGAGAGCGTCCAACTCTTGTTGTGTCCGATCAAGTTGGTGGTGGACTTCTTCATGTCTGATTTGCTGGACTTCAATTTCATACCGGTGCGGGGCTTCTTCATGTCGGTGCAGTGGTATCTGGTCTCTTTCCCGCATCGGGGGTTCTAATGGCCATCTTTGGGACTCCTCGTCATTCAATTCAGTTATCTGGACATGTGACTCCCTTTGTTGGTATTCCACCTGTGGGTGTACCAGCGAGGAAATCCATTGGGCTCCCTTCTGAATGAGCGTGGGTATCTCATGAACGAGATCTCGGACAATCGGGATTTGATAGACTTGACTTAGCCGTGAAAGAACGCTTCAAGGTTCACGCATGGGCCGCGGTGTCTCTGGTGTACTAGGGGATTGGTATAGGGGATAGACAAGGACAGTGGTCTGGTCGTCTTCATCAATATGGATGCTTTGCATTCGAATCTGATGGAGTACATTCCGAATTTCGCGAACTCCGTGGAGTTCGATGCTGTCAACGGTATGATAGCAATTGTTGATTACCGTCGATAGTTCGTTGAGGTATCGGTTCGGGATGGTATCTGCCAGCATGACTTGGTTGGGCCGTGGGGTGACATCATCTCTTTGCACGGCGCAAACCTGTGCTTTTGCTGTGCTTCTACTTCATGGTAATCCGTTTGGATTTGTCGGTAGTAGATCTTGCCCCATCCTTCTTCGAAATCAGTGGGTATGGTGTTTTCGGTGTCAAGTGTATCGGCTCGCTTTTCCTGTGCTGGTGGTGAGGTGGCAGCCTCTTGATAGGTGATGATCTGTTTCCAATATCGGTCACACAAGTTTTGCAACATTCCGGCCAAGGAATAGAATTTGTGAGGGCTGTCTAGGATTGTAGTGATATTCAGGGGTATCAATACTTCAACTCGTCATTCCGGAATTGACGAGTGGGCAACTTCTTCGAAGACAGCTTGCTCAGTGATGACAAGCCCTCTGCTGGGGCTTCCGTTGCCAGGCAGCACAAATGCTGCTAGCAGGATGATAATGATTATCATGAGGACATATTTCATTCCCTGTAATGACTGGGGGTCCCACTATGTCGATGTTAATGATTTCGTTTGGTCGTGTGGGCCAGTAACGGCGTTGCAACATAGCCTTGGGCCCCGTTTTTGGGGTCTCGAATTTGCATCGGACGCAATTACGGCAATATTGCGCGACGTACTTAGCCATCCCTGGCCACCAGAAATACTGGCGCAAAGTGCGAGCAGTTTCTTTTGTCCGAAGTGGGGCCCTGTAGTTATCCCATGATAATGCTCAAGAATGAGGGATCGAAGAATGCCCGGAACAAACAATACTGTTTGCTGCCCTGTCTCTGTATCCTGTTGGGTATAGAGGATATTGTTTCGAATGATCCAGGTGGTTTACGTGGTCATATCGGAGATGATGACTCTACGCGGGTCGGGCGTAGGGGGCGCTACTAGGGAACCCTCCCGTGGGCGGCCCCGACTCACCGCTCGCGGGGGAGCGTGCTCTCCAGCTGCCCCACGCTAGCAGTAGTCTAGAAGTATATTGTATCAGTAGCTGATGTACTGTCGAAGTGCCTACACCTAGAAATACACGATCATAGTATGGAACCAGAGTATGTCCCTACCGAGTTACCTGACCCCCGGCGCCCAGATGCCGTCTACTTTGAGGCTAGCTTGAGACCCTCTTGCTATCGAATCCATGCCGGGCGGGGGACGGCCAGGACCAACCGGACACACCAGGAACCTTCCTGGACCGCATTAACTGCTACCAAAGGGTGGTCACAGAGGAACCACCCCACGCAGCGACAGACTCACGCCGACCCAAGGAGATGCGATGGCACCGACCCTACCCAGACGAGAGCCACCAGCACAACTTGGAGTGCCGGTGCATCCCGGGCCAAAAGTGCGCCAACGGATGCCATGTGTTAAAACGCGCGTGACCTCACCCAATTGGATGGGTCACTGGGTAGCGTGTGTGTATGCTCATAACCCCTCCTGATCTGTGTCCAGAACGTCCTCCCACAGGCAGAACTGGTCATTTGCTCCTGTCCAGAGAACAATGATCAGGCCCGGCGCCCCGTGTGTATAAGAGCATCTGATCTCTGGCCCAGTCCGACGGATCGGGGTTATGTTGTCGTTTTGGCAAACAGGTGAAACGGACTGAGCTTCGGCATCACTCTACGCGGTCGTATCAGAGATAGCGACTCTACGCGGGCTAGCCGTAAGAGGGCGCTGTTGGGCATCCCGGCTCTCCGCTCGCGGGGGAGCGCGCTCTCCAGCCGCCCCACGCCAGTAGTATGTTAAAACGTGGTGTGGTTACCCGGGTGTGAGCGTCGGGTAACCCACTGGGGTGTAACCCCTTGTGGGGGTGTAAGTATCTGCCCCGCATCCATCCCTACTTCGGTGCCTGGGTCACTCTCCCACGAGCAGCCCAGCTACGTACTCCCTCCCCAGAGTGCAATGATCAGGCCCGGCGTCCCGTGTGCATAGGGATATCTGACCTCTGGTTCAGTCCGACGGACTAGGGATGGGGTGGTTATCGTTTTACAAACAGGGGTGTGGGAGTAAGTCCTCTCAGACCCCATCCTAACCTACGTGTTCCCTATTCGCCTTCGGCACGGGATCTCTCATGCTTCGAGAGGGGCGCTGCCATGAGGGGCTCTCGGACATCTTGGCCTTTCCACTCACCGCAATTGTTAAAACTTTGTGTGGGTACCCAGTGTGAGCGTGGGTAACGCACGGGGTGTTGCGGGGTAGGCAATGGTTATCCTCTCCCGTGTCCATCCCTTCTGCCGTGTCCGTGATACTCTCCCACGAGCATCCCGGTTACGTTCTCCCTCCCTGAGGTGCAATGATCAGGCCCGGAGTCCCGTGTGTATAAGGACATCTGATCCCCAGTTCAGTCTGACGGACCAAGGATGGGTAGTGGTCGCTTTATATGTTATAGACAGGGGTGTGGGAGTAGGTCCTGGTGGACCCCTTCCTAATCTACTTGTTCCCTACTCGCCTTCGGCACGGGGTCTCTCCTGCTTCGAGAGAGGTGCTGTCACGAAGGGCTCTCGGACATCTTGGCCTTTCCTCTTGCCGCAATCCGTCTCCCCCTACGTGACCCCCTCGAAACACGAGGACCTGCGTCTGCCTACCTACGCCTCCGGCGGCCCAGAACATGATCCCGGCGGATGCACGTGTTCTCCACCCTTTCCGTCCGGTCCAGTGTCCCCCACAAAGTCCCTGAATGGTTTAGGGGCCAGTAGTCATCAGTCCCCT
>JAAUXU010113887.1_pt1 | contig 21157 bp, 24 predicted proteins | sample 7278151 | NCBI WGS metagenome assembly JAAUXU01 (sample SAMN14350113, study PRJNA611818) | marine sediment metagenome | isolation source: surface marine sediment (1.8m) | place: French Polynesia: Moorea | collected 2018-08 | reverse complement strand
CTCCATCACCGAGGAGGAGGCCCGTGCCACCTGCCGCTCCATTGCACCAAGGTTTCAGGTCACAGTCAAGGACAAGGGGGACACTATGAAATGTGATACATTTCACGTGTTCCTCGTATTTTGGCCCACCTTTTTGGTAAAAGAAATCATATCTGTATCATTTCTACCTCACAAGTTGTTAAGCAAGGAATGAGCCCCAGTTTGTCTGAACCACCCTGCAGTACATGGCGGAAGAGACGTTTTGCTGCTACAATATTTGGCAAAGAATTTCAGGCACAAGAAGACTTTTTTCTCCCATCCGTGCTGGCAAATGCGGCGCCCACTATGCAGTAAAAACATGTTCAATTCCCAGGATCCCGCATGATCTACATCCTCGTGGGCTGCTTTTTGGTGGTGCTTTCCGTGATCATGGCCATCTCGTTCGGAGTCTTCAGGTACGCCAAAAGGCAGAAGAGACCGAGTACCCAGGAGCATGAGAATGACTATTGCTCGTATCACACGCTCGTGCAAAGACAACAACGACTGGGAACAGTCTAAAAACTTAAAAAGAGCTTTTTCCGCTGCCTTATTTGATACCTATTAATGCTTGCCCATTCAAGATTCTTTGTTTCGTGCTTATTGGTGTTTGTTCTTGTTCTTTTGGTATGAGTACGTGTGAACATGTGACATCTTATGGTATATTCTTTGGATGTTCGTTCGGGTACTGTTAATATACGTACACGACGATGTCCACTTCATTGGCGTCATGCTTTATCGTGCCTGGTTTTGTTTTATCCTCTGCCTAAGATGTCTGTACTTCGCTGTCAACTGGCCCGACGAGAAAACGATAAGCTCACAGTAAAGTCATCATCATCCAGGAAGTGGCCCTTCTCTGAATTATATTCTCGATGCAGGTAATAGCTGATTCAATTAACTCACACATGTGTCCATGTTTCATTTGTGAGTGTTGTGGTGAGTCATTCTCACAGACATGTTTCTTCATCTTTAATACTGTACGTGTAGACATACACACTATGTTTGTCCTAGAACATGGAATGCATCCGCAACAGGACGACTCATAATTCTAAGCGTCTGTCCATTTGTACGAAATGTGGTAAGTCGAAAACGATTTTTTTTTTTTTGCAGACACTACAAGCTGGAGGCCGAAATTGCCAGCATGACGTGGAAGGTGCGGAGGGAGGACTTGCTGTCGATCAGAAGTGCTGGACCGGGCTCTGGCGGCGGAAGGGGACCGCTCGGCAGTAGATACAGCTTGGCTGCTAGAGGGGTAAGGATGAAAGAGGCGTCCAACACGCCGACGCGCGGTAGGGACACGATGTACGTAGGGTAGAGGAAGTACAAGCATCGCTGGCGCTCCGATGAGATGACTTTCATTTCTCTTCCCGCGCTGTAGAGCGTCACCTCCATGGATAGCGTCGGCAGCGGGATTGGCAAGAAGCAGGTGTATGTGAAGACTTGCATGTACAAGGTATGTATCGTCAATGATCGATCTAGAACAGGACGGATTCAGAGGTCATGTCAAAAACCACATCTTTACAATCCTCAGGGCGCTGTCGTGGCTGTGAAGCGGATACATAAGAATAAGATTACGCTGAACAGAGGTCTTCTCCTGGAACTGAAAAGAGTAAGACATCCTGAAAACTCGTTATTTTAAGCCGAGGCCCCCTTCAATTCGACTCTTTTTCGTACGACTCATCTTCAAGGGCGGCCTAAGGCCTCAAGTCAATGCGACTACGCAAGTTTTCATCACGAACCTTATAAAATGAGTGGAAAATTCATTTCATCCATTCAATTATGAATGGAAAAACCGCGAAATTAATAGGCATGGTTACATTGGTGATGAGTTGAACAGACTCCCGTGGGCTAGAACAGCTCATTGGATCAGCCATTCGCTTACCGGAGGCTTATCTTCAAGGGAGGCTAATGATAGCATTTTGCGGTTTTTCTCCAAGTCAGAAGATGACGTACACTCATTCGCACACACCCATGGCGCGTATGTAGGTACTGTGTATGTCATAACAAAGTACCTACAGTACACTTTTGTTTTGCAGATGAAGGACTTACACAATGACCACCTGGTCCGCTTCGTTGGTGCTTGCTTGGATCCTCCATCACCTTGTCTTCTTACTGAATACTGCCCCAGGGGATCCTTACAGGACATTTTAGAGGAAGAAGAACTCAAGCTCGAATGGAACTTTCGATACTCGCTCATTCACGACATTGTCAAGGTTCTTCTTGTTGACACTATAGTCCGAAGCTATTTGTTTGGTTGGTAATACTCTCGGCTTGTGTGTCTAGGGCATGGCTTTCCTACACAGCAGTGAGCTACGCACTCACGGCAACCTTAAGTCTTCCAACTGCGTGGTCGACTCTCGCTTCGTCCTCAAACTCACAGACTTCGGCCTCCACTGCCTCAGGGTGCCAGATCCAGAGACCGACATCGAGGAGGAGTACTCCTACTGGAAAAGTGAGTCGTCATTTATCATCTTCTAATAACAGCAAGACACACGTGTGGATGATGGAAGAATAAGCGGTGCTCTTCTTTTTCTGAACGCGTGTTTTTCGTGTCCTCTAGAGAGGCTTTGGACTGCCCCGGAACTGTTATGTTCGGAAAGCCCTCAGGTGGGGGGCACCCAAAAGGGTGACGTCTACTCCTTCGCTATCATCCTACACGAGATCGTTATGAGACAGGGTGTCTTTTATCTGGATGACCTCGACATGGACCCCAGAGGTAGGAACGGGCTCATATGCATAGTACCTTGTATCTGCTATGATGCTATGTACATATCCAACGATGGATTATTCGCCAAGGGACTGACGAAACATCGATATGTACACGCATTCAGCCTTGATGGAGAAGAACCGGCATGCACAAGCAACGATATCGTACCAGTCATAGGCCTCAATTTATGCCTACGGAAAAGTGCACCTCAGTACGAGGCTCGCCAAGGATAATATGAATGATAAAATCGAGGGCGGGAGGTTCCAAGCGAGGTGCAATGGTACAATGTACGCATGAGGGGTGATTCCAAAGTTTGGCAGACAGCTCAGAAGTGTCAGGAAAAAAACCCCATTCCCTTTAAAGCCTTGGTCCCACTCCCATCCTCCAAGATTTCGTCAGAGTCACGATTGCAAAGTAACAACGAAGGAAGCGAAGTACACAAGTGCTATCTCGCTTCTTTGGCTTCGACGTCTGCGTGAGTGCCACACAACGTCAAGCGCGACTAAATAAGTGCACTGATTCTCGATTCAGGCTTCTCGGTCGATGAATCCTGTTCTGAGTCCACCAAGACAGAGCCTGTAAAAAATGACTGATGTCCATCTAAGTGTATTTCCTTCTCTTTGCTTTAAACCCACTTCACAGTATATTTGTCTGCTTCTGTTCTGCGTCATCTTTGCCACGAAAACTTTTATCCAGTAGCCCCCAGCTTCTCCTCAGCCTTCTCCTCAGGGAAGGCTTTAAATGTCGAAAACTTTGAGACAAGAGAGGCACCTGCCAAAATGTCATGAAAGTCATTCGTTAGTGGTAAAGCTACCCTATTAGCATACTTTCGCTTGCATATAAAAACTTTCCGTCCACACAGACTGAAACGTTACCGTCACGGAAAGCCCACGCGAACCAAACAACACGCTATACCTGATACACGTTTCACATTTACTCCTTCTTGGAACATACCAAGCTGAACAGATTCCGGCTCAAAATTTTATTAGCACATCTGTGCGGACCGTTTATCATAGACGCGTCTTATCAAGAATCCTCCCCAACAAGATGTTCGACGTGCTCTCCCCCCTGGTCCTGCTTCACGTCCTCTCTTTCTCCCACACGCGCGCGGCAGCACTCTCAAACAGCTTTCCCTCTTGATCGGAAACGTTATCTTATCACGACGCCAATGGATATGCAGACTGCACTGTGTACTACGAGATGGCAGCGGAGTGTACAGTGCAGATGTGTATGCTTAGGACTCCTACGGGTGGGACTCAATGATCAGTTGCCACTGGCTACCAACTGCGTGTTAGCACAGGGTCATCGAGATAAATCCAGACAGACTTTGCAGACCTACACCGCTCAAATAAGGTGTTTAACAGGAAAATGTCTTAAGCGAAAAGTCTCAATAAGAGTCTTAGTCACAACATTGTTATAGGTGTCCGGTCTCACCAATTGAAAGAGGTAGCTGCTGAGAGGCCACAGACGTTAATCAACCGGGGCAATGTCTGCTAGATCTCCCAACCCCAGACCGTACTCTGGTGATTACTGCTGGTGGGAGAAGTTGGAGGGCGAACAGCCTCATGAACCTAAAGGCATCCATCCCATGAGGACTGTCGGAGACTCTGACGGATACTTTTTACTGAAAACACACCGTATTCCTGCCAACCCCCTATATTTGGGTACAACGAGTCTTCAAAGTTCGTCCGGATTTATCTTGATGACCCTATGGAGATGGAACAACCGGTAATGAAAAAACTTTCTACGGTATAGTATATACCGGGTGCGTCAAAAGTCGCTGAAACGTCATTGTTTGGCTCTGAAATTATTTGAATTCGCCGCTTCTTTTGCGTCGACTGTTGCACATGTGCCAAAGCTTTTGTTTGGCGGGAAAATAAGCTTCATTAAATAGATGTTAGTGGAGCAACATCAGCATGTCGTAGCTCCGTCAAAAAAAACGGGAAAATGATTTGATCATAGCAAGGTTAAACAACACTGCAACTGAACCCATGAATACCAAATTTGGGAGGGTGTCAAGGGTATCCCTGGAGGACTTCATAGGGGAAGGCATTCTTCCCTCAAAAGTAAGTGAACCTATGGAGCAGCTTCTCCCCCTCGAAAAAAAGAGGCTGAGAAAGTTCTGATCACAAATACAGATTTACAAAAAATTTATCTTGGCATTCTTCAAGTGCAACCTTCTCGTTCTCCGATGGGGGTGAGAGTCAAGGAAGCTAGAAGGCAAATGTGGTGAACAGTATCTTGACCACCTCCTGGGCCCCCTCTTCAGTGCACCTCAGTTATTGCTTGGCATCCTTGGACAGCCACTCGGGTATATTAGGGCTGTGCTCAAGGACGTTGGCGCCGAGTGTTGTGATATTGGTGCAGGCCAGACCGGCTCATATTAGTGGTTTTTTGTGGAGTCTTCAACTCGGGCAACGTTGGGTATCTCCGTTAGTACAGTATGTTCAAGGTCTACTATACTCAACGCCTGTCAATTGCTTTATGTGGCGAATTAAGAGGGAGGTAGTGAGACTTCCAGGAACGGGAAAAGGAAGTGTGTTTCACAAAAAAGTTCCATGGGCTAAGCCTCGCAAAGGGGGGGGGGAGGGGACAGGGACAAAAAGTAGAGTTTGTCAGGGATGACAGACTTGACTACGTTTCGAAATGTCTGCTGATATCAGCCAAGGTGTCGACCGCGGGCTGCCGAGTCCAGAGTTCTGCGACCTGTCCGTGTTCGTCCGATAACTGTGTGGTGCAGGACGTGGAGAGGTGAGAGACACTTTTGCACACCCACACCCTTGAGTTCAAAATGTAGTACCCTTCACTCATTTAGAGTGCTTCAGTGTCTGCCTCTCCTGTCTCTCCTGACGCCATTAAGTGCAAAAGCCATTAAATGTACTGGGTTCATGTAGCACTGGAGGATGGCAAGAAGAGAAGCCATTACTTACTTTTGTTTTCTCACTCTCTGGGGGAAAGTGTCAGTCGTGGCGGTTTCAGCAATGAGGATTTTCTTTGCTACGTCTGTTGCTTTTTCTACAGCTGCATCATGATGTTGTGCTGTGGGCGTCGCCGTCAGCCTTGATAGACGATGCTGTACGACCATCTCGCGCAGTGATATATTCCACAAGTCAGAGCCGTCACATGCAGTCGTATATTTGCGTACTGTATTTCCCGGGGGGAGAGGGGAAATGATCTCATCGGCAACCTGCACAAGCACGTTTTGTTCTTGTTGAGGCTATTTTGTCCACGGAGAGCCATCGTCGCCCTTGCACCCAAAGGACCTAACCCACTTGACACAGACAGAAAGATGTGGCATTGCTAGCTTTTGCTAGTAATTCAATTGCTTGGCCATCCACTAAAAGTACCACATAGTCCACTTTTTCACTGCTATTAATACGTTCAGGGCATCGTGGAGGGAGATAAGCAGAAAACATGATAGTAATTTAAGAGCGACCCACTTTCCTCGAACGACCGCATCCCTCCAGACTAAAGCGTGCTGTCCTGTCGTAAGTAGAAGACTACGGTGGGAGCTGTGCTTTGCAGTGCAGTGCTACGTATGCAGCAGGTCCATTTGCTTGGGTTCCGACCTCAGGAGGATTCATGCTCGAGGTCACTTCTCAGACTACTCAAACGCAGTGCGTATGTAGCTGTTGCCATGTATTATACAAACTGAGTACCACGCTGTACATAGTGTGCGTCCAGTTGCTCATCCTTGCACACAACAGTGGATATGCTGCAAGCATGTGCTGCACTGTGCCGTACTACTACTGTCTGTGCCATCTGAGCACACACATGCATGAGCTTGGAGTCTGTTGACCAACGGACCGTACGGACGTCGATGTACTACGACAGCACACATGGCACACAAGGTACGCCAGCAGCTGCCTGTTATGTAAACGAGGCTTTTAATGTGGCTTTGCATTTTTTTTAAAAAAGTGCAGCTCCACATACCTCCACGTCAGAGACAACGCTCTCTACTCTTACCCCAGGCCTTCCCCAGCTCCAGGTTACAGTCTCAATGTTAAACTTGCGTATGGCTTTTCCTATTTGCCTTGTATTGACCCCTGAAGGTCGAGGCAGTTAAGAGCGAGAGAAGAGTCCCATTGATTAGGCCTTTTCTCTATTCCTCTTCAGCACTCTTGCTACTCATGAAAAAGGATGAGAGAGGCCTTCCTTCCTCCTCTCAACATGGCATGAACTATGGTACTCCATCCCAGTAGTATCCATTCTTTATTCCAAAAAGCACAGAAGAAGGACTGGAAGAAAGAAGGTTCTGCACACCCGCTCGAAGGCCGTACATGAAAGAAAGGGTGGGGCAGTGGATGTCACATAATTCTCCTCAACAGAAATAGTCCCATCATTTTGCCAATAGAGGAAAGTGGACCTCCTCCGAAAGAAATGGTCCTTTTTAACTATTTGTTAGATCCCTCGGCCCGCTGCAGAGTGGCTTGACTCAGGGTGGGTTGGAGTTACCGTTGTTGGTTTCTTTCTTCTGCGTAGTCCTGGCCTATTCAGTCCCACATGGCGAACGCATGGAGGATCGTGTTGTCCTTTCGACCTGATTAATATTCGAGCCCGACGCTCCAAATATAAGTCTTAACCCATTCTATTTTGTGGTAATCTTGCCTCACTTTTCTTCTATGCCCTCTTTTCTCAGTTCGCTTTCTCTATTAGCTTTCGGCGCGCGCGGGAGCGCGCACACAGGGATGGCAGTGCTGTCACACAGTAGAGAGATGCGAAAGGAGGGCGGAGGGGCGGCCTCCACCTCCACCACGGAGGAGGCCGACGTCACCAAAAAGGAAAGGAAAGAGAGCGAAGAGATCTGGTCTGACTCTCTTCCTGGACCGGCGTTTTTGGCATCAATGAGCAACGCCAGTCGTGCGCGCAAGCTGCGTGCATTGTTCTCCTCTAGCGGTGCTGCAGAAGTTGATAATGCATTTGCCAGTTAGTGGAGAAGCTTATTGTTAATTACTAAGGCGCTTTGGAACTCGGACTGTAAGCCAGTGAGACGGACGTGGTGTAGGCCTGGGGCCTTCTTGAGGTGCGGCACCCTCGAACCGGAGTGAGTGGCTGGTGCAACAAGACCGCGGCATAATGAGAGGCATTCGGTGCAACTGGTTGCCAGCAAAAGCGAACCTCACCGGAGCCGTCGGCAAGAGCGGATGGCTCTGTCGGTTTTTTTCACGGGGTGATCGGTAGGGCCTGGACTGCTCGATGGCCGATATCTATGCCATTTTGCTGCCCGGACACACTTTAAGGTCTTCTAGCTAACAAACTAAACCCTTTCAGGTAGTACCATCTTCACACATGTGCTGTGCGTGCTTACAGGAGCCGTAGTTACTTTTCTTCTCGTACGTCGTGTCAGTAAAGTCAAAAGTGCGCCGTGCATGTCTTCCCGTCGTGAATAGAGGCTGAATTTTGATGATGACACGTGGCACGAGAGTGCCTCGTACGTCCTCTTTTACGACAACGCTGCATACGTCGGGGTCCTTTTCGGCATAGGAGTCAGGACGTGGCCGTAGCAGAGTGTGCGAAAATTGATCAGTGATCGAGGACTTTTAGTTAGCGCTGCGCCATCAGTGAGGAGAAAGCTATTCAGGAGCAGCGCATGAGCTTATGGCGCTGCTATGAGCGTTGAGCAAACATACGAACATAAGCACTTCCACATGAGACACATTCGTACGCTGAATATTGTACAAAATGGGACTGGAGGTCTAAGAGACTACTTGGTCATCGCACACACCAACCATACCGAATGGTTGAAAAGATGCGTTGGAAGCATAAGACCCGAGTTCCGATTAATAGCTGACCAAACTAGAAAATTGCAGAAACACCAAGGAAGGTGAGGAAAAGTAGGATGATGACTGAATGGAAATGAACATGTTGTAGCGCGGTGTCGAACAACTTTTAATGAAGAAATGCTCTGTCGAGGACTGTTTCTCCCCGAAAGCAGTAGAGGCTCGCACGTAACAGATGACGAAGTACACAGCATTAACGATATGACGTTAGAACAAAATGATTCTCTGCTGCACTCTAAATGTGGTTCTTTTATTACGTGCGCGATGAACAGATGCCGCGCCAAAATGTACTTTGCAACCTGACGAGGGGGTCGCTTTTGACGCAGCTGTCTACATACTGAAAGTTCAGTGCCTAATTCAATGACGCTTTGCTTTCACAGTCGCCGTAAAAAAAGGCCCTGAACGTTGGATTTCTCTTGTGACATCGAGGGCATTCGATTTGGTCTCTGTGATGCTATCATCGGTAGAGAAAGTCAACAGAAAATAGCAACAATCACGCTCCTGGCAATCCAGGAAGCTAAATCGTAATTAACTGAAAACCACTCATCAGTATTAGCAACTTCTGCGTGCCGGAATCGGTGTGCTGCACTGACGACGTGGACGTGTCTGCTCGTCCTCGTCGCAGACCGGCAGGCGTCGCAGGCAGCGTCTCGTCCTATGAACTGGGTCAATGTGAGGACGTTGTTCACCTCACATCTCTTAGTGACCTTTTCACCAGATCTCGTGCATCCTGAGACCCTGCACGTGCGTAGAGACGACGTTTGTCGACACGGTCGGTAAATAAGGGTGTAGCCGACAGTCGATTTTGGAGACACTTTTCAGGGGAAACCTCTTCACAGTAAAAAAAAAAAAAACACTCAATTCTGCAAAGCTTGCACGTTTAATTTTTTCAACTTTTTCCTTCAACTCCACTGCGCCTTGCTGGTGCTTTTTATGGAGAAGAAGGTCGTTGTCGCCATCTGCCAGGGTTTGCCCGAAAAACTCACTTCTTTAGTGACGACAGGCGAGTCTCAGATCTTTGCAAAATGTTCTCTTTTAAAATTGGGTTGTCGCAAATCTATACAGAGCTTTTTTTCATGAAAATCGAAGGAGAAATCACTTACAAGAGCAAAGACGGTTGACTTTTCCACTGTTTTTCCCCCACCAACGTGATTCGAAGCTAGTCTGCACTGTGCTTTCAGTGAAATCTGTGACACATGTATTCTTCCAGGGCTCATGCAGCATAATGTTCAAAGGCTCGATCTTGGCGACAATTCGATTTGCCAACTTTTTCACCCCCGTAGCAAAAGCCTTGGCAAAAGCAAAATTTGACAAAATCGAATGTCCACTGTACCCACGTACGGATAGGGGAGGGCTGATGCAGGAAAAAGTTTACAACGGCCACGGGCCAAAGGCCATAGTCACGTCAAAATTAATTAAAACTGCAACGAAAAAGGTCGTCGGTCTAACTTGCACGGAATTGTTCCTCTTTGAAATTTAGGGCCAAATGGATACTAGTAGATATTTGGGCTGAGCCGTAAGAGCAACTGTCAGAGATAAAAATATGGCTAAAAAGTCTGCATTTTTATCGCGCCAAATGTCACATTTGAGATCCTGTTGCCTTTGGGTCACGTGACAAACTTGTACAGTTCTCTAAGCTCGGATATCAATGTTATTCCAGACTTTCAACTCGATTCGACTCCAAGAAAAAATTGTACTTTTCGGGTAGAATTTTTCTCGTTACTGCATTACTGGTTTCATAAAACGAAGATTGGCTCTAATAGACGGCAGATCTTACCAGATCTATCTCCTAAAATGGGGCTGTAATAAACGGCTGGATGTAATAACATTGAGAAATAGAGATTCAATGCTTTCATCTACAGACAATGAAATTGATGTGCGCCTTGTCCAAATAGCCGCTCTTGATGGCTCGAGGGAGGCACTGTTCACATCAACGCACCTTTGGGTGGCCACCATTGTAATTTTTCATGGTCACCCAACCTGACCTTACCTAACTTAGACGAAAAAACCATATGAAGCAGAATTTGCATGACCCCTCCTCTTTTTGACCACTTGGTCACCGATAATTCATATAGTGCAGTGGCTAGTAAGTAGTAGCACCGCAGTAGCTAAGGCCTGCGTCCATAATTCACTCCCTCCATTATTATTTACGGCTGTGGCGTAGTGACGCAAGATTCGAGCGCATAGATTTTTGACGGACACTCCTGTATACACAGTGTGAGCCAGTGGTAACCTAAGTTTGACATCTTGTGTGGGCCACTGGAGCATGTAGTAGGGGGAAATAATGGTTTTTACGTTGAGGGAAATCGCCAAAATCGATGATAGCAGCAGCAATAGCAACAATGCCCGCAACAGCAACAATACCCGCAACAACAGCAGCAGTCATCTCATCTACCAGCAACCACTGCAATTTTGCGCATGGTGTCTTCGTCTTCAACTCACTGTGCATTCAATTATCACGCGATGTTCCATAGTGCAAAATGCACTAAGACTCGTCCTTAACTCACCCTAAAAGCCCCATCGTATTTACACCCGTAATTAAAAAGATACTTGCCTTGAACATTAGACAATAATTATTACTGGCCTGCACTGCACAGGTATATTAGGTATTGTAGACATACTATTACCGGGTGCGCCACCTCTCGCTAAACACAAAACTTTGACATTGGAAGCATGCCCTTTGTAATGTTCTCATTGAAGTTAGGCATGGGATGTGTATATATTTATTGATCTACATGCAAAACCATACATTCATGCCAAATTTGAGACCCATCTTACCAACGTGGCCCTGCTCACGAACTTCAGCAGGTTGGCAGTGCCACTGGCGGAGGGCCTTAGCTCCAGCCAGATGGCTGCTGTACACCAGGGCAGAAGTGAACAGGTGCAGAAATGTACCTAACAGACGCAGAAAGACTCAAATATGAGTTCGCTTACATTTTTGGGAGCAAAAACCACCAAACCATGTTGTTCTGGCACAAGTTGGACATGTAAATCTAATGGAAAAATGTCAGCCCACTTGGGTCAAAATTTCACAAAAAACCGTACAACGCTGCTTAGAAATGTGTAGAAATCACTGCTAATGGTGCTGCCAGTCTCTACTTTTCAAAGACTTCTCCCTCAGCCTCCACCATGGCCTCCACCCCGCTCCTGAACCTCTTAGAACAGTTCTTGATGTAGATGATCTTGATGAGCCCCTGATCATGTTGTTCCAGGCAGTCTCCATGGCAGACATCAGGCTGCCCACATTGTTATGACGTGTAGGACAGACCTTTGCCTCAACCATGCTCCAGATGCTGAAGTCCAGGAGGTTCAGGTTGGGTGAGTTGGGCAGCCAAACCGTCTTGGACCAAAAACCCCTGGTTCCCCTCTGCCCCACTAAACTCACTGGCGAGGGCACAGGTGGAGATGCTAGAGTTCTCCTCGATCCTGGTCTTCACAGACTCCACCAGGCCTCAGAACAGCCAGAATGTGGCCTTGGACCTCCACGATCTGTTTGTAACTTCCGGTCTCCTCATGCAGGTTCCAGGAGCTGTAGACAGTCTTCCGGGTCACTTCGAACCTGTCGGCAATGGCTGTGATGCCGTCCCCAGCAACAATGGGTGCGACAATCTTTTCCCTGAGTTCAGACATTCTGCTCTAGTTTGGTCAATTTTTGTAGTAGGAAGTTTGTTTGTACCTCAAATGAAAGCTACTGCACATGCGCATCCAACCACGGGCATTAGAGTTGCTAAAATTGAACGTAAGATGCCAAAAATATTGATTGAATATACGTAAAGGGCGAGGGGGCGCACCCGGTATTATGTACTTCATCCGCAGGGTGGAGCAAAAATAACTCGGTATAACGAGGGGCTTATTGCTCAGACTGTGCAATGACTGCTAAAACGAAAATGAATGAGAGGATTTAAAGCATTCATTTGCAAAAAACTGAATTTTGCAAGTCCTACCAAAACCAATCAAGTTATGGCTTTCCAAAGTTGAAAGTCATTTCTCAGATGGACCAAAAGATACATGTATCTATCTATGATACTCGTATGCACCTGACTGAAATAAGGCCTCGTCACTCAGGCTCCGTAAGACCTACAAATGTGCAACGAAGCATGTTCGAAAAAGGAGATTCAAAATCTTCATTTGCAAAGAGAATCTTGCAAATCGGAGCAGGCAAAGCAAAGTTACTGCATCCAAAAGTCGAGCGTCAGCGTTTTGCCGTTTGAGTTGAATCAAGTCTCCGAGTGTGCAATGTGCGTAGTAGAAAGAAAAGAATGTTTAACTTTGGGAGGCCATGACTCGCTTCATCTTGGTCCCATTCACGAAATCTATTCTTGCACATGATAATTTTTAATCTTCTCTGGCAAACAAGTATGTAGCGTTGATACGCAAATGCCACGCAAGTTGCAGATAGTTACTTCCTCTTCCCTGCAATGGCGTTGCGTAATACACTAAAAAAGTGCGGTTTGATTTCTTTACGGCTTAAGATTTTGTAATGTTGCATCTTCTTCATACTGACACACTTCAATCTTGACGGAAAGGGTAAATCGGGGGGAGGGGGATGAAGGGGGCTTACATTCATAAGGGGAATATTTTTCTTTCCCTATCGGAAGGGGGCCTCTAATAGCCTCCGTCTGTATAGCTATGATGAAGAGGCTGGTGTGAGATTAAAAGAAGTATTAGTGCAAAGGAATCCTAGCAAATTCCAACAGGTGTTCGTTTCTGCTGGCAACCGAGCTCGTCTGAATGTCACATAAGATTTGCTCAAGACGAAATGTGTTAGAGAAATCGTTTCACTGCGTCTCATGATTCCTCCTTTGATCATACCTGCGTATGCACATCCATTTACTGTGCGTACGAATCCAGAAGAGATTCTTTCATGTGCCTGCAAGGCTGGTGTGACACCCACTGCTCCTCTATGTAGAACGTGACCAGTAAGAGCTGGAAATTAGGTACAGTCGTCTCCGCTTATAAGAGCAGCCTCGGACTGGTCGAAACTGCGCCAATGAGCAGGTGCTCTCTCCTTGCCGTACACGTATAATTGTATCATAGCCCGGGCCGCTAACCCCAGGCATGCGGCCCAGTCTACGTATGTCATCACTCATCGTGCACTGTTTGCACTCATTTCCATTACACAGTGGATCTGTGGACTCCCCTTAATAGAGCCTCGGGTAATAGAGAAATCCACTTCATGAAGCAACAGTTGCCAAAGCTGATTTTTGCCACGTAGAATCCTCGGCTGAATGATGCAATTCAAATCTGGTTGGTAATTTCAGCAGATAGCTCGGTCATTATTATTGACATGGCTTGCAATTCTGTCAATTTTGATTTTGCGAAGCTTTCAAAGTTCCACTGGGAAGACCGTTGTATCATGGGTCTACGAAACAGTGAACCATATACAAGTGCTTTACCAAAAAATAAGAGTGGATTTAGGACGTACGGCACGGACTTTCTGTGCTGCTCCATTTATTAGAGCAAATACTTTTACCGCCTGAAGCTGCTCAATTAACGGAAGTTTACTATGCCACATATAGGAGAAATTTGCCATTGCACTGCAGGTTCCGCACTGAACTGATGCACACTCGACGAAGAATCTGAAGCTAACCTTGCACTTCCGCTGAAAGGGTAAAATCAATGCCATCACTGCATGTGGACAAAACTTGGTACTCATGTTGTGGACGCCTTGGAGGGGGATGTTACAGTTGCTCGTGTTGGAATCGCGTTAGGTGGTGCTAACATAAGTCAGGCTTTCTTATACGCGGAGTCGATTGTACACACTGTTCGTAAGTACGCGGAGGACCACGAAGCCGCCGATCGTTGAGCCATGGATAACATTCCTGTGCCTTCCTTCGCGGCCGATTTCGCGGCACGCCGCAGAGGCTCAGCCTCCTCTGTCCTCTCAGCGACTCCACCCAGGTCGCCACTGTTCTTCACTGTGCCGCCCACGCCGCCGAGCGCATCTTCGTCCTCGGCGGCCTCAGTGGTAGCTGCCGGTGGCGGCCTCTCGCCCTCACTGGTCCTGCCCCGCGGCGGGACCCTCTCGCCTGCGGCCAATCGCTTCTTCGGCACCTCTCCGCCCAAGAAAGTGTGCACGATGGAGTGCGCCGGTTGCCGCCAGATGGCCAAACGAGCGCGATCGGGCAGCGTCTCTCCCATGATGATGGCCGCAGTGGAGTTCACGTCTGCCCCAGTGTCGAGGAAGTCTAGTGGAGGAGTTGGTAAGAACCTGATGATTTTGTTAATTTCCCTTCTGTTGTCAATGCCTAAATAAAGGGGAGAATTTCGAGATGAAGAGAGCAATGACCATTTTTCTCAGTTGCGATGCATTTGCATGCAAAGTGTCATTGATCAGGAGAGTGAATAGAGTGGACTCCTAGCCACAAGAATTTTATCTGTGGCTACCGGCGAAACGAGTCCCCTCAACCTCTGCAGCTGCTTTTTCGAACCACGTCCGAGCATCTGCGTCCCAAAACGTAAACGTGTGTACAGTGGTGAAAAGCATGGTATTGGCACGGATGCCTTCGGGCTCTTGAAGAAGGCCCACGACGAACAGGCCTCACCCCATCTCACCATCTGTGGCCGGCTTGCTCAACAAGGCAATGTTCAAGAGACTGTTCAAAACCAGAGTGCCGGACATGGTCATCATCTTGCTCTCTGGACTAGCCTACAAACACTGCTCGAGTCTAGTTGTTAATGGCTACTTCCACTTCCTGAGCTGTCAGCAGGGACTGAACTGGCCCTTGCCACCATCCACCATATCGTCTATGAGGATCTCAGCCTCGCAAAGCTCACTGCTCGGTCATAGGTCGGTCGCTTGCTTAGAGATGAGTATCATTTGGCTTTTGTGAGGAGCTTAAAAAAGGCATCATGTGTAAGGTGGAGCAGCCTTCTTTGGGTCCAAAGCCACGATGAATGAGTCCTGGGTGTCTTTTCCACACACCTGAGAGCAAGTCTGACTCTGAACAAAAGGACCAGCCTCCCAAAACGATCAGCAGCATTGATCAAGGTAAAAGTGGAGCCACAAACAAACAAGAGAATGCTCATTACATTCTTTAACTTCAAGAGCACACTCTGCCAGCATTGAGTGCCTCAAGGCCAGACAGTCAACTCTATCTAATTCATTGAGACCTATTGCAACACTTTTGCACCATCTCCAAAGGAGGAGTTCTAAAAAAGGATGTAAATTGTTGTTTCTACCACCCCGACGACGCTGATCCACGCACCAGCAATGCAACTGCTGAGTCCAGGCCCTAGAAGGACATCATCTACCTGCCGCATTCACCTGATCTCGACCCTCGTGACTTCCTCTGCCCATTGCTTAAAGAGGATTTTTGGGGCCATTGTTTTTGTCACGGAAAATGAATTCAAGGAAAACATGGAGACATCACTTCTGGCTCTCTCAAAGGATGGGTTCTCCCACGTGGGAGGTGGTTGCATCATGAGACGACTTTGATGCAGGAACGCGTGCATCAAAGTCAATGGACTTATGTTGAAAAATCATAATTACGAAAGTTTCTCTTTTTAGCTATTCTGAAGAAAAGTTACCGACTTACTCTCCCTCGCTTGCGAAATGCCCTTAAACCGAGTAGCACTGTGACATTCCCCTGACTCACTGATTTTTTTTTCAAATTTAGCAACCTTTTGTCATTTCTTGTGCGGCAGGAAAGAGCTGCACGTTCTCATCCTACTGATGTGCACACTGTCAACAATCCTATAATAATGAAGCTTTGGTCTGTCTGTTTCCTCAGTCTGTCGTCTGTCAGCACAAAGATTTCAGAAACCACTGGGCCGATCTTGACCAAACTTTCGGGGATTACCAAGGGATAAAACGAGTTTATGTTTTCTACTTATCTTTTTCCTTCCCCGCAAAAAACCAAAATAACTGGGTTACTAAGTAAACTCCAGTTTTTTACTTATAAAATGGAATACTTATTTAATACAAATATGATCGGCGCCCTCAATTTGTGTAATAAAGTTTCTTTTTTAGCCGGATTAGAATTGAAAATGCTGTTCTCATGGTCAAGTTTTTGTTGCAACTCTGTGGCATGAAAATTTTTGCGCGGAGGAGCCCGAAAGGTTCTTTTCTTCTAGTAACATTAAAACCACAACGGAATCTACAAGAACTACTATTGTCAAACTGTTTCGCAGTGAGAACTTAGCTCCTGAAATCATCAGGGTGACGAAATGCCCCGGTGCGACTGTCTTCAACATCCCTACCAGGTACAAGGCGAGATGGACTGCAGGCAAGAAGTTCATGCAGCAACACCAAAAAAGAAATGTTAATGAAAAAGAAATGTAGTGTGGATTTTATGGGGCTACCCTGCATTGTTTGTTTGCTTGTTAAGGGGTCTCTCGAGGGGAATGAGTATCCCAACAAGAGAAAGGAGTAACCCAAATCCAATGCAACCCAGTGTAAGCAAAGTTTTTATGTAAGAAGCTTCTGCATAGTGTCCGAAACTCGTATTTGATACTCGAATTTTCACGAACGAGTTCTAAGTAACATTACTACCTAATACCTTTGATACTCTGAGTGAGACTGTTGGCAATTAGCAATAACAATGGTGGGCAAATAGAAACTCTGACTGAAGCAACAAGTGTAAAAAATAAACGCAGTGATCGCTGTGGCCACTCCACTGTCCTTGACTGCTACAACAGCACACAGCATTTTGGACATCGTGCTCTCCGACCAGCGCAAAGGCCATGCCATTTTGTGCCAACAGATCCCGAGCGTGGGATCACTGGGAAGAAGTCTCTCCATCAGACGCTCGGTGCCAGATCTGCTGCAAGATTCTGAAGAGGTCTGGCACCTGTACTACTTGTCTCTCCAACCACCTGAAGTTCTGCCTCGACATCACTTTGGAGAAGATGGAAAAGGACAATGAGGTGAAAGTATCAGAGTTCAATGCCAACAAGCAGGTGAAGCCATGGACATCTTTGTTAGGAAAGAGAGCTTAGAACAGATTCTGGCAAAGTTGGTTGCCCTTCATGGTTTCTCAAAGAATGCTGTCACCAAGAGCCATTTCATAAGGGATACAACCAAGACAAAGGGTTGCAGGATGCCTAAATGTGAAAAGACTGTTGCTGTTCTTTTGAAGAAACATGCCGGTCAGCTAAAGGAAGATATGTCCTTAAAATTGATTGAAATGACCCAGAGGGGGGCAAGATTCAGGATTTCCCTGGATGAATGGGCATTGACCAAAACCCGCTGGTTCCTCAACATCAATCTGCATGGAGAAGAAAGCTTCTTCAATCTAGGTATGGTGCCAGTGCATGGCAGCCTTCCAGCTGATAAGGTTGAGGAGCTAGTAAGAAAGAAATTTAAAGTGAAAGAGTCAGACATTGCTGCTTCAATCAGCGGCGGAGCATCTGTCATGGTGAGATATGGCAAGACCAGCTCTTCTAAGCATCAGCTCTGCAATGCCCATGGATTGAATGGGCAGTTTTGAGTTTTCTGTACAAAACCCCATCTAAGATGGAAGATGACACTGATGAAGATCCAGATGAGAGCTCAGATGATGCAGGTGAAGATGCAGATGAGTGGTCAGATGATGCAGGTGAAGACACAGATGAGAGCTCAGATGATACAGGTGAAGGTAGGACTAACTCTTCCCAGAGCACCACTGAACTTGTGCCAGAAGTGGGAAAAGTCTGAAACTGCAAGAGTATGTTAAGAAAGAGCATGGCAAGGAGCTGGCTCTGCTCCTGGATTTACGGACATGCTGGAGCAGTCTCCATACTGTGGTAGAGTGAATCTTGAAAGTACAGTCATGCATCTTGAAAGCTGCTATTGCTGAACCTGAGCTAAAGCCTGACCTCTCAGATGAAGAGTGGAAGGTTATAAAAGAGCTCCTCAAAGTTCTGCAACCTCTAAAGCTAGGTGTGGAGGCACTGCGCAGACATGATGCAACTCTTCTGTCTGCAGAAAGAGTATTTTCTTTCATCCTGGAAACTCTAGAGGAAAGCCAGTCTGACTTTGGACACGAACTATTGTCAGCAGCGCAGGAGAACATCCAGAAAAGAAGAATGAATGACATTGTCAGCCTGTTAAAGTATCAAAACGACACAGAATCTTTGCAAGATCAGGGAAAATACTCTCACCAAAGAATGCCTTCACACTATACCATTGAAAAGACTGCAGTCAGGCTGTTGGCCTGTCTCTATCCAAAAGATGATGAAGAGGATATGATGGACTCTTGCGAAGACAGCCATGAGGTGGCAGTTAGTGCCACAGATGATCTCACCAGCAAGCTGGAACATTCCATTAAAGAAGCCACATCTTCCAAATCTCCCACTTCAGTGCAGAAGAACAGTTTGAGAGCGCTATAGAGTGAGATGAAAGTCTCACTCAAAAAGAGAGTCTCAAACATGCAATGATATGTCAAAAAATTTGGGCCTCCTACATGATGCACTGCTCTCCACTCGAACCACTACCTTCGAACCAGAAAGATGCTTCTCTGCTGCCGACAACTTTGCCAACAAGCTGCGGAACTGTCTGAGCAATGAGATGATTGACTGCCTGTCCTTCCTAAGAAGCTATTGCCATGAGAAAAAGTGATTTCTGTATTATGCGTCAAGTTTTGGTGCTGAATTGGTATACGAATCAACCTTCTGTCTACATTGTTGAGGCTTTGTAGTACTTTTCTTGTGAACAACAACTTTTCTGGGAAACTTAAATTTGAATTCGGTACTCGTATTGTTCACCACAACTGATATTTGAACTCACTTTTTCAAAAATCTGAGTTTTTCCTAACACTACTTCTGCAGCAATAGCAGTGCACCAATTCCAAAATGAGTGACTGCAAAGATAAGATCCTCCAGCTCCTGGTCCGCAGAAAGCGATTGGAAGAACCCAGGAAGGATACTGCGATCAGCCATGCCACTGCCTATTGGAACGACAGTTCTGCAGAAGTCGCCAGAAACCCATACCGTCGAGGCAAACCAGTCATGACTGAGAGTAACGAGAGGAAAATCTTCTAGACTCCTTTGACTTGGAAAAGACCATGGATCTCAGAAGTCACTACGCTGAGATTTGCCAAGCAGTCAGGCTATACACTAAATCAGTTGCCTCTTATTGCTGAAGATGGTGCCTGGCTCTACACAACCCAGATCGCCTTGAATTGGTTGAAGTGCTATGTGCCAGGATTCCAGAGTCCAGAACTATGGCTACCCAACTCAGGCCAGGTTGATTCGTTGACTTGCACGTGTAACCGTGTTTTGCTACCAAATGTTGACTGAGCCGGCCGCAATGATGCAAGGTACTAAAAGTCACAGTGATGTGGATTTTAAGTCACAAGCAAGTCATTGGTCAAAAAAGCGCTTTTGAATCGAGATCAAATGATGCCAAACATCATGGTGAATTGAAAGGGATTTGGTTTCAACGGATACCCTTTATTTGGTGTTAGCTTTCAGGAGCAGCTGCATGTCAAAGTTCCCGTCTTTCAACCAGAAGTGATTCTTTTTGAAGATGTCACGACCGTTGCCAGACACTTTCAAATTGTGCCAGATTTCTCTGACTCGGCCAAAAAATAGGCTGTCTGGCATGGCTGCAGAACTGCATCGCTTCAAATCTTCGTACTACGCTGTTTTTTACAAGTTGCCAGAGCGACATAGAGCGCTGGGGCCGTAGACTTTTAGAACATTTTAGGTCAACTTCTGGAACTGAAATCACATGAAAAGACGATTTAAAGTCACATCGTGAAAAAGGTGATTTAAAATGTGACTATCAAACCAAGTAATTTAATACCTTGCAAAAATGATGAGGGTTAGACGAGTGCCATGAGAAAGCACTGGACGTTGATGCCAGAGGTCACCATGTAGAAGTGGTACTCCCGAATCAGGTATTCGAGGGCCCTCAACCTCAGAGGAGGGTGTTTTCTAGCTGCAGTGTGATGATTTAGTCACTCTTTTTTTAAAGCCCACCAAAAGTTAGTGTAGTTTTGCTGTGCTACATGCGAGATCCGAACTTGTATTGAAAACAGTCTCAAAACTGGTGACACTTACCGTCTCAAGTACTACGACATGACCAAGAGTTTATCGAGATGTTCTAGCTTAAAAGCAAGAGAACCAATAGTCTTTCACAAACAACCCTTTCAGTCCAGTTAGTTGCATCTTCTAAAGGAGGACACGACAGATGGTGTCTCAACTTAGAGTCCTAGCTTTGAAAGTTTTCTTTAGTGTTCGTGTGTTCTATACACTAAAGTCTATACTTCACCATGTTGTGAGATACGACATGGGCTATGAAATATTGTATACGGTATGCGCTTGCTTTAATGCTTCCTTCTGAACTTCTATTCGTCAAGGGAGGAAGAACTTTTTTTACGACAAAGCCTTCCGAGGTTGCGTGATTAGGTGACGAAGACTTCAGAAGACACTTTCGGCAGGACTTTTCTGGGATTGTGCTGCCATCTAGGAAGTACTGCGTGAAGATGCCAGCCCCTCCCCGCACATTACATACAGTCCTTGGCGTAAAGATTAGCCACAGGCATGACCACACCTCATGCACTACACTCGGACATTTTGAGATGGAATTTTGATGTGGGACATGTAGCTATGATACTCAGGCACAATGTTCAGTACAGAGCTTCATTGTCAAGGCTGCCCATTTTGGTGCCAGAATGCTCAAAGTAAGACCAACTAGGGAGGGAGGCACGCCAAAGAGGCTGAAAATTAG